>Ga0299914_10000869_pt1 | contig 19119 bp, 25 predicted proteins | sample RVTome_10_FD_201361 | JGI IMG/M metagenome (GOLD analysis project Ga0299914, IMG submission 201361) | Soil microbial communities from uranium-contaminated site in the Upper Colorado River Basin, Wyoming, United States - RVT153D57 (version 2) ...
CGGGAAACCGTATGACATCCAGGCAGTGGCCGCCGCCGTGGTGCGAGCCGCCGCCGGGTCGTAGAGTTGCGCCGATTCTGGACCGCCCGGTATAATCGAAGTTTCCGGTACTCGCCATTCGATCTACTGGGAGGTCGTTCAACGGTAGGACACCGCGCTCTGGACGCGGGTATCGGGGTTCGAATCCCTGCCTCCCAGCCACATCTCATTCAAGAACCACAACTTACAGCCGACGAGTTTCCTTCGCAAGACCCTGCCTCTCGTCGCACTTCTCATGCTGGGACCTCGACTTTCGCTGACCGCCCTTCGGCCGTCTCCAGAATGTCTCCACATTCCGACTGCTCGAGGCGTAGACGGATCGAGCGCAGACGTGGGACGTGACAGTGAGGCGCGGGCCCGGCATTCTTTGGATCCTGCAGCGCCTGGATCACGACAGGTGAACGCTCGCGATCGAAAGCTCCTGGTTGTGCCGATAGTAGATGACGTCGCTCTTACCGACGATCGATCGAACGCCGTCATCGTCGCCATCGCACGTCGACTAACCTACCGAAGACGTCGCGATCACCGGAGGAGTCTGTGGCCCAGGTAGTACCGATTCCAAGGAAGGCGAAACGAACCGATCGGCCCAAGCTGGTTCACCAGTTTCTGGTTGTTCTCTCAGGGACGGAACCGCTCGTCTGGCGGCGCATCCAGGTGCCCGAGAAGTACTCGTTCTGGGACTTGCACGTGGCCATCCAAGACGCCATGGGCTGGCTGGACTACCACCTTCACGAGTTCCGGCTGCTCGACGCGGCGGAACAGCAGGTCGTTTCGATCGGAATCCCAACCGATGACGATCCGGAAGACCGTCCCGTCGTGCCTGGTTGGCAGGCGCCCCTATCGAAGTTCTTCGATCAGCAGAATTGGCACGCTCCACCGGCGATGTACGCGTATGACTTCGGTGACGACTGGCAGCACGTGCTCGTACATGAGGGTTTCGAGTCAGCCGGCGACGACCGCAAGTACCCGCGTTGTGTCGCGGGTGAAGGTCGGTGTCCGCCGGAAGACTGCGGTGGTGTCCACGGTTATGCGGAGTTTCTTCAGGTCATCGCCGATCCCGAGCACGAGGAGCACGAGTCAACGCTTCGGTGGGCCGGGGGCGACTTCGACCCGGATGCCTTCGATCCAGCCGCGGTGAAGTTCGACAATCCGATGAAGCGCTGGAAGAAGGCGTTCGAGCGGCGCCGATGAGCGCCTTGATCAATGCGTCGGACGATGGCATCGTCGTCGTCCAAGGCGCACAGTGGTGTGCGCCAGCGCACGTCAGGATATGTCTGATCAGATCCACCAACTCTCCGTTGATCATTCCGAGAGACACTCGGCGTTGCTGGAGGCGGTGCGCCGAAGCGGCGTATTCGATGTTCGGATGGTCCGCCTGAACGCGGGCGACTACTTGATCGATGACGAAGTGCTGGTGGAGCGAAAGACGATTGGTGATTTCGTCGCGTCCCTGGTCGACGGGCGGCTCTTTCCGCAGACGGCCAGGCTCGCCCACAGTGGCTACCGATCTCTTTTGATGATCGAGGGTCCGAAACCGCCATCAATACCCGATGTGCATCCGCATGCCGTCGAAGGAGCCATCGTGTCGCTCGCGGCGATGTGGCGCCTTCCGGTGCTCCATTCGTCGGAGCCGGAACACTCACTCCGCATTCTGCGATTGCTGGCCGATCAAGTGACACGATCGCATCAGCCGGTTCTTCGTCGATTCGATCGGAAGCCGAAGCGACACGCCTCGAAGCGGCTGTTCGTCCTCCAGGGACTTCCAGGCGTTGGTCCCGCTCTCGCGTCTCGACTGCTCGATCGCTTTGGATCCATTGAACACGTCATCAGCGCCGACGTGTCGGCCCTCGCCGAGGTTCGAGGGATCGGTCCGAAGAAAGCGGCGCTCATCAGGGAACTGGTTCGGTGACGTCGGTTTGCCGTTTGGCGGCTCACGATCTATATTGATCGAGAAGGTGGCGAAGCGACGTCAGCAGCCCGTGCGGCGGCGGTCAGGCCTCAGTGGCGGGCGCAAACGGGTGCTGGTCGTCCTGTTCGTCCCGAGTGTCGAGCGTGATGGAACGACTCCGATTGACCAAGATCGCTGGGTCGACGCTGCCTTGGAGATGTTCGGTCGTGCGTTCGGAGGGGCGACCGCCTATCCGAAGGCGAAGGGCGTGTGGCGCGACGATGAACGAAACGGGGCACTGGTGAAAGATGAGCCGGTCGTTGTGCATTGCTACACGACGCGTACCGACATCGAGGACTCCAGAAACCTGGCCGAACTCGGGAGCTTCTGCAGAACGATGGGCCGCGACGCTCGTCAGGGAGAGGTTGGGTTGGTGATCGGCGACGAGTATTTCGCGATCCGTGAGTTTACGGAGGAGTAACAGATGAAAGCGCGCCTCGACATGAACAAGATCGCCCGTGGGCTTCGCGCAGAACGTAAGGGGAAGGTCTTTGCCGGCGGCGGCTACTTCGGGGCGATGCAACTCCTCGCCGACATCGAGACGCGCTTTCGCGTGCCTGCTGGCGGAGGCCGAGCGACGGATCCCGACTGGACCGAACGACGGCTCGTTCCGTTGGCACCGCGAACCCTGAAGCGTCTGGAAGCGATCACGGAAGGCATCAAGACACGAAGCGGCGTGAACGTCGAACCGATGCAGCTCGCAGGTTTGCTGCTCGAGAAGACAGCTGAGCAACTCAACGAAGATGAAGTCAATGACCTCGCTTTGAATAGAGCCCGCACGGTTAGATGGAGTGGACGGCGGCTACGGCCGGCGAAGCCAACCGGAAGTCTCAACTGGCGGACCCGCTGACACGCGGCTTGCCCGTTGCCGAGTGACAGTGGGTTCGATTCTTAGTCGTGGCGCTGCGCGCGAGGCGTGACGTGCGACTGCCGCTCATCACCTGGGCACCGTGAACGTTCGCACCTGCGGCTCTCCGACGTGGACGAATTCGACCTTTTCCGCCTCGTGACACGTGTTGCAGGTCGACCGAAGTGTGGCAAGGCGCTCTCGGAGAAGGCTGGCATCGCGCCGGACGATGGCGTCCTCCACAGCGGGCAGAACGATCTTCAGGAACGTCTCGGCCGACGCAGCGCGCGTTGGCCGGCGCTCGAGACCGTTTTCGACTGCTGTCCGGATCTTCTGGATCTGATACTGGGCATATCCCCAGTTACCGTCTTGCGCCGCCCAGTAGAGCTCGTTGTACCGGTATCCCGTTTCCACCATCGCCATATCGAACCCACGGAGATGCTTGGCAACCGTGTCGAACTTCTGATCCGCCGTGCCGGCCAGCCAGCCTCCTTCGCCCGACGCAGTGGCCGGCGGCGATTGCGTGCACGCGGTGAAGCTCCCAAGAGTGAGTGTCAGAACGACGAGCGGTCGTGGGTCCCAGCGCTGCCGATGCTGCGCCATGCGCATCCTCCATTAGACTATTACGACGGTCGTAAACGACGGTCGAGTATAATGCGCGGCATCTACCGGGAGCAACGACGGTGCGCGTATGGTCGCACGCCGCCGGGTACAAATGGCCGATCAGATTTCGCGTGAAATACATCTGGCGTTCTGGAAGATCCACATTCTGCACCACGCGGGCGAACGTCCGATCTATGGACAGTGGCTGCTCGAGGAACTCCGCCGGCACGGATTCGCGGTGAGCCCCGGTACGCTCTACCCGCTCCTCGCGCGCATGGAACATCAGGGATGGCTCAGGGCGGGACGACGTGCGATGGCCACGACGTCGCCGAAGGCGCGACGCGAATACGTGCTCACCTCGAGAGGTGCCCGGGCGCTGGCGGGCCTGCGACGGCAGGTTGAAGAACTGCATCGCGAGGTCGTGCAGGATGCAAAGCCGAAGAGAGGCTAGACATGTGGAAACGACTCATTGGCACTGACGCACCGGCCACCATCGTCCTTATCCGTCTGATGATCGGCGCCGTGTTTCTCTCGGAAGGCATCCAGAAATTCCTGTTTCCCGACCAGCTTGGCGCTGGCCGCTTCCTGAAAATTGGTCTGCCGGTGCCGGAGGTACTTGGGCCATGCGTCGGCACCTTCGAGATTGTCTGCGGCAGCCTCGTGCTCCTGGGCCTGCTGACCCGTCTCGCCGCCATTCCGCTGCTCGTCATCATGGCTGTCGCGCTGACGACCACGAAGTGGCCGATGCTCGCGGCCCAAGGCTTCTGGCAGATGGCGCACGAAGCACGGACCGATTGGTCGATGTCACTGGGCTCACTCTTCCTGCTCATCGTCGGCGCGGGACCTTGGTCGCTCGACGCGCGGCTCCAGTCTCGCCGCTGATTCTGCCGCCTACGTCGAGGGATTCATGTGGTCCGACGTACTGATCATCATCGTGGCCGTCATAGCCGGAGCAATTGCCGCAGTCACGGGATTCGGGATCGGCAGCCTGCTGACGCCTGTGTTGGCGCTCCAGGTTGACACAAGGCTGGCGGTCGCAGCGGTCTCGATCCCCCATGTCGTCGGCACTGCGCTGCGCCTGTGGTTGTTGCAAGGCCGTGTCGACCGCCGAGTGTTGTGGGGCTTCCGGCTCACCAGTGCCGCCGGAGGTTTAGCAGGCGCCGCGCTTCATGGCTGGGCGAGCAATCGCTGGCTCACCATGGTGTTCGGCCTCTTGCTGTTGTTTGCCGCTGTCAGTGAGGTAAGCGGACTGGCGCAGCGGATGCGCTTTCATGGTTCCGTCGCCTGGATCGCGGGCGCCGTCTCAGGTCTGCTCGGCGGCCTGGTTGGGAATCAAGGCGGTATCCGATCGGCGGCACTCCTCGGGTTCGGCCTCTCCAAACAACATTTGTCGGTACAGCAACCGCGATCGGGCGGTTCGTCGATGGAGCGCGAATGCCAGTGTATCTCGCGATGCAGCATGACGAGATCATGGACCTCTGGCCGTGGGTGGCGCTGGCCACGGTTGGTGTCACATTGGGTACGGTCCTGGGCAGTCGTGTACTGGTCCGAATTCCTGACGTCTGGTTTCGTCGCGTGCTCGCCGTGGTTCTCGCTCTTCTGGGCGAAACGATGTTAGTGCGGGCCGCCTAGCCCCCTGAGCTACTGAGAATATGCGTTAGCGACGTCCAAGGTTTCCTCGAACTTGTTGAAGTGGCCGTTGTTCTGGCGGTTTTTCAGCTGGCTCAGCAGCGCTTACGTTGGCGCCTGGAAACTCCGGATCACTGGCGGCGTTCGAGTCGTTGACGCGGGTTGGCGCTGCGAATGGTGCGCTGCTGACGGGCGACGGCCCGGTCGACCACAGGGCGGTCAGCGAGCACATCAAGGAGGCGAGCCTGTGCTCCGCGAGGAATCTTCGCGAGCCGGAGGTCCCAGTCGCGGAGGAGCACCCGCAACTCGTCGCGCAGCTCGGCGAGATCGCTGAGGCGGGTCTCCAATTCGGCGAGCCGCTGGGCAACCAGCGCGCGGACGCTCCGACACGGGGCGCCGCCACGATCACGCTGCGACAGCACAGCCGCCAGATCGTGAAGCGTGAAGCCAATTGCCAATGCCCGCCGGACCAGTTGTACGCGCCCGACCGCTTCGGGTGGATAGAGGCGGTAGCCGCCGTGGCTGCGAGCGGGGATCCCGAGCACGCCTTTGCGCTCGTAGTGCCGCAACGTATCGGTGCTGACGCCCGTCAGGCGCGCGAGTTCCGACGGGCTGAGAATCGCACCCCCTTCGAGGGCGACAGACACCTCGCGCGGTCGCGGTCCTGACGGTCTTTGTGGCATGCGATGTTGGCTGCGGTTACCTGGGGTTCGGCGGCGTCTTCCCCATCATGCCACGGTGCATTCCGCCATTCTTCATCATGGCCCGGTGCATGGCGGCCATGCCGTCGTTGACGAAATCGGTCACTTCCAAGGCGTGCTGCTGGAGCGCGGCCACGGTCTCCTGGTCCGTTGACGTTTGAATCACGACGATGCCCGTCGTCGTCGGTTCAAACGTTGTGTGGATCTTTTCGTAGTTGCGATAGATCGAACGCAGGGCCTGGCTCTCGATCGGCAGTCCTGGGTCGTTCCCGGTCTCGACTCGCTGCCCCATGCTGATCACGTGGTCCTTGAGGAGTTGTCCGATACGCGGATCGGCCGACTCCGTCACTGTCCGAATGCCGTTGGGGAGATTCGTCACCGTCCGCGTGATGCGCTCGTGGTTCATGAAGAGTTCGTGGATGTCGCGCATCTGCGCCATCGTTGCCGCTTCATGGCCCATCCCCATCATGCTCGAGCCCGGGCGGTTCATCACGCGGCCAGATGGGGCGCGCTCCACCACGCCCGAATCCCCGGTACGGTGATCCTCGATCTGGAAACGGAGGAAGGCATGCACGGCAGCAAGCGCACCCGCGTCGCGTGTCACGATGCGCATTCGTCCGCCCGCAGACGTTTCTTCGTACTGATAGGTGATCTGGTCCTTGAGTCGCGTCATCTCCGCGGTGCCGGGCACCTGCTGCGCGTGTGTGAGGGCCGGTTTGCCGAAATCTCCAGCCTTGAACAGTCCGGTGATTTGCTGGAGGTGCTGTCGAACCGCGTGAAGATTTTCGTGGTCGCTGGCCTCTTTCACGGCGACGTCGATGGCTCCGCCGTCCTCGTAGAGCAGAAAGTGATGGACCGTGCGCTCCTGATCGAAGCCCATCGCCTGAGCGCCGCGCGCGAGCATGTCACGGTGATGGGCATCGTGGTCGTGCGCTTGCTCCTGCCGTGGCTGCTGCGCTACTGCAGTGGCCGACAACCACACAGCAATGGCCGCTATTGCCGTCACATTCCGAAATCGGTGCGTCATACCTGCCTCCGGGATCCGCCGATGTTGAAGACCTCAACATCCATTCTGAACCCTGGAATCGTTCCAGGGTCAAGGCAGGAGTCTCTCCCCTTGCGGTTCATGCCATGCCGACCGCGCCGTCCTTAATCGCGTCGACGTGAATTGAGCCCGGCGGAGAAGTGAGGTCGGGCACCGAGGATCCGGCGCCACCGCGGAAGATTCCGCACCCTCTCGGCGAATCGCCAGTCGAGGCCTCGGCCCGTACTCGATTCTCCGAGGAAATAGTGGCTTCTGGTGAATTCGGCCAAGCCCCGATTCGCGGCACCACTCTTGCCAATCATAGCCACAGCGGCTGTGTGTGCGACGTTCCACGTCCTGCGCCACCCGCGGAGCACACACCCATGAGTCTGATCGTCGCCGACCACCTCACGAAGACGTATACGAAAGGGTCGGTGTCCGTGGAGGCCCTGCAGGACCTGACCTTCACCATCGACCGCGCCTCGTTCGTGTCGTTCATCGGCCCGTCCGGCAGCGGAAAGACGACGCTGCTGAATCTGATCGGCGCACTCGACCGGCCGACCTCGGGTCGACTGCTGGTGTCGGAGACGGACGTCGCCACGCTGGACCGGCGTGCAGCGGCGGCCTTCCGCGGCGAGACTATCGGCTTCATCTTTCAAGAGTTCAACCTGATGCCGGTCCTGACCGCCTACGAGAACGTGGAGTATCCGCTCCTGCTCGTCCAGCGAGTCCCGGCGCCGGAGCGACGCCAGCGAGTGCTCGCGCTGCTGGACGCCGTCGGCGTCGGCGATCAACGCGACAAATATCCCGACCAGCTCTCGGGCGGACAGAAGCAGCGGATCGCCGTCGCCCGGGCGCTCGTGACGAATCCGCAGCTCGTCCTGGCCGACGAACCGACCGCCAATCTGGATCACGCCAACGCCGCACTCGTCATGCGCACGATGCGACGCATGCGCGACACCCTGAAGACCACGTTTGCGTTCTCCACGCACGATCCACGGGTGATGGCCGAGGCGGAGATCGTGTTTCGCCTGGAGGACGGCCGTCTCGTCAGCCGTGAAGTCACAGGAGCCGCCGCATGACCACGCTCATCAAGATCGCGATCCGGAACCTGACGCGGTACCGCCGCCGGTCGCTCCTGACGGCGTCGCTCATCGCGATCGGCGTCATTGCTGTCGTCGTCTTCGAGGCGGCCTCCGGGGCCTTCACGGGCCTGATGATCGGCCAGATGACGGACGCCATGCTCGGGCATCTGCAGGTGCATCGGCGCGGGTACGTAGCGTCGATCGACAACCTCCCACTGACGATGATGCTGACGCCGGACGATGTCGCCGTCGTCGAGAAGACGCTCCACGCGCAACCGGGGGTCGAATCGTACTCGCGCCGACTCAAGTTCGGCGCGATGTTCAGCAACTATACCGAGACGACCGCGCTTCGGCTCAACGGTGTCTATCCCGAGGACGAGTTGCGGACGCTCCCGCTGCTGGCCTCCCGGATGACGCAGGGCACGGCAGCGCTGCAGAAGGGACACATCATCATCCCGGATCTGCTGGCCAACGGCATGGGGGTGAAGCTCGGGGACACCGTCGTGGTCATCGCCACCAACCGTGATGGCTCCGTGAACGCCGCGCAACTGGTCGTGAGCGGCATACTGTCCAACGTCACGGGCCCCAGCGGTCGCGACGGGTACGTGCACATCGAGGATGCGACGACGCTGCTGCGGATGGACGCGCCAGAGATCAGCGAGGTCGCCGTCCGCCTGAAGGACTTCGGCCAGCTCGATCAGGTGGCGGGCGCGGTGCGCACGGCCCTGCAGCAGGCGACAGCCGCTGGCCAGATTGGCGAGACCGAGGTGCACACGTGGGAGGGCCTCTCGCCCTTCTACAACATCGCCGTCCTGATCAACATCCTCGCGCTGTCCGCGACGCTCGGGCTCGTCGCGATCGTGCTCGTCAGCGTCATGAACGTGATGCTGATGTCGGTCTACGAGCGCGTGAAGGAGATCGGCACAATCGCGGCGATGGGGACGATGCCGCGCACGATTCTCAGCATGTTCGTCATTGAAGGGTTATCGCTTGGCGTGCTGGGTATTCTCATCGGTGATGCTGTCGCCGCCGCTGCCATTCTCGTCATCAGCGCCATTGGACCGACCTTCAATTTCGGACGCGAGACGGGCTTGGTGCTCTCGCCGCAGGTGGACCTCGGGCAAATGCTCGTGATCTCGGCGGTGGTCCTCCTGGTGGCCGTGATCGGGACGGTGCAACCTGCGTTCAAGGCGTCGCGTATGGAGCCGGTCGAGGCCCTGCGACATGGATAGGAGACCCGTGATGAGACTCCGTGTCGGATGGATGCTGGCGGTGCTCTTGGGCCCAGTCGCTGCGCTGGGGCAGAGTCCGTTCGGGGCCGCGATCGATGGGACCGCGCTGTTGCAGCAAGTGGACCGCCGGCTGAACCCGCCATCCTACGACGCCTACAAACGCCTCATTAACGTGGAACCCAACGGGCGCACGCGTGAGTATCTCCTGTACCAGGTCGCCGAGGGTCGCGAGAAGGTGGCGGCGCTCTTCCTGTCGCCGGCGAGCGACAAGGGGCGGAGCACGCTGCGCGTTGGCGACAACATGTGGATGTACGTGCCGAACGCGGGCCGGCCGATCCGGATCACCAGCCTGCAATCGGTGATCGGCGGCGTGTTCAACAACGCCGACATCCTGAGCCTCGATTACTCTGCTGAATACGATGTCGCGAAAGTGGATGACTCCGGCGAGGACTACCTGCTCGAGCTGAAGGCGAAGACCGCCTCGGTGGCGTACGACCGGCTGAAGATGTGGGTGAGCCGAAAGGACACGTTGCCCGTGCGGATCGAGTGCCTCACGCCGACGTCGATGCTCATCAAGACGCTCCACTTCAAGGACATCAAAGACTTTGGCGGTGGCGTCATCCGTCCCGCGACGGTAGAGACCGACAGCCCGCTGTACAAGGGCTACAAGTCCTCGATGGTGTTCGTGCAGATGAAGGCCCGCACGTTTCCGGGCGAGGTCTTCACCCTGACCTTCATGCCGAACCTGGAGTCGATCGGGCGTTAAGCCGATCGGAACTCCACGTGAAGTCCGCCGCCAGGTCAGCCAGCTACCTCCACCGACCGCAGGCCCTCGTGAACCGCGTTCTGTGGGCGATCGGAGTGTGCCTCATGGTGGCAACCGTCGCCGAGGGCCAGGAGCCACCTATCGAGATTCCACCCGTCGATCGAAAGCCGTATTCGGCGAACGGATTCCTGGAGCTTCGACCGGTGATGATCTGGCAGGACACGGACGCGGCATTGTTCCGGCTTCGATCCTTCACGGACACGAGGCCCGACGCTCGCACGATGCAGCTTAACTCGCGCCTGCAGCTCGATGCGAGCTATCGACGAGGCTGGTTCGGCGCGCAGACACGGAGTGTCGTCGATACCGGGTACACCAGCGGAGACTGGACGGCTGATGCGACGGCCTACGAGGCGTACCTCTCCCTGAAGCCCGCGCCGTCCTTCACCGTGGACGCGGGCAAGAAGACGTTGAAATGGGGTAAGGGGTACATCTGGAATCCCGCCGCCTTCCTCGACCGCGTGAAGAGCCCCGAAGATCCGGCGCTGGCGCTGGAAGGCTTCACCGTGATCTCGTCCGACTACATCCGAACCTTCAGTGGGCCGCTGCAGGTGATGTCCGTGACGCCGGTCCTCCTGCCGGTCTTCGGCGATCTCAACCAGAGCTTCGGCGAGCGTGGGCATCTGAACGTCGCGGGCAGGCTGTACCTGCTTCTCCTCGACACCGACATCGACGTGATGTTTCTCGCAGGCGGCAGCCGGCCCGCGCGGTTTGGGTTCGATTTCTCGCGCAACCTGCGGTCGAACATCGAGGTGCACGGCGAGGTGAGCCGCGTGCCCAACGGGCTCATGGCGGTCTTGGATCCTGCCGGCACGCTTGTGCAACGGGAACAGCCGGCGAGCATCGTCATGGGGGTCCGATACCTCACCAAAGCCAACACCACGTTCATCGTCGACTACTACCGCAACGGCGCCGGCTACGCGCCGGCCGAGATGGAGACGTACTTCGAGTATATCGAACGTGGCTTCGAGGCTTGGACTGTCAGTGGCGACCAGGGCGCCTTGTCGCTCGCCAGCCGAGCGACGGAAGCGGGCTACGGCCGCATGAATCCGATGCGGAACTACCTCTACGGCCGCGTCAACCAGCCGGACGCATTCGACATCCTCTATCTCACGCTCGGCGCCAGTGCGATTGTGAACGCCAGCGATGGCAGTTACTCGCTCCTGCCCGAAGTGCAGTACAAGCCGATGGAGAACCTCGAGCTGCGGTGGCTGGCGAACATCCAGCGCGGCGGGTCGCGAACGGAGTTCGGCGAGAAGCAGGCGGACGTGCGACTCGAACTCCGAGCTCGATACTATTTCTGACAGGAAAGTGGGAGGGTGGTTCGTTCCGGCCGTGAGCACTTCCGCGTGCCCACCGCCTGAACGCGCCTTCAATGACAGAACGGACACGGCGGGCAACAGCCGGTGCCCGCGACCTTCGTCGCCGCGTATGCTGTCCCCGTCATCAACACGAACGCGGCACTCCACAGGGCGATGAGTCGATGCTTCATCCGAAACTCCTTTCAAGAGCTGATCACAGGTTGCACGTTGCGGTCGCCTGCAGAGTCAAGAAGAATCACGCGCTGGACCGTCTGGACCTTACAGGCGACTGCAAGGTGTACGCTCTGTGGGATGGCGATGCTAATCGGAGTGCTCGCGCGGCGGGCCGGTGTCAAGGCGCAGACGGTCCGCTACTACGAGACGTTGGGTCTTCTGTCGCCGGTCCAGCGTAGCGCCAGCGGATACCGGTCGTATAGTGCGCAAGCGCTCGAGGAACTTCAGTTCATCCGCAAGGCGCAGAGCCTCGGGTTCTCGCTTGATGACGTCAAGCAGATTCTCGACGTGGCGCGGGCAGGGCGCACACCGTGTTCACGAGTCTTGGCGATCGCTGAAAGGCATCTGGTCGATCTGAACGAACGGATTGCGCAGCTCGCGGAACTACGAGATGACCTCACCCGAGCCGTGAATCGTCGGAAGGACGGCGGCGTACCGGAGCGTTGTGCATCGACCCTCTGCGGATTGATTAGCGAAGCCGCCGAGCCCGCGTCACGGCACATGTTGGTGGCGAAGAGCTCTTCATCGCGCAACCTATCTCTGGGTGGCAAGAAGGCCGTGCGCGGCTGAAGGAATCGTCAGAGGCCGAGCGGTTCGCATCCTTCGACTCAAAGTGGAGCAGAGGCGGCAGTTTCCTGAGCGTAGACTCCGCCGCTTGATACGTTCAGCTGAAGAAGCGCTGCGCCAGGAGGAAGGCGAACAGGATCACGATGCCCCTCGCCCAATGCGCCCACCATATCTCTGTGCGCTTCAGCCGCGCGACGGGATAGAACGTAATCCACACGGCGCACATCAGGGCGACGTCTGTTGCGGGCGGTGGCACGATGCGCTGCACGATCAGCGCGGCGACGGACGCTACGGCAAAGCAGAGAATCACGACATGAAGTCGGCGCCACCCGCGCGGCCACCACGCGCCAGGGTCCTGCCGGGTCGGCTCAACGCTCATCGCTCACAAGACTCGTCGCATCAGTCATCGTCAGTCTTCGTTCCCCACGGTGGCGGGGGTGGGGGCGGTCCCTTGAGCATCCATCGAACGAGAAGCGCGCAACAGACGACGCCCACGAGCACTAGAAGAACGATCAACATCGCCTCCCAAAAAACAAAAACTCCTGCAGGTGCGTCCCTGCAGGAGTCATTGGTCTCCGTAGGAGGAGACGGTTTCATGGCGGACTCCACCGCCCGATGAGCCGATGCTACATCACACTGGCGCTATGACGCGTTACATTGTCATCTGTGACGTCGAAGACGACGGGCCGCCGGTGGTTGAACCGCACGGTGGTTGGAGCGGGCGTGACCAGTGCGTTGGGAGACTTCTGCTACGAAACCACGACGGTCATCCTGCCTGGGTTCCTTGCCGTGCTGGGCATTCCCGCTGCGGCGCTGGGGCTCATCGAGGGCACCGCCGATGCCGTGGCCAGCTTCACCAAGATCGTGTCGGGCTACATCGCCGACAAGCTGGGGCATCGCAAGACGCTCGTCCTGCTTGGATATGCACTGACGCCTGTCGGACAAGGATTGATCGCGGCATCCACCGGCTGGCCACTGATTCTCGTGGGACGGCTCGTCTCCTGGTTCGGGAAGGGCCTGCGTGGTCCCCTGCGCGACGCCATCGTGACCCAAGCGATCAGCCCGGACACCCGTGGCCGGGCGTTTGGTTTTCACCGCGCGATGGACACCCTCGGCGCCGTCGCCGGGCCTCTGCTCGGCGTGGCCCTCTTGGGCTGGGCCCAGGCCCGCACGTGGGCCGACGCGGCTGGGCCCTTCCGGCTGGTGTTCTGCTGACACTCATTCCGGGACTTCTCGCGGTGCTGGCTTTTCTGCTACTGGTGCGAGACCCCGAACACTCGCCCAACCCCGCGCTGGAGTTTGTCGCGGCGCTGCGCGCGCTGCCCGCTCGATTCAAGCGATACCTCGGCGCCGTCGGAGTGTTTGGTTCCGGAGATTTCTCACACAGCCTGTTGATCCTGGCCGCCACGCAGATGCTCACACCATCGGTGGGAGTCGTTCGTGCCGCGCTGACAGCCGGGCTGCTGTACGTGTGGCGCAATGTCGTTCAGGTCGCGACATCCTACCCGGTCGGCGTGTTTGCCGACCGCTACGGGCCGCCGCGGGTTCTGATCATCGGCTACATGCTGGGTGTGTCAACAGCCGTGCTGACCGCGCTCGCCTTCGCGCTCAACGTGGACAGCGTCACGGTCCTGGCGGCGATCTTCTTTGTGGGCGGCCTCTACGTGGCCGTGCAGGAGGCGCTGGAGTCAGCGGTCACCGCCAGTATGGTGGGCGCAGACCGGCTCGCCATGAGCTACGGCGCGCTTGGCGTGGTCAACGGCACGGCCAAGTTCATCTCGAGCGCCGCCGTCGGCGTTCTGTGGACGGCCGCCTCTCCGGTGATTGGCTTTGGAACCGCCGCCGTCCTGATGGCGGCTGGCACGATTGCGCTGATTCGCGCGCGTTGACACGTGCCATGCGAGCCCTGCCGATCGTGTGTGCATGGGGGGCCCGCCCCGTCCAAGAATGTCCAAGAATGACGCATTGACGCACCGCTCAGCGTGTCCTCATAATTGACGAAACGGCGGTGGAGTCCGCCCGTAACCGTCGCGTCGCCTAACGCGGCCAATGACTCCTACAGCAGAGGATCTGCCGTGGGCGGTTATTGGCGCTCCCGGTATGTCTGTCCAAGGCCGGGAGCATGAATATCAGCTGTTACCACTCGAGTTCGGCGGGCTGCCGGACGACGCGAGATCGGCCATGACCGAGGTCTGGCTCCGCGCGGCGCTCTGGCTTGGGCTCGCGCTCGCCGCCACGCTCATTTCGATTCGGTTGCGGATTGCGACCGCGCTGTCGGAGATCGTCGTGGGCACGGTCGCGCAGTTGGTCATCGGCGCCTTCGTCGGCAGCGCCCTGCTCGGCACGACGGAGAGCTGGATCACGTTCCTCTCCGCCACCGGAGCGGTGTTCCTCACCTTCCTCGCCGGCGCCGAACTCGATCCAGCCGTGCTTCGCGCAAAGTGGCGTGAGACTGGTGTGATCGGGCTCGTCAGTTTCGCTGCCCCGTTTCTGGGGTGCGCCGCCTACGCTCGGTATGTACTCGCGTGGTCACCCGAGGCGAGCTGGCTCGCGGGCGTGGCACTGTCGACCACGTCAGTCGCCGTCGTCTACGCCGTCATGCTCGAACTCGGTCTCAACAGCACGGGGTTCGGGAAAGCCGTTCTTGCGGCGTGCTTCGTCACCGACTTGGGAACCGTGGTCGCGCTCGGGTTGATTTTTGCGCCGTTTACGACCCGGACGCTTGTCTTCGCCATTGTCACGGCCGTCGCTATCGGCGTCTTGCCGTGGGTGACCCCACGATTCTTCCGATCATTTGGTGGACGACCCTCGGAGCTCGAGGTGAAGTACCTCTTGCTCGTGCTGTTTGCGCTTGGCGGGCTCGCGACCTGGGCGGACAGTGAGGCGGTTCTCCCGGCATACCTGGTGGGGATGGTGCTTGCGGGTACCGTCGGCAAGGACCACGCGCTGATTCGGCGCCTGCGTACGCTGACGTTCGGGCTGCTGACCCCGTTCTACTTCATCCGCGCCGGGTCGTTCGTCTCCGTGCCGGCACTCGTCGCCGCCCCCACCGTTGTCGGCGGGCTGCTGCTCGTGAAACTCCTGACGAAGACATTTGGCCTCTGGCCTGTGACACGGCTCTTCCGGTATCCGCGCACCGAAGCCGCCTATGCCACGCTGCTGATGTCCACTGGACTGACGTTCGGCAGTATCTCGGCGCTGTTTGGGCTCACCCACGACATCATCGATCAGGCGCAATACTCGTATTTGATCGCGGCAGTGATTGGCAGCGCCGTCGTCCCCACCTTGGTGGCGAACGCGTTCTTCGTGCCACGATACCTGCTGCCGAAGGTGGAGACGCCGTCGACGGCCGGGCCGGTGCCGCACACGGTCACGCTCGGCGAGCGGGAGGGATGATGATTGCGACGCATATCCTAGTCGGTCACGACGGCTCCCGAGATGCGGAGACGGCGTTCGAGGACGCGCTCGACCTTGCGGCGCTCGCGCGTGCTCGCCTGTCTGTCGTGTCGGTCGCCAGTCCGCCTGAGCCGCCCACGGAAGTCGAGACACAGGCCGCCATCGAATCGGCGACGGCCCATTACGAGAAGCTGTTCGAGAGCTTGCGCCGACAAGCCCAGGAACAGAAGGTGGAACTGCATGCGCACGTACTCGTCGGTCACCCGGCCGACCAGATCCTCAAGTGGGCCTTTCAGCACGGCGTGGATCTCATTGTCGTCGGACATCGGGGGAGATCCGCCATTGCGGAATGGGTGTCAGGGTCAACGTCGCGGCGAGTGGTCGCCCACGCCAAAGGCCCGGTGCTCGTCGTGAGGCCCCGCTGATGTCCATGTGGATGCCGTACCTCCTCGTGGGGCTTGGCGGATTCATCGGCGCCAACGCCCGTTTCGTCGTCGCACGGCTTGTGGGGGCCGCCTTCGAGACACGCTTTCCGCTCGGCACGTTCGTCATCAACGTCAGCGGCTCGTTTCTGTTGGGCGTGCTCGGCACCATCATCGCGCTGAAGGTGATGCCCAGTTCGGAGGCGATGCGGCTCGCCCTTGGCGTCGGCTTCCTGGGCGCGTTCACCACGTTCTCCACCTTCGAATTCGAAACGCACGCCCTGCTCGAGGACGGATCCTGGCGGCTGGCCACCACTAACATGTTTGCGAGCCTGTTTGTTGGACTGATCGCGCTCAGGGCCGGCATCGTGGTGGCGAGAACGTGGCTGACGTGAGGGAACGGCCATGAAGATCGAATCCGAACAGGTCCTATGTCGGTTTCAACTCTCGAACTTCATTCGGCACGGCATGTCGCCGCTCTACGAATGGATCGTCGAGACGGCCCACCGGGAAGGGCTGCAGGGCGCGACCGTGCTGAAGGGCTTCTACGGTCTTCGGCCTGAAGGGTCGGTCCTCGAGGAGCACACCTGGTCGATTTCACAGGAACTCCCGATGATTGTCGAAGTGGTCGACGACCCGTCGCGTATCGAGGCGCTGCTGGCGAAGGTGGAGCCGGTCTTCCGCGAAGGCGTCATCACCCTCGAACGGGCGCATGTGCTCTTGTATCGGGCCGGCACACGAGAGCCGTCGCCCCCGCTCACCGGCCGGAACATCATGGCCACCACCACGACCAGCGCGGCATATGGAGTGCGAACCATGAACGTACCGGAACAGGGCGTGTTGCTCCGCATTTTCATCGGCGAGAGCGACAAAGAGCCTGGCCGCGACCGGCCCCTTTACGAGGCGATCGTCCGTCGTGCGCGAGAAGCGCATCTGGCGGGTGCGACGGTCCTTCGCGGTCCGATGGGCTTCGGCCGTCACTCCCGGGTCCACACGGCGAAGCTCCTCGAGCTCTCAACGGACCTGCCGATCGTGATCGAGATCGTCGATTCTGAGGAGAAGGTGGACGCGTTTCTACCTACCGTTGACGAGCTCGTCACAGAAGGGCTCGTCACGCTCGAAGCGGTGCGCATAGTGCGCTACGTATCCCCGGAGAGTCGATAACAGGCTGAGTGAAGCATGTCGAACATTGCGGCAATCGTCGCTCGAGAGACTCTTGATTCCCGCGGGAATCCGACCGTGGAGGTCGACGTCCGCCTGTCGAACGACGCACGCGGCCGTGCCGCGGTCCCCTCGGGCGCCTCCACCGGCGAGCGCGAAGCCCTTGAACTGCGGGATGCGGATCCCCTGCGGTACGGCGGCAAAGGCGTGCGAGCACGTGAACGGCGAGATCGCTCGGGCACTGGCCGGGCGAGATGCCAGCGATCAAGCAGTCATCGACGGCCGGCTCATCGATCTGGATGGGACACCCAACAAGACCAGGCTGGGCGTCAACGCGATCCTCGGCGTGTCGATGGCCGTGGCGCGTGCCGCGGCGGCCAGTGCGGGACTGCCACTCTATCGCCATCTGCAGCCACGTGACGAGTACTCGCTGCCGATTCCCACGATCAACGTGCTGAACGGAGGCGCGCATGCGGCCAACGCGCTCGACTTCCAAGAATTCATGCTCGTGCCCGCCGGCGCGCCCAGTATGGCGGAAGCGGTTCGCTGGTCGGCAGAGACGTTCCACGCGCTCAAGAAGCTACTGACACAAGCGGGGCATGTCACGTCGGTCGGCGACGAGGGCGGGTACGCACCCAACCTGACGACCCCGGAGGAGGTCATGGATCTCCTGGTTCGGGCCATCGAACAAGGGCGGTTACAAGCCAGGACGTGACATCAGCCTGTCAATGGATCCGGCCACCAGTGAGCTCTACCACGACGGGCGATACGAGTTCAGAAAGTCCGGGCAGCCGACCCAAACGACGGCGGAGATGATCGCGCTGTTCGAACGGCTCGTCGACCGCTACCCGCTGGTGTTCATCGAAGACGGCCTGGCTGAGAACGACTGGGACGGATGGGAGACCCTGACACGGCAGCTCGGCCCGCGCGTGCTCCTCGTGGGAGACGACATCTTCGTGACCAATCCCGCCATCATCCGGGAAGGCATCGCCCGGAAGGTCGGAAACGCCACGCTCATCAAGCTCAATCAGATCGGCACGGTCACCGAGACGCTTGAGGCCGTGAGACTGTCGCACGAAGCCGGCTATCGGACCGTCATCTCACACCGCTCTGGTGAGACGGAGGACACCTTCATCGCCGACCTCGCCGTCGCCGTGGGTGCGGCCTATATCAAGACCGGCTCCATGGCCCGCTCTGAACGGGTCGCCAAGTACAACCAGCTGCTGCGGATCGAGGAGGAACTCGCCGGTCGGGCCGTCTTCGGTGCCGCCGCGCGGATGGAGCTCAGTCGCTCGTGAACGCGCCCGAGGCCCGCCACGCCAGCCAGCTCGCCTCGCCCACAATGGCGGCGGCCCGACTGGCGCGCCTCGGAGAGATAGCTGGGGAACTTGGCGCCGACGATCTGGTGTCCGACGCGCACGCGGAACAGCGGCGGCTCGAGGAGGCGCGCTTTTTCGTGGCGTGCGTCGGACAGTTCAAGCGCGGCAAGTCGACCCTGATCAATGCGCTGGTCGGCCAATCGGTTCTGCCCGTCGGTGTGGTGCCGGTCACCTCTGTTGTGACGATTCTTCGTCATGCCGACCGTCCGGGCGCGTTCGTCCATTTCGCCGACGGCCGCACGGAGTCGGTCGCGGTGGAGGACGTCGGTGCCTTCATCGATGAGCGCCGGAATCCAGCGAATAAGCGCGGGGCAACCGTGGTGGAGATCGGATGGCCCAGCCCGATTCTGCACAGCGGCTTGTGCCTGGTGGACACGCCGGGGCTTGGTTCGGTGTACACGGCCAACACCGCCGCGACGCAGGCCTTCGTTCCCCGGATCGATGTGGCCCTGATCGTCGTCGGCCCGGACCCGCCGATCTCGGGCGCGGAACTCGAGTTGCTGCAGGAGGCAGACCGCGAGGCTGGCGAAATGGCCGTGATCCTCAACAAGGCCGACCAGGTCTCTTCCGACCACCTGCAAGAGGTGACAGATTTCACGCGCAGCACGATTGTGTCCGCGATCAAGCGGCGGCTCGGGCCCTTCTTCGTGATCAGCGCGCTGGAGCGGCTCACGGCCGGCACACCGACGCGTGACTGGGCGCCTCTGGAGTCGTATTTGCGCGAGCTG
>Ga0299914_10000871_pt1 | contig 19110 bp, 10 predicted proteins | sample RVTome_10_FD_201361 | JGI IMG/M metagenome (GOLD analysis project Ga0299914, IMG submission 201361) | Soil microbial communities from uranium-contaminated site in the Upper Colorado River Basin, Wyoming, United States - RVT153D57 (version 2) ...
TACGTCGATCCCGAGGGATCCTGCCGTCCCGCAGCGCTCCCGCGACGTCCATCAGGCAGGAAAACGGAGGCTGGATGAACCGGACGGGTCGCCAGGTCCCATGGCAGGACTGGCTGACTGGGGGGGCCACATGGGCGCGCTCGTCCGGGCCTTCGACTGGTCGGCGACCGACCTCGGGCCGATGCCGTCGTGGCCCCAGAGCCTCAGGACGGCCCTCCGTATCTGCCTCAACTCCCGGTACCCGATGTTCGTGTGGTGGGGGCCGCGCCTGACGAACATCTACAACGACGCCTACATACCTGTTCTCGGGAAGCGCCATCCCGAGGCGCTCGGCAGGCCGGCAGCCGAGATCTGGCACGAGATCTGGGACGTGGTCGGTCTCCAGGCCGAGGTCGTCCTGCGCGAGGAGCGGGCGACCTGGAACGAGCAGGAACTGCTGGTCATGCAGCGCCACGGCTTCGTGGAAGAGACCTACTTCACGTTCTCCTACAGCCCCGCCTACGATGACGATGGCCGCGTCGCCGGCGTGTTCTGCGCCTGTACGGAGGACACTGCCCGCGTCCTGAGCGAGCGTCGCGTCCGCACGCTTCGATCGCTGTCGGCCTCCGCGGTGGACGTGCAGTCGGTCGACGAGGCCTGCGCCCGGCTGGCGCAGGGGCTCGGCGAGAACCCGTTCGACGTGGCGTTCTCGCTCATCTACCTCTTCGATGGAAACGAGTCGGCACGGCTGGCCGGCACCTCCGGGCTGACGCGGGGATCGCCAGCCGCGCCGGAGCGGGCCGATCTGACCGGGTCCGGCGACGGCGCGCGCTGGCCGCTCGAGCTGGCGCTCGACCCGCGCGGCCTGGTGTTGCTCGACGATGTGGAGGCGCGATTCGGCCGGCTGCCTGGCGGCGCCTGGCCGGAGCCGCCGACACGTGCCGCCGTGGTGCCCATCGCCCGGCCCGGGCAGGACTCTCCCGCGGGGGCCGTCGTGATCGGCTTGAGCCCGCGCCGGCCGGTCGATGACGGCTACGAGGGGTTCCTCAGGCTCGCGGCGGGCCACATCGGGGCCGCGATTGCCGACGTCCGGGCGTACGAGGACGAACGCCGGCGCGCCGAGGCGCTCGCCGAGATCGATCGCGCGAAGACGGCCTTCTTCTCGAACGTGAGCCACGAGTTCCGGACACCCCTGACGCTCATGCTCGGGCCCACGGAGGATGCGCTGACGACCACCGGCACGCTCTCGGGCGAGAGCCTCGAAGCCGTCTACCGCAACGAGCTGCGGCTGCTGAAACTCGTCAACGCCCTGCTGGACTTCTCGCGCATCGAGGCGGGCCGGATGCGCGCCGTGTACGAGCCCACCGATCTCGCGCAGCGCACGACCGATCTGGCGAGCGCGTTCCGCTCCGCCTTCGATCGCGCGGGCCTGGCCTTCGACGTCGCCTGCGGCCCGATCTCGGAGCTGGTCTACGTGGACCACGAGATGTGGGAGAAGATCGTCCTGAACCTCCTCTCGAACGCGCTCAAGTTCACGTTCGACGGGCGCGTGGAAGTGCGGCTCACGGAGGGCGCCCGCGACGTGACGCTGGTCGTGCGCGACACGGGCACCGGCATCGCCGAGGCGGACATCCGGCGGGTCTTCCAGCGCTTCCACCGGGTGGAGGGCGCGCGGGCGAGAACACACGAGGGCTCCGGGATCGGGCTCGCGCTCGTCAACGACCTCGTGCGGCTGCACGGCGGCACCTGCCGGCTGGAGAGCACCCCCGGCACGGGCACCACGGTCACCGTGACGCTGCCGAAGGGGCACGCGCACCTGGCGCCCGGGAGCGTCGGCGCTCCGCGGCGGGATTCAGGGCCGGGCCCGACGAATCCGGTCGTGGTCGAGGCGCTGCGCTGGCTTCCGGACCAGGATCCGGAAGACCGGACGGCGCGCGACCCTGAGACGCACGGGGTGCCGGACGGCAAGGCGGCGGCCGTCCCCGCGCACGTCATCGTGGCCGACGACAACGCCGACATGCGCGCGTACCTCGTGCGTCTGCTGCGCAGGCACTGGTCCGTCGAGGCGGTGGCCGACGGCGAAGCGGCCCTGGAGGCGGTTCGAAGGCGCCGGCCGGATCTGATCCTGACAGACGTCATGATGCCCGGCCTGGACGGGTACGACCTGCTGCGCGCGCTCCGCGCGGACGAGGGCACCGCGGACATTCCGATCGTCATGCTGTCGGCCCGCGCCGGCGAGGACGCGCGCATCGAAGGCGCGCAGGCGGGCGCGGACGATTATCTGGTCAAGCCGTTCTCCGCGCGCGAGCTGGTGGCCCGCGTCGGCGCGCAGCTCCGGCTGGCGCACGCGGCGCGCGAGCGCGCCGACCTGCTCGGCCGCGAACAGGAGGCCCGCCGCGAGGCGGAGCTGCAGAAGCAGCACCTCCATGCGCTGTTCATGCAGGCGCCGACGGCCATCGCGGTCCTCAGGGGCCCGGACCACGTCATCGAGCTGGCCAACCCGCAGGCGTGCGGCATCTGGGGCCGCCCGCACGACGAGGTGATCGGGCGCCCGCTCTTCGCCGCGCTGCCGGAGATCCGCGACCAGACGTTCCGGGATCTGCTCGACGGCGTCTATCGAACCGGAATGCCGCACGTCGGCAGCGAGGCGCCGGCCCGGCTCGACCGCCGCGGCGACGGGTCCCTCGAGACCGTGTACCTGACCTTCGTGTACACGCCGCTTCGCAACACACGGGACGAAGTGGACGGCGTGCTCGTGGTGGCCTTCGACGTGACCGACCAGGTGAGGGCCCGGAACGAGATGCGCGGGCTCCGCGAGGCGGCCGAGGCCGCGAACCGCGCGAAGGACGAGTTCCTCGCCATGCTCGGGCACGAGCTGCGCAATCCGCTGGCGCCCATCTTGACGGCGCTGCAGCTGCTGAAGCTTCGAGGCATCGATGCGGCCGGGCGCGAACGCGTGATCATCGAGCGGCAGGTCCATCACCTGGTCGCGCTGGTCGACGACCTGCTCGACGTGTCCCGCATCACCCGCGGAAGGATCGAGCTGCGGAGGGCGGTGATCGAGTCCGCCGAGGTGGTCGCCACCGCGATCGAGACGGTGAGCCCGTTGCTCGAGCAGCAGCGCCATGCCCTGACGGTGACCGTGCGGCGAACGGGGCTCGCCGTCTGCGCCGACGCGAGCCGGCTCGCCCAGGTGCTCGCCAACCTCCTGACTAACGCCGCGAAGTACACCGAGCCGGGCGGCGCGATCGCGATCGCCGGCCGCGTCGAGGACAACGACGTCGTGCTCTCGGTCCGGGACACCGGGCCGGGGATCTCCGCGGAGATGCTCCCGCACGTCTTCGACCTGTTCGTCCAGGGTCGCCGGACGCTCGATCGCGCGCAGGGCGGGCTCGGCCTGGGTCTGGCGATCGTGCGGAGCCTCGTCGAGCTGCACGGCGGCTCCGTGAGCGCCTCGAGCGAAGGGCCGGGCCGGGGATCGACGTTCACGATCCGGCTGCCGCGTGCCGAGGCACCCGAGCGAGCGGCCGGTGCCGTCTCCGCGACGTCCGCGCGGCAGGCGGACGGCGCGCGCGTGCTGATCGTCGACGACAACCAGGACGGGGCGATGCTGCTCGACGACGTGCTGGCGGCGATGGGGTACGTCACCCGCTCGGCTCATGACGGCCCGTCCGCGCTCCAGGCCGCCGAGGAGTTCGATCCGGACGTGGCGCTCCTCGATATCGGCCTCCCCGTCATGGACGGCTACGAGCTGGCCCGCCGGTTCGCCGACCACCCGCGGCTCCGGCGCACGCGCCTGATTGCCGTGACCGGGTACGGGCAGGAACGGGATCGGCGGCAGTCGGCGGAAGCCGGGTTCGCCGCCCATTTCGTCAAGCCCGTGAACCTCGACCACCTGCGTACGACGCTGGCGGAGCTGGTTGCGCCGTCGGAACCGTAGCGCTGGCCGGCAGTCACCCGAGGCTGGCTGGTTCGCCGACGCTCCGGGCTCGGCGGAACCGGGGCTGGGGGCTCGGCGCTTCTATTCGGAGGGCCGCGGCTGCGAATGCTACTGTCGAGGCCCCCCGAATCCTATACGCCGAACCCGGAACCCCGAATCCCGAGCCCCGAGCCCCGAGTCCGCCTACGGCTCCTCGTCCGCAATCCGAAACAGATGCGTCCGGCTGCGCAGGAACAGGTCGTCGTCGAGCGCAATCGGCGAAGCGATGAACGACTGGTCCGCCAGCGTGTTGGTGGCCAGCACTTCATACGTGTCGCCCGCCTTGACCACGACCACGTCGCCCTCCTCCGTGGCGAGATACACCCGCCCGTTCGCGACGAGCGGCGACGCCTTGAAGTTGTACGGTTTCGGGAGGCGCTGCTGGAGGTAGTGCGGCTCGCCGGTCGCTGCATCGAAGACGCTCAGCATCCCGTTGTCGGCAATCACGTACAGGCGCCCTTCGTGCAGCGCCGGCGTCGCCGTATACGACGTCCCGCGCGTCGTCTCCCACACGACGGCGTCGGTGCCGGTCAGATCGCCGGTCCGCCCGAGACGGATTGCCATCAGACGAGGGTTGCGGTAGCCGCTCATCACGAGCACCATGTCCCGGAACTGCACCGGCTGCGGAATCGGATTCGCCCCGAGGCCCGCGACTTCCCAGATCACTTTCCCCGTGTCCGCGTCGTAGGCCTTCACCTTGGTGTCGGCCGTGACGACGAGCTGTCGCGCGCCGGCGTGCTCGACGACGAGCGTCGTGGACCAGCTGGAGTTCTCCATGCGGGCCGCGCGCCACAGCTCCTTCCCGCTTGCCGCGTCGAGCGCCACGACGAAGCCCTCCTCCTGGTGATCGAACTGGAGGTAGACGCGCCCGCCGTGGACCACGGTGCCGCTGCCCTCGCCGAAGGCGAGCCGCATGGCCATCCTGATCCCGAAGTCCTTCTGCCAGAGCGGCCGCCCGTCGAGGTCGTAGACGTACAGCCCGCGAGATCCGAAGAACGCATAGACACGCGTGCCGTCGGTCGCCGGCGCGTTCGAGGCGAAGCTACCGTAGATGCGGTGGTAGCCCTCGTGCGGCGTGGCCGTCGTGGCGGTGCGCTGCCACAGAATCTTCCCGGACCCCCGATCGACGGCCAGCACCTCGAAGCGGTGCTCCTCGCCGGCGCCCGCGCCGCCGCCCGCGCCGCCGCCCGCGCGGCCTCCGCCGGCCGGGGCAGCGGTGGCCGTCCCCGTCGGGATCGCCGTCGTCAGGAACAGCCGATCGCCCCAGGCGACCGGCGTCGAGTACGCGCGTCCGGGGATCGGCACCTTCCAGCGGACGTTGGACGAGTCGCTCCACGTCAGCGGCACGTCGCCGGCGGCGACCCCGGTGTGCGCGGGGCCGCGCCAGTGCGGCCACACGGCGGGGTCACGGGACTGTGAAGCGGCCAGGGACAGCGCGGCGCCGAGCAGGACGGCGCAGAGCGAAGCAGACACTCGCAGCATGCGGCATTCTGTCACAGGCAGGGCGTGAGCGCGACGGGGCGCCGGCGGCTCGTCACCCGGACTCGGGAGAGGTCAGTGCTCGGGGGTGGCCGGCAGCCAGAGGATGAAGGTCGTGCCGCGCCCCTCCTCCGACTGGACGTCGATGCGCCCGCCGATCGTCCGCAGGCAGTCGTCGACGATCGACAGGCCGAGACCCACGCCGCCGGTGTCGTCGCGCCCGTTGTGCGCGCGCGTGAAGCGCCCGAAGATCGTCGGGAGGGCGTCGGCCGGAATGCCGATCCCGTTGTCGCGCACCTCGATGCGGCGCCAGCCGTCGTCAACCCCGCCGGTCACCTCCACGTAGCGCTCGCGCTTCGACGGGTCCGAGTACTTGATGGCGTTGGAGAGCAGGTTGACGAAGATCAGCTCGAGGCGCCCGGCGTCCACGGTGAGCGAGGGCAGCGTCTCGTCAATCCGCACCACCACGCCGCGGGCGTCCGCCATGTCGCGAAGCTGCCGCGCCGCTTCGTGCGCGAGGGTCGTGGCCGAGACTTCCTGCACCACCGCGTTGTCGCCGCCGGTCTGCATCCTGGCGACGGTCTCGAGCTTGCCCGTCAGCTCGACGAGGTGCGTGACCGTGCGCTCGACGGTGTCGAGCGCGCGCGCCATGCCCTCCGGGTCGAGGTCCGGGCGCCGCAGGAGCTTCACGCCGAACTGCAGCGCGCCGAGCGGCTGCCGCCACTCGTGCGCGGCCATGCGGGTGAACTGCTCGAGTCGATCCGTCTGCGCCGCGATCGTTTCGGTATAGAGCGTCACGAACGTCTCGACGGTGGACTGCGCCAGGATGTTGACCGCCTGGTGGAGCCGCGCGACGACGAGCGCGCTCTCCGATGGCCGGGGCGGTGCGTCGAGGCAATCGAGCTGCTCCAGCACGAACGCGACGAGCACGCCGCCGAGCAGCTGGTATTCGCGAATCACCTGGTGGAGCGACGCGCGCTGCGCGTGGCGGAGCGCGCCGAGCTCCCGCGCCTTGCCGAGCAGCGCCGTGTTGGCGGCGATTGCCGTCTCGTCGGCGAGGTTCAGCGAGCTGCTGATCTCCACGATCAGCGCCGGCACGTGATCGAGCAGCGTGTCGGTCGGGAACACCTCGCGCGCTTCGACCGGGAGCAGATCGAGCAGCCGGTCGAACCAGCGCGCGGCGAGCGCCTGGTGCTCCGCTCGAATCCGTGCGGCAATCAGATCGCGGAAATCGGTCGTGATCATTCGTCTCGGTCCACCCCCACCGGCGACACACGTCCTCCGGAAACCAACGGCGGGGGATGCGGTTGGGGACGTTCCGAGTATACCGTGCCGCCCGCCCCCTTCAGCGCTCCTGTATCGGTGCTCGTCCGGGTGCCGGGGGCGTGCGACTCGACCGTGCATCGATCAGCCGGGCCGGCTCCGGCGTCCAGGCGCGCCGGCACGGCGCCCCCCGAGGGCCGCCTCCGGGTGAGTTCCGGCCCTCAGACCAGGGCCGTCCGAGAGTGTAGCGGTCGGCCTACGACCGGACAGGAGCACAACCTGGCCAGCCCATCGATTGGGAGGGTGAACGGGGGGGATGAAAACGTGCTTCGTGCGACGTGCCGCGTGCCTCGTACGGTGCCGCGCTGCCACGTAACACGCGCGGGGCCGCGTGCGGATCGCGTCGGGGCTGCGGGCTGGGGTGGGGCGGCGGTGGGCTGGCCCGCCGCCGCGGGGTCAGATACCGGTTTCGCGCCTGTCGGATCCGAGCTGTTTCACCAGCTTGTTGTACAGGCCGAGGATGAGGAACGTCGGCGCCCACTGGCCGACGAACAGGCTCACGTTCTTGTTGCCCATGAGCTGCAGCGTGGCGGACGCGGAGATCGCGCCCAGGGCCATCCAGAGAAATGCGTCGGACGGAAGTTTCGCGGTCTGCTTCTCGATGGTCTTGGCGACGCGCCCCTCGGTCTGCGACTGGGTGGCGGTCGGTGCAAAGTCTGTGGCCATCAGCGGGTCCTCCTGATCGAATTTATCTGCATTGCGGTTATCCGGTTCGCTCGTCGCAAGGAGGGTGCCGCGTCGGGCTCAGCTTCTCTGGCGCGCCGTGCGGCTGCCGCCGAGCACCGAGCGCGAGCGGACCGGCGCGTCTTGCAGGTTGACGCAAGCCGTACGGCTATGTGACAGCCGGCGGGCCTGTGCAGCCGGAGTCTTGCCCCGCACTCGCCGGCGCGCGCGGTCTTCGGACGCCATTCACGGTGCCCTGCGGGCAGCAGCCGGACCGCTTCAGGTACGGGGAGGTCGCCCGGGTCAGCCGGGCCCCGGGTGGCCGCGCCGTTGCATCCCGTCGGCGCACCGCCCCCGAGGCCGCCGCCGTCGAGATGGCGCCGCGACCCTCCACGGGCGGCCGCCGCCTCGGCCTTGCGACAGATCCTCGCCGGTCCTGCCGCAGGGCCCGGAGGCCTGGCACCTCCAGCAAAGGATGGCCATCATGAACGTGACCGCCATTCCGCTCCGCACCCGCGAGGCTGTCGAGGCCGAGGTGCGGCGGCGGGTCGAAGCCGAACGGGCGGCCCTGCACGCGCGTCTGGCGTCGCAGCAGCAGCCCCGTCAGCACTTCCAGCGTCCAGCCGAGCGCCCCTTCACGGCCGAGGAACGCGACCGCGTCACCATCCTCTTCGGCGGGCTGACCACCCGACACGAATGGCTGATCAAGTCGGTCTTCCAGTCGGCCGGCTACAAGGTCGACGTGCTGCCGACGCCCGATGTCGCCAGCTTCCAGCTCGGGAAGGAGTTCGGCAACAACGGCCAGTGCAACCCGACGTACTTCACCGTCGGGCACCTGATCAAATACCTCCAGTCTCTCGAGTCCACCGGACTCTCCCGCCGGGAGATCGTCGACAACTACGTCTTCTTCACCGCCGGCTCCTGCGGTCCGTGCCGCTTCGGGATGTACGAGGCGGAGTACCGCCTGGCCGTGCAGAACGCCGGGTTCGACGGGTTCCGCATCCTGCTCTTCCAGCAGACCGACGGCATCAAGGCGGCCTCGGGCGAGCCCGGGCTCAAGTTCACCGTGGATTTCGGCATGGGCGCGTTCGGCGCGCTGAACTGCGCCGACATCCTGAACGACCTCGCCTGCCAGATCCGGCCGTTCGAGGCGCGCGCGGGCGAGACCGATCGCGTGATGACCGAGGTCACCGAGGCGCTGATGCACAACATCCGCGATCGGAAGAAGTACGAGATCGAGGACCACGCGCCCGAGTGGCTGCTGACGCGGCTGCGCGGCCGCAAGCCCGTGCGCGACACGCTGAACGTGCTCGGCAAGATCCACGACCACCTGTACGGCGCGCAGACCCGCGATGCGCTCGCGGACGCGCGCGAGAAGATCGGCGCCGTCGAGGTCGATCGCCTGCGCGTGAAGCCGGTCGTCAAGGTGACGGGCGAGTTCTGGGCCCAGACGACGGAGGGGGACGGCAACTTCCGGATGTTCAGCTTCCTCGAGCGCGAGGGCGCCCAGGTGATGGTCGAGCCGATCGGCACGTGGATCATGTACATGCTCTGGCTCGCCAAGGCGAACCGCATCCGCCGCCGGGACATCGACCATCCGGCGCCGCCCTGGACGAACGTCCGCGGCCGCCTGATGCGCGAGCTGAAGTTCCGGAGCACGCTCGCCTACTTCTCGATCGGCAACTGGTTCTACAACCACCAGTACCGTCGCGTGGTGAAGCACCTCGGCGGCCTGGCGCATCCGCTCGTGGCGCTCGACGACCTCGCGGCGCTCGCCGCGCCGTACTACAACGTGTTCGCGCGCGGCGGCGAAGGCCACATGGAGGTCGCCAAGAACATCTACTACACGGTCCACAAGAAGGCGCACATGGTGCTCAGCCTGAAGCCCTTCGGCTGCATGCCCTCGTCGCAGTCCGACGGGGTGCAGTCGGCCGTGATGAGCCACTTCAAGGACATGATCTTCCTGCCGATCGAGACGTCCGGCGAAGGGGAGATCAACGCGCACAGCCGCGTGCAGATGGCGCTCGGCGAGGCGAAGGCGAAGGCCCGGGCCGAGTTCGCGCAGGCGCTCGCGTCGACCGGCAGGTCGCTCGACGAGATCCGCCGCTACGTGGATGCGCAGGCGATCCTGCGGCGGCCGTTCTATCACGTCCCGCACCGGAAGGGCGTGACGGGGACCGCCGCGACGTTCGTGCTGCACGTGGCCGACCTGATGGACGGCCGCGTGCGGTTCTCCAGGCTGCCGGGCCCGGCGCCCCGCCGCCGGAGCCAGGTGAGCGTCTCGCGGCCCGCGGCGGCGTAACGGGGCGCTGAAAGACGCCGGCCCGATGGAGATGGAAGATGGCAAATGGAAAAGCTCCCGGATCCCAGGTCCCTTCCATGTGGCCAGGTTCCCTCCACCATCAGGTCGCAGCGTCCGGCTGATTGACGACGGATAGCTGGAGGTCAATCGTGAGCGCACGCAGCTACCTCGTGGGCATGGACGTCGGCTCGACCACGGTGAAGGCGGTGGCCGTGGACGCCGGGACGGACGAGATCGTCTGGTCCGATTACGAGCGTCACGAGACGAAGCAGCCCGAGAAGACGCTCGAGTTCCTCGAGCGGCTCGAGGGCGATCTCGGCATCGCCGGCGCCAACTGCCGGATGTTCCTGACCGGGTCCGGCGCGGGGGCGCTCGCGCCGCTCGTCGGAGGCAAGTTCGTGCAGGAGGTCACGGCCGTGTCGCTCGCCGTGGAGAAGCTCCACCCGGAGGTCCACTCCGTCGTCGAACTCGGCGGCCAGGACGCCAAGATCATCGTCTTCAAGGAAGATCCGGAGAGCGGCCGGAAGAAGAAGATCCCGTCGATGAACGACAAGTGCGCCGGCGGGACGGGCGCGGTGATCGACAAGATCAACGCGAAGCTCCGCATCCCGGCCGACGAGCTCGGCGAGCAGGGCTACCACGGGATCAAGCTGCACAAGGTGGCGGGCAAGTGCGGCGTCTTCGCCGAGACGGACATCAACGGGCTCCAGAAGGAGGGGACGCCCTCCGACGAGCTGATGGCGTCGCTGTTCGAGGCGATCGTGCTCCAGAACCTCACCGTGCTCACCCGCGGGCACACGCTGCGCCCGCACGTCCTGCTGCTCGGCGGGCCGAACACGTTCATCCGCGGCATGCGCGAGGCGTGGCAGCAGAACATCCCGCGGACGTGGAAGGAGCGCGGCGTCGAGATCCCGGCCGGCGAGTCGCCCGAGACGCTGATCAAGGTGCCGCCCAACGCGCAGTACTTCGCGGCCATCGGCGCCGTGCAGTTCGGCCGCGACGAGGAGGACGCCGTCGGGCGCTACGCCGGCACGGTAGCGCTCGCGCGCTACATCACCGACGGGCGGGCGGAGGAGAAGGCCGCCTCGGGCGGCGGCGGGCTCAGCGCGTCCGGGCGCGAGCTGCGCGATTTCCGCGAGCGGTATCGCCCGAAGACGTTCACGGCGGCCACGTTTCGACCCGGCGAGCGCGTGCGCGGCTTCGTCGGCGTGGACGGCGGATCGACCTCGACCAAGGCCGTGCTGCTCTCGACCGGGGGGGACCTCCTCTGCAAGGTCTACCAGCTCTCGAAGGGCAACCCGATCCAGGACACCATCGACATGTTCGACGGCCTGCGCGGCCAGGTCGAGGAGCAGGGAGCCACCCTCGAGATCCTCGGCGTCGGCACGACCGGCTACGCCAAGGACATTCTCAGGGACGTCCTGCAGGCCGACGCGGCGCTCGTCGAGACCGTCGCCCACACGGAATCGGCCGTCCGCTTCTACAAGGACCCGCACGTCATCGTGGACGTCGGCGGTCAGGACATCAAGCTGATCGTCCTCAAGGACGGGCGCGTCAAGGACTTCAAGCTGAACACCCAGTGCTCGGCGGGCAACGGCTACTTCCTCCAGTCGACCGCCGAGGGCTTCGGCATCGACGTCAAGGAGTACGCCGATCGCGCGTTTGCCGCCGAGTCGATGCCGATCTTCGGCTACGGCTGCGCGGTGTTCATGCAGTCGGACATCGTGAACTTCCAGCGCCAGGGCTGGACGGCCGACGAGATCCTGGCGGGGCTCGCCGCCGTGCTGCCGAAGAACATCTTCCTCTACGTGGCGAGCATCCCGAACGTCGCGCAGCTCGGCACGCGATTCGTGCTCCAGGGCGGCACGCAGCACAACCTCGCCGCGGTCAAGGCGCAGGTCGACTTCATCCGCTCGAATTTCCGAGGCGCCGGCGCCGAGCCGGAGATCATCGTCCACGAGCACTGCGGCGAGTCGGGCGCGATCGGCGCGGGCGTCGAGGCGATGCGCCTCTACAACGCGGGACACCGCACGACGTTCATCGGGGTCGACGCGGTGCGGAAGATCAGCTACCGCCAGACGCGCAACGAGGCGACGCGCTGCAACTTCTGCAAGAACAACTGCCTGCGCACCTTCATCGACATAAAAATGCCTGACGCTCCGGCAGCCACACCCGCTCCGGAGCCGGTCAAGGCGGTGCCCGTCACGTTCGTCTCCAAGGTCGCCAAGGCCGACGACGAGCGGCGGCTGATCATCGCGACGTGCGAGAAGGGAACCGTGGAGAACGTGGACGAGATGCGGAGCATCAAGTCCGGCGTGGACGCGATCAAGAAGGCGAACCCGAACTTCGTCGAGATCGCGGCGAAGGAGGCGTTCAGGCCGAGGAACACGCCGAGCGTCGCCGAGGCGCCGCCCACGCGCCTGTGGACGCGGGCGGCCCGCGAGCGCGCCGCCGCGATGGCGCGCCGCGGCACGCTGCGCATCGGCATCCCGCGCGTGCTCAACATGTACACCTACGCGCCGTTCTTCAACGCCTACTTCGAGAGCCTCGGCATCCCCGGCGGCAACATCGTCTACTCCGACTACACGAGCGGCGATCTGTACCGCGAGGGGGCCGGCCGCGGCGCGATCGATCCCTGCTTCCCCGCGAAGGTCGGCGTCGCGCACGTCCACAACCTGCTGTTCGTCAAGCACGCGAAGAAGCCGCTCGACTGCATCTTCTTCCCGATGGTGGACGTGCTGCACACGTCGCTCACGCACCTTCAGGGCTCCAACGCCTGCCCCACGGTCACGGTCACGCCCGAGACGGCGAAGGCGGCCTTCACCAAGGAAGGGGACGTCTTCGCGCAGCATGGCGTGCAGTACCTCTGTCCGCTGGTGAATTTCGCGGACAAGCCGCTCCTCCGCCGGCAGCTGTTCGACGCCCTGGCGCCGGTGCTCGGGCTGTCGGACGCGGAGAACGGCCGGGCGATCGACGCGGCGTTCGCGGCGCTCGACGCGTTCGAATCGGGCATCCAGCGGCGCGCGCGCGAGGTCCTCGATCAGCTCGAGCGCGAACAGCGCGTCGGCCTCGTGGTGCTCGCCCGGCCGTATCATCACGACCCCGGCCTGAACCACGAGATCCTCGAGGAGTTCCAGAAGCTCGGCTACCCGGTGTTCTCCCAGAGCACGCTGCCGATGGACGAGGATCTCCTCGAGCGGCTGTTCGGCGGCGAGGTGCGCGCCGGCGTGATCCGCGACCCGCTCGAGATCCAGGACGTCTGGAAGAACAGCTATTCGGCGAACACGAACCTGAAGGTCTGGGCGGCGAAGTTCACGGCGCGGCATCCGAATCTGGTCGCGCTGGAGCTGTCCAGCTTCAAGTGCGGCCACGACGCGCCGATCTACTCCGTCGTCGAGGGGATCATCGAGCGGTCCGGCACGCCGTACTTCTCGTTCAAGGACATCGACGAGAACAAGCCGAGCGGCTCGATCCGGATCCGCGTCGAGACGATTCACTACTTCCTGACGCGCTACATCGACGAGATGCGCAAGCATCCGGTATCGGAAGCGGACATCGAGCGGCAGATCGCCGCCTACGAGGAGCAGGTGCGGCAGGAGCTGCTGCGCGAGGCGGAGCTGGCCGCGATGGCGGCGCGCCACCAGCAGCTCGCCGAGGAGATGAAGCGCACGCGCACGCTGCTGCCGATGCTCGGCGAGGCGCACGGCAGCGAGAACGCGGACTGCCGCCTGAGCGCCTGACGGGCCGAGGGAACTCGGCGGTCCGATGGAAGATGGTAAATGGAAAATGGAAAAGACCGATCGGATCGAACGTCTCTCCTGCTTCCGCTGCCGTCCCTGCCGAATTCGTGTTCCGGGCGTTCTGATGAAGGGGTGGGCTCACACGTGGATCCCGTGACGCCGTACGACGCCCAGCGCGTCGTCGCCGCCTATCTGCAGCTCGTCGAGGATCACGCCGCGGCCGGCGTGTATCCCGGCGCGCTGCGCGATCTCCCGCACTCCAAGGAAACCATCCGCGGCGCCTTCCGCGTCGCCACCCGCGCGCTCGCCGAAACCGGTCAGCTCACGCCGGACCTGCGCGACTACCTCGAGATCGCATACGTCTCGCTCGCCGATTACCTCGACGACGAGGGCGCGGCCCTGCTGCGCGAGTACGGGCGGGCGGGGCAGGAGCTGGCGGCCGACACCCGGCGGCCCCGGGAGAAGACCGGCACCGATGCCTGGCGCCGGGTTTCGGAGCAGAGCCGGCTGGCCGGGCAGATCGCCCGCGCGATCAGCGACGAGGCCGAGGCCCTGCGCGGCGAGTTCCGATCGTGGCGCGAGACCGCCGACCGCCATCCCGCCTGACCTCACCAACGTTCACCCATCCGACGACAGGAGGCCACGATGTCCACCTCGTTTCCTCTGGCATTCCACCGCGCCGGGCTGACTGGCGGTGTACGGCCTCCGTTCACGGCGCCGCCCGGCGCCGAGCCGCTCCCCGATCCGATCTTCCCCCAGCGGCGCGACCTCCTCACGCACGACGATCTGCCCGGCGACGGCGAACGCCACTGGACCCCGGCGCAGATCTATCACGCGATGCGCGGGTGGGCGTTCCCCTACGTCAAGTCGCGCGTGCTGCCCGGCGACTTCCACCCGATCGTCGCCTACCTCTTCACCGAGTACAAGTGCAATCTCGACTGCCACTACTGCTACTCGTTCGACAACCGCGTGAAGGGCATGACGGAGGAAGTCGCCCGCGCCTCGATCGACTGGCTGCACGGGACGACCTGCCGCGTCCTCGCGCTGATGGGGGGCGAGGTCCTCCTTCGCCCGACGTTCGTGCACAAGGTCGTCTACTACGCCCGGAAGCAGGGCTTCTGGATCTACATCCCGACGAACGGACGGCTGCTGAAGCCGCCGGTCATCGACAGGCTGGCCGACGCCGGCGTCGCGACGTTCAACCTCGCGCTCGACGCGGTGGACGTCAAGCCGGGGCTCCCGAAGGCGCTCGTCCCGATCCGCTCGTACTTCGACTACCTCGTGAAGAAGCAGTACCGCTACGGCTACACGGTCTTCTTCAACATCAACATCTGCCGCAACAACCTGGACGACGTCCGCGAGCTGACCGAGATCGCGCACGACCACGGCATCTCGACCGACTATCACATCAACGAGATGCCGATCATCGAGCAGGCGCATTTCACGCATCTCGACGACGAGAATCCGACCTACATCCGGCCGGAGGACGGACCGCGCGTGTGCGAGCTGCTCGACTGGCTGATCGAGAAGCAGCGCGCGGGGTACGGCATGACCAACTCGGTCGAGCGGCTCGCGCAGATGAAGGAGTTCATGCACGGCGACCTCGAGCCGTGGAACTGCCGGGCGGGGCAGAACACCCTGATCATCCGGGTGGACGGCACGCTCGCGCCCTGCTTTCCGATGTACTCCGCCACTCACGACTGGGGCGTCGTCGGGCGCCCGCGGTTCCGGCGCCAGCAGCTCGACACGATGAAGGCCGACTGCCAGCGCCACTGCTTCTCCACGCTCAACCACATCGTCGGCTACTGCTACAACGACCGGCGGGTGATCACGTGGATGCTGAAGCAGGCGCGGCACGGGTTCCAGGGGATACGGGGGAACTTTGAGTGACAATCCCTGGTCCCTGGGTCCCTGATCCTGTGTCCCTTGGTCCGGGTCCCTCGGTCCTGTGTCCTCCAGTCCTGCGTCCTCCGGTCGCCTAGTCCGCCGGTCGCGGAGTGCCCTCTGAATACCTGGCCTTCGATGGAGGCGCCAGATTCGGCTGACGGGCAGGTTGGCACGCAGCGCGGCACGCCACGTGGCACGCGGCGTAGCATGTGGCACGCCGCACGCGGCACCGTACGAGGCACGTGGCCCGCCGCACGAAGCACCTGTTACCTCCGGCCCGCGGATTGCAGCCGGTCTCCCCGATGTTCTTCGACGGCTGGGGCGGAATCCTCCGGACGATCGTGACCGGCCTGGCGGCGTACGTCGCACTCGTCGTGTTCCTCCGGACGTCCGGCAAACGGACGCTCTCGAAGATGAACGCGTTCGATCTCGTGGTGACCGTGGCCCTGGGCTCGACGCTCTCGACCATCCTCGTCTCGCGCGACGTGCCGCTCGCCGACGGCCTCGTCGCGCTGGCGCTTCTCATCACTCTGCAGTTCGCCGTCGCGTGGACCTCGGTGCGGTGGCCGGGATTCGAGCACGCGGTCAAGAGCACGCCGACGCTCCTGCTCCATCGCGGGAGCCTCCGGCGCGAGCGCCTCCGGGGGCAGCGCGTGTCCGACGAGGAGATCCGGGCGGCGGCGCGGAGCGCGGGGCTTGCCGGACTGAGCCAGGCGGGCGCCGTCGTCCTGGAGACGGACGGCAGCTTCAGCGTGATCCCCGCCGACGGGCTGGCCGCCCCCGACGCGCTGGAGGGGCTGGACACGTCCGGAGACGACCGGAACCGCCACCGTGATGAAGCGGGCGGTCCGCGATGAGGCGCCCCCAGGCCGGCCGCCGGCGCACTGCGCCGGCCGCCCGGCGACGAGCGGGCGTCAGGCCCGCGACCGGCTCCACGGCACGGGCACCCAGCGCGCGCGCGTATCGCGAGAGCGCCCGCCGTCAGCTTCGGCGCTACCGGCAGGGCAGCGTCCTCGCCATCGCGCTCACCGCAATCCTGCTGATGCTGTGGGGCGGAGCGCCGCTCGAGCTGGACGGGGAGGAGACCGGCGCGGGCGCCGCGACGGCCGGCGCGACTCAGCCGCCACAGGACACGAGCGAGGCCGTGGAAGAAGCCGCCGGCACCATCCGCGAGCTGGTGGACAACTTCTACGCGTTCCTGCCGCGGCTGCTGCTCGTCCTGGTGCTGCTCGGCGCCGCCGTCCTGATCTCGAAGCTTGCCCGTGCGCTGCTCGACCGCACGCTTGGCGCGTGGGAGCGCGCCGCCGCCGTCACGGCCGTCGTCCGGCTCGTGGTGTTTCTCGTCGCGGCTGTCGCGGCGCTGAGCATCCTCGCCGGCGACGTCCGCGCCGTGGTCGGGTCTGTCGGGCTGCTCGGGCTGGCCGCGTCGTGGGCCCTCCAGACGCCGATCGAGAGCTTCACGGGCTGGCTGCTGAACGCCTTCCGCGGGTACTACCGCGTCGGCGATCGCATCGCGGTCGGCGACGTGTTCGGCGACGTGTATCGCATCGACGTGCTCACGACGACGGTCTGGGAGGCGGGCGGGGCGGGGAAGCCCGTGGCGGCGGCGCAGTCGACGGGCGCGCTGATCACGTTTCCGAACTGGGAGGTGCTGCGCTCGAACGTCGTGAACTACAGCCGGGACTTTCCCTACGTCTGGGACGAGCTGACGGTGAACGTCGCGAGCGAGAGCGATCTCGGCTATTGCGCGGAGGTCATGGAGGAGACGGCGCGGCGGGTGCTCGGCGCCGAGATGGAGGAGGGGACGCGCCGCTACGATGAGCTGCTCAGGTCGGCGCGCCTGACGTTCGACGTCGATGAGATCCCGCGCGTCTACCTGTCAGCCGCGGACTCGTGGACCGACTGCACGGTGCGCTACCTCGTGCCCGTGCGCTCGCGGCGCAAGTGGTCGTCGGCGCTGCTGCTGGAGATCGCCCGGGAGCTGGCGAGCCCCAGGCATCGCGGCCGCATCTTCAGCGTGTATCCGCGCCGGGAGGTGGTGGTGCGGGAGGGGTGGACGCCGCAGGCCGCTCCGCCCGGCCCGGACGGCGAGTGAAGGGATGCCGGCCGCGCGTGGGGGCCGGCATCCGCGATCTACTTCGCGACGCCCGCGGCGGCGGTCGCGGTCTCCCAGGGGAGGCCGGTGCGGCCGAAGTGGCCGTAGTTGGTCGTGCCGCGGTAGATGGGGCGCAGGAGCTCGAGCTGCTCGATGATCGCGCGCGGGCGGAAGTCGAACGTCCGCACGAATTCCGCGGCCGCCTCCTCGTCGCCCGTGCCGAAGGTATCGACCTTCACCGAGACCGGCTGCGCCATGCCGATCGCATAGCCCACCTGGATTTCGGCGCGCTGCGCCAGGCCCGAGGCGATGAGCTGCTTGGCGACGAAGCGGCAGAAGTAGGCGCTGCTGCGGTCCACTTTCGACGGGTCCTTGCCGCTGAAGGCGCCCCCGCCGTGGCGGCCCCAGCCGCCGTAGGTGTCGACGATGATCTTGCGGCCGGTGACGCCGGCGTCGGCCGACGGGCCGCCGTGGCTGAAATCGCCCGTGGGATTCACGTGCAGCATGGCGTCGGGATTCCACCACGAGCCGAGAACGCGGGGGCCGAGCGCCGTGCGGACGTACTCGGTGATCCGCTCCTGGTTCGCCGACTCGGTGTGCTGCGTGGACACGACAACGGCCGTGATCTCGCGGGGCGTGTTGCCCTCGTAGAGGACCGAGACCTGCGACTTGCTGTCGGGGCGGAGGAAATCCACGCGGCCGCTCTTGCGATCGTCGGCGAGCCCCTTCGTGAGGCGGTGCGCCAGGAGGATGGGGAGCGGCATCATCTCCTCGGTCTCGTCGGTGGCGTAGCCGAACATGATGCCCTGGTCGCCGGCGCCCTGGTCGCCGCTCTTGCTCGTGGCCGACGTCACGCCCTGGGAGATCTGCGCCGACTGCTGGGTGATGATGGGCACGAGCTTCAGCGTCGAGTCGCAGAAGGCCTCCGACGAATCGCAGTAGCCGATGTCCTTCACCGCGCCGCGTACGATGGCGTCGTAGTCGAGCGACGCCGAGCTGGTGATTTCGCCGGCGAGGACGACCGTGTCGCTCTTGACGAGCGTCTCGCAGGCCACGCGGCTGGCGGCATCCTGCTCGAGGCACGCGTCGAGCACCGAGTCCGAGATGTAATCGCACACCTTGTCGGGGTGTCCCTCGGAAACCGACTCCGATGTGAAGATGAAGCGCGACATGATCCTCCTTTGGGTCCGCGCCACCGGCTGCGAAACCGTTTGCTGTGAAACCGGCAGTGTACCACGGGTCCATGGGTTCACGCGCGCACCGCGGGGTCGGGCGTGCTGTCCGCCGGAGCCTTCTCGAACCGATACCAGACGGCGCAGGCGGACATGAAGAGGCCGTAGGCAATGGTGCCGAGCGCGACGATGGCGAACGCGGAGTCGCCGGCGAGGCCACCGCCGATGAAGTCGAACGCGGTGTCCGTGTCGCCGGCGGCTTCCGGGTCGTGCGTCGCGGCGGCCTTCACCAGGAAGTAGCCGAGGACGCACAGAATCACGCCGCGGGCCGCGTAGCCGTACCAGGCGAGCGCGTGGATGATCGTCCGGGCGCGCGGCGTTCGGGGCGCGATGCGGATGTCCGAGGCGTACGAGCGGCGCGCCACGAGCACGAACTGGGCGATCCCGAAGCCGACGACCAGAAGACCGGCCGCGCCCACGAGCCAGGAGCC
>Ga0299914_10000872_pt1 | contig 19106 bp, 18 predicted proteins | sample RVTome_10_FD_201361 | JGI IMG/M metagenome (GOLD analysis project Ga0299914, IMG submission 201361) | Soil microbial communities from uranium-contaminated site in the Upper Colorado River Basin, Wyoming, United States - RVT153D57 (version 2) ...
GTTCCTGCTCGCACACCTTCGGCGTGACGACGGGCGATGGCTGCGCTCATGGCAGGCCGACGTCGGCGCACGCCACCTCGCCTACGGCGCCGACCACGCCGCTCTGATCGATGCCTTCACGCGCCTAGGCGAGGCCACAGGGCATGCGCGCTGGATCACCGAAGCGCGCACCGTCGCCGACGCCATGGTCGAGTTGTTCTGGGACGACGACCGCGGTGGCGTCTTCACGACCGGTGCGGATGCCGAGAAGCTGGTCACCCGACCGAAGGATCTCCTCGACAACGCCACCCCTTCGGCCAACAGCCTGGCGGCCAATTCACTCGTTCGCCTGGCCGCGTTGACCGGCGAGATGCGCTATCACGACCGTGCCGAGAACATCGTGCGCCTCCTCGGCGAACCGGCCGGTCGTCATCCGCTGGCGTTCGGTCACCTGCTCGCCGCGATAGACGTCCTCGTCGACGGGCCGGTCGAAGTGGCCGTCGCCGGCGAACGTCCTGATCTCGTGTCGGTCGTACGCGCCAAGTACCGACCGAACGTCGTCCTGGCGTGGGGAGAGCGCTATCCGTCACCCATCTGGGAAGGACGCGACGACGGCAAGGCGTATGTGTGCCGCGACTTCAGCTGTCGCGCGCCGGTGACCGGACCCGACGCGCTCGAGGCACAACTCGTCGACGCATGAGCCGGGCTACCGACAGATGAAGACTCCCGTGTCGGTGCGGGTGCGGAACTCGCCCTCGGACGCGATGACGTCGGTCACCGTGCGCTCGAAGTCCCTCATGAGTGCGTCCCAAGCAGCATCGTCGTAGCCCTCGCCCGACAAGTCCCGCATGCTGCGGGCAAAGCGCATCACCGGTTCGACCTCGGGCACACGCAGCTCTCCGTCGAACCGGACGGTGTCGACCGCGTCGAAGACACCCTCCAGGTAGCGCCGCCCGTTGTCGAGCACGAAGCGGTGTGAAGGTCGCCACCAACCGTCCCGCCCCGACACCTCGGCGAGCAGGGCGTCGAATTCGGCGAAGTGCTGCTGCGCGTTCGTCACCGCGAGCAGGGCGCCGCCAGGGCGCAGGACTCTGCGAAACTCCGCCACGGCATCGTCGATGTGTTCGACGTGATACAGCATGTGATTCGCCATGACCGCGTCGAACGTCGGTGTCCGGTACGGCAACCGCACCGCGTCGCAGGCCACTCCCCTGATCCCCGCGTCGCGAGCGGCTGCGAGCATGCCCACCGACAGATCGACCCCAGTGACTCTGAGCGACGCGTCGCGTGCCAGCAAGGCAGCGGCGTACGTGCCGGGCCCACAACCGACATCGACGACGCGACCTCCGCGGGGCACCGACAGCTGATCGAGCACCGACTCGACGAGGTCGAACTTCGGCCACCGAAACGCGTAGATGCTGCGCCGATCGTCGAGCTTTCCAGGATCGGCGTAGGCCGCCGTGCGCATCACCGTGCGATCCGTGCCGGGCGCGGACACAGTGTCATCCCCGGTCGACCTGTCCCCACCGGCCATCGCTCACCAGCCGCCTCGGTGGACGACCTCGTCGGTCGTGCGGCGATGGCGTGACACCGAACCGCTCGGGCGATCGCCATCGGAGTCGGGGTACCCCACAGCGATCGTGCCGATGGGCTCATGACCGTCGGGCACGCCGAGCTCGCGGCACAGTGCGGCGGCGTACTCGAAAACGCCGAAGAAGAGGACGCCGAGTCCCTCGTCGATCGCGGCCAGCTGCACGAGCATGGCGACGAAGGCCGCATCCACGTACCAATACGGGATTCGCCACGCGCCTGCGCTCGCCAAACCGGCGTCACGCTTGTCCGGCTCCGAGTAGCGCGCCGCATAGGCCGCGGGCGATACCACCGGGATGATCAAGATCGGCGCCGCCAACAACCCCGGCCACGGGAACCTCACACGCCGCTCGGCCGGCAGCGTGACGTCCCAGTAGCGCTCGGTCTGCCGGACGCCCTCCAGCACCACGAGATCGGTGCCCTGGGTGTTTCCGGCCGATGGCGCCCGGAGCCCCGACCTCAGCACGCGATCCAGCACCTCGGACGGTACCGGCGTCGGGGCGAACGATCGGACCATCCGCCGGCGGCGGAGGACGGCCTCGAGTTCCAAGAGGGACTGGTCAGGCCAGTTTGGCGAGCGTTTCGGCCATCGCCCAACCAAAGGCGATGAGCGAGTCACCCCGATCGAAGTCGACCTCATCGAAGAAGGCGACCACTTTCGGATCGAGCTTCTCGGGCTTGAGGCTCTCGTGATCGAACACCAACGGGTAGGTGTTGTCGCCCTTCGTGCGGAAGTTCCGATCGTCGTAGCCACCGTTCTCGACCCCGAACCGCTTGGCCAGGCGCCGACCCCACGCGCGCTCCTCGCCCGACGCCTTGTGGCCGGGACGCGGGACGATGTCCTCGAGACCCTTGAAGGCCTCGTACCCGTCCGGCGTGATGAAGCGGCTGCCAACCAACACGTCCTCGTCCGGAAAGGCGAGCACCGCCCGACGGAACTGATCGGTCATCATCGCCCTCAGCACGGCGTCTCGCTTGCTCATGCGTTTCACCGACGCCAGGCCGATCAGGACGCTCGGGGTGCCACCGATCCGCTCGAGCGTGCAATAGGAGAAGCCACGTAGAGCGCGGCCCTCACGAGCGAGCGTGACCAGCACCCACGATTCGGCCTGCTTGGAGAGCAGGCCGGCTTCGAAACGACTGGGCCCTTCGGCGCAGATGTCGGCCATCTCGGTCAGTTCTGCATCGCTGAGTGCTGTGCAGTCCTTGGTCGTGACTTCGATGGCCATGAGCTTCGACGCCCCCTGCTCGACGAACCGGAACGGCTCTAGTCCAGCGGGCAGGAACGCGTCGTGCAACTCCGTCGAGACACGGCGTCGTACGGTTGCGGCCGTGGACGTCTGGGTCGGCGTGGCGGTCGCAATCGTGCTAGGGGCGGGGCTCGGGGTCGTCATCGCCCGCCGCCGAGCCCGCCGCCGGCCGATCGGCACGCCCCCGCACGACGTTGCCGGCCTCCTGAAGAGCTACCGACACGGGAAGTTCGACCAGGTGATCGCGGGCGCGCCCGATGTGGTCGCCGGCATGGGCGCCGCGGTCGGTGGCCAGTGGCGATGGCGACTCGAGCTGGTCTGGGGCCACGCCTTGTTCGAGACCGACCGCTACGAAGAAGCGATCCCCCACCTGGCTCGAGGCCTCGACGATGCACCGTCGCCGCATGAGGCCGAGGCCCGCTTCCGGCATTGCCTGGGCTACGCGCACCAGGCAACGGGCCGCATCTCCGACGCCCGTCGCACCTACGAGTCGCTGCTCGCCGACCCGGACCTCGATCCCGCGGTCCGCGATGGCGTCGAACGGAACCTGGCCGAGCTCCCCTCCAACGGCGGCAACCGATAACCGCTGGGGGAGCGTCGGGGCAGCGCGTACGGTCGTCCGAATGCGCCAGCTGACGCCCACCGACCGCACCACGATTCGTCGCAAGAAGGACCGCGGTCAGTACGACGTCGAGACCATCCACGCCATCCTCGACGAGGGGATCGTGTGCCACGTGGGCTTCGCGCTCGAGGAGCAACCGTGGATGATCCCCACCGCTCATGTGCGCATCGACGACTCGCTGTTTCTCCACGGGGCGACGGGCAACCACGCGCTTCGCGCCCTCGCGACCGGGATTCCGGCGTGTGTGACGGTCACGTTGGTCGACGGTTTGGTCTTGGCCCGCTCGGCGTTCCACCATTCGATCAACTACCGCTCGGTGGTCATCTTCGGCTCGGCCGAGCGCGTCGACGACGAGGAACAGAAGGCCGCTGTGCTGCACGCTCTGGTCGAGCATCTCGTGCCCGGACGCACCACCGATGCGCGCCAACCCACGAACGAGGAGCTCCGCTCGACGCTGGTGTTACGCATCCCGATCGACGAGGCATCGGCCAAGGTCCGCACGGGTGGACCGGTGGACGAACCAGAGGACATGACTCTTTCGGTCTGGGCCGGGGTCATCCCGTTGACGATCGAATCCGGCACTCCTCTTCGCGACGACGACGTCACTCACGACGTCGTCGTCCCAGAGTACGCCACCGGCTACTCCCGGCGTCTCCGGTGATCAGTTCAACAAGCCGTCGGCACCGAGCAACACGCGGAGCTCGCCCGCGAGCCCGTTCGACGCGTCGACGCTGAAGTGGTCGGGCAACCGAACGATCTGCTCGCCCAGATGAAGGAACACTTGCGACTCGCCGGGATGCTCGTGCAGAAGCGACTTGAGGTCGCCCAGCAGGTGTTCGCTCAACGCGTTCGGCGACAGGTTGATCCGGATCGGAGGGGCGCCGTCGGCCATCGGCTCGAACCGCTCGACCTCGGTGGCCATCAGCTTCGGTTGATCCTCGCGGGTGTCGACCCGGCCCTTCAGGATCACGACCGCGTCGTCGACGAGCACATGGCCGAACTTCTGCATGGTCTTCGGGAAGACCATCACCTCGATGGAGGTCTGCAAGTCTTCGAGCTGGAACACCGCCATGAGGTCGCCACGTTTGGTCCACTTGCGCTGCAGGCTCGTGACCAGCCCGCCGACGACCCTGATCGCGCCATCCGGGGCGTCCTCGAGCTCGGTGAGCAGGCACTCGGTTCGACGCCGCAGCGCGGCTTCGGCGCCCATCAGCGGGTGGTCGCTCACGTAGAGCCCGAGCATTTCCTTCTCGAAGGCGAGGCGCTGACGCTTGTCGAACTCGAGGTCGGGAATCTCGATCCGGGAATCGTCGAATCCGGCGCCCGGAGAGATCTCGGCCGCGGCGAACAGCTCGAACTGGCCCTCGGCCTCCTTCCGACGACGGGCCATCGTGCGATCGATGATGGCCTCGTGCACCGCGAGCAGGCCCTGGCGAGGGTGACCGAGGGAGTCGAAGGCGCCGGCCTTGATCAACGACTCGACGGCCCGCTTGTTGAGCACGTTCGAGTCGACCCGTTCGCAGAAGTCGTAGAAGTCGGCGAACAGGCCGTTCAGCTCGCGCTCGCGCACGATGGGTTGCACGAGGCCTTCGCCCACATTGCGCACTGCGGAAAGCCCGAAGGGGATGGTTTCCTCACCGTTTTCGGGGTCGATGACGGCTGCGAAATCGGCGAAGGACTTGTTGACGTCAGGTACGAGTACCGGAAGACCGAGCAGACGGCACTCGTTGAGATAGATGGCCGCCTTGTCGAGGTTGGTCTTGACGCTCGTGAGCAGGCAGGCCATGTACTCGACTGAGTAGTTCGCCTTCAGGTAGGCGGTTTGGTAGGCGACGAAGCCGTATCCGTAGGCATGGGCCTTCGGGAAGGCGTAGTCCGCGAACGGCTCGATGATGTCGAACCACTTCGTGCCGATCTCGGTGCCATAGCCGGTGCGCTCGCAGCCTGCGACGAAGTTCTCGCGTTCCTTGCGGATCAACTCGCGGATCTTCTTGCCGCATGCCTTTCGAAGGTTGTCGGCGTCGGCAAGCGAGTAGCCGGCGAACTTCTGTGCGACCCGCATGACGCTCTCTTGGAAGATCATGAGACCGTAGGTGTCGGCCAGCACGTCCTCGGCGTCGGGATGCAGGTACTCGACCGGCTTGCGTCCGTTCTTCCGATCGGCGTAGTCGTTGTGCATGTTGGCCGCCATGGGGCCCGGCCGATACAGCGCAACGAGCGCGGCGACGTCGTCGAAGCTCGTTGGTGCGAGCGATCGCATCAACGAGCGCATCTGCCCACCCTCGAGCTGAAACACACCGATCGAGTCACCGCGCTGAAGCAGCTCGAACGTCTTTCGATCGTCCAACGGGACGTCGTCGATGTCGACGTGCTCGCCCCGTGTGCGCTCGATCAATTCGACCGTGTCGGTGATGACGTCGAGGTTCCGCAACCCCAGGAAGTCCATCTTCAGCAAGCCGAGGGCGTCGACACCGTGCATCTCGTACTGCGTGACGACCGGCGCATCCTCGGGCGGTCGTCCGTTCTCGGGCTTGCGCTGGATCGGCAGGTAGTCGGTGAGGGGATCGCGGGTGATCACCACCGCGGCGGCATGGATGCCGTCCTGACGCCGCAGACCCTCGAGTCCCTTGGCGACGGTGACCACTCGTTCGGCGTCGGGATCGGTGGCGCACATGTCGCGTAGCTCGGAGGCCATCTTCCAGCCGTCTTCGTGAGAGGAAGGCGCTTCGGGCGCGACGGCAGCCCACAACGGCGTGTCGCGCCCCATGATCAGCGGAGGCATGGCTTTGGCGACCTTGTCGCCCACGGCGTAGGGGTAGCCGAGCACCCGCGCCGCATCGCGAACGGCGGCTCGTGCCTTGATGGTCGAGAAGGTCACGATCTGGGCGACCCGATCGCGGCCATAGCGTTCGGCGGCATAGCGGATCATCTCGTCGCGGTAACGGGAGTCGAAGTCCATGTCGATGTCGGGCATCGAGATCCGCGACGGATTGAGGAACCGCTCGAACAGCAGGTCGTAGCGAATCGGATCGAGATCGGTGATCTGCAAGCAGTACGCCACAGCACAACCCGCCGCGCTACCCCGCCCGGGCCCTACGCGGATGCGGTTGTCGCGTGCGTGGCGGATCAGGTCCCAGACGATGAGGAAGTACGAACTGAAACCCATGTCGCCGATGACCTGCAGCTCGAACGCCAGACGTTCGACGATCTCGTCGGGGACCGGATCGCCCCAACGCTCCACGGAACCGGCCATGGTGAGGTGCCGGAGGTAGGCCGCGGCGTCGTCGAATCCGTCGGGCAACGGGAAGTCCGGCAGCTTGGGCTGGCCGAACTCGATCTCGACGTTGCAACGCTCGGCGATCCACAGCGTGTTGTCACACGCCTCGGGGATGTCACGGAACAGATACCGCATCTCGTCCGCGGACTTCAGGTAGTGCTCGTCCCCGTGGAACTTCAACCGGTCGGCGTCGCTGACGAGCGCACCGGTCTGCACGCACAGCAGAGCGTCGTGCGCCTCGGCGTGCTCGCGGTCGGTGTAGTGGCTGTCGTTGGTCGCGAGCAGAGGCGCTCGGAGACGTTTGGCGATCTCGAGGAGCTTGGGGTTCGTGCGGTGCTGATCGGGTATGCCGTGGTCCTGCAGCTCGACGAAGAAGTTGTCGCGGCCGAAGATGTCCTGGAGCCGACCCGCCTTCTGCATCGCGCCGGCATCGTCGCCTTGCAGCAGTGCCTGCAGCACCTGTCCCCCGAGGCATCCGGAGGTGACGATCAGACCCTCGTGGTGCTCGTCGAGGAGCTCCCAGTCGACCTTGGGCTTCATGTAGTAGCCCTCGAGGTAGGCCCGGCTCGCCAGCTGGATCAGGTTGCGGTAACCCGCATTGGTCTCAGCCAGGGCGGTGAGGTGGTAGTACGCCTTGCGACCGCCGTCGACGTCGCCGCCGGTGTCGTCCTGGCGACCTCGGCGCGCCGGGCGCTCGGTGCGGTGCTCGTAGGCCTGATAGAGCTCGGACCCGACGATCGGTTTGAGACCGTGATCGCGCGCCGCTCGATAGAAGTCGAGCACGCCGTACATGTTCCCGTGATCGGTGATGCCGATGGCCGGCTGACCGTCGGCCGCCGCCTTGGCGACCACTTCGCCGACCCGCGCCGCCCCGTCCAGCATCGAGAACTCGGTGTGCAAATGCAGGTGGGTGAATGAATCGGCCACCCTCGACGCTCCTGTTCCGAACCTTGTCCACACCGGCTCCACAGGCTGTTTCCCCAGGTTGTGGACGAGTTACACCGATGTGATTTCTCCGCTTCGGTGACTGTAGCGCGGTCGGCCGCGGCCGTCGCCCGTAGCCTTCCGCCATGCCCGAGGGGCTCTCGCTCGAACGGCCGGAACCGACGATCGGCCTGCTGACCCTGACCCGGTCCGAGCGCAAGAACGCGCTGTCGATCGCACTGCGGGACGAGATGAGCGTCGCACTGGACGATCTCGCCAGCGACGAGGCCCTGAAGGCGGTCGTCGTCACCGGAGCCGGCGACACCTTCTGTGCCGGGTTCGACCTGGGCGAGTTCGAAACCGCTTTCGCCGACGAGGCCTACGCGGCCCGCCTGTGGGAATCGAGTGATCGTTGGCACCGCCGAGTACTTCGCTTCCCGCTGCCGACGATCGCCGCGGTCAACGGCCCTGCCCTCGGGGGTGGATTCGACCTGGCGGTGATGTGCGACGTCCGCGTGGCGTCGACGACGGCCCGCTTCGCCCATCCCGAGTACGCGTTCGGCGACGTCGTCTACACCCCGCTCCACGACATCGTCGGCGGCGCGACCGCCCGAGAGCTCTGCCTCACCGGTCGGTCCGTCGATGCGACCGAAGCATTCACCATGCGGCTGGTTTCACAGATCGTGGATCAGGGCTCCGTCGTGGAGCATGCGCTCGAGACCGCTCGTCGGATAGCGGTGGCTCCACGCGCCAATCTCATGCGCACCAAGGCCAAAGCGGCGCGTCTCGCCGGCAACGACGTCGATGCGGCCACCCTCGATCTCTGACCGGCGTCAACCACCGGTCCCCTCGAAGCCGTAGTCGCGGTCGACGTGCGCGATCCGAAGTCGGTAGGCGCGATACCACTTCTGCCGGCCGAGCTCCTGAGCGGCGCGATGGGCGGCGACAGCTTTCCAAGCTTTGGCGTCCTCCTCGCTCGCCCAGTAGGACACCGTCAGCCCGGTCGCACCATTCGACGACGACTCCGCGCCGAGGAAGCCCGGTTGTTCCTCGACGAGGGCTCGCATCGACTCATCAGTGGCGTCATAACCTTCGTTGTCATCGGAGCGCTCGGTCGTGAAGATCACGGCGACGTAGGGCGGCTCCGGGGTTGGCGCGATCGGCATGACTGCCGAGCGTAGAACGACGACCATGCGTAGCCGGAACGAGGGATGGGCGGCGCCTCAGAGGTAGGTGCCCGGGCGCTGATCACCGGTCTGCTGATCCGGTGGACCGCCCGGACCGCTGGTGAGCTCGGCCCGCATGTTCTCGAGTTGCTGGCGCGCCGCCATCTGTTGGGCGAACAGCGTCGCTTGGATCCCGTGGAAGAGGCCTTCGAGCCAACCGACGAGCTGCGCCTGCGCGATGCGCAACTCCACATCCGTTGGTGTGTCGCGTCCGAACGGGCTCGCCAGGCGGTTCAGCTCTTCCTGCAGGTCGGGCGACAACGCGGAGCCGAGCTCATCTATCGACTGGTCGTAGATCGACTTCAAGCGCTCGCGGGACGGCTCGTCGAGCGGCGCCGACTTCACCTCGTCGAGCAGCTGCTTGATCATCGAGCCGACGCGCATGACCTTGGCCGGTTCGGAGACCATCTCGCGACCAGCCTCACCCCCGGCGCCCGGGGTCTGGCCGTCAGGCGCTTGCGCGCCGGCGGCGAGGAGCTCGGCGTGTTCGACAGGCTGGGGTTCGGACATGGACGAATACTGGTCCTACGCCGTGCCGCGAGCAACGAGGAGCGGAACGAGCATCTCGGCCGGCGTCAACGATCCGTGCCGAGCGATGAGGTCGAACGGACCCGTGTCGTCGGTGTCGACGTAGGCGATGGGCTGGCTGGCCACCAGCGCCACGTCGCCGAGACGAGCGCGGGCGCGCTCGGTCACCACCGGGCCGAACCATCCCTCGTCGAGCACCTGGTCTCGGCTCACGATCCATCCGGTGTCTCCGTGGCATTCCGTCGCCACGTCGAGCAGCACGCGGCTGTGGCCCGGTCGGGCGTGCAGCCATCGGAACCGACCCTCACCGGATTGATACGAGACGTGGGCCATCACGCGCTTGTCGAGTCGTACGAGGTCGTCACCGACGTCGAGCTGGCCATGGTCCGAGATCAACACCAACACCGCCGACTTCGGAAGCACACGAATCATGTACTCGACCAGTCGATCGACTGCGACGATCTCAGCGTCGTAGTGCTCGGCCAGGCCGTACTCGTGTGCGACCTTGTCGACGCCGTCGTAGTACGTGTAGACGAACGGCTCGCCCGCCCGAACGAGTCGCGCCGTCTCGGCCACGAGTGTGGACGGCATTCGATAGCCCGAGAACCTCACCCCTTCGAGATGCGCCTGGGTGAACCCGGATTGGCGAAACTCCGAACGCGTCACGATCGCGGGCCGATGGCCCAGAAACGGCACCGCCGGTTGGATCTTCTCGGGTGGGATGGTGCTGCGAGCGTCGCGGCCGGCGACGGTCCAACGCAACACGTTGAGGATCTCGCCTTCGACGTCGATCCGGTAGCCGATCACGCCGTGCTCGCCGGGCGTCATTCCGGTCGTGATCGACGTGAGCGCACTCGCCGTCGTCGAAGGCGCGACGGTGACGATCGGACGGCCGTCCATACCGCACATCACCGGAGCCAGGTGCGATCGAGCCTGCAGCTGCTCCCATCCGAGACCGTCGAGCACGAGCAGCACCGTCTGGTCGGCGGACGCGGCCGCCGGAAGCCATGCCGGCAAACCGCCAGCGGGCTCGAGGAGCGCGGCCACCACGTTCGCGATGCAGGGTCCGCCGTAGTCAGGGATCAGTGGTGTGTCGCCCAACAAGGTCCTTTCCTGCGTGACCTCCCAAGGTATCGGACACGGGGAGCGGCGGACAGATCACAGGACGGGCATCCAGCGCCGATCCCGCTCTCCTACGATGGTCGCCGTGAAGGTCTCGACTCGAGGCGATTACGCCAGCCGGGCTCTGCTCTCCCTCGCGCTGCACGTCGACGAGGACGGTCCGACGTCGGTGCGCGACATCGCCGAGCGGACCGGCCTACCCCAGCCGTATCTGGAACAGATCCTGCTCGCCCTCAAAGGCGCTGGTCTGGTGCGGTCGAAGCGCGGAGTCGGCGGCGGCTACGTCCTGGCGCGGGAACCCAAGGAGATCCTGCTGTCGGAGATCGTCATGGCGGTCGACGGGCCCATCGTGGCGGGCGACTTCGGGGACCCGCACACCAACGGCGCCTGCGACCACGAAGGCCAATGCGTGCTGTTGGCCATCTGGGCCGACGTCGGAGAGCACATGCGGCACTACTTGGAGTCACAGAGCCTGGCCGACATCGTGGCCATGGCCCGGGGTGAGGCGGCGTGGCCGGCCGAACGAGCGACGTCGGCCGAACAGCCCTGAACCGGACCAGCCCTGAACCGGACCAGCCCTGAACCGGACCAGCCCGTAGCGTCGCTCCCGCCCGCTGCTGTCAGGCGAGCGAATCGAGAACGTCGGAGAGGTCGTCGGGCAGCGGCGAGCCGAAGACAAGCCGCTCGCCGCGGACTGGGTGAACGAAGCCGAGCCGGGCCGCGTGCAGGAACGGACGCGAGAGCGGGAGCGACGTCCGAGCACCCCGATACCTCTCGTCGCCCACGATGGGATGACCGATCGCAGCCAGGTGTACCCGGATCTGATGCGTGCGCCCGGTTTCGAGCACGAGATCGAGCAACGACACCGCGACCGGATCGTCGTAGCGACGGCGGACCGTGTACTGAGTGCGGGCGTCCTTTCCCCTGGCCGACACGGCCATTCGCGTCCGTGAGCGCGACGACCGCCCGATCGGCGCGTCGATGATCCCGGCCGGCGTATCGAAGCTCCCCCACACAAGGGCCACGTACCCGCGTTCCACCTCGTGCTGCGACAGCGCCTCCACGAGTGGTTCGTAGGCCGCCGGCGAGCGAGCGACCACGAGCAAGCCCGACGTGCCCCTGTCGAGTCGGTGCACGATGCCGGGCCGAGCGGGGTCGCCCACGCCCCCTATCTCGGGAAACCGGGCGAGGAGACCGTTCACCAACGTCCCGTTCGGCATACCGGCACCCGGATGCACGACCAAGCCTGCCGGCTTGTCGATCACAATGACGTCGGGATCGCTGTGCACCACGTCGAAGGCGACGTGGTCGTCCGGTCCGGGCACCGATGTGTCGGAACTCGGCACCTCGATGTCGAGCTCGTCGCCCTCGACCACGCGATGCGCTTTGATCGCGACCACCTCACCGTTGATCAGGACCTGTCCCGACGCCACGAGCTCGCCGGCACCGGCTCGGCTCACACCGGTGAGCATCGACACGACTCGATCCAACCGTTCCCCTTCCAGAGCGGCCGGAACTTCCTCGATCATCCCGAGCGTCCTTCAGGCTCCTCACCCGATACCGGGCTGTCGTCGGTGGTGTCGGATCGTGGCTCTCGCAGTGTGACGATCACCAGCAGGATGCCGCCGATCACGACGCACGAATCCGCGATGTTGAACACCGGCCACCACTGCACGTCGATGAAGTCGATGACGCCGCCGCCGAAGAAGCTGTCGCCTCTGAAGGCTCGATCGGCCAGGTTGCCGAGCGCCCCGCCGAGGATGAGGCCGAGCGCGATCGCCCCGGGCCGACTCACGACGGTGCGCCCCTGCCACAACAGGAACCCGACGACCACCAGCGCCAGCATCGCGATGACCGGTCCGGCCCCGTCACCGAGGCTGAACGCGGCGCCGGTGTTGGTGACGACGCGCAACCGCAGCGTCCAGAACAGATCGATCGGATCAGCTAGGCGTTCGAGCGCCCACCACTTCGTCAGCTGGTCAACGGTGAAGGCGCTGGCCGCGACGATCGCGAGCAGGACCCAGTGCGGCGCGCGCCTGGCGGAGGTCGAACGCGGCTTCAGCGACGCCCGAACCCTCCGACCTTGTACTCGACGCGCTCACGAGCCCATGGGATCGCTCGCAGGCGTTCCTTCGGGATCGCGAGACCGGAGACCTCACACAAGCCGTAGGTGTTGAGCTTGATCTTCTCGAGCGCATGGTCGATGTCCTCTATGTGAGCGCGGAACTGTGCGCTCAGCGCCAGGTCACGCTCGCGTTCGACCGCGAGCGTGTCACCCTCGCCCGACTCCTCGTCGAACTGCACGTCACCCGGTTCGCGCAGCATGGCGAGCTCGTTGGCCTCCGCCTCTAGACCCTCGACGTCTTTGGTCAGGCGGGCGCGTTCTTCGAGCAATGCTTCCTGTTGGGCGTCGAGGAACTTCTTGTCATACGGGGACTTCGCCGGCTTCTTGGGTGCCGGCTTCTTCGCCGCGGGTTTCTTCGCCGCGGGTTTCTTGGCCGGCGCCTTCGTGGGAGCCTTCACCGCGGGCTTCTTCGGGGCTGTCTTCTTTGGGGCTGACTTCTTCGCGGCCGTCCTCTTCGCCACCTTCTTCGGCGCTGCTTTCTTCGCCGCGGATTTCTTGGCCGCGCCCTTTTTCGCTGCCGCTTTCTTCGCCGGTCGTTTCGTCGGTGACTTCTTCGTGGCCGCCTTCCTGGCTGATGCGTTCTTCGATGCGGCCTTCTTTGCCGGCGCCTTCGTGGTCTTCGCCATCAAATGACTCCTTGCAAGGGTCCGCCGGCGCCGCCATCCGGCCGCGAAAGGTGCGAGAGGTTACGCCCAGGTGTTGCACCAGTCAATACGCGGCCGCGGCGCCCCCGCCCGCCATAGGCTGACCGTCATGGTGTTCGGCCCCGTCGATCCCGACCTCGATCTCGTCGCGCTCGAAGAGCGGGTTCTCGCCCGCTGGCGCGAGAAGGACGTCGTCGCCGAGGTCCGCCGGCTGCGGAAGGACGGCGAGCCGTGGATCTTCTACGAGGGGCCACCGACGGCCAACGGCCGCCCTGGCCTGCACCATGTCTGGGCCCGCGTATTCAAGGACCTGTACCCGAGGTTCCAGACGATGCGAGGCAAGAACGTGCCCCGAAAGGGTGGGTGGGATTGCCACGGTCTGCCGGTCGAGTTGGAGATCGAAAAAGAGCTGGGGCTGCAGACCAAGCACGACATCGAGGCCTATGGCATCGCAGAGTTCAACCAACGATGTCGTGATTCGGTCCAGCGATACGTCGAGGACTGGTCGGCGCTGACATCGAGATCGGGCACTTGGATCGATACGGCCGACGCCTACTGGACCCTCTCGAACGACTACATCGAGTCGATCTGGTGGCTTCTACGCCAGATGTGGGACAGGGACCTGTTGTACGAGGGACATCGGGTCAGCCCCTACTGCGCTCGCTGTGGCACCGCGTTGTCGTCGCACGAGCTCGGCCAGCCCGATGTGTACCGAGACATCGTGGATCCGTCGGTCTTCGTGCGGTTCCCCGTCGTCGAAGGTCCTCGCGACGCCGGCGCTCTCGACCTGCTCGTGTGGACGACCACGCCCTGGACGCTCATCTCGAACGTGGCCGCCGCCGTCGGGCCCGACATCGAATACGTCCGCGTCAGGAGTGACGACGGTTCAGCCGATCTGGTGATGGCCGCAGCCCGTGCCCCTGAGGACGCCACCATCGTCGAGCGGTGGTCCGGGCTCGAGCTGGTCGGGTGGCGCTATCAACGGCCGTTCGAGTTCTTGACACCAAAGGATGGCGTCGATCGCGCCTGGCGGATCGTCGCGGCCGACTTCGTCAGCACCGATGACGGTTCCGGCATCGTGCACCTCGCGCCTGCCTTCGGTGAAGACGACTTCCACGTGGCGCGACGCGATGGCTTGCCCATGCTGAACCCCGTCGATGTCGACGGCGCGTTCGACCAATCGGTCCCACCGTGGACGGGTCGGTTCGTGAAGGATGCCGACCCCGACATCGTCAACGACCTCCGCGCCCGTGGACTGCTCGTGCGCGAGCAGTCCTACGAGCACAGCTACCCGCATTGCTGGCGCTGCGGCACGCCGCTCATCTACTGGGCCAAGACCTCGTGGTTCGTGCGAACATCCGAACAGCGAAGTGCGCTCCTGAGCGAGAACGAACGCATCAACTGGCAGCCGCCGAACATCAAGCACGGTCGCTTCGGAAAGTGGCTCGAGAACAACGTCGACTGGGCGTTGTCGCGCGACCGGTACTGGGGTACTCCCCTGCCTATCTGGCGCTGCCACGACTGTGACCAGGTCACGTGCATCGGCTCGGTCGCCGAATTGGCGGAACGAGCCGGTCGAGATCTGTCCGAACTCGACCTTCATCGTCCGTACGTGGACGATGTCTCCTTCGCGTGCGACTCGTGCGGGGGAACCGCCCACCGGGTGCCGCCCGTGATCGACGCCTGGTTCGACTCGGGCGGCATGCCCTCGGCACAGCTTCACTACCCCTTCGAGAATCAGGACGCATTCGAACGGTCGTTTCCGGCCGACTTCATCTGCGAAGCCATCGACCAGACCCGTGGATGGTTCTATTCGCTCTTGGCGATCAACACCTTGGTGTTCAACCGAACGCCGTACGAGAACGTCGTCTGCCTCGCCCTCGTCGTCGACGAGAACGGCCAGAAGATGTCGAAGTCACGCGGCAACGCCATCGAGCCGTGGGAGATCTTCAACGCCGAGGGCGCGGATGCACTGCGTTGGTACTTCTTCTCGCAAGGCCAGCCGTGGACGACGCGGCGGGTGTACCACGACGGCATCCGTGAGGCGACGCGGCAGACGTTGCTCACGCTGTGGAACGTGTTTTCGTTCTTCGCGACCTACGCCGATCTCGACGGCTGGCAACCGGACGCGGCGCCGCCGGAGCTGCGAAGCGACACCGACGCGGCGCAGCCGACAGGCGAAGCCGCCCCACCGACAGGACCCGGATCGGCGACACCGGAGCCGCGGAGCGACACCGACGCGGCGCAGCCGACAGGCGAAGCCGCCCCACCGACAGGACCCGGATCGGCGACACCGGAGCCGCGGAGCGACACCGACGCGGCGCAGCCGACAGGCGAAGCCGCCCCACCGACAGGACCCGGATCGGCGAAGCCGGAGCTGCGGAGCAGCTCAAATGTGATGGACAGGTGGGTCCGGTCGGAGCTGGACGACACGATCGAGGCCGTGACCGACGCGCTCGAGCGGTTCGACGCGCTCGAGGGTGCGACGCGGATCGGCCGATTCGTCGACGACCTGTCGAACTGGTACGTGCGTCGTTCTCGTCCGCGGTTCTGGAAGAGCAGCGACGCGGCGGCCCACGCCACCCTTCACGAGGCGTTGGTCACGGTGGCTCGGCTGCTCGCACCGTTCGTACCGTTCATCTCCGACGAGATCTACACGACCCTCACCGGTGAGACCTCCGTGCATTCGAGCGACTGGCCCACCTCGCAGGGGCGGCACGACCCAGATCTCGCCGCTCAGATGGCCTCGGCTCGGCGTCTGGTTGCCATCGGACGGGCGGCTCGCACCGACGCCAAGGTCAAGGTTCGCCAACCGCTCGCGCGTGCCCTGATGCTGCATCCGGGCCCTGAACTCTCCGACGAGCTGCAACGCGAGGTCCGGACGGAGCTGAACGTGAAGGTGCTCGAGTCCATCGACACGCTCTCGGGTCTGATGAGTTGGAACGTGGTCCCGAACTTTCGGGCTCTCGGCCCTCGACTCGGCCCACGGGTCAACGAGGTCAAGGCCGCGCTGGCCTCAGCCGACGGGTCGGCCCTGCACGAGCAGCTCGAGGGAGACGGCTTCATCGACATAGCCGGAGAGCGACTCGAACGCGGCGACGTCGAGATACGGGCCGAACGCCACGAGGCCTATGCCCTGTCGGAGGACGATGGGTGGGCCGTGGCCCTCGATCTCGAGCTCGACGAAGAGCTGCGCCGCGAGGGGTTCGCTCGCGAGTTGGTGCGGGCGCTGAACGACCTGCGCAAGGAGCTCGGGTTCGAGATCGCCGATCGCATCAGCGTTCAACTCACCGTGCCCGACGCGGCGCGCGGCGCCATAGAGACGCACGCCGAGTGGATCGCCGGTGAGGTTCTGGCCACGAGCTTCGAGCTCGATCCGCTAGTGGACGGTCGAGTCCTCGAGGTCGATGGGCACGGGGTCGTCGCGTCGCTCGTGAAGCGCCCCGCGTCCTGAGACCGCCTCGGCCCGTGAGGGCCCGTCGGGGATCGAGTTCAGCGGCGGAAGCCGAAGCGCGACTTCTGTTCCGGTTCCGCGGCGTCGAAGTCGGTCTCGAAGAACGCTCGCATGGCGCGGTCGGCTTCATCGTCAGCCGGGCCGAGCGGATCGTCGGTCTCGCCGAACGGCGTGAACTGTTGGGTGGGAGGGCCGGCGCGGTCGTCGCGTTCGGTCGCGGCGAAGATCTCCTCACTCGCCAGATCGATATCGGGTCCGCCACTGTGACGTGACGCGGCGATCGGAACGGCGGGGAACTCGTCCGGTGTGCTGTCCTTCTCCGGCGAGAGCTGGCTGGAGGACGGCGCCGGTTCGGCGGACAGGTCGGGGGCTGCGGGTGCGCCGAAGACGCCACCGCTCGACCTCGACGGCTGAGGCGCGGAGGTGAGGTCGACACCGCCGACGTCGATGCCATCGTTCAACAGCACCACTGAGTCCTTGCTGTCCTGTTCGGAACCGGTGTCGCGCGTATCGGAAACATCGATGGTCTCGTCGGCCTCATCGCTCGGCTCGGGTAGCACGTCGGCCATCGACGCATCGCTCAGATCGGGGGACTCATCGACGTGAAGCCCCTCGGGATCGTCGAGCACCAGCGCCAGAGCTTCGACGCCTCGCCGTATGCGGGACCGCTGTTCGTCGAGATGTCGTTTGAGCAGGTCGACATCGCCCTGGACACTCGCCCGTACGTCTTCGAGCTCCTTCACGTCGCGAACGACCGTGGTGCGTTGTTGCTCTACGAGCTCGTCGGCTTCGCGCTTGGCGTCGGTGCGTAGCTTGGCTGCTTCTTCTTCCGCGTCGGAGACGAGACCGGCGGCGCGAGTGCGCGCGTCGGAGATCGTCTGCTGGGCCGTCACATTGGCGTCGTCGATCGTGGCATCGGCCGTCTTCTGCGCCATCAGCAACACACGGGACGCCCGCTCGGCCTCGACCTCCGGATCGACCGATTTCGCGGGGGTCGCGATGTTGCCCGGGTCAGTACCGGTCGTACCTCCGAGACGAGAGAGCTCGGTCTCGGCCGCGGACTTGGCCCGTTGAGCGTCGAGGACCTTGGCATCGGCCGACTCCGCACGAGCGGTTGCTTCTCGGAGCTTGTCCTGGAGCTGTGCGACCGCGCTGCTCACGCGCTCGAGGAAGTTGTCGACTTCCTCGGGGTCATAGCCCCGGCGTCGCTCCGAGAACTGCACGTCGGTGAGGAGGTGGGGAGTTCCGTCCATGCGGGGATCGTAGCGAGACGGGAGATGCCGACGCGGGATCTCCGATTTGTCGCGAGCGCGGGGTCAGAAGCACCCGAGCAGCGCCAGCAGAATGTTCAACCCGAAGAACACGATGATCGGCGAGAGGTCGATGCCGACCGCACCGAAGCGCACCGGCGGCAGCACTGCCCGTAGTGGGGCGAGCACGGGCTCGGTCACGGCGAACAGGAAGCGCTGGACGCCGGCCATGGGCCCGGTGCCCGAGATCGGGAACCACGACAGCACGATCCGCCCGAGGAGGACCAGCAGATAGAGCTGCAGCAAGAAGCAGATGATGGACACGGTGCCTCGGAGGGGAAGTGCTCGACCTGACGGTCAGGCGTCGTGGAGCCCGCGCTCCTGAAGGCGCCGGCGCTCTTCGGGTGACACCTCGACGTTGGTCGGAGTGAGCAGGTACACCTGGTGGCCGACCTTCTCCATGTGACCGCCCAGCCCGTAACAGAGCCCGCTCGAGAAATCGATGAGGCGTCGGGCGAGGTCGCGGTCCACGCCTTGCAGATTCAAGATGACGGGCTGATTCGCCTTGAACTTGTCGGCGACCTCCTGGGCGTGGTTGAACGAGGTCGGCGTGACCACGTGAGGTTTGGCCGACGCGCTGGCGGGAATGGGTCGCACGACGGCGCGGGGTTTGGGGATGACCGCCTCGGGCGGTCCTTGAGGTGGAAGGGTGCGGACCGACGACGGCTCGGGCTCGGTCACCTGGGGTTGCGGCGCGGGCTGGCGGGCAGTCGTGGCGGATCGTGGGCGAGTGGCCGGAGCGCGGGTGGCGGTGGCCGGCTCGCGAGGCGCAGCCGGTTGAGTCTGGGGCGCCTCGTCGAGCAGCTCGTCCTGCTCGTATTCGTCGTCGGGACCAAGCCCCAGATAGAGCATGGTCTTTCGCCACATCGAAGCCATCAAGTCCTCCTGACCAGCCTCGAGCCTTCTCGAGCCAGTCTCGCACGCCCGCCCACTGGGCACCCCGGGGCCACAGGCTAATAGGTGGGACGTCTTCCGCCCCAGCGGCGGCGCGCCGAACATCAGTCGGGTTGGCGCGGACCGAACAGATCACGGCCCACACGAACCATCGTCGAGCC
>Ga0299914_10000874_pt1 | contig 19093 bp, 23 predicted proteins | sample RVTome_10_FD_201361 | JGI IMG/M metagenome (GOLD analysis project Ga0299914, IMG submission 201361) | Soil microbial communities from uranium-contaminated site in the Upper Colorado River Basin, Wyoming, United States - RVT153D57 (version 2) ...
AGAGATGATATGATTGAGATCGATGGATCACAAATAATGAGTAAGAATGTATTTGTTGCTTCCGGTCATATTGACAATTTTTCTGATCCTGTAATAGTATGTAGTAAATGCAAATCCATTTTCAGAGCTGATAAATTCATCCTTGAGACAGCAGGAATTGATGTACCGGAAAGAGTACCGAACAACGAAGTGGATAAGATATTAAATCAATATAATTTAAAATGTCCAAAATGTCTGTCATCATTTCAGCAGACTGAGCGATTCAATATGATGTTTAAAGTAGGAATTGGTCCTAATAATGATGAAGCTTATTTAAGACCTGAAACTTGTCAAACTATATTTGTAGACTTTACGAGGATTTTTAAAATTATGAGAGGAAAACTTCCTTTCCCGATCGCCCAAGTAGGTAAAAGTTTTAGGAATGAAGTTGCTCCTAGGCAGAGTCTATTAAGACTAAGAGAGTTTTATCAGGCAGAAATCGAAGTCTTTTGTAATCCAAATCAATTAGACGCTATATCAAAATTTGATGACATACAAGATACTACTTTAACTATAGACGAGGGGACTAAAGTTTCTAAACTTACAGTAAAAGAAGCATTAGATAACCAGATTATTCCTAATAAACTAATTGGTTATTATTTATCTATTCTATATGAATTTTATGAAAAGACGGGGATAGATATGAATCAAACACGTTTTAGGAAATTGTCTGATCAAGAAAAAGCCTTTTATGCAACAATTGCGTTAGATTTTGAGGTAAAAACAAGTTTGGGCTGGTTAGAATTGGTAGCATGCAATTACAGATCTGACTATGACCTATCTCAACATTCCAAAATTAGCAGAGAAAAAATGGAAATAATGGATCCAGTAACAAATGAAAAAATTTTACCCCATGTATTCGAGCTTTCGTTAGGAGTAGATAGAAGTATATATTCAATTTTAGAACACTCATTTGCAGAAGATCACGAGAATAAGAGAGTCGTCTTAAAGTTAAAACCATATCTTGCACCCATTTTGGGGGCAATTCTTCCATTAGTAAAGAAACCAGAACTAGAAGAAATCGCAAAAAATATTTACTGTAATTTGAAAAAAGACTTTGATATGTATTATGATGGATCGGGATCTATTGGCAGAAGATACCGAAGATTAGAAGAGATAGGGGTTCCATTTGCAATAACAGTTGATTACGATACACTTAAGGATAGCACGGTAACTATTCGATATAGAGATACCATGGAGCAAAGACGTATAAAAATCAAAGATCTTAAAAGTTTTTTTGAAATAAATAAAAAGCCATAATTAATATAGCATCAATGGAAACTAAAAAAAAAATAAAAATTAAATCTGATAATAAACTCAAAAAGGATGTTTTACCTTCAGAAAAATGGCTAGTATCATTTAAGAACCACAATAATACAAGAGGCGTAATTCCAAGAGTAATAATTCGTCAATTTTATGCACAAGGGTATTATGAAGCCTATGATATTATAAGAACTTACGCAGAAAAGTTAGCTCTGGAAATAATTTGGTTTAAAGAAAAGCGAAATTGTTCACATTTGTTTATATCTAAAAAGTTTCCTCAATTAGAATCCATTTGTGTCTATTGTAATAGAATATTTAATGAGTTGGACCCTATTCCCTGCCTACAAGAAGATTGTATCCATATATTTTGTTCGAGAAAATGTTTAGAAAGCCATATTATATTGAGACATAGAAGTACAAAATAGGAAATGGAATTTTTGGGTGGTAAAATAAAAATTACACTTCAATGAGCTGGGAATCAAATAATTGCTCTAAAAGTTGAACTGTTTCTTGTTCTACTTGTTGTCGAGGAATTTGTAATTTTTCAGAAAAATAATCTGTAAGTTGATTTATAGTTTTTGTACCATCACACGATTCCCAAAATTGAACTATTGCATCATTAACCATAAAACTTTTTTCATCTTTATTCAGTAGGATGAGGGAACCATCGTCTGATTTCATAAATGAGCCTATTTTTTTGGGAAGGGCTTTCTCATAATCTATCTGAAATCTTAGCTTGGGTTTTCCAAATCCTAAAGATTCTCTAGCTTTAGGATCCATTTTATCAATTGACCAAGGAGGATCCCATACAATTTCAACGTTAATAGAACCAATTCCATTGATTTTACCGACATATTTTTTTACATCACTAACCATAGTATTATGTAAAGGACATCCTCTGGTTGTCATTGTCATTTTAATATCAACATCTTTTTCTGCCTTAATTTCTACCCCATAAATAAGTCCCAGATCAACGACATTTACCGGAATTTCAGGATCCATACATTTTTTTAACTGAAGGTAAACTTGATCCTTGGTTATTGATTCTTTTGACATTTATATTAAAACAGGTAAAAAGATGATAAAAATGTTATTAATTAATAATCCGAACCTTTATAAAGAGTAAAGTAAAAATTATTCCATTAATTTTTTAATGCTTTTTTTGTAAGGAGGTGAAACAATTCCTTTCTCAGTTATTATTTTTGTAATTAGTTGGGGTGGAGTCATATCAAACGCAGGATTAATGACTCCAATGTTTTTAGGAGCCAATATTTTTTTACCTATTCTAATAACTTCAGTCTTTGAACGTTCTTCAATGACTATATCGTTTGGATTGTTCTTCAGATCGAAAGTAGAAGAAGGAGCAACTACATAAAATGGAATATTATGTCTTTTTGCTAATACAGCTAACTGGTATGTACCAATTTTGTTAAAAACATGTCCTGTCCGTAGTATTCTGTCTGCTCCTACTACGACATGTTTAACAATTCCTCTCGCCATTATGTGTCCAACAGCCGTGTCAGGAATTAGAGTTACATCTATATTTTCATGTTTAAGCTCAAAAGCAGTTAATCTCGACCCTTGCATTACAGGTCTGGTTTCGGTTGCAATAACACTAATTTTTTTACCTGATTCCTTGACAGCTCTTATAACACCTAATGCAGTTCCGTAACCAACTGTAGCTAATGAACCTGCATTACAATGAGTCATGATAGTCTCACCATCTGCAAATAAATTAGCACCTTTTAATCCCATTGCTTTGTTCGTTGCTATATCCTCTTTAGCCATTAGTATAGCTTCTTCGAGAATAACTTTTTTTATTAAAGATATATCCGTGAGACTCGTTATTTTTTGCATGATTCTATCGAGAGCCCATTGGAGGTTAACAGCAGTTGGACGGGTTGACCGGATTATTTCATACGCTTTAGCTAGTTCTTTAAAAAAAATCTTCAAATTAGTTGTTTTACTATTAATTGCTGCCAAGGCTAATCCAAACGCTGCTGTAACTCCAATTGCCGGAGCGCCTCTAACAACTAGTTTTTTAATAGCATTTGCAACATCAATATAACTCCTACACCTTATATAAGATAGTTTTGTTGGGAGTTTCGTTTGGTCAATCAAAAAAAGAGAATTATTCTTCCATTCAACAGTTAGGAGTATACTAGATGGATTATTCACTTTATTCAATACATTTAGAATTTTACAAGATAATATAATTTATTATTAGAAAGCTAATTTATATTTCCTATCATAGCATGGTTTACTCCACTCAGTTTATCTTCCGAAATAATACCTCTTCCATCATATAACATACTTTTTCCTATATTATTACTATTTAGTTTTTTATATTCATCATGATCAGCAATAATTATAACCAAATCAGCTTTTTTTAATGCGACATCGAGATCATTAATTAGGGTTGTATTTTTATGTTTAGAGATAACATCATCTCTTTTAACAAGAGGATCATGAACTGTAATTTCTTTAACTTTCAGTTTATGTAATTCTTTGATAACATCATATGTTGGAGATAATCGAGTATCAGAGACACCACCTCTAAATGCTAGACCTAATAATGTTATTCTCAAGTCTTTGTACTTTTTTGGTTTTATCAATTTTAGTGCTTGTCTAACACAATATTTCGGCATTGAATTGTTAAGTAATCTTGCTGTTCTAGTTAGTTTGCAGTCCACTTCAAGAACTTTGGCAGTTTTTAGAATAAATTGAGGATAGACTGGAATACAAGCACCACCTACTCCAATTCCAGGCTTGTGAATATGACAAAAAGGCTGAGAATTTGCAGCATTACGTACTTCCCAAAAATTTATTCCTAGACGTTCAGAAAATATGGCTAACTCATTTGCTAATGCAATATTTACATCTCTATATACTCCTTCAAATAGTTTTTCAGTTTCCGCTGATTTGATATTACTCATAGATATTACACCTTTTTGATATATAAAAGAAAAAATCTTTTTACTAATTTCTAAACTTCTTTTACCATATCCAGCAACAACTCCTGGATACCTTTGTTCGATATCTTCTATTGCTCTGCCTTCATAGATGCGTTCAGGATTATAAACGACATAAAAATCATTTTCTACTGTAAATCCACTTTGTTTTTGTAATATAGGAATAACCACATCCTCTGTTGTACCAGGAGGCACACTTGGATTCAGGGCTACTACATCATTTTTTTTCAATCCTTTTCCTATTGCTACTGCTACTTTTTTTACTGCAGACAAATCAGCCGTTCCATCAGCAGCGAGAACTGGGACGCATATCATTTTGAGGAAAGAATCATTAGATGCTTGAACTAAATCATCGTAGATAGATAATTTCTTATTGTTAATCCCCTTTTCAAATGCTTCGTTGACTCCAGGTTCAGGGATATGAGTTCTTCCTTTTTTGGCAGAGTCTAAAATGTATTTAGACTTATCAACGCCTATCACATGAGCACCTGAACGCAACCAGACCGCAGCAAGAGGAGATCCCACATGACCCAGACCATATATTGCGATTCTAAATTCACCAGAACGAATCTTATTATCCAAGCTTGATAGTAATTGTGAAATATTATTATCGAATAATACATCTTCATCAATATTAATTTTTTCTATATTTTTTTTAGATGTCATAAATTTCTAAAATATAATGCAATATTTGTTTTTTTTTAAATTATATTTGAGATTGAAAAATGAGAGACTATAACATAAATAATTTATCACCCTAATTAATATTTGAAAATGTTGTCAAAGGTATTCGATATAAAAGATCACGTTATTGCCACACTTGGGTCTCATTGTTCATTACAAGTGTTAAAAGGAGCCAAAGATGAAGGTTTAGCTACATTGTTAATATGCGAAAAAAAAAGGGCAAGTCTATATAAAAGATTTAATTTTATTGATGAATTATATTTTATAGATACTTTTGACGATTTATTAAACAATGATATTCAAAATGAACTAATAGATAAAAAAATACTTTTAATTCCCCATGGAACATTAATATCAAATCTGAAATTTGACGAACTAGAAAAAATCAATATACCAATATTTGGTAACAAATGGATTTTAAGATGGGAAGCTGATAGAGTATTAAAACAAAAATTGATGAATGAATCACATTTTAATATACCATCACAAATTAATAGAAAAAATGAAATTAAAAATTTATGTATAGTTAAGTTACATGGTGCTGCAGGAGGTAAAGGCTATTTTCTTGCGTGGAATGAACAAAGTTTTGATGACGGATGTAAAAAATTAATTGATCAAAAAGTAATAAAATCTGAAAAAGAGTTATATATTCAAGAATATGTATTAGGTGTACCTATATTTTTACAGTTTTTTTATTCTCCTTTAAAAGACGAAGTCGAATTATTAGGTATCGATAGACGATATGAATCTGACATTGATGGCATAGGGAGAATTCCCTCCCATATTCAAATTAAACTGAATCTTGAGCCTTCGTATAATGTTATTGGTAATTTCCCTCTGGTACTTCGCGAGTCACTATTACAAGAAGTATTTTCAATGGCTGAAAATTTTGCTGAAAAAACAAAAGAATTAGTTGCTCCTGGTATCCCTGGTCCTTTCTGTTTAGAAGGAGTTTATGACAAAAATGGTAAATTTGTTATATTTGAATTTTCTGCTAGAATCGTAGCCGGTACTAATCTCTTTATCAATGGATCACCGTATTCAGATCTTTTATATAATGAACCTATGAGTATGGGAAGACGAATAAGCCGAGAAATTAAAGAAGCAATCAAATTAAATAGATTAGACGATGTTATAACTTGATTGAACATTGATTATCCTCCAGTCATTCTAGTAAATTTGTTCATTTTTTTGTAATTAAATATATAATCCAGGTTTGATAAAGCAACAATGGCTGACTTTTTTACTTCTTCACTTGGATCGTTTAATGCGGACAACAATACAGTTCTAGCATCCTCAGAGCCTATCACTCCCAAAGCAACAGCAGCTTCATGTCGAACAAAAATACTTGGATCTTTCTCAACTGCATCAGATAACGGTTTTATTGCACTAGTAAATCCTAACTGTCCAAGGGAAAAAGCAGCCTCGTGTCTTACTAACTCATCAACATCTTCCTTTAATGTTTTGCTTATGGTAGCAACGGCACCCTCGCCCCCAATATCAGCTATGATACAAATAGCCCGAGTCCTAATAACAGGGTCGTGATGGAACGATAATTTACTAAAAAACTGAATATTTTTATTGTTAAATTCCTTTTCCATTTCTTCTATTATCTCTAACCTATCGTAATAATTTTTATTAGAATTACTCTTCACGGTGAACTTGGTCTTGAATTTTTAATTTTAATCTTCATATTAATCTTTCATAAATTATATATTTGTAAATATTATATCTTATTATGCGTATAAGATATTGGCATCTTACTATATCTGAAATTTTAAATGCAAAATACCCTATTGAGAAGGTCAACCATTGGGAGATAAAGTGCTTATATGGAGAATATGAACATTTTGGAATTTTCTGGTACAAATACGGAACTCCTTTCGATAAAGAGCCGGTTCATGGAATTTGTTTTTACTATAATGAAATTCCAGAAAATATAGTTAATGAGTTAACAAATTATCTAATATCAAAATTTGGTGGGAAAATTTTACGTAGGCAATCAAGAGTATTTCTTGAGGGCTCAAAAGAAATTAACGACTCTTATAATATCGGTCAATTTGCAAATGAGATTAGTTTAAAGTTTTCAATTCCTGTCGAAATAACATTAGAATTTGAAAAAGTTACAAAAGAAGAGCTGGACGATAACAGTTTTAATTTTCCTCTGAAGAAGGCATTACCAATAGTTGGAATTGATTGATAAGACAGCAATAATAATACACTCTGATTTATTCTTAAAAACTCAATTGCTATGATTCAAAATTGAATTTAATTTGGTAATTAAGGTGGACATACTAACAGGCTTGCTTATAAAGTCTATAACATCCAGCGAAGGAATAACTTTACTGAATTCGTCCTTATTTATTTCAAAAGCAGTTATAAATACTATTTTCATATGAGGATTACTTTCCTTAATTCGTCTATATAATTCAAATCCATTAATCTTAGGCATTCTAATATCTGTAAGAACCAAATCATAATAATTGTGTGAATTTTCCTTCAGAGATTCCAAAGCTGATTCTGCATCAATGAACGTTTCTACTTGAAATCGTTTCTTTGATTCAAGTCCCCTTTTTACAATAGATAAAATATCTCTTTCATCATCAACAACCATTATCCTAGGCGGTATGTTACTAGTTTTAGAAAGGTTCACGCCTATTTTATTTATGAGTTCCTACTAAAAATGTTATCTATTCCGTTAGTGAGTAATCAGTGCTATATAGGAAATTAGAAAAAAATCAATACGATTTGTTATGTAATATTGATATATCCATAGTTTATTTTTTATTTAATGAGTAATTTCAATGAAGAAGGAATTAAACTTCTTGAGGCTGAAAAAATTAATGAATTTAATACATTTCGAATGAAGAATCTTACCCTTAAACCCAATCTGTATAACCATGATTTTTCCGGGAAAAATCTTTCATTCGCTTTTCTTAATGGAGCCATTTGTAATAAAACTAATTTTTCTAACTGTATTTTGAAAAAAACCAATTTAGTACAAGCTGAACTCAGTAATTCTAATTTTGACAACTCTGATCTCACAGATGCCTTATTCATGTATGGCGAAATGAAGGAATGTAAATTAAGAAATTGTAATATGAATAGATCTAATTTTATGTGGGCCAATTTAGAAAATTCAGATTTGAGTAATAGCAATCTTAGAGATACAATTTTCATCGAAGCGAATTTACAGCATGCTATTTTGAATGATTTAAACAAGAATAATGCTTATATCAAATTCGCAAAAATAGAATTTACCTTATGGAAATAGAATCTAACTAAAAGTATATAAATTTGCCCTTGAGGCACTAACATTTACTAAGTATTCTTGAATAATAATATAAAAAATTTGAGGTATTAGAGATATGCAAACTAATAAAACAAATTTTTTATATTCAGAGGAAGTTTTTTATATGCTAAGGCAATTTCTCTGATGTTGTATGATCATAAGATAGATTGGAAATCTTTAATCAAAAACTTTAATGATTTTCCCAAAAAAGGGGTTATTTTTAGAGATATAAATCCGTTGTTCAGGAATTCTGCTGCAATACAAGAAATAGCTAAACAATTTATTCATCAAGAGGAAGTGTCAAAAATTGATTATATAGCAGGGATTGAGTCTAGAGGTTTTACTGTTGCATCCTTATTAGCGAAAAATTTTAACAAGGGGATTATACTCGTGAGAAAAGTCGGCAAGCTTCCGGGTAAAACAATGAAAAAAAAGTATAATATTGAATATGGTAGTTCAGTGATTGAAATACAGGACGAAGCAATACAAAAAGGTCAAAATATTCTAATTGCTGATGACTTAATTGCGACCGGCGGAACTGCAATTGCAACTGCTGAATTAATCGAGGAAATGGGAGGTAGAGTCTTTGGTTTTGCAGTTATTATAGAATTAGTATACCTAAAAGGAGCAGAAATATTGAGAAATAGAGGCTACGACGTTCGTTCATTGGTGAAATATTATGATTAAAAATTTAAAATACATCTCAACAATAGGAATTATTGGTGGAACAGGTATTTATGACTCTAATATTTTTAACATAATAGATGAAATTAAAATTAATACTCCTTACGGAGAAACATCAGATAGAATAACAATTTGTACATATAATGAGAAAAAAATAGCATTCATCCCCCGTCATGGAAAAAATCATAGACTTCCTCCTCACAAAGTTAATTACCGAGCAAATATTTGGGCTATGAAAGAACTTGGTGTTAAAATAATCCTCGCGCCATCGGCTGTAGGAAGTCTCAAATCACAATATAGGCCAGGGGATATAGTATTACCTGATCAATATATAGATTTTACAAAAAAAAGGGAATATACTTTTTATGATGGTCCAGTAGTTTGCCATATTTCTCAATCTGATCCATTTTGTCCTAATTTGAGGGAAATTATTACAAGAGAATTAAAACATTTAGGGTTTAAGTTTCATCCCCTAGGAACCTATATTTGCATAGAAGGCCCAAGATTTTCTACTAAAGCTGAATCTAATTACTATAGAACATTACTTAAAGCTGACATAATAGGAATGACCTTAATCCCAGAATGCCTTTTAGCTAAAGAAATGGAAATGTGTTATGTGTCCATATCTACGGTAACAGATTATGACGTTTGGGCTGAAGTTTCTGTAAATGCAAAGGAAATAATTGAAACATTAACTAAGAATGTTGATAAAACTAAAAAATTGTTACTAACAATTATTCCCAAAATAAAAGAAAATAGAAATTTATGTAATTGTTCTAACTCCTTAGAAAATGCATTTGTTTAGTAAACCTCTGTCCGATTAGAATTTTTTACTAATAACAGAGAACAATTATAGAAATGATTATAATTAACATTATATTTTTCTGAAGAAAAATATGTGTATATATTCATTTAGGTAATTTCGTATTTGGAGGAAGACTAACATCTCCTTCTATTAACTTTCTCTGTATAGTTAGTTGTAGTTTTTCTGGATCAATTTCCATTTTTTTTAATTTGTTAATGGACAAAGTAGATAATTTTAAGCTGATATTATGCCCTCCTATCCTCCCAAATGCAATAGCCGAGAATCTGAAACTTTTATTTTTAACAACAAAATAACCAGTCAATTTACTTGCAACTTCTCCTCCTGACGAATTATTTATAAAGACATCTACTTTAAGATCTTCGTTATCTCCAAATCCGTACATGGTTTATAACTCTTTTGTAATTTCGATGCTCCGATTTATATTGCTTTCAACAAGAAAATTCCACCAATCATTATCGATTATGTGATAATTTTTTACATTTGTATTAATAAGTGTCTCATCATCAGTATCATAGAATTTGAATATTCCTTCTTTCAAAATTTTAATTAATTTCCATCTATCTTTACCAAAACGATTTCTATTAACCGCCACTGCCCATTTGTTCCCTTTTTCTATCTTTGGCATACCAATATACTCTGCTATATCTAAAATTCCTAACCTTTTTTCTTCACAGAAAAGTTCCTTAGTTATAACACTCCTCCAGACATCTATTGCTCCTATAGTTTTACCTTTCTCATTTATATTAATGACACCAAAATAAACGATCTTGTCATTTGTTTTAGAATCATTTTCACTCATAGAAAATTATAATTTTATTTCTCCTTATTTAGTTCTTGCAGCCTCAAATGGTTGTTCGAGTATGATTGCAAGATTATCAATCAGGGAATTTTTTTTCCAAGGCATATTCTTTTCCAAACACAATCTTTTATATCTATTTATTATAGCAAATCTAGGATGAAAGGATTCAAATAAATTTTTGGAATATTCAATTATCATATTTTTATTAATTAATGAGTCTATAATTTCTGTACACTGTGATTTATCTAAATTCAACTCTATTGAAATCTGGTCTATTTTCAACATGCCTTGGCTTATTATAAGTAAAAATATTTTAGTTTCCAAATTCGAAAGTTGAAGATCTGTAATGAATATATTGTGATAGTTAGCATTTAAAAACAACATAAGGATGGCTCTTTAACCTCAAATAAATATTTCTTTCAATTATAAGATCATTCTATTTACAATACTAGAAATTATAATTTTTTAAATATTTATAGCCTTCAGTTAGTATTTCTTTCGACTTTTTATAAGTAAGCCTTTCTAAAGCGCTTTCATAGGGAGCCCATACGAAATCCGTATGCTCTGATGACAATACAACATCTTTAGAATTGGTTCTAGCTAAAAGATATACTACTTTTTTGGAGATCAACTGATTCTGACGTGTATATTTATATGACATTTCCTTTTCAAAACCCTCAATAAAAGTAAGATCGCTAATACCTGTCTCTTCTTTAACTTCTCTACTTATAGTGTCAGAATGATTTTCCCCTCTTTCTTGATTTCCTTTTGGAAAATCCCAATGGCCAGGGAAATAACGTAATAGAAGAAATCTTATTTTTTGATTATCTATTCCATACACTACTGCTCCACAAGAAAATTCAGTTCTCAAAAAAATCCCCATTGCAAATTCTAGATACTTTAGACCATTATTCTGAAGACTCACTAGTAGAGAAATGCTCTGTATATTGAATAGGTAAGTAATCATGTATATTCAGCCATTCTTCTTCATCCATAAAGTAGCTACAATACCATTTTTTCAAATGAGGATCATAAAATCCATGTTCATTCATTGATAAATTGAGAATTAATACGTTATTTTTAGTTATTACTTTATTTTCCAAATCTCCTTATACGATTTTGATAAGTTCTTATAGCACGCATAAAATCAATCTTCCTGAACTCTGGCCAAAAAACATCCATAAATACCAATTCGCTATAAGCACTTTGCCAAAGTAAAAAACCACTTAATCTTTTTTCTCCTGAAGTTCGAAGAATTAAGTCTGGGTCCGACTGTGGAAGATGAGAAGTATATAGGCATGATTCAATGATCTTTTTATTAATATCATTAACTTTTAATTTGCCCGCACTAACTAAAGAAGCTATTTTTTTAATAGCATCTACTAACTCTTGTTGTCCACCATATGCAACTGCTATATTTAAAAACATTGAATTGTATGAGGAGGTTTCTTCCTCTAAGATTTTTAGTATTTGTTGTAATTTTTTAGGCAATAATTCTATATTACCTATAGCTTTAATTTTCATCTTTCTTTTATGGATGCGGTTATCATCTCGAAGTTTGGTTAATTTTTTACTTAATAAGTCATAAATATTAGTTAATTCCTCATTTTCCCGTTCGAGGTTTTCGTTGGAAAGTACATATACAGTAGTAATTTTTATTTCTAAATCGTATATCCAGTTTAGTAATTCTTCTGCTTTCTCCGCACCTATATAGTGAGCTTTGTCAATTCCAAAAAAATGGTATTTGGCCCATCTCCTATTTCCGTCTAAAATAATAGCAATATGCTTTGGTAAGGGATCTCTTGATATCCGAGACTCCAACCATCTTTCATAAATTTTATATAAACCCGATAACTTAAATAGTAAATCAAACAAAAATTCACTAGAAAAATTTATTATTTTCATTTAATATTTTTCTTTAAATCATAAAGTGTTTAATACTTATTTATTTTATTTTCGTGAAGACTAATTTTTCAGGGATTCTCCACCTTTTCTATTTCTATAATATTGATATAGAAATGTGGCTGCCACCAATGTTATAGCTAATCCAATTAGTAATGAAGAAATAAGATTAAAAGGACTGGTTCCTTCAGTCAGTACTGAGGTAAATTGTAGGAGGGGATAGTATAATAATATCAATATGACCAGTCTTAAAATATCTGACATAGTTTTGATACTGCCCCTAAACCAATTACTTAATAAAGTACCAGATAATATAGTTCCAATCCCAATCCACAATAGCAAAATAGTACCTCTAAGAAAACTTCCAACTATCTCTTTGTTGGTAACAATTTCAAAATTTGTCATATCCTCTCTAACAATTCCCTCTGGTATATGTGAAAGACCATTCACTATAGACACTACTATTATTAATAATCCTGAAACCAAAGAAAAAATCCTTATAAAACTTGTAGGAGTTGGCTTACCAAGTGCACTTAATGCTTTATCGATGTCAAATGCACGTATGATAAAAGCGGATCCCAAAATGCTTAAAACTAGGGCAATAGCTTCCCTTGTTAATCCAAAAATAGTAGATATTCCACTGGCTACCAATAATGCACCTGGAACTCCAAGGAAGAATTTTGAATATCTGGGATCATAGACCAACATTTTGATATATTTAGCAAAAATTGCATAAGAGTACTCGACACTTCTACTATGTTTAATCACTATCCGTTGTACAGATATTATTGGCACCATAGATTGAATTACTGGAACCACGGTCTCATCATCTTCACCATCAGAAACAATTACAGATGCGTCAGCTTTGAATTTATCCACAATATACCTTATTTCAGACCCAATTTTTTCGTCGCCTTCAATCCCCCTATTATATCTTCCAGCAACGAGTGCAACTTCCACATTATAACCTCTTTTCAAGAGATCTTCATAAGTTTTTACAGCAGCAAATATAGCATTCGCATCAGAATCTTCAGGATCTTCAATTGCTAAACGAATACCAGCATTTATGCAAGAATCTCTCCCAATAACGGGAGTATCAATTCCACCTTTAGATCCTATGTCATCATCCCGATCTATACAGAGTACAATTATAGAGTTAAAGCTCTTATTTTGGTTAGTGATTAAATCTCTTATTGATAGATTCTCTCCATTATTACCATTTGACAAAAGAGGACCTCTCTATTTTATCATTTTTCACATTAATTAATTTATCTAATAATAGTTAAAATTAATTCTTGACTAGAATATCGAAAGTTGGATATGTGAATATTAGGGATAATTTAGAGTTAAAAACAATTAAAATATAATATTAAAGTTCTAATGTTATTATCTTTAAAACAAAAGAAGATATCTGCAAAGAATTGCATTATTGAATGTTTTATGTATCTCTACATATATTGCAGATCATTATCTTCTTTCCATAAATTTATCCTTTGATGAAACCAAGGATAAAAACTTGTATTCTTATCTTCAAATTGTTTCTTAATTATTTTGGCAATTGTTTTAGAAACTTGACCAGGTTCACCATAAATCTCCTTCTTATTCTTTGACTTTATTCCAAAATCTTCAAATTTATCATACACATGATTCACCATTGAGGTAATCCATTCAGAATTTATTGGTGGAATCAGTAAATTGCTTTTAGCATCAAAAATTGTTTCAGGTCTATCTGTGTTTAACCTTATAGTAAGGGATAATACATTTTTGAAATATAATAATTCCTCTTGCATAGAACCTGAATCTGTCATCTCCGCCCAACATCGTCCACTATCTAAGAACTCTATTACTTGCCCATACTCTTTCCATAAAGGAGTAATTAAGAATTTTTGAGGAAATTCTTCGGCTAGCAATCTAACTTTTTCCTCTAGACCATAAAATTTCAATGCAGACTTTGTAGCATTGAGCATAACTAAGACAACCTTGTGATCGGAATACTTCACAATATTAACTAAGCCATGGATTATTGACTTAAATCTATGTTCAGTTAGGTTTTCTCTTCTATGTATATCCATTCTTATCCATTTTCCTTTTTCTAATTCAGGATATAATTCAAAAACACTTTGAGATACTTTTTGTTTCCTCTTTAAATATATCGCATCTACCACTGAATTGCCAACAACGTGGACAAATTCATCAGGGTATCCTTCTTTAACAAGATTATCCTTATTCAATTGAGTAGGAGCAAAGAAATATTGTGTTCCTGCAGAGCATATCCAAGTATCTATTTGCTCTGGAAATGGTTCTTCTCTTGCGATAAACCATTTTCCATCAAATTGTTCTTGAATATATTTTTCTATTAGATCTAATGTTGGTTCTTGTGTAATTTTTAATTTTTTCATAATTTCAGGGCTCATTGATCGTAATCCTGCCTCATTTTGGGCTACCTTTTGACCCATCCCAAAAACCCAAGCTAATGGAGCAATTCCTGCAACTAAGGTGTCTCCATGAACTACTGGAAGCAATTTTGATGTAGAACCAAATTCTTCTTTACAAAATCTACCAAAAGAACCAAATTTAAGGATCAATTCACTGGCTTTTTCCATAAGATCTCCCCTTATCTGCAGATCACAACCAACCGATTCTTCTAATTTAAATTCCTTAATTCCAAAACCTAAAATATCATCAAAATGCTGACCTGTATCTATAACAAATACGGGAAGTTTTTCTCTTTTTGCCTCAACAACTAACGGGGCTTGTTTATAGAAATCTGGCTTAGTACCTATAACGACTGAAAGTATTGGACTATTTTCTAATTTGGCTGTATTGAAAATATCTCTTAATAGGGTACTGTTTACGTTGATAGGTAAATTGTGTTTAGATATCTCAATCTTTTCGATATTTGTAGTCCTCAATTAAATCTCCCTATTTTTTTTAATTCCTTTTGTAGCTTTTAAATAAAGAATAAATCCAATAATAAGTATTCCTATTCCTCCAACTATAAAAATATAAGGAACTAAAACAAGAATAGGATGAAAAAACTCACTAATTATATTAGAACTAAGAGAAAGAGAAACCACCATACCTATGATTAAAACGATTCCGGTAAAAGACAGGAGCATTCCACTTAATCTATTACCATAGTTTTTTGATAACCCGAATGATATTCCAGCCAAGATAATGGAAGGAGCACCAGAAATAGATAGTGTTTTAACAACCACGCCGCGTACATCTACAAACCTCTCGGGTCCTTTCCCTTCACTACCGATTAAAAAATTATAAAAAGAAATAACTAACAAAACAAACATTATTGCTAATCCTAGAGATGCTATTGACAACCAAATTTCTAGGCCCAAGTTATTCTTTAATATATTTATTCAACTCCTACTATCTTTGCAATTTCTTTTCGTGCTGCTGCACCCAACTTTGAGGCGGCTGTCTCTGGTAGAATACTATTTACGAACACCCCAAACCCTTTTTCTAATCCAGTAAGTTCAGAGATGTGTGGATAAATTTCAATATGCCAATGAAATTGTCTGCTATTCTTTTTCTCCGGTGATAGCTGAAAAATTAGATTAAAAGATGGATTTTTTAATACTTGGGACATTCCTCCTAAAGTAGATCTTAAAATCATAGCGAGGTCAAATATTTCTTTCTGAGATATTTTTGTTAGAGTTGTAGAATGTTTCTTTGGATAAATTGCAAACTCATAAGGATAAATTGAAGCCCATGGAGAAAACGCAATAAAATTATCTGTAGCAAGTATTTGTCTAGGTCCATCTAGTTCAGTAGAAATCGCAATACATGAAGGACAATTTCCGTTTTCATTAACATATCGATGGGATAATAATGCCTTAGATTCAATAAAAGGAGGTACTTCTGAAAAAGTCACAATATCAATGTGAGAATGATCAATTTTTGTTCCGCACTCATTTCCGTTGTTTATATAGACAGACACATATGTAACTTTTTTCTGAGAATATAGCCATCTTATTCTATCCTGTAAAACTAGAAGCACATTACACCATTGCTCTACTGAAATATTGGAGAAGCTCTCATTGTGATTGGGTGTGGCTACTAAAATCTGATGATAGCCATAAGCTGGCTCACTATATAGAGGCTTATCAGTATATAGACTAGAGTTATTTTGAACTATGATAGGGGTATTACTATTGAAGACTCTTACACTCCAGTCTTTAACTATATTTCCTTCAGAGTCCGATAATCGCTGAAGAATTCCGCTTTTAATGACAAGTGACACTATTGCAGAAGGCGTAAAATTTTCGTTGCCAGGACAATATGGACAAAGTGTGTTTGAAGAATTATCCTTTTTTATTTCATCTAAATTACTTGGATAGATTACAAATTTATCCATGACATAATCTTTTCTCAATTCTCCCAAGGTAATTCTTTAAACGTCATGGTTTCCTTTAATTAAAGGTTCTGAATAATTATGTAATATTACCCTGATCATGGTAAAAGATATTTTCAACTGATTTATTAAAATCTATTTACTGCACTGTTATTATTTTAACCAAGAAGTATTAAACTCGTGTTTTTTTACAATCAATAAGTTTAAAATATAGTTGATAGCTTGATAAAATATCATGACAATGCCAAAAGGTTTTGGATCAAATGTAAGTCAAAATGGAAAAAGAAATTTTAATGACTGGTGGAATTCTGTACCTGCAGATTTAAAGCAAAAAGCTCGAAAAGGAGATGAAAATAATAAGCCTTTATTGAACCAGGTAAACTATGTACTTTTACATCTTCATTTAGCAGGGAAACATGATGCTAAACCCTCTCATGACGAACTTAAGGATTGGCTTCATAGCGGCCAAGTCGATGTATTACGAAAGTAGTAGATTTCTTTTCTTAATTTTTTTCTCTTAGTTAATATCCTCTTATTGTATCATATAATTAGTGTTAAATATTACATGGATGTTACGAAGGACTAATTTAAAATTTGTTTAAAGTAAACAAACTTCTGATTCATACTAATGCCTATGTAGGGAAAAAGGATTATATTATTTAATAATAATGTTCTTTAATTAAGATGTTCTAAAACTTATTTAAATTCTTCTTCTAATACTTTCTTTTTTTTACTTATTTCAAAAATCTTATCAGTATGTAAAAGAGCTTTTTTCCTCTGTCTTTTGAAAAGGAGGGATTGAACCAGAAGATGATTTTCAGGAATCACCATTCCTGTTTGATCATCAGAATAAGGAATTTTAAGGACATCATCTTGGCGTCTCATTACTTCTTGGTGAATATGAATCATGTTGGTATCGCCATGAAGAAAGCCCATCTCTAGAGCTTTTTTTCTTATATCTGCAGTTCCCTTTGCAGAATTTAAAATTGATACACCAAATTCATTTTGGAAAATTTCTAATACTTCGTTTTTTGTTGGAGTTTTACCTTTAAATCTTATTGACATTTGGTGTAAATGCATCATCCTTGATGGGACCTTATAGGAATCGACAAATAGTTTTATGTTAGGTATAAAATCTTTTACATCATCTTGATGATGAGGACTTTTATCCCATTGTATAGAATCCTTTACATCATTTAGATCTTCCAAATCTGCCCATCGTCTAATCAGTGTTACATCATATCTAATAATTCTATCACCAAAGTGATCAATTAAAGGTTGAATAACTCTGCCCATACCTGAGACGTTACAACTACCCTGAATAACATATGATTTCCCTACGACTTTGTCATAATTAACTCTTGAATTGTGTATAATGTCAGCAACAGAATATTTACCTTCGCGATCTTCTCCACCTTGAAATATAGCCATTTTTTTCATTGGTAAATAAAATTTTTGTTTATTTTTATATCCCAATCCTTCTTTTGAGGCATCTATTACAATATCACTCTTTTGGATAGCATCCTCAATAAAACCCGTAAACTCCAATTTATTATTTTTGAATTCTTGTTCGATAGATCGGGGAATAAAAACTCTATATCCTTTGGATACTGCTTCTTTTGCTCTTTCGTCAGCCTTATATTTAGCTATCCCAATCAAATCTACCTCTCTGTCTAAATCAAACGCTGTAGCTAACCTTCTTCCGATATTACCATAACCATTAATGAATAATTTAACCATTTCAACCACTAAAATCTTCTTAATTTATTCCATTAAAAGTATAATATATTTTTATTTTGACTTTTTAATAATTTGAAATGTTTAAATGGACTGATCCTATTAATAATGTCTAATCTAAATGAAGATTTTGATTATTGATAATTATGATTCTTTTGTTTATAACATTGCACAATTACTTGGGCAATATAATATAACAACTTACGTTTACAGAAATGACAATATTACTCTTCATAAAATAAAAAAAATGGGCATACATGCAATAATCATATCACCTGGACCAGGAACTCCAGAAGATAAGAGATACTTTGGAATATGCGATAATATCATAAAAATCTTAGGAAAAGAAATCCCACTTTTAGGTATATGTTTAGGACACCAAGGAATAGTATCTGCTTTCGGTGGGAAAATTACCAATGCAGGTGTCACTAGGCATGGCAAAACAAGTGAAATATATTATAAATCTGATCCCTTATTTGAGGATGTCAAGAATCCTTTTCTAGCTACCCGTTATCATTCTCTTATA
>Ga0299914_10000878_pt1 | contig 19073 bp, 7 predicted proteins | sample RVTome_10_FD_201361 | JGI IMG/M metagenome (GOLD analysis project Ga0299914, IMG submission 201361) | Soil microbial communities from uranium-contaminated site in the Upper Colorado River Basin, Wyoming, United States - RVT153D57 (version 2) ...
GCAAGGACCCCTCGACTGGCCGGACGCGACCGTGGTGAGCGGCGACGCCGTCGACGTCGTCGCCCGTTTGAAGGCGGAGTCCGAGGTGCCGTTGCGCTCGCACGGCAGCCTGTCGATGAACAGGGCACTGATGGCCGCCGGTCTGGTCGACCGCATCCAGGTGACGCTGTTCCCTGTTATCACCGGTCAGACCGGGGCGGACCCGATCTTCCACGGTGCGGCCGACTTCGACCTCGAGCTGATCGAGCACCGGACCCTCGACAGCCACATCCAAGAGCTCATCTACCGGCCCACGCTGCATGTCTGAGTCCGTCCACGCACCCCACCCGTTAAGGGTTGAGGCCGGTGCTGGCGATCGGCAGCTGTGGGACGGATGGTCGCGCGCCTCAGACGTACTTTTCTTGGCGGAGGGTGTGCTCATGGCCCCCCGCACTCCGGCCTGGAGGCTGCCGTCGCTCCTCGACGCGACCGCGCTGTCCGGGTCAGAAGCGGGCCTTTGCAGGACGGCCACCGGGCCTGGGCGGTCGCGCTCAAGACGTGACCAATGGGCACATGGCCGGGCCACGTCGCCAAACATCGCCAGCGCAAGAGCGCAAGCCCTCGGTGCGGCCGTCCCCGACGCGGGGTAACCAAGATCGCTTACGGAGATCAAGGAGTGATCGCTAGATCGCCGCCGCATGACCGGATGTTCACCCACCGGCACGGGGCAGACGACTTGCTCGTTGGGCAGATTCGCGCAACTATGCGAGTGCACTTGATATTCGGCATGACGCAGGCAACCGGTCCGGGCTCTGCGGCCTGACCGCCCGACCCGTTCCTTCGAGGCAGGGTCAGAACAGTTCTCTCGAGGCAAGGCAGAGCAGTTGAGCGGTAGTCCTGCACTCCTTCCGACGCCGGCCATGGTCCTGGCACCAGGCTGTCACGTCCGGCGGGGACGGGACTGACTGTGGCCCTGCCGCTGCTTCTTGCCGGTCCCATCCTCAGGCGGGTGGAGCCGCGCAGCGTCACGGTATGGTTGGCGCTGCGCGATCCTGCCACGGTCAAGCTGTCGCTCTGGAACAGCATCGCGAACGGCGGCACGGGTGGCGGACTATTCTCGGGACCAGCAGCAGACTTCGAGTCCGGCCCGGTAGATGCGCGCCGGGTGTGCGACAGTCTGCACATCGCGGTCGTCACGCTCGAGATCATCGTTCCCCAGCAGCTGCCGCCCGGTCAGACCTTCTCCTACAACGTCACCATCACGACATCGGCCGGGACGCATGACCTGAAGTCGCTCGGCCTGCTGCGCGACAACGTGTTCGATGCGGAAGGCAATCCGGTCTCCGGAAGCCTGGCCGGGCATCTGCACGCTGCTCTCGGATATGGCGAAGGGGATCTGCCGTCGTTCGCGACGCCGCCGCCCGAGCTGACCGAGTTGCGTCTCGTCCATTATTCCTGCCGCCGTCCGCACGAGCGCGGACCTGACGCGCTGCGGTTCGTCGACCAGCTCATCGAAGAAGATCCGGCAGACGCAACCACACGCCCGCACTTGCTGTTCATGACGGGCGACCAGATCTACGCCGACGACGTTGCCATGCCGCTGCTGCCCCTGCTGACGGAGTTGGGGCAGGAGCTACTCGGCACGGTCAGGGAGACGATCAGCGGTGATTCCGGCCCGATCGAGATTACCCAGGCCAACCTGCCGTCCGGATTCCGGGGCGAGTTCATCGTCGACAGAGCCGGACTTACCTCGGGCACCCACTCGCACCTGCTGTCGTTCGGCGAATACGCGGCCATGTACCTAGCCGTGTGGTGCAATCTGTTCTGGCCGCTGCCAGAGCAGGACGGCTCGTTCCCGGAGTTCAAGTATCCGCTGTTCGAAGACCTGCTGCAGCGCATCGAACCCGTGACCGACGAGCTGATCCCGACGTTCCGGGAGCTGTTCCGTCCGCCCGACTCCATCGGCCTTGTCGCCGGCGAGCTGGAGCTGTTCCTCTTCCACTTCTTCATCACGCTGCCGCGCGACACGCTGCTCAAGCTGCTCGACGCGCAGGAGAAGCTCGATCCGGACACGCTCGAGGAAAAGCGGCTCGCTCTCGTCGAGGGTGAAGTGTTCGAGCGATTCCGCCTGACCTACAGCTTCGCCCGGTCGATGGACGCGGATCGCCTCAAGCGTTTCAAGCGATTCGTCGAATGGCTCCAGGGGCAGTTCGAGTGCCGGCAGGAGACGTCGAAGGAAGAGTTGTCGCACATCAAACTGCTGTACGACGCGCTGCCCTATGTACGGCGAGCGATGGCCAACGTCCCGTGCTACATGATGTGGGACGACCATGACATCACCGACGACTGGTACCTGACCCGCGAGTGGCGCGACCTTGTCCTCGGCAAGGACGCCGGCGTCACCGTGATCCGCAACGGCATGGTCGCGGGAACGATTTTCCAGATGTGGGGAAACGATCCGGCCGCCTTCATTGCGACGCCCGGCGAACCGAACGATCCGAACACGAAGCGGGCCGAGTTGCTCGACGCGATCGAAGGTCTCTATCCGGACGGCGCGACCGCCATATCGCTGAGCGCGGCCGATACGGTGAATACGCTGCTCGGCCTGGATGGAGCCGAACCGCCGCCGGTGAAGTGGCACTACACGGTAGACGGTCCGCGGTACCGCATCCTCGTGCTCGACACACGCACCCGGCGCACGTTCGTCGGCCGGTTCACGCCGCCTGGTCTGCTGAGCGACGGCGCAATGATCGATCAGATTCCGGAGGGCCCGCTTCAAGCCGGCCTCGAGGTGCTGTTCGTTGTGTCACCGGTCCCCGTTCTCGGACCGCCGATCGACGAAGAGATCGCACGGCCGCTCGCCGTACGAGCCACGGATCTTCTTGCCGCGCTCGAGAATGACCGGCCGAAGGGACAGATCAAGAAGGACATGGAGTGGTGGGCGGCTTCGCCGTCAACATTCGAAAAGCTGTTGGGCCGGCTCGCGCCGTACCGGCGAGTGGTTTTCCTCGCGGGCGATGTCCATCACGGGCTGGGCGGCGAGCTGGACTACTGGAGAACGGGCGAACCGGAGCCATCGCGGTTCGTGCAGTTCACCTCGAGTCCCGCGAAGAATATCCTGCCGGCTGAGCAGGCCGTGCCGATCGCCGGCGCATTCGCGTTCTCGCAGCGCATCATCCGACTCGGCGTCCCGCTCGAGCGCATCGCGTGGCACGTGTCGGCGCCGGACACGGTAGCGGTGCCGGGCGGTCAGCTCGCATCGCCGCGGCTGCGGGCCCTCCTGCGACAAGAGCCCGTACTCATACCCGTGCATCCCTGGCCGCCGGGCACGACCGAAGCCAGGCCGGCCGACTGGCGCTGGCGTTTCCAACAGCTCAGCGACAAGCGGCTCGACACCGAACGCCCCGTTCCAGTCCGGCCGAAGGCACTCCCCGATGATTTCGACGCGCTGCCGCGACTCGAGCAGTACCGGCTGCTGCTCGAGCGACACCTCGACTACGTCAGGAAGAACGACTTCGGCCGCACGTTCGTCTTCACGAACCACATCGGCATCGTGCGCTTCGAACGGACCGATGATGCGCTGACCGCGCGACACGAGATCCTCACGATCCATCCGGATCAGGGGCCGACCGCGAAGCCTCTCGCGTACACGATCCACAAGGCGAACCTCGAGCCCACGACCGCATCGCAACCGGAACTGAGCTGAGCCATGGCGGACACCGTCCTGACCGACAGCTACGACTTCGTTCAGCGTGCCGTCGCCGAGTTCGTCGACATCATCGACGCGCTAGTCGATCACCTCGGCGACGATGATGTCCGCAAACTGATCCTGGCCGACCTCGGACTCGATCCGACGACCGGCGCGCAGCTTCAGATCCCTGCGCAGAACATGACCAGCATCCGCGCGTACCTCGACAGCACCGATACCGACCTCGAGGCATTCCTCGCCGTCGTCGACGACGCAATCAAGATCCTCGAAGCCATCACGAGCTTCATCGAAACCGCATCGGCCGAGCCCACGACCGAGGACGCGCTGCGCGAGCTGCTCTTCGAGCTGATCATGCTCTCGAGCCTGTTGCAGTACCGCTACAAGTACCCGGCGGCGCTGGCGTTCGCGGAGACGCTCGCGATCGTGGACTACGGCCTGGAGAACTACGATCTCGTTCGACTCGGAGTCGACCAAATCAGCCGAATCATCGATGCATTTACCCGCAACATCATCGGGCTGCATCCGCTGTTCGCCTGGCGACTGGGCGATGTCGTGGAGCTGCAGACCGAATCGCACGCCCGCGACATGTCGGACGCGTTCCTGCTGCCCTTCGCCGGCGTGCTCATGGCACTGATCCTCTCGGAGAAGCCGACGAAGCTCACCGAAACCGAGATCTTGTACGGCTGGGATGTTCTGGATCCGGACGATCCGTCATCGGGCGACCTGATATCGAACCGCATCCTCTCGGTCGACTTCAAGGCGAAGCACAAGGAGCCGGAGAACAAGCTCCTCACGCTCGCGCAGAACTTCGCCGATGATCTCGATGACAGGACGATTCAGGCAGCGGTGAAGACCGAGTTCGCCGGTGCCGGGCACCCGCTCGGTGATGACGCGATCGTCGTCGTGAAGCAACCCGGAAAGAAGTGGATGATCGTCGATGCGGAGCGATTCACGATCCGTAAGGAAGACAACGCGCTGAACGTGTTCGACCAGCCGGCGAGTGCCGAGGTTACGCGTGCGGTCGGCCTCGCCTTCGTGCCGCGCGACGACGGCGGACCCGGCCTGTTCATTGCGGTCGGCGCCGGCACGGAAGCCGAATTCCCGCTCGGCCGGAACTGGTCCGTGAGACTGGCCGGCAAGGCGCCCGCCGCCGTCAGTTTCTTCCTGAATTTCGATGACATCAAGGATTCGCAGCTCTTCGGTCCGTCCGACGTGACTCTCACACTGTCTTTCAGAAAGAAGGACGACCTGCTGCCGCGTCGTGCGAAGCTGCCGGACATCGAGGGCACCGACTTCAGCTTCGGATCCTTTGAGTGGACGTACACGCTCTCCACGAAGAAGCTTGAGTGGAAGCTGGTCTCGAAGAACAACACCCTTCTGATCTCCGGGAAGAGCGCGGACAGTTTCATCCGGCGCAGTCTGCCGACGGGCGAGGTCCGTGCGGACTTCGATCTGGGTCTCGCGCTCGAGGTCCTCGAGCCCTCGTTCCGTTTCACGGACGGCACCCGAGTCGAGGTCGTGATCCCGCTGGGCAAGGAAGTGCTCGGCGTGCGGATCGCATACGTGACGCTGGCGCTCACGCCGGTCGGTGAGGGTGACGACACGAAGCTGGGCATCGAGGTATCCAGCTCGCTGTCGATCAAGTGGGGCCCGTTCACGTCGGCGATCGAGCGCATCGGCCTGGCGGCCACCCTGCCGCCTCCAGAGGATGAAGCCGGAAACGCCGACTGGAGCGAGGCGTTCCGGTTCAAGCCGCCGAACGGCGTCGGCTTCGCGATCGATGCGTCCGCCATCAGCGGCGGCGGGTTCCTGTTCTTCGATCGTGACCGCCGGGAGTACGCCGGTGTCCTACAGCTCAGGCTGTTCGAGCGCTTCTGGCTGAAGGCGATCGGCCTGATCGCGACGCGGCTGCCGACCGGTGAGGATGACTTCTCGATTCTGGCGATCGCGTCTGTCGAGTTCGACCCCGGCTACCAGCTTGTGTGGGGCTTCACCCTCGAGGGTGTCGGACTACTCGTCGGCGTCAACCGGTCGATGGTCCTCGACACCCTGCGCGAGGGCGTCCGCAACGGAACACTCGACACGATCCTGTTCCCCGACGATCCCGTGCGCGACGCACCACGCTTGATCAGCTCGCTGCGCAGCGTATTTCCACCCACGCCCGATCGCCACGTATTCGGCTTCCTGCTGTCGCTGAGCTGGGCCGGACTGAAGAACTCGTTCGACATCGACCTCGGCGTGGTGCTCGAGGTGCCGGCGCCGGTACGGCTCGTGATCCTCGGTCAAGTCGCGATCTTCCTGCCGACGAAGAAGCTTGGTGTGGTGGACATCCGCTTCGACATCGTCGGCATCTGGGACCAGGCCGAGCAGAAGATCTCGGTGGACGCCGCGCTCCGCGACTCGAAGGTGGGTCGCTTCCCGCTGACCGGCGAGCTGGCCGCGCGCGGAAGCTGGGGCAGGGAGCGCGTGTTCATCATCGCAGCGGGAGGCGTGCACCCGTCGTTCAATCCGCCCTCGTCGCTGCCGACGCTGAAGCCGCTGCAGATCGCGCTCGGCGGCGGCGACAATCCGCGGCTCCGGCTGCTGGGCTACCTCGCGATCACATCGAACACGTTCCAGGTCGGCGCGAGGGCGGAGCTATATGCAACGGCATCCGGGTTCACGCTCGAGGGCTGGGCCGGCGTGGATGCGCTGTTCAAATTCGACCCGTTCGGAGTGGTCGTCGATTTCAGTGCGGGCGTGAAGATCAGCCGCGGCAGCCGCGTCCTGTTCAGCCTCACGCTCGAAGGAACTCTCGAGGCGTTCACGCCCGTCCGCGTCAGCGGGAAGGTCAAGTTCAAGATCTTCTTCGTGAAGTTCTCGATCCCGGTGAACCTCACGCTCGGCGATCCGCGCACGGCCATCCTCGAGGCCGTGAACGTGCAGACCGAGCTGCTCGCCGCGCTGGATGAGCGTACGAACTGGGCGGGCGAGCTGACCGGCGGGCGCGACCTGATCGTGACGGTACGGAATGCACCGGCCGATGACGCGGTGATGGTGCACCCGCTCGGCTCGCTGAGCGTGCGGCAGCAGGTCGTACCACTCGGCATCGACATCGACGTGTTCCGCAGTGCGCGGCCGTCCGGCGCGCGCCGGTTCGAGCTCACGTCGCTGACGGTGAACGGCACAGCGGTCCAGAATCGGACGGTCCGCGAGTTCTTTGCGCCCGCCCAGTTCTTCGAGATGAACGACGACGAGAAGCTGTCGAGGCCATCGTTCGAGGAGCTGTCCGCCGGAATCGCGGCGGAAACCGAAGCGTTCACGCACGGCGCCGCGATCACCAGCGACATGCAGTACGAGACGATCCTGATCGACCGCGGCCAGGACACCGTCGTTCGGGTCGGCAGCTACGACCTGCGCGCGGTCGTGCTCGAAGCCGTCGCGACGTTCGGCGCTGCCGGACAGACACCAGGGCAGACCGGCGGTGCCGGCAAGTACCGCGGGCCCGGCCTCGGCATCCGTGTCGCCGAGACGAAGTGGAGCGTCACGGGCGTCGATGATCTCGAGCCTCCTGACGGGACGACGGTCAGCGGCACCTACACGGAGGCGCTCGAAGCGCTGCGGGCGAGACAGGCAGAACGCCCGATCGAGACCGGTCGGCTGCAGGTCGTCGGCGTTCACGAGCGGGTGCTGCCATGAGCAACGGTCCGATCGCGCGACACAGCTTCCTGCCGTGGTCGCGTCAGGGCGTCTCGAGCCTGCTGTCGAATGCGGATCCGCTCGACTCGAGTCTCGGTGCCCGCGTTTCGCTGCCGGTCCGGCTCCGGCTGAACGACGCGCACGACGTCGACGTCACGCTCCGTCTGTTCGGCCCGGGGGACGTCCTCGGGATCGACCGGAACCAGGTCGTGCGCACCGAACCGCGCGATCAGACGAAGGACTTCATTCCGAATTACCTGCCGGCCGTCCAGCTCGCACGCCCCGACCTGCCCTGGCTCTTCACACCGGCGGCCGCGGCCGCGCAGGACAAGCTGCGGCCATGGATCGTGCTCGTGGTAGCCGAACGGAAGGACGGCGTGTCGCTCACGTTCGGCGGGTCACAGACATTGCCGGTGCTTGCAATCGCCGCGCCGGCCGTACCCGCCGAAGAGCTGCCGCCGCTGGAGGACGCCTGGGCCTGGGCGCACGTGCAGGTCACCGGCGAGTTCGGTCCGGGGCGCACGCTCGAAACAATCCTCGCCACCGAGCCGTACAACGTCTCCGCTCGGCTGCTCTGCCCCCGCAAGCTCGAGCCGAACCGCCGCTACGTCGCGTGCATCGTTCCAGCGTTCGAAGCGGGCCGGCTCGCGGGACTCGGCGTGCCGGACGACGCCGGCACGCTCGCACCCGCGTGGTCGGTCGATGATGCGCCGACCTCGATACGGCTGCCGGTCTACTTCCACTGGGAGTTCAGCACGGGCGACGTGGGTGATTTCGAAGCGCTCGCGCGTCTGCTCGAGCCACGCATCGTGCCCGAGACGGTCGGGATGCGGTCCATGGACATCGGCCGGCCGGGCTTCGGCATGCCCGACGCACCGGCCGATGCACCGGGTCGGATCCTCGGGCTCGAAGGCGCGCTGCGAGCACCCACCGCGCAGCGAACTGACTGGCCCGATGAAGCCCGACTGCCGTTCCAGGGCGCACTCCGCGCGATTCTCGACGCGCCCGCCGCGGCAACACCGGAAGCCGAGCCCGGACCGATCATCGCGCCGCCGCTCTACGGCCGCTGGCACGCGGCACAGACCGTAGTGCCCGAAGACATTCCGCAGTGGTTCCGGGAGCTCAACCTGGATCCGCGCGAGCGCGCGGTCTCCGGCTTCGGCACGCTGGTGGTGCAGGACCAGCAGGAGAACCTGATGCAGTCGGCGTGGGAGCAGGTCGAGGACGTGCTTGCCGCGAACCGCCTGCTTGTGCGGGCTCAGCTCGCGCGCTCGCTCAACGCATCGATCCTGCGCAAGGACATCGAGCCGCTCGCGACCGGAACCCTCGTTCAGCTCACTGCGCCACTGCACTCCCGCCTGCGCATGAGTCCGGTCACGCTGCGGCGCATGATCGAGGACAGTCGACTGCCGCGAGCAGCCGCATCGACCGCGTTCAGGCGGGTGGCACGACCGCGGGGCAGCTTCGCGCGGCGAGTCGACGGAACGGATCGCTCGCGCATCGTGGTCGAGCGGTTGAACTCGGGCGACATCGCGGCCGCACCGCCGCGTGCGAAGCCGAGCGGCGCGGCAACACCCGCGGACCAGGCGCAGGAGGTCGTGAAGGGTGGACTGCCGGCCGCGCTGGTCGACCTGCTCGGACCGCTCGCGCCCCTTCTTCTCGCGGTTATCGCGCTCATCGCGCTCATCGCCGCAGGCATCGCTGCGGTCCTAGGTGCACCGATGGCCGCGGCGGCACTCGTCGTTGTTGCGGGCGGGCTCGCTGCCCTCGCCGCAAGCGTGCGACGAGCGGCAGATCGAAGGCGTACCGCCGAAGAGCTCGAGACCGCGCGCTTCTCGCCCGAAGAGATCGGGGCTGTGCCGCCGCGGCCGCGCTTCGAGCTGCTCGACGAGCAGCAGCAACCACCTGATGCGCCGCTTACGGACGTCTTCGCGTCGGAACCGGACAGCGAAGCGGCAGCGGCGTTCCGGCAGGCGGCCACCGCGTTCCACACGTCCATCGCCCGGACTGCGGAGCTGGCCGACGTGCCCGAGCGACCCGCGCTCGACCTGACCGCCGTCCGGACCACGATGCTCGCGCGCATCAACCCCGAGCTGACCGTGCCGGCGCGGATGGCCGTTCGCGTCCAGACCACGCCTGGATTGTGGACGCCCGCAGATCCCATCGAGCCGATCATGGTCTATCCGCGCTTCGACCGTCCGATGTACGAAGCGCTTCGCGATGTGTCGCAGGATCTGCTGCTGCCCGGGCTCGAAGCTGTCAAGCCGAACACGGTGACGCTGCTCGAGACGAACCCACGATTCATCGAGGCGTACCTGGTCGGGCTGAACCACGAGATGGCGCGCGAGCTGCTCTGGCGCGAGTACCCAACCGATCAGCGCGGCTCGTACTTCCGCCAGTTCTGGGATGTGCGCGGACGGATTCCTGCGCCGCGCACGGCCGCCGACGTCGAACGGTCAAAGGACATCCCGGAGATCCACCGCTGGCGGGCGCAGAACGGGCTCGGCAGCAACATGACCGGTGGCAGCATCGAAGGGCGGCTGGTTCTGCTCGTGCGTGGCGAGCTGCTGCGTCGCTTTCCGACAGCCGTCGTGTACGCGGCCCGTGCGCAGTTCGAGACCGGACCGGGCGGCGGGCCGACGCGCAAGCGGGTTCCGAGCGACGAGGAACGCTACCCTCTGTTCCGCGGCACGCTCGAACCGGACGTGACATTCGTGGGCTTCGATCTCGAGGAGGACGAGGCGCGCGGCGATCCGGATCCGGACAACGGTGACCCCGGCTGGTTCGTCGTCATTCAGCAGCAGCCGACCGAGCCGCGTTTCGGCCTCGACGTCGCGGTCGAATTCGCCGACACGCTGGAGACGCTGACGAAGTGGGATGACCTGAGCTGGGGACATCTCGCCGCCGACGCGGACGCGTTCGCGGCGATGACGCACATCAGGCTCGACTCGACGCTGCCACAGACCGGCGACGTGCACGAGCCCGACGGCGTTGCGTGGGGCGCAAATGCGGCGCAGCAGGCATTCATCATGCTGCAGAAGCCGGTGCGAGTCGCCATCCACGCCGACGACATGCTGCCCGCGGAGGAGACCGATGTCTGAGCAGATCCGCAGGGAGCTGAGGGCTGCGCGTCGCGCGGTCACGGACCTCGAGACGGAGATCGTCCGCCGCGATGCCGACCTGGCCGCGCTGCGACAGCGCCTCGCACAGCTCCAGCGCAGTGGCCGGTTCGACGAGGCCGACGGCGTCAGACGCCAGATCGGCGATGCCGAAAGGAGCCTCGCCGCGCTCGCCGAACGGCTGACGACGACCAGGGCGCGCGCCACCGATCTGTTCGGCTCCTTCGTCGACCTGCCCGATCCCGCCGACCTGCTCGGACAGCTCGAGACCGGCCAGGCCATCGCGCTGCTGCCGGTGCGACTCGAGACGCGGTTCCGTCAGCGCGAGGAGGGCACCGACCTGCTCGTGCGCTTCTACCCGGACGACGTCCACGTCGAAACGCACGAGCCCGAGCTGACCGAAGAGGAACTCGTGATGGGCCGGGCGTTCCACGAGGCCACCCGCGCCGCCGATGAGGCACCGGAAAATGAACAGCGTGCCGCCCGGCTGGCCGCGTGGGCCAGTCTGGCCGGCCGCTTCGGTCCGGAACGCGCAGCATGGGTGGCGCGCGTGCTTACGCCCGAGGAGACCGAGGACGGCGGGGTGGTCCTTCCCGAGCCGTCCGTGCACGCCGAGCCGTGGACGCGTGGACCACGAGCGACGACGCTGCCCGACCGCTTCGTCGTTCTCGGGTACCGCAGTGGCGAGCGCGCGTTCGCCGTCTGGGGCGAGCCGGTGCCCGATCCGCTGCCGGTCGGTCCGGAACCGAACGCCGAGATTCCCGAGCCGGCGGAAGACGAGCCGGCGATCGACCCTGCGATCCGCTGGATGCACGAGTTCGATGAAGCGCTGCGGGTGGGCATGGCGGTGCGCGTACCGATGGGCACGGGACCCGTCGCGCGCATCGACCGGCTGATAGTGCTAGGCGTGAAGGCATCCACCGATGTGTTCGAAGCGACCTCGCGGCTCGCTGCCCTACTCGACGATCACCACTACACGGACGGGCTCGGCTTCGTCCGCCAGGGCTCGCCGACGAACAACACGGGTGAGGTGCGCTCGGCGCACGGGCAGCCGGACGAGACATTCGAACGGAGTTTCGCGATCGAACGCGGCGAACCGCTCGCCACTGCGGGTGACGGCTCGAACGGCGCCGTAGTCGCCAGCGCACTCGGCCTCGACACTGACCTCTTCGCGCACGTCGCGGACGCGGGCCTGAGCGAACAGGCCGAAGCGCGCAACATGAACACGGCGTTGTGGCACGCGACGTGGGGCTACTGGCTCGAGCAGATCATGGCGCCGGCGTTCGGGCGCGCGCAGGTCGAGGCCTTCCGCCGGCATTTCGTCGGGCACGTGCGCGGCCGCGGACCACTGCCGGTCCTGCGGGTCGGCAATCAGCCGTACGGTCTACTGCCAGTGACCACCCTCGACGGGCTGGTCATCGAGTCCGATCGTCCTGAAGCGGCGGTCGGATCAGCTGCGCTGGATCTGCTGCGCCGACTGCGGGACTTGTTCTGGATGCCTGGAATCAGCGGCGTACCGAACGTCGATGCGGGCGGGGATCCGGATGGCACATTGCTCGAGATCCTCGGCATGGATGCGACGAGTCTCGAGATCGCCGGTCGGCCCGTTTTCGGCGGACTCTACTTCCGGAACTGGTGGGCGTGGAACCGGCTGTCCGGCTTCAGTGACTACAACGCCGCACGCAGCACGGCGGTCCGCATGGCGATCGAGCGGCTCGGTCTGCCGTGGTCGCCGCGCGCACTCGACCTGTTCTTCCTTTCGCACGCGTACGAGATCACCGCGCCACGCGTGCAGGCCGGCCCGCTGTCGGAGACCGATGCGCTTTCGCCCAACTACATCGAGTGGCTGCGCACATCCAGCCCGGCCGATGTGCGGGACGAGAACTTCCCGGGCGATGCACCCAGGGCATTGCTGTATCTCCTGCTGCGACACACGGCGCTGACGGCGTATGGTGCGACCGCGTTCCGGCTGCTGGCCAGGTTCGAACCGGCCGAGGTCGCGGTGCGCGCGGAGCCGGAGCTGATCGACTTCGACCCGTCGTCACCTACGCCGACCGCCGCGAACGTGCTCGATCGCAGAGTTCCCGAGCTGACCGGCCAGGCCACGCTGGCCGAGTTCCTCGACGAGCGGCGCCAACTCGACGAGCCGGACACCGAGGACTACAGCGAGTTCTGGACTGCGCTCGAACAACTCGAGCCGCTCGCCACCGCCGCGCTCGACCGGCTGCTGTCGGAGACTCTTGATCTCTGCTCGCACCGGTTGGATGCGTGGATCACATCGTTCGCGGACCGCGCGCTCGAACGGTTGCGCTCGGAGGACCGCACGGCCGGCGTACACCTCGGCGCGTTCGGCTGGGTCGAGAATGTCGAGCCCAATGCTTCCCGGCTGTCGGACGGACACGTCCAGGCGCCCAGCCTGCAGCACGCGACCACGGCCGCGATTCTGCGCAGCGGTTACCTCAGTCACAGAAGCACCGATGGCGATCCGGCGCTCGCCGTCGATCTCTCGTCCGCGCGCGTCCGGCTTGCGATCGAGCTGCTCGATGCAGTGCGCCAGGGCCAGCCGCTCGGGGCTGTGCTCGGTTACCGCTTCGAGCGGGGACTGCACGAGAGCCAGCGGGAGCTGGACCGGTTCATCCTGCCGTTACGCGAGCTGGCGCCGCTCGTCGCGCGAAAGCTCGAGAACACCGAAGAGCCGCTCGAGAGTATCGCCGCCAACAACGTCGTCGATGGGCTGGCGCTGAGTCGTCGATTCCAGGCAGACGACATCCCGTGGGGCGAGAACGGACTTCCCGCACTGGGGTCGGCCGACGAAACGGCGATCTCACTCGAGCTGACGAAGATCACCGACGTCGTCGATGCGCTGTCCGACGCAGTCACGGCCGAGAGCGTGTACCAGGCAGTGCGCGGCAATCCGACACGCGCCGGCGCACTGCTCGATGCGATCGCACACGGCGATGCGCCACCGCCCGAGCTCGAGGTCGCACGCATCACACGCTCCGGTATCGCATTGACGCACCGGCTGCTGATCTGCCTGCAGGATGAGGGTCCACCGGCGGGTTGGCCGGCCGACCCGCGCCGCGCTCGCGCGCTTGCCGAGCCGCGACTCGATGCACGGGCCGGCGCACTGCTCGGCACCCCGGACCGAGTGAAGTGCACGGTCGATTATCTCGACGCGGACGACGTCCTCGTGCACAGCGCGGAGCTGCACCTCGGACAGCTCGACCTGTCGCCGCTCGATGTGCTGCCGATCGTCGGACCAGAAGAGGGAGAAGGCTCGGAGCTGGTCCGTCGCATCGCGTTCCGCGCGCTCAATCCGCTGCCGCCGGGTGTGCAGGGCGATGCATCGGTCCGCGTCGTCTTCGACCGGGATCCGGCATGGGGCCCGGAAATCATCGACTTCCCTGCCTTCGGCGAGCTCGTGCGCTCGGTGCGCGAGGTGATCGGCAATGCGCGGGCGCTCGCACCGGCCGATGTCGCTACGCCCGGCGATGATCCGGGCGAGGCATTCGACACCATCGAGCTGCAGACGAGAGCCGACGACGCGGTCACTCGCGCAGGCAACATCCTCGTCGACATCGAAGCTCTGGTCGGCACGCCCGGCTCCGTCGACACCGACGCGCTGCGCGAGGCGCTCGTTCGCGCGGCATACTTCGGACTGCCGGGCGCGTTCCCGATCTCGGCACGCGGTGACGATGACGGCGCGCGTGACAGTCTCGTTTCGCAGGCCGGCGCTATCGCGGTGGAGCTTGCCGGCCGTCTCGCTCGCGCCGCCGCACTCGATGCAGCCTTCGACAGAGGCGGCGCGAGCGCCACGGATGAGCGCGATCACGATGTCGAACGCCTCGCGATCCTGTTCGGAAAGGGATTCGTCGCGTTGCCGCGCTTCACTGCCGGTGATCCTGGCGAGGTCGCACAGGCGTTCGCGGCAAGCGATGCGGTCCAGGGCGGCGACCCGAGCGAGGCCGTACGGTGGTTCCGTCGGATGACGCGGGTACGTCGGGGCGTCGGGCGAACGGGGGATGCGTTTCTGTATGCCGACGCGCTCGGCGGCACCGACGCGCTCGATCTGTCCGTGGGCCAGCTTCCTTTCCAGCCCGACGACCGCTGGATCGGGCTTCCGTTCGACGATTCGCATCCGGTCGAGGCAAACCGCGTCTCGCTTGTGGCCTCGTTGCCGGAGGGCTTTGATGCGTTCGCACCGATCGCCGGTCTCGTCGTCGACGAATGGGTCGAAGCCATTCCGTCACCCACCGAGACCACCGGCCTCGCGTTCCATTTCGACCAGCCCGATGCCCGCGCGCCGAACGCATTACTCATCGCGGTGCCACCCGACCCGCGACGGCCGTGGGACCTCGCGACGCTGGAGCGCATTCTGCTCGAGACGCTCGACCTGGTGAAGATCCGCGCGGTCGATACGCACGCTCTGACTAATCTCGGCCAGTTCCTGCCGGCCCTGTTCTTCACGTTCAATCCGGATCACCGCACCGTGTCGACCGACTTCACGCGCGTCGCCGGGCCCGACGTCCTGGATGTGGGCTGACATGTCGTCGATCACCGGCTGGACCCGGCTGGAGCCGCGGCCGCGCAGCCGCGAGTTCGCGCGTGCACTCGAAGCGAGAGTTCACGATCCGCTCTGGCTGCTCGCGCGCCAGTGGCAGGTCGGCGAGTTCAAGGGCGACGACGCCGGATCCCTGACTGCGGCCTGCCTCGAGATCGACGCGACGCCGGTCAACCGTTACCAGCCCGGCCCGGACGGCACCGCCCGGCCGTACGACCTGCGCAAGCTTCCACTCGAAGCGCTCGTCGAACGCGAGCGTGTGCGGCCAGCGGCGCCGAACGGCGATGAGCCCGCGCCCGGCGACGATGCTGCTGCCGCGTCGGCCGGAGTCGACATTCGCCTGGCCGCCGAGGCTGGCCTGCACTTTCTGAGGCTTCTTCGTGATGTGGGAATCGAGACGGATTATCGGTCCGACTATCTGCAGACCTACCCACTCGCGACCGACGCGACAAACCTGGACGTGGCCAGCCGTCGATTCCTCTCGGTGGTCGCGGGCCGCGCACCGGATGGCGTCGCGCTCGAAGCCGACCTGCGCCGCGCGCTCGCTCTCGAGCCGCCGCTGCTGCCGCCCGAGCCGCAGATCGAGCCACAGCACGAGCACCTGGTGCTCGACGGCGCGCGAGCGTGGCTCGGATGGTGGGATGGCCTGTTTCTCGAACCCGCCGACGATGAAGACGCGTGGCTGCCCGACCGCCTCGAGTATCGCTTCCGCGTGTCCGCACCCGATGGTGAGGCGCAGATCGTGCTGTCGGCCGGCGAGTACAGGACCGGCGAGCTCGACTGGTTTGACTTCGATGTCGAACCGGATTCCGTACTCGACAGCGAAGCCGGACCGGGGGCGCTGACCACATCGGTGCAAGCCGTCGTCCCGACGCCGGTTGAGTTCGCCGGCATGCCCGCGCCCCGGTGGTGGGAGTTCGAGAACGGCCGCGTCGACTTCGGCCGCGTCGATGCCGCGCCCGATGACCTCGCCCGACTGCTGCTGCTCGAGTTCGCGCTCGTCTACGGCAACGACTGGCTCATGATCCCGGTCACCGTCGAGGCCGGATCGATCTGCCGCGTTCGCTCGCTCCGGGTCACCGACACGTTCGGCGTGCAACTCGACATTCCGCCGTCGCGGCAGTCAGGCGACACCGCGGCATCCTGGGGCCTGTTCTATCCCGCTGTGGCCGGACGCCCGCTGACGCACAACGTCGATCCGGCCGACCGGCTGTTCTTCCTGCCGCCCACACTCGCGACGAGCCTCGACAGCGATCCGGTAGAGCACGTGCTCTTCATCCGCGACGAGATGGCCAACATGGCCTGGGCGATCGAGCGCGCGGTGCCGGGGGCGGACGGTCGCCCCGTCGACCGGTTCGAGGCCTATCAGGAGAAGCGACGCGCGGAGCCACCACCGGAGCCGATACCCGAGGGGGCGTCCGTGGAATACCGGCTCGCGTCCACGATCCCGGACCACTGGATCCCGCTCGTACCCGTGCACATCGACCAGGACCAGCGCGCCATTGCCCTGCAGCGCGGTGCGATGCTCGATCCGGACACGGGCGGTGCGATCCCTCCGCTCGGCCGCATCCTTACGCCGGGACGCCGTCTCATACTCCCAGAGGAAACCGTGTCGCGCGCCGGCGAGCGCGTGACGCGTCATTTCCAGCACACGCGCTGGATTGATGGCGGCTCGTTGCTCTGGATGGGCAGGCGCCGCCGTCCGGGCCGCGGTGAAGGATCGAGCGGTCTGAGGTTCGACTCGGTCTCCTGAGACCGAGCTACCGAATGCCGGATTTGCGCCTCTAGAGCGCGGCGTATGACTCGACCCGACCGGCGCCGATGGACGTTTGCTACGCGCGGTCGGGTGTCATGACAGGACGTCTGAGACAGTGCGGCGCTCTGACCGGGTTTGCATTGTTCAGTTCAGATCTGCCACGGACGTCGCACTCACGTGGGCTGAAAGTAGTGCTTGTCGCGCCAATGAGCCACCTTCTTGGCGATGACCGAGCCGTGGACGTCGGCGGTGCGGAAGTGGAGCCCGGCCCAGACCCGAGCGTCGGTGATCTCCTTGATGGCGTCAGAGAACCGGCTGAAGTCTCGCTCGATACCGTTGACGGAGTTCCGGCCACCGAACGCCATCTTGTCCGTACCGAAGAAGTCCTGGAGCGTGTACACGAATGAGCCGCTGATGCAGGTGTGCGCCGACGGATGGTCCGGATACGGAGGGGTCGGGAGCAGCGGCAGCCAATCCGGGTCGGCCACCGTCCGGTCGTTCCCGTCAGTGTCGGCTTCGCGGATCGCGGTGATCGGCCGCCAGAACCCCCAGTGCCGCTTGTCGTCCCAGCAACTTATCGCGCCGTCGGCGGCGGTCAGGTACAGCATCGCGAACAGGCGGGCGTCATCGGCGACCGCCAGGTCATTGCCCGCGGCGAGCGATCGGAACATGCCGGCCCACGTGTTCGGTGGCCAGCCGACACCCCAGAACAGGGACGCTTCGGTCTGGTCGGCGGTCCGCCGAGTGCTCGTCAGCGATCCGAGCGATTTCACCTCGGCGAACTCTTCCGCGTAAGCCCTGCTCGTGAGCGGATTCGGCCCGTCGGAGCGGAACTGTGACGAGTTCTCGATCAGGAACGGCGTCACATCGGCGACCCACGCGCCAGGGTCATTGACGAACGCCGGCAGTGTCGGCCGCCACTCTCCCGGTGCCGATCCGACCGGTAATCCCGGTGCTCCGAACCTTCCATCATTCATCCTGGCCGCGACCATCGCCGCTGCCGCGGCCTCGCCAGTGGCGAGGCCGCCGTCCTTCGCTGGGCCGTCGTCGATGACGGCGAGTGATTCCAGGTAGGTCGTCTCGAGCGCGGCTTGCTGTCCTGCTGACAGCAAGCTCGCCAATACCCCGTAGGCGGCGGCAGCGGCAGCCGCGTCCTGCGAGTACCACGACTGGGCCGCGGGTGAACCGAGATACGGTGCGTGCCCGCCGTCGATCGCATTCACGGCGTCATAGATGGCGCCATGGACCATCGCCATGTGCAGAACAGTGGCCAATGGGGGCCCGCCGGAAGCCAGCGTCGCGTCGGCCGCGTACTGGTTCCACTCGACAACCGTGTCTATCTGATCGGCTTCGGCAGCAGACGAAGACGGTATGGCGGCCGCCGTGCCGGCACCAAGAGTTGCAATCAGGGTAAGGATCCCCAGCGGTTTCCTGAGCTTGGTCCCTTTCATGTGCTCTCCCTCCCCAGACCTGTATGGGCGGCTCCGGTGATGGTGCGCTTCATGATGTCCTCCTTGTGAGGCTGCGGGTTTGTGTTCAGGTGACCAGCCGGCTCGATAAGCTGGGGGTCCCTAAGGGGCACCCGAGGGGTACCGATGGGGGTCACTCCGGCTTCGTTCGGCTCCTGGGTCCGGCGGCGCCGGCTCGCGCTGGACTTGACGCGCGATGCCCTCGCTCGCCTGGTCGGGTGCTCGTCTTCCACGCTCAAGAAGATCGAGCGCGACGAACGGCGCCCGTCCCGGACGATGGCTACTCGGCTAGCCGAGGCGTTGGGGCTTCCTCCGGACCAGCGAGAGCGGAGCGCGGTTCGAGCGAATGCTGCTCGGGGACCACATGGACATGCTGACTGCTGGTGCAACTGCAGCGACAGTGCTTCACTGCAAGGATTGCGACCAAGGATGCATGTAGCACGTACGACGGAACTTCTTAGCGTCGACTATCCAGCGGGCGAAGGGACAGCGATGTCAACGGAACTCGAAATCCCAGAGGCCGGCCCCGAGCAGATCCACTCACTGCTTCGTCCCGACAAAGACTTGATCGGTGCTACGCCTTTCCCTTGGAGCGAGGCACTTTGGCTTGGTACGCACGACGAGACGCTTGGACAGATCAGCGATACTCGCGATACGCAACGATTGCCCGCTGTTGGTGTGGCTGATCGCCGCTGTCGACATCGAACCGCGCGCCGCGATCGGCTGGGTGTTCTTCCGGATCGGGGCGTCGGTGATGAGCGCTGCGCTGGGTGAGTCGGCCCGGTCTCGGCGGTTCATCGCG
>Ga0299914_10000882_pt1 | contig 19017 bp, 16 predicted proteins | sample RVTome_10_FD_201361 | JGI IMG/M metagenome (GOLD analysis project Ga0299914, IMG submission 201361) | Soil microbial communities from uranium-contaminated site in the Upper Colorado River Basin, Wyoming, United States - RVT153D57 (version 2) ...
AGGCTGCAATGCTCGTAATAGAAATCGTGCGCGACCGCGCCGTCGAGGATCCATTGCAGGTTCGGCGTTTCCACCGCGATCACCGTGCCCGCTCTCGACACGTCGCGGATGGCGCCGAGAAAGGCGAGCGGATCGGGGACATGCTCGATCACGTGTCGGGTGACGATGAGATCGGGGACCAGCTCGGCCTTGCGGCAGGTCGCTTTGTTGAACAGTTCGTCCACGACCCGGGCTTGCGGCGGCATCGGGCTGCCTTGGCGGAAGGCCGGGTCGAACCCCACCAGCTTTTCGAGCCGCGACCCGAACGCGTCGGCCAGCCGATGCAGGAAATAGCCTTGCCCGCACCCCACCTCGACGACTGAAAGCCGTTCGTTCGGATCGAGCTGGCCGCTTATCGCCTCGGCGACTTCGGCGAGATGACGGTCGAATGCGGGCGAAAGCGACTGATCGTTCTCGTAATCCGCGTCATAAGTCAGTAGCGTAGGCTCGAACGTCGCGTTCCAGGCGAAGCCGCAGCGCATGCAGCGCACCATCTCAAGTCGTCCCTGGGGACAGTTCACCGCCGCCTCGCGGCTGCGGTACATCAGATTTTGCGCGATCGGCACGTGCGATCGCGAGTCCAGCGGCGCCGGTCCGGCGGCGGAGCAGATGGGACAGCCGAGAGATTGAATGTTCATGGTCACGACAGGAGCTGGATCGAACGGGTCTGAGCGGGTCAGGCAGATGCGCCGTGGCAATTGTCCGCTTTCCACGCAATCTTCGTCCGGCCTTCAGATTTCATGCACATGCGACGACCGTATCCCGTTTTCTCGTTCGGCACAAAGCCCCGGCGGCAGACGAGCCCGGCGCCTACAGATTCCGGTTGGGGGTCAGTAGAACCAGGGCTTGGCACCGACAAGAGATCGGACCGGCCCGCTATCCTGAAAGAGACGTCAGCCGCTGTCCTGTCGCCCCTTCTCCATCTCTGATGGACAATGTCGTTGCTTCACCTGAGGTCGAGCCAGCGCATTAGGCGGAAATTGATCTTGTCGGGAAGCCGGTAGCGGCCGGCAAATCTCTCGTTGAGCAGCGATTCCAGAAACGGCCGCGTCAATCGTCGGGCGAGCGGCGAGATCGGCAGGCGGGCATGGCTTTGTCGATACAGGTCGATGAGAGCCGTGCCGTCCTTTTCGACTCCCGTCTCGCCTGTCAATCGCTCCATATAGTCGGGGCGCCGATCGACTTCCCGCCTCAGATAGAGCGGGCGGTCCACGAGGTTTGCGGGACCGTTGAAGAGCAGCTCCGACAGGACGACGTGATCGCAACCCGCGACTTTGCTGAAGCGAGACACGCCTATGGCTGAGCGTCTTATCACATTGTTTATCGCCGTTGCCTCGCCGATGCGCCGGATGGATTTCATGTACCTTGCGAGCGGCGTCCCGACGATTCTGTTCAATCCGCTCGGATTGTTGACCCTGATCGGCATGTCCTTCTCGTCGATCCATTGCGTCAGGGAATAGGACAGGCAGCATGACGGCCTTTCCGCCAAGGCGCGCAGATGCTCGGTCAGGAAATCCGGCGCTATCTTGTCATGGCCTCCGAGGCACATGACGAGCGGACTCTCCGTTGCACTGAGGGCGTAGTTGAAGTTCTCGGCAGAACCTCGATTTTCGCCGTGGCGGACGTAATGAATGCGTGGGTCACCGGCGGCGAGATCCTGGCAGATTTCCCCGGTCCGGTCGGTCGAGGCATTGTCGCTGATCAGCACGGCGAAGTCCTGCCACTCCTGCGCCATGACCGAAGCCAGGGTTTCGGCGACGAACCGCTCTTCGTTGTAGATCGGGACCCCGATGACGATCCGGTCGTGGCGCAGTGGTTCGTTCATATGCGTGCCTTGCGATTCATGAGCTGGGCCCGATCGTGATCCTATCGGTCTTTCGGCGCATTGCCGGCTCGGCCCCTGAAGCGGCTGCCGATCTTGCCGGCAAGTTCCAATGCCTCGGTTTCTGGGCCGCCGGGCCGCCCTGCGGCGACCCACAGCAGCAGCATCGCCGACAGGTAGGTAATGCCCCCTCCGATGATGGAAATCACAAGCGAAACCGCGAGCGCTCGCGTGTCGGGCGCTGCCGGCCATATTCGCTGCATCGCGATGACGGCGGCCGCCATGCTGATCGCGGCGGCAAGCGTGCGCCCGTTCGCTGCCAGCTGGCGGATGACGGGAAGATCGATGAGGCTGCTCACTGTCCGCATGTTGATGGCGATGATCAGCATTCCGGCCACGGCTGAACCGTAAAGCAGTCCGAGAAACCCCCAGAAGTACATCCCGACGAGGATGATCGGGATGCGCACGATCAAGGCCTGCAGCGATCGTCGGAACAGCAATTGCGTGGCGCCCTTGGCGATTGCGACTGGACCGACGAGGCTGCCGAGGGTTGCGAAGGCGTAATAGGCGCCGACCACCTGGATGACGCCGATTGCCAGTACCCATTTCTCGCCGAGCGCCAGCCGGACGGTCGGATCGGCGACCAGCGCGAACCCCAGCCCGGCCGGCAGTGCGATCGCGGTGACCAGCGCCTGGGCGCGCTGATAGCCGCGCCGGAGACGCTCGGGATCGTCGGCGACCGCCGCCAGGGCCGGGAAGAGCGTATGGCCGATCGGCCGTACGGCTTCGCGGCTCGGTGCCACCGCAAGGTTGCTGCCGACGCTGTAATAGCCGAGCTCGGCCCGGCCCAGGACTGCGCCGATGAGCAAATGGTCCAGCCGCTGGTTGAGCGTGCCGATCGCCTGATTGAAGGTCAGCCAGATCGAGAAGGACAACAGCTCGGAGGCGTTCCTGAAGCTGAGGCGCGGCCGGAAGGGGAACATCGAATAGGACAAGATGGTGCTCGCCAGCTGACCAGCGATCGCCCCGGCCACCAGCGCCCAGTAGCTTCTGTAGACGATAGCGATCCCGATCGAGACGACCGCCGTCACCGCCGCCTTCACGACGATGAGCGCCACCCCCTGCCAGAAGATCAGCTGCTTCTGCATCATGGTGAGGCGCAGATTGTGCATGCCGGTCAGGATCAGACCCGCCGACATTGCGCACATGACCGGCACGAGCCTCGGTTCCGCGTAGACAAGCGACATCGGCCACGAGAGCAGCGAAAAGGCGGCGGCCAGGACGAGTCCACGGGTCGCACTAATCGTCCAGGCGGTGTGATAAAGTTCCTCGGCAACATCCTTCTTGCTGATCAGCGCCCACGCGACCGGCATTTCGGTTACGGCGGTCATGATCGCGAGCGTCGAAGCCGCCAACGCGACCAGGCCGAAGTCCGACGGCAGCAGCAGTCGCGCGAGGACGATCGTCGTGACGAAGGACAGCACATTGTCGGCGATGCGGCCGGCGCTCACCCACAAGCTGCCCTTGAGCATACGGGACTTGATGTTGCGCACGTGATTCTCGCCCTCAGCGCACAGGGGCTTCGCACCAAGCGCGTCGGTCCGACGGGCCGAGGCATTGCTTCGCTCGAGAATTCATGTTTTCGGTGCCGGCGCGTCGGGAGTGCTGGCGCAACCCAATAGCAGTCCCGCCGCCATATTCAATGAGGCGTGAAGGCCCGATCTTTCGCCTCTCCGACGCGACGTGGGTTTCGGCGCAGCGCGGATTTTTCCTTGCCTCCGCGAGCTCGCTTGAGCATCGATGCCCGGCATGATGACGATCTTTCCGCGCGGCGCCGCTTGAGCCCTTCCACTCCCATGACCGCGTCAACACCCGACCTGTCCGTCGTTATTCCAGCCCATCGCGCGATCGGGACGATCGCGCGAACCCTTGAGTCCGTCTTCGCGCAGGAACTCGTGCGGCCGGAAGTCATCGTCGTGATCGACGGCGCCGACCTGGAAACCGAGCGTCTCGTCGCAGGCTATCCCGTCCAGGTCGTCGTGAATCCTGTTCCTCGCGGATCGCAGCAGGCGCGCAACCGGGGTTTGGCTGCGGTATCCACGGAATACGTCGCGTTTCTTGATTCCGATGACTACATCATCGGCGAGCTGCACCACGGCATGCTGGAATCCCTTCGGCAGGCCGGGGCCGATATCGTCTTCGCGCCGTGGAACCACGACATCGGCAATGCGACCGGCCATCTGCACCGCGATGATCTTGAAAGCCTGGCCTCGCGCGACAGCCTTCTGGTGGCGTGGGCCGGGGGTCGCGTCTCGCAGACCGGTGCGATGGCCTGGCGTACCGAATCTCTGCGCGCTATTGGTGGATGGGACGCTGCCCTCACGCGGTTCCAGGACGCGGAGATCGGATTTCGCTCGATCGCCTGCGGACTGACCCACTGCTTCAGCCGCGAAGGGCAACTCGTCTATGTGCTTCATGACTCGGACACTCGGGTGACCGCCAGGCCGTGGGACCGGGACCGATGGGCGCTCGATCGCTTCTTCTCCTACATGGAGGAGGTTTCGCGCCACCGTCCGCACGGCGCGGCTATGCGCGCGGCGCTCTCGAATTGGGCCTATCACCTTGCCGTGCAGGCCTTTCGATCGAAGAATCGAGAAGCTGGGCGCCTGTTGCTGCGGATCGCGAAAAGAAACGGAGCCCTCCGCCTTTCCGGTTCATTGCCGACGCGGCTGGCAACCCGGATCATAGGTCTGGAGCGCAAGATCGATTTCGCCGAACGGATTGCCTGGCTGCGACGAGGGCGCTCACGCGTTTGAAAGCGCGAACTGGTCCTGCCCTGGAGCGGACCGGGCAGTAGGTCACGCAAGTCTCGAGAACTCCCGTTCCGCCTCGACCCGGTCGCGGTGGGACCCGGCGTAGGGCTGGAGCAACTCTTCCATCAGTCCCTTGAGGTCTCGCCTGCGAACCGCCCCATAGGCTCCTTCTCCGTACCAGGCGTTCGTGCAGGCGTCCCGGAGGCGGAGGCAGCCGCGCGCAAAGTCGGCGGGGACGAGCGGCGAGTGCCCGAGGTGCTCCAGCCTGAGGACAAATCTCTGCCGCTTGAACCATTGCCATGATCCGCGCCCGGGATGCAGCAGCTTTCGGCTTTCTCGAAACAGGCGGACTGCGAAGGGCGGTCGGGCTGTGGTGCGGCGAATTATCGACGCGTTTGATTGGTTGCCGCCGTGGATCCTGTGTCGGACGACAGCCTCGTCCGTATACCGCCACCCTTTCGCGAAGAGCGCCTCGATGCCAATCAGCCAGTCATAGGGATGGGCTCGCCTGAATGCCGCGTCCGTGACCATCTCCCGATAGGCCAGCATGGCGTGCCCGGATACGGCTGGCCGAAAAAGCGCGACGAGACGGTCGTCGGGGGCAGGCGTGACCCTGAGCCCGGCGAGCAGGGTCGTGCCGAGCGGGGAGTCGTCCTCGTCGACCAGCTCCGACCGGCCAAAGGCGAGTCCGGCGTCGCCGATTGCCGACAGCAGCTTCCTGGTCTTCTCCGGGGCCCAGACGTCATCCTGATCCGCGATCGATATATATTGACCGCGGGCCAGGGTGAGCAGTTCTGCCAACCTCTGCTTCTGCCCTCGATTGCCAGTCGAATCGATCAGGCTGATCCGTCGATCGCGCGCCTTATATTCGGCGAGGATCGCCGACGTCCCGTCGACGGAGCCGTCATCGATGGCGATCAGTTCGAGTTCGTCATGGTCCTGGCCGAGGATCGATTCGATCTGGTCGACCAGGAAGCGCTCGCCATTGTAGGTCGCCATCAGGACCGAAACGAGCTCAGCCACCTTGCACTCATCCTCTTTCGACGAGCCTTGGCGGCCGGCCGCGCGCCTGTCAAATGCCGCCGGGCGCCGGTCTTGCAAAGCTGGTGCGAGAGGCTAACCCGAGGGCCCCAGCCCCGATCAGCAGTCCTCGATGTCCGCCAACTCCATCTCGATCGCTCTCGCCACCTACAATGGGGAGCGCTTCGTCCGCGAGCAGTTGGAAAGCTTCGCCGCCCAGTCCATGCTGCCGGACGAGCTGGTCGTCTGCGACGACGGTTCGACCGATCGGACCGTCGACATCCTAGAGCAATTCAGGGACAGGGCGCCTTTTCCGGTGAGAATCCACCGCAACAAGGCGAATCTCGGCTATGTCGGGAATTTCGAGAAGGCGCTTTCGCTCTGCCGCGGCGATCTCATCTTCCTGTCGGACCAGGACGACGTCTGGTTCCCCGAGAAGCTCGCGCGCGTCGCGGCGGAGTTCGGTGCCAGGCCAGAGGCGATGGTCGTGCTCAACGACCAGGTCATCGCAGACGCCGCCCTCAGGCCGACCGGAACGACAAAGCTCGGCAATATCCGGCGCTTCGGAGTGTCCCCGCAGAGATTCGTCACCGGCTGCTGTTCGGCGCATCGCCGCTCGTGGCATGACTTCATTCTGCCTTTCCCGCCCGACGGCGGCACCCACGACAAATGGATCAACGAGCCGGCACACCGTCTCGGTGTGGCCGCGATCATCGAGACGCCCCTGCAGCTCTACCGCCGGCACGGCGAGAATGCGTCGGCGAACCTGTTCAGCTCGACGAGGCGACTCGGTCTCCTCGATCGGCTCGCGGTCCGTCTCCGCCGCTTCGGCGCGCGCACGGGGCGCGAAGGCTCGCCGGCGCTCGAGTGGGAGAAGATGTTGGCGCGGACCTTGCGCGGACGCGGCGACGCCCTCGCCGGGCTTGGCCTGTCGAACGTGGCCGCAAGAGTCGGCGCCGAAATCGAGGCGCGCCACGAAATCGTCGGGCGCCGGCAGTTCATCTGGACGCGTCCCCGGTCGGAGCGGTTGCGGCTGATCGCCGGCCTGTGGGGATCGGAGGCGTACCGGTCGGGGCCGGCATGGAAGAACGCCCTCATCGACCTTGTCCGGCGCCGCCCCGTCGACGGCCCCTGATTCGAGCGGTTTTCCTATCGCAGTGCAATGGGTTGGGGGATCATTCGAAGGGTGGTGAGGGTCAATCCGGCCGCGCCGAGTAGTCTGGACAGCGCCGCCAGCCGCCAGTAGCAGATGGCCACGCAAAAAACGAAGGAATTGTATGTTCGGGGTCCTCACCCGCCTCCGCGCGGCTGCCGCCGGCGCCGCTTGGGGGCTGAAGCGGCCGAAAGAGTCGGCGATGGCGCTGAGAGCGACGCGCTCGGCGCCCTCGGCCTATTGTCCTGCTTGCGGCTATCGGGGGCCCTTCAATCCCCAGGGGCTGCGCGCGAGGCCGGATGCGAGATGCTCGCAGTGCGGATCGCTTGAACGCCACCGCCTGTTCAAGCTGTTCCTGGACGACAATCCGGCCGAGATCTCGGGTCGGTCGGTGCTGCATTTCGCCCCCGAGCCGGTCGTTCGGCGCGTCGTCACCGCGATGGCGCCGGCGCGCTATGTGACGGCGGACCTCTTTGCACCGGCGGACCTCAAGCTGGACATCGAGCGCATCGAGCTCGACGATGGAGCCTTTGACACGGTCATCTGTCACCACGTCCTCGAGCATGTCGACGATCGCCGGGCGCTCGCCGAGCTGTTCAGGATACTTGCCCCTGGCGGCGCGCTCCTGGCCATGGTTCCTGTCGTCGAGGGCTGGACATCGAGCTACGAGCCGGAAGGCGAGATGACCGCCGAGGACCGCATCCGCGTCCTTGGCCACCCAGAGCACCTGCGCATCTACGGCCGCGACTTTCCGGATCGAATGGTCGCGGCGGGTTTCGCGGTCAGCGAATATGTCGCCGACGGCCAGCGGTCGCCGGACTCGAACCTCCTTCGCGGGGAGAAGGTCTTTGTCGGCCGACGGGCGCCCGCGATCTGAACAATGGCGCCGATCAGCGCGCAACACTGGAAGAGCCTCGAAGGGCCGGCTTCATCGCCGGCCCTTTTGCCTTGGGGGACGTGGTGGATGGCGGAGCCCGCACCGGTCTGCTTCGCTGCGCCTGCAACGAAGGGTGAACCCGACCGACCTGATCACGCGCTACCCGGTCGCCGAACGCTTCGCGTAATTGCGGTCGATCCAGTCTCGATAGCTGCCGTCCATGACGGCGCGCCACCAGGGCTCGTTGGCCAGATACCACTCGATCGTCTCACGCAGGCCTTCCTCGAAGGTGCGCGTCGGCGCATAGCCGAGCTCGTCGCGGACCTTTCGCTCGTCGATCGCATAGCGGCGGTCGTGCCCCGGCCGATCCGGGACATGCGTCCTGAGCTCGGCCGACGAGCCGCCGCGGGCCGCGGGAGCCTCCGGAAAGCGGGCGGCGAGGGAGGGGTCGCGCTGGAAGGCCGCGTCCACCCCGGCGCAGATCGCCTCGATAACCCGAATGTTCGGCAACTCCTCGCCGCCGCCGATATTGTAAGTCTCGCCAATGCGGCCCCCGCCAAGGACCAGATCGATGCCGCGGCAATGGTCCTCGATATGGAGCCAGTCGCGGACGTTCATTCCGTCGCCGTAGATCGGCAGGGGCTTGCCGGTCAGGCAGTTGATCAGGAAGAGCGGGATCAGCTTCTCCGGAAACTGGTAAGGTCCGTAATTGTTCGAGCAGTTGGTCGTCGTCGTCTGCAACCCGAAGGTGTGATGATAGGCGCGTACGAGATGGTCGCTCGCCGCCTTGGAGGCCGAATAAGGCGAGTTTGGCGCATAAGGCGATGTCTCGGAGAAAGCTGGAGCGTCGGGGCTGAGGCTGCCGTAGACCTCGTCGGTCGAGATATGGTGGAAGCGATGCGGCTGCCCGCTGCCGCGATCGAGCCAGAGCGCCTTGGCCGCTTTCAACAGGCTGTGCGTGCCGTTGACATTGGTGTCGATGAAGGCGTCGGGGCCGTCGATCGATCGGTCGACATGGCTCTCGGCCGCGAAGTGGACGATCGTGCCGATCGCATGGTCGGCGATCAGGCTCTGCACCTGCACCGTGTCCCTGATGTCACCATGGACGAAGACGATCCGGTCCAAGCCGGCCAGGTTCTCCCGGTTGCCCGCATAAGTGAGGCTGTCGAGCACGACGATCCGGTCGTCGGAATGCCGCTGCGCCCAGTAGCGGACGAAGTTGGCGCCGATGAATCCGGCGCCGCCGGTGACGAGGAGGTTATCCAATTGTCTTCAGCTCCTTGAGGGCCGACCTGAGATTCACGCGCCAGTGCGGCGGCAGATAGCCTATCGACTGCCACGTCGCCTGCTTGTCGAGGACCGAAAAGCCGGGGCGGCGCGCGGCCGTCGGATAGGCCTCGGTCGGGATCGGCTCCACCGTCACCGGCCTGTCGATGACGTTCAGCGCACGCGCCTCCTCCTCGATCGCGACGGCGAAGTCGTACCAGCTGGCGATACCGGCGTCTGTGAAGTGATGGATGCCGGTGGCGCCGGCGCCGGCCAGCGCCCAGGTCGCCGCCGCCACCGACGCCGCGTGCGTCGGCGTGCCGACCTGGTCAGCCACTACCCGGATCTGTTCGCGTTCGCTCATCAGCTGCAGCATCGCGCTCACGAAATTTGCCCCCCGCGCCGCATAGATCCACGCTGTTCGGATGACCAGCGCATCAGGAGCGGCCTCGGCGACAACCTGCTCGCCTTCCAGCTTGGTGCGGCCATAGACGGAGAGCGGCCGGGGCGTGTCGTCGGGCCTATAGGGGCGTCCCGCATTTCCGTCGAAGACGAAGTCGGTGGAGAATTGGACGATCCTCGCCCCCGCGCGCCGCGCCGCGCGGGCGATCACGCCCGGGGCGATCGCGTTGAGCAGCGTCGCCTTTTCCTGCTCGCTCTCGGCCCGATCCACCTGGGTGTAAGCTGCGGCATTCAGCACAAGGTCGGGGCGGGCCGCGCCGATTGCCTGCTCGATCTGCGCCGCCTCAGCGATGTCGCAGCCGGCGCGGTCGAGCGCGACCACGTCGACGGGCGCCGGTGCGGATGCCGCCAGCGCACGGCCGAGCTGCCCTCCGGCGCCGAGGATCAGCGCCCTCACTCGTAGGCTTCCGCGTCCCGAAGGCGCGTCCCCGCCCTATCCTTCGCGGACAAGCCTGGTTCCCCGATACCCTCGACCGGCCAGTCGATACCGATGTCGGGATCCGACCACAGGATGGATCGCTCGTGCTGCGGCGAATAATAATCGGTGCATTTGTAGAGGAAGTCCGTGCCGTCCTCGAGGCTGAGGAAAGCGTGGGCAAAACCTGGCGGCACCCACAGCATGCGCTTGTTCTCGCTCGACAGCTCGGTACCCGCCCATTTTCCGAAGTTCGGCGAGGATCGGCGGAGGTCCACGGCCACATCGAACGCTCGGCCCGCGACGACGCGGACCAGCTTTCCCTGCGGCTGCACCAACTGATAGTGCAGACCGCGCAGCACGCCAACGGCGGAACGGCTGTGATTGTCCTGGACGAACTCGGCATCGATCCCCGCCTCGGCGAAGGCCCGGGCATTCCAGCTTTCCAGGAAGAAGCCTCTGTCATCCCCAAACACATGAGGTTCGATAATCTTGACCTCTGGGAGGTTGGTGGCGATCACCTCCATCGTCAACGGCCCCAGGCTTCTTTCATGATGGACAGCAGATACTCGCCGTAGCCGCTCTTGCGCAGCGGTTCCGCGATTCGGACCAGATCATCGTCGCCGATGAAACCCATTCGCCACGCGACTTCTTCCGGGCAGCAGATTTTCAGGCCCTGACGATCCTCGATGATCTTCGTGAAGAGCGCGGCATCGAGCAGCGAGGCGTGCGTGCCGGTGTCGAGCCAGGCGAAGCCCGCCCCCATCAGCTCGACGTTGAGCGCCCCAGCCTCGAGATACAGGCGGTTCACGTCCGTGATCTCGAGCTCGCCTCGGGGGGAGGGCTGGATGGCGTGGGCATATTCGACGACCCGCTCGTCGTAGAAATAGAGACCCGTCACGGCATAGCTCGACTTCGGCAGCTCGGGCTTCTCCTCGATCGAGACCGCCTTCCCCTGTCCATCGAAGGCGACCACGCCGTACCGCTCGGGATCCGCGACGTGGTATCCGAACACGGTCGCCCCGCTCGACCGCCGATCGGCGCTTGAAAGAAGATCCGTGAGACCGTGCCCGTAGAATATGTTGTCCCCGAGGACGAGCGCACTCGGGCCTCCGGTGACGAAGTCGGCGCCGACATGAAATGCCTGGGCAAGTCCGCCGGGATACGGCTGGACCGCATAGCTGATGGCAAGCCCCCACTGGCTGCCGTCACCCAGAAGATGCTGGAACCCCGGCTGATCGTGTGGGGTCGTGATGATCAATATTTCCCTGATCCCGGCCAGCATCAGCACCGACAGCGGATAATAGATCATCGGCTTGTCGTATACGGGTATGAGCTGCTTGCTGAGGGCAAGCGTCACCGGATGCAGGCGCGTGCCTGCGCCCCCCGCAAGTATAATCCCTTTTCGCATGGATCCCGCTGCTAACGTCTGTGGGCGTAGCGGCTGTAGGAGCCGCGATTGCTCCCTTGCCGCCTCAGGCGTCTAGTCAGTGGCTTTCAACTTCACAAGCCGATTTGGTTCCTGACGGGCTTCGATCCTCGGCCCGGCGCCCTTGAAACGCGAAATGCGTAGCCTATTAGCATTACCGTGACTGGCGACCGATTGACGAGCGGATGGATCGCTGCTGGAATTGCGGAGCGCCGAATTTCTCCCTTTTCCCGTTCTCGGTGGTCGATGAGTCGGGCGCATCGACCATAGGGGAAACCACCGCTTCGTGCTCTTCGAAGCGTCGCTGAACCGAAAATCTAGAGCGTTTCCCGCAAAAGTGGGAACCGGTGTTGTGGCCAGGAAGCGCGACAACCAATCGAAACTAGACCGCTTTTCCCAATGCTGCGAGATTTCGCTCGGCCGGGAAGCGGTCTAAGTCAGGATGTACAGAATGAGGCGTCGTTGGGCCACGGTGCCCCGAATGCGAGTTCGCGGAGATTGGCGTGCCGTCCTCTGTGAACTTGCTCCAGGCGTCCCTGCGGCGGGTGCGGCGCAGGATGCAGTGCTTATTAGAGGCGAGGCGGAGTCCAGGAAATGATCGGGGAACCGTCGGAGGCCGATCTTGCCAAAGACAATTCGGCGCAAGGAGCGCTGCTCTTTTCGGTGATCGTCCCCGTTTACAGGGATTGGGAGCGTCTGGCCGTCTGTCTCGACGCACTAGAAGACCAGACATTGTCCGCGGACCGGTTCGAGGTCATCATCGCGAACAATGACCCCGAAGGCCACTGTCCGTTGGAGCGTCTTCCGAAGAACGTCCGGTCGGTACATCAGCCGAAACCTGGATCGTACGCCGCTCGAAACGCGGCCGTGGCGACTGCTTCGGGACGGCATCTTGCCTTTACCGACAGCGATTGCGTGCCTGAAAGGGACTGGTTGGAGAACGGACTGGCCGCGCTGGAAGCCAATCCGGGCGCGCGTGTTACTGGAGCGATCACAGTCTTCCGGCAACCGGGGTCGAGTCGCTATGCGTTTGTCTACGATCTTCACACGGCCTTCCCACAACGCAGCTATGTCGCGTCCGGTGTTTGCGTCACCGCCAATCTGATAGTCCCGCGATCCGTGTTCGACCGGATCGGCCCCTTCGATGAGCGCCTTTCGGGAGGCGACATACTTTGGAACCGTCGTGCCCACGAGGCGGGAACGCCGATCGTCTATGATGATTCTGTGCGGGTAGGTCATCCCGCCCGCCGCAATCTCGGCGAGATATTCAAAAAGAGGCGACGCACGGCCGGATCCAGCCCGATCGATCTTCCCGTTTACCGTTTCGTTCTCGAACGGATGAAGCCGCCGGCAAGGCGATTCGTCAGGCTTGTTCGGAAGGGCGTTCCCCTGCGAGACGCGGCGATGGTCGTTGCCATTCACTGGCTCGGCCGGCTGGTTGAGGCAAAGGAATTCGCCCTCGTCCGATGGGGCTTTAAGAATCCCAGCCGGAGTTGAGTGGTGTGCTTGATCGGCGGATCGCGTCGCCGTAGAGCGCAATCGTCGGGTGGACGAAGACCGGCGGGCGGGAATCGGCGCGCTTTCAGTTCGTTACGCCCAGTCGACACAGGGGCGCCGCCGCAATCGCGACGGGTTGGATTTCGGAGTTCGGAATGGTGGGCGAAGCGCGGGTGACGGTGGTCGTGCCCGCATATAGGGCGGAAGCGACGATCCGGCGTGCCGTCGACAGCGTGCTCGCGCAGCAGGGCGTGGACGTTCGCGCCGTGGTCGTGGTGGACGGCCGGCTCGACCGGACCGTCGAGCAACTCGAGGGCTATGATCCGGATCGGGTGCAGGTGCTCGTGAACGAGAACAATCGCGGCTCGCAGGTCAGCCGCAACCGCGGACTCGCTGCCGCCGATGGCGAGGTCGTGATGTTTCTCGATTGCGACGATTTCCTTGAAGGCCCGATGCTAGCAGGACTCGCTCGCGCGTTGCGCGAAGAGAAGGCCGATATCGCCTTCGGACCGATGCAGGTCCTGGAGGAGAAGAGCGGCCGGCGCCGTCCGCCCGTCTATCGATCGTATGAGTCCGCCGATGATCTTTTCCGGGCCTGGATGGCGGAAGCACACACCGTCGCCCCCTGCTCGATCATGTGGCGCACCGCCTTCCTTCGCGAGATCGGCGGCTGGGACGAGGGCGTCGCCCGCAACCAGGACGGCGAGGTGGTGATGCGCACCCTCCTTCGCGGCGGCCGCTTCGCAGTGTCGCGGGCGGGGCAAGGGATCTATGTTCATCACGATTCGGACGATCGGATCACCCGCCGCACCGACAATCTGGCGGCGCTGATCGATGTCGGCGAAATGCTGCTCACCGCTCCGTCGTCGGTGGTCGGGCAGGGAGCGAGGCGCGACGGCGTCGCCGGCTATTTCTATCGTATCGCGCTCCGTTTCTATTCATCGGGCCGTCAGGATCTTGCCATCCGTGCCCTGCGAAGGGCGCGCGAGCTCGGCTTCAGAGGCCATGGCGGCCCGCTCTGGCACCGTCTGACGGCACGCCTGCTGGGGCTCGATCTACGCTATCGAATCTCCAATTTCGTCAAGCGAAGGCGCTTGTTCGGCTTCAGCGGATTTTAGTCGATGCAATTGGAAACCCGGCTCCGTCGCATCACCACCACTTTGCGCCGGGTGCCGGGCGGGGTCCTCGTCGGTGAAAAGATCCGCAAGCGGTTCGGCCGGACCGCACGGAAGCTGACCGTCAACGACTTCGACGGCGATCTGACGATGCACCTCGATCTCGGCGAGCATATGCAGAGCCAAATCTTCTGGCACGGCAGCTACAGCCGCAACATTCTCTATCTCTTGAGGAAGATCCTGCGGCCGGGAATGACCTTCGTCGACGGCGGCGCCAATGTCGGCGAGATCTCGCTCGTCGCCGCGAAGCGCGTGGGACCGTCCGGACGGGTGCTCGCGTTCGAGCCGGTCGACGCGTTCGCCGATCAGCTGCAGCGCCATCGCGACGATAACCGGCTCGACAATATCGAGATCCTGCGCATGGGACTCTCCGACCAGCCTGGGACGGCGCCGCTCTATCTGGCCGAGAGCGCCTATGCCGACGGTACCCATCATGACGGCCTCGGCACCCTGTTCCTGTCTGACGTGCGGTCGCGCCAGGCGGCGACGATCCCGCTGGTGACGCTCGACGCCATGCTCGACGGGGCACCGCCCGACCTGATGAAGCTGGACATAGAAGGCGCCGAGCTGGCCGCCCTGCACGGTGCCCGGGACCTGCTGTCGCGCGGGGCGCCGGACCTCATCATCGAAATCGGTCGCGACACCTGCCGGGCGGCCGGGTACGACATGGAGGACATCCTCGCCTTCCTCGAGCCTTACGGATATGTGTTTCACCGGATCGGGCGTAAAGGTGCCTTGCGGGCGATCACGGCTGCCGACCTGGGCCGGTTCCAGAATGTCTATTGCGCGAGATCCTGATTGACTGAAGCCGTCCAGGGCAGACGCCTCGGGATCATCGTCGCGTCCATGCGCGCGGGCGGCGCCGAGCGCGTCGCGCTCAACCTCGTCGAGGAATATGACCGGCGCGGGATCGCGGTCGATCTCGTCCTCATCGATGCGAGCGGTCCGTTTCTCGAGCGCGTGCCCCCGGGGGTTCGCATCGTCGATCTCTGCGCGAGACGGGCGCGCGGGGCCGTGGGCCGGCTGCGACGCTACTTTCGCTTGGAACGACCCGAGGCCGTCCTCTCTGTCGCCTTTCAGACTAATGTCCTGACCATGGTGGCCGCCATGGGCTTGAGGGCGAGGCCGCGGATTGTGCTCAGCGTCCACAGCACGTTCAGCGCGATGCTGCAGGTGCAGCGCCCGCTCACTCGGGTGGCGCTCGGGCTGGCGACGCGACTGCTCTATCCTCGGGCCGATCGCTTGGTCGCGGTCTCAGCGGGGGCGAGCGAGGACCTGCGGCTGGGCCTGGGCCTCCCGAAAGGAGCGGTCGATACGATCTACAATCCGGTGCTACGCGACGATTTCGAACGAAGCGTCTGTCAGGCCGTGGACCGGCTTCCTCGCCTTGCCGAGGGAGAGAAGCTGGTCGCAAGCGTTGGAAGGCTCACCCAGGCGAAGGATCAGGCGAATTTGATTCGAGCCTTCGCCGCACTTGCGAAGCGGCGGCCGGCGAAGCTGATGCTCGTGGGCGAAGGCGAGATGCGCGGCCGGCTCGAAGCGATCGCCCGTGACCTCGGTCTGGCGGATCGGGTGCTGTTCATCGGCCATGTCGACAATCCCTATCCCTATATGCGCGCCGCCGACCTCTTCGTGCTGAGCTCGGTGCGCGAGGGCTTCGGCAACGTGCTGGTCGAGGCCCTGGCCGCAGGCACGCCGGTCGTGTCCACCGACTGTCCGCACGGGCCGCGCGAGATATTGGAGGGCGGCCGATGGGGACGGCTCGTCCCACCCGGCGATCCCGAAGCGCTGGCCCGTGCGATGGACGAGACGCTCGCCGCCGGGGCCCTCGACGCGCGGGCACGCGCCGACGCCTTCACGGTCCGCCGTTCGGCCGACCAGTATTTGACCCTGTTGCGGGCGTGACGTGCTCCAGCTCCGGCCGCCAAGGTGCTGGAGCATCGGCCGATCAGGGGACACTGCTGAATCAGGATCGTCATTGCGAGAAGCGTGGCGACGAAGCGATCACGACAGTCTGTCTCGGAGCCCCTACTGGATTGTTTCCCCCGGCTTTCGCCGGGGTCGAAATGGCGAGTCTTTCAAGCTCGGGCCGACCCTGGATCCCAACTTGGCGCAGATGGGCAGGGGCGGGGCCTTCGGGTCAGGCCCGCGCCCGCGCCAACACATCCTCGTAGAGCATGAGATGAGCTTCGGCGCAGGCGGCAATGGTGAACCGGCGCGAATGACCGATCGCGCCTTCCGAAAAGCGGCGATGCAGCGCCGGGTCGGAAAGGAGCTGCACGATCCGGTCGGCGAGCCGGTCGGGTCGGCCGGGCGGAACGACGAAGCCGCTCTGCCCGTCCCGCACCACTTCTGCATTGCCGCCGACGTCGCTGGCGATTGCGGGCAGGCCGGACATGGCCGCCTCGATCAAGGTGATAGGAAGCCCCTCGTGCGCGGACGAATTCACCAGCAGGTCCGCCTCGGCCATGAGCTCCGCCACATCCGGGCGTGCCCCGATCAGCTCGAAGCGGCCGGCAAGGCCTCGCGCTTCGATCAGGCTTTCGATCTTTCCTCGCTCGGGTCCTTCCCCGGCGATCGCGAACCGCACGCTCCTGCCCTCAGCCTCCAGCCGCTGCACCGTCTCGGCCGCGGCCTCGACGAGCGTCGGATAATCCTTCTTGGGATTGAGGTTGCCTACGGCAAGGACGAACGGATCGCCTTTTACCTGGGTTCGCGGGCCGACTTGCGAAAAGCTTGCCGGAACGCCGTTCGGTATCGAGGTGATCGGCCGCCGCACATGCTTCTCGAGCAGGCGCCGGCACGCCTCGCCGATCGCGACATAATGGTCGACATAGCGGTCGAACCATCTGAACAGCGGTGGCGGAAAATTGGTCGTCACATTGTGATGGGTATATACGGTCGGCACCCGCAAGCCGCTCAGGCTTCGGCACATCAGGCCCCGTGCGAGATGGATGTGAAGCAGATCGGGCCGATAGGCTCGAACCGACCGGCGAAGGGCGCGCGCGCCGGCGATCAGGTTGCGAAAGGCGCTTCCGCCCATCAGCTCGTGGCTCACGCCCTCACGGCCCAGCCCGGCGAGGAACTCCTGCTCGAAGCCCGCCGGATTGCCCACGCCTGCCGCATCGGACATGAAGGTGATGTGACCGGCCTGGCCGCGCGCGACGAATTCGGCCGAGAGGTTGCGCACCAGCATTTCCGCTCCGCCCGCGGCGGGGGAGGCCAGGATGGACATTATTCTCATCGTTCGGCTTTTCGGGTGAGCGTAGCGCGGCGCGTCGTTCAACATCTGTAACGTTGCGGCTCTTCGCGGGTCGAGCTCGTCAATGCAACCCCGCAGGTTCCGGCGCCCGCACGCTGCTGGACGCGCATCCGGCTCTAGCAAAAAGATATTATGCTGTTACAGACGGACATTCCGTTGGTGGGGGCCCGGGGCGCCCGAACGGCGGACAAAGCTGGATGAAGCGCTCTTTCGGGGGCCGCGCCGGATGGGCTGCGGTCGGCCTGGACAGCAACGGGTAAGCTGCTCATGATCGTATCGCTGCTGGGACTGGTGATCAGCCTGTTTGCCTACTTGATCGCCTTCCCGAGCGATCGGGGCAGGCGGTTCGACGTGTATTTCGCGTTGCTCGGCCTTCACGTCATCGCTGCGATCGGTTTTTGGCTCCAGAGCTTCGAATCGGCGATGGACGCCTTCATGTACTATCGGGATCCCTACCACTACGTCCGAGAGAGTCCCTTTTCCTCGGGAACGATCTTCATCGTGCATTTCACGCAGGGGATCCGAACCTGGCTCGGCGGTTCCTTCTTCGACCATTTCCTCTTCTACCAGTGTTTCGGCATGATCGGCGTGGCTTTGCTCATGCGGTCGCTCGGGGACATTGCCGAGTCCCTCGAAATGCCAGTCCCGATCGAGACCTATTTGCTGCTTTTCCTTCCCGGCCTTCATTTCTGGACGGCTGGAATAGGCAAGGACGCGCCGATGCTATTGGCCGTCTCGCTGGCAATCTGGTCAGTGATCCGCCTGGACAAGAGATTTGCCTGGCTGGGCCTTGCGCTCGTGATTATGGCCCTGGTACGGCCACACATCATGCCTTTTGTGGGGGCGGGCGTCGTCGGTGCGCTGATGCTCTCCAGGCGCACGTCCCCGCGCCTTCGCTTGATCTTGACCCCGGTAGCGGCGGCCGGCTTCGTGTTCATGCTCTTCAGGGCGGCGGAAAGCCTCAACATCGACACGGTTTCGGTGGACTCGCTTTCTGGCTTCGTCGATCAGCAGCAGTCGTTCGGCGACGACTATGGCAGCGGAGCAAATCTGGGCGACCTTCCGCTGCCCCTGAAGATATTCACCTTGATGTTCCGGCCGTTCTGGTTCGACACGGGGGGGCTGATGGGCTACGCGGCCTCCGCGGAAAACACGGTGCTCCTCGGACTGTTCTTGTACCTTCTCTACCATTGGAAGCTTTTGTGGAACCTCGGCCGCAGCGTGTTCGTGGTCACCTACTGCGTCGTCTACGGGTCCCTGCTTACTCTTTCCCTGGCGATGGTGAGTTACAATATCGGCCTCGGTCAGCGTATGAAGATGATGGTGATTCCAGCGATCCTGCTGCTCGTCGGGACTGTCTATCTATACAAGAAATATCTGGGGCGCCCTTTGACTGTGGTTCAGCCGGAGCCAAGCCCTGGTCCTGCGGAATCCGCGGCAGCGCGGGCCTGAGGCCCTCGCACGAGGCAGACCGCAAATGGGGATTTCGGCACGCGAGGATGGTCAGTCCAAGGCGGATCCTGCGCGCCGCCGCATTCTGTTGCTCGGCTCCTATGCGCCTTCGTTGGTCAATTTCCGTGGCCCGCTCATCCGGGAAATGGTCGCGCGCCGCCACGAGGTAATCGCCGCCGCGCCGGCTGTCGACGATTCCACCGCGGAGCGCATCCGCGGCCTGGGTGCGGAGCCGGTTTCCGTCCCTCTCAGCAATGCCAGCCTCGATCCGGTGGAGATGCTGAGATCCTACCGCGCGCTGCGTAGCCTGGTCCGTGAGCGCCGCCCGGATGTCA
>Ga0299914_10000883_pt1 | contig 18994 bp, 23 predicted proteins | sample RVTome_10_FD_201361 | JGI IMG/M metagenome (GOLD analysis project Ga0299914, IMG submission 201361) | Soil microbial communities from uranium-contaminated site in the Upper Colorado River Basin, Wyoming, United States - RVT153D57 (version 2) ...
GACGCCCCCCCCCCCCCGATTTGACTTGTCGGCCTGCCGGTCTAGTCTGTCCGCCATGCACGCACGCGGCGCTCGCCTTTTCGCGCACGCGGGACAATTGCCCGCACGCCCGTAGCCGGACTCGATCCCGACCGATCGAGTTCCGGCTGTTCCCGCCGTCGACCACGCCGCGCCCTGCCGATCGATGCGCCGGGCGCCACACCCGCGCATCCAGCAAGGAGTCGCAACATGAACCTCCCGATCGGCGACGTCGCCGAGAAGCCGCCCATCCGCCTGGTCGATGCCGAAGCCGACCTGCTCGCCGACCTCGCCCTGGTCCTCGAGCAGCAGTCGCCGGACCTGGCGCAGCTCCTGCTCGACGAGGTCGAGCGCGCCGACATCGTCTCCTCCCGGGACGTCCCGGCCGACACGGTGCGGATCGGATCGGAGGTCGAGTTCGTCAACGAGACGACGGGCCGCTCCCATCGCGTCACTCTGGTGCTGCCCTACGAGGCGGACATCGACCGCGGCGCGATCTCGATCCTCACGCACGCCGGCGCCGGCCTGATCGGCCTGTCGACCGGCCAGTCGATCGCCTGGCCTGATGCGAGCGGCGACGAGCGGATCCTGCGGATCGTCTCGGTGCGTCCGCCCGGCTGAGCCGGCACGCCGCATCCGCTCCGATTCTCAGCTTTTCGGGCGCCGGTCCTCGACCCGCTTCGCCTTGCCCGCGGAGCGCTCGATGGTACCCGGATCGCCAACATCGACCGTCACCGAAACGCCGACGCAGGCCTTGACGTGCCCGGCCAGCTCGCGCGCCGCCCGGGCGCGGTCGGCGGTCTCGACTCCCGGCCGGACCTCGGCCCGGACGAGGACTTCGTCGAGCCGGCGCGGCCGGCTCACCTCGATCCGGAAATGGGGGGCCAGCGACGCGCATTTCAGGACCTGCTCCTCGATCTGGGCCGGGAACAGATTGACGCCGCGGACGATCAGCATGTCGTCGGACCGGGCGCCGATCCGGGCGATCCGCCGCATCGGGCCGTGCGAACCGGGGAGCAGGCGGGTGAGATCGCGGGTGCGGTAGCGGATCACCGGCATCGCCCGCCTGGTCAGCGAGGTGAAGACGAGCTCGCCCTCGCTTCCGGGCGGCAGCACGTCGCCCGTCCCGGGATCGACGATCTCCGGATAGAAATGGTCCTCCCAGACGGTAAGGCCGTCCTGGGTGTCGGCATATTCCTGGGCCACGCCTGGTCCCATCACCTCGGACAGGCCGTAAATGTCGACGGCCCGGAGCCCGAACCCGGTCTCGAGCTCGGTGCGCATCGCCTCGGTCCACGGCTCAGCGCCAAAGATTCCAACCCTGAGCGAACAGGCGGCCGGATCGATGCCGCGATCGCGGAAAGCGTCGAGCAGGCTCAGCGCGTAGCTCGGCGTCACCATGATGATGTCGGGGCGGAGATCCTCGATCAGCTGAACCTGCTTTTCGGTCTGGCCGCCCGACATCGGGATGACGGTGCAGCCCAGCGCCTCCGCGCCGTAATGGGCACCGAGCCCGCCGGTGAACAGGCCGTAGCCGTAGGCGACGTGGACCTTCATGCCCGGCCGGCCGCCGGCCGCGCGAATCGAGCGCGCGACCAGGCCGGCCCAGGCGGCGATGTCCTCGCGCGTGTAGCCGACGATGGTCGGCTTGCCGGTGGTGCCCGACGAGGCGTGGATCCGCGCCACCCGGTCCATCGGCGTCGCGAAGAAGCCGAACGGATAGGCATCGCGCAGGTCGGCCTTTGTGGTGAACGGGTAAAAAGCGAGCTCGTCGAGCGAGCCGAGCCGTTCGGGATCAAGCGCGAGACGATCGAAGGCGGCGCGGTAGAAGGGATTGAAGCGGGCGTGGGACAGCGTCCGCTTCAGCCGCCGGAGCTGGAGATCGGCCAGCGATTCGGGCGACAGCGTCTCGTTCGCGTCGATGTCGAACGGCTCGGGCGCGGCATCGGTCATGGCGTTTTCGCGTGCGCCTGCACGGCGCCGCGCTCAACCCCCTTCATGTCCAGCCGCCGATGCTTCGGCTTCGCGTGCATGAGTGTCGATTGAACGTCCGCCCTGTTGCCGAGGCGCAACAGTGAAGTTGACGAAATTGACGGTTTTCATGGGTTCCGGCATTCGATGGGGCCGTGACGAGCGGCGCGAGGTGCCAGGCGGGCGCGGTCAAGGCGACCCGCCCCCAGCCTTCGTCTGCGGCTCCGGCCGCCCCGCCCCGGAAAGGTACAGGTGAGAATATCCCCCGGATATTCTCGACCACGTCCACGGGGCGTGGCAACCTGTTCAAGGATTGGGGAGCGCCGATCGCGCGCATCCGGGTCCGCGTGCGGAAGTCCTGTCGCGCCGCGAGCTGGGCGCGATCCGCGGAGAGCGGCGCGCTGATCGCGGCGCGACGAAAGGGTCGTGCCCGTGCTTTCCGCCAATCCTTGGCCGCACCAGGGCGACGGCCATGAGTCTTCGGCGTCGAATTCACGATTTCAACGCGTCGAACCTCCCGCGTCCGAGTGGGGCTCGTGCAAACTGGCTTAGCCAAACTGGGGACGAAAGTCAAGAACAAAGTGAGAACACGCTTGGGAACACAACTTGGAAAGCCCGACGAAAGGGAGCATAACGGCACGGGAAGACATTGAGATTCCGGCTTTCTCCGCAACGCCGAGTGGACAATGGAAGGTGTCTTGTCATGGCCTCGCCATGCTGCGGAGAAGGTCGCGGGTATTGAGCAGGAGAAGGTGAGCATGGCCGCAATCCGGACGAGGCTCAGGCCGGCGGCGATCGCCGCGCTGGGCCTGGTTCCGGTGCCCGCCGGCGCCCAGCCGCCGCCTGTCCAAGTGGCGCCGGTCGTAATCGCCGGGGATGCCGACAGGTCGATCGCCGAGGGTGTGACCGTCCTGATCGGCATGCTCGGCCGGAGCGGCTTTTTCGCCACCGCACCGGCCGATCCGCCCCTCGCAGCCACCGGCTGCTCGCTGGACGATCCGGAGCGCGAGCGCTGCTTTGCTGCAGCGGCGCGCGAGGCGGCCGTGCCCAATTTGGTGTTCGTCATCGCCGAGCCCGCTGAATCGGGCGTGCATCTGACCTGCGTCTCGATCGATTCCGGGCAGGCGCAGCGGGCCGAGCTCTCGCTCGAGGTGGCGAGCGGCGCCAGCGACCAGGGCGCGGCGCTCCAGGCGCGCCACGCATTGTCCCGCTGCATCATCGGCGCGCTGCACGCACCGCCGAGCGCCTGAGCCTTGTCTCAGGCTGCGGCGGCGCGCTCGAACGGAACGACCCGGGGCGGGCGCCCATTCTCCAGCGCCCAATCAAGGGCGGGATCGGCGACCTGCTCCCAGCCCGTATCGACGCAGGTCCAGTGCGAGCGATCGGGGAAGATGCGAAGATCGTTGCGCGACGGCGCACGGCTCTGCTTGCGCCAGATGGCGCGTGTCATGGCGGCGTCGGCGATCAGGTCCCTGCCCCCGCCGATCAACAGCAAGGGCGCGCGATCGGGATTGTCCCAGCGGATCCGCATGGGATTGACGATTCCGTCCCAATAGACCTTGCGCGCGGTCGGCACGATGTAGCGATCGTAGAGGGCGTCGCCCTCGCCGGCCGGAACCTTCTGGGCGAAGCGGCGGCGGAAGAAGCGGCGCGACATCGTCTTCAGCCGCCTGAAGCTCAGCGGATCGAGGAAGACCGGCAGCGCCGAGACGATGGCGTGCGGATAGAGCGGCACGCCGGGCGTCGGCGCGGAATCGATCGCGACGCCGGCGACGCCGAGGCCGCGGTCCAGGAGATGCTGGACGAAGACACCGGCGGCGGAATGGCCGATCAGGATCGGCGCCTCCTTCATGCATCCGCGTCGCCGGCAAGGTGATGATCGAACGCGCGTCCTCCAGCGCGAAGGCCTGGGCAACGCCTGCGCCCGGGCAAGCTGGCCGCCAAGGACGAAGCGGCGCTGGGCCGCATGAGCGTGGAAGGAAATAATGGCCCGAAGGAGAGATTTCTCCGCCTGCTCTTGCGCGGCGCGCTGCGAGCCAGCCCTTGAGCCCGATCGTGGCGGCAGGTTCTGCGGGCGCCCCGGCTACAGGTTCGGACCCCTGCCCCGATCACGGGCGCCGAGACCCCCGGGCCCCTGGGCATTGCGCGCGGGCATCAGCGCCGTGCGGGCCAGAACGATGCCCGCCAGCACCGACAGGAAGAACGTGATCGAGTGCGACATGCTGTCCGGCACGTAATATTCGCCGGCCACCCCCTGGCTCCAGTAGATCTGGTAAAAGAAAGCAATGAGGGCCGCGATCGTCAGGATGCCGACGACCAGGATGACGCTGCCGATCCGGCGCGCGTCCGGCAGCCCGGTCCAGTCCTCCGCGCCGGCCTTGCCGCCTGTCTTCGGCGTGGCCCATGCGCCCGCAACATTATAGGCGAGCAGTCCGCAGAAGATTCCGAGCACCAGCCAGATGGCATAGAAGAGCAGGCCGCTGACACCCCGCAGCGGCAGGATGTCGAGGATCGTGCCTATGACGACCCCGACAATGTCCGCGGCGACCAGGAAACCCAGCAGGGCAGCGAGCGATTTCAGGGCGGTTCCGACCATGCTCATCCTAACGCGCCTCCATCGCGGCGACGCACCTGTCGATGTTCATCGCCCCATAGTCGAAGGTGTGGACGCTGCCGTCGGCGAGCGTCAGGATCGCCTTCTTGCTAAACAATTTCTTGCGGACCTCGATGTCACGGATCGCGCCCTTGTCGATCTCCAGATAGCCCTTGGCGGCATAATGGCCGAGCGTGCCGATCAGGCTCGCGTCGAACTTCGCATCATAGAGCAGGCGCCGGTCGGTCACCGTGAGCTTGCAGTTATATTTCCCGCCGGCGGGCGGATGGTAGAACAGGGTCCAGGTGTCGATCACGGTCTCGCCGGGCTGCAGATCGAGGCTCATGGTCATTCTCCCTTAAGCGTTGAATTGGATTACCACATGTGCACGCCGCCGCGCGGCACGAACTTCGTCAGGCCTGTTCCCTGTCGGGGCGCGGACAGCGATCGGACTCGCCGGCCAGCCAGATCATGAAATCGTCGAACGGCCGGGCGGCCTGCTCGCGCTCGACCGCTGCCTCGGCCTCCCGATAGGCCTGCCCCGCTTCCTCGACCGAGCGCCCGATCTCGCCCGCAAGACAGGCTTGACGCCGGCATGCTCCCGACAACGCAAGTTGCCCATTCACGCAGCCTTCTCCATGGTGGATTCCGTCGGCAGCTTCCTGTCGAGAACCGCGCCGCGCCGCGCCGAAGCGTGCGTCATCCCGGCGGCGCAGGCGAAGGAATCATGATATGACGGAGCCGACACCAGCGCCAACCGGGGCGATCGGACGATCGCTGGCCGCCGTCGCGATGGGCGCCTTCATCGTGCTGCTCGGATTTGTCGCCAGCGTCGCGCAAGGGATGGTGACGGCGCCTTCCCATCGTGCCGCCCTTGTCGCGCTGGGGCTGATGGCGGCGGGAGCCCTGCTCGCCCTGCTCGGGCTCGTCTCGATCCGGGTGACGCGCTTTCGACCGGCGGCTCGGACGGCCAGCCTGATCGCGGGCGCCCTGCTGATCGCCGCCTTCGTCGCGGACCGCCTGCTGATGACGATCGAGGCGATGGGGGGCTGACCTGCGCTCGGGCGTGCCGACACCCTGTTCTGCAGCGCGCATGGCGGCGGCAAGGCGCGCCGACATCTCGTCGGATGGAACGGCGATTCGAATCCGCTCCTTGCGCCACCTTTGAGGAGCGACGCAATGTTGGACTACAAGGCCTATGAGGAATGCTTCAACGCCGGCGACGACGACGAGCTGGTGCGCCGCTTCTTCCATGACGACGTGACCTTCTCGGGCGGAACGCGCGATTACACCGGCAAGGATGAGCTGATCGCCTTCCTGCGCTGGGCGCATGACGGGGTGCGCGAGGTGATGCGCCCGCAAATGGTGCTGCAGGACGAAAGCCACGTCTTCGCCGAGGTGGACATGGATTTCCATGCCACGAAGGAGCGGCCCGAATTCCCCTTCGGCCATCTGCGTCCCGGCGACAGGGTAACGGTGAAATTCTTCGTCACCTACCTCGTCCGCGACGGGAAGGTGGCGCAGCTCAAATCGATGACCTGGCCGCCGGGCAAGGGCGTGACCAACATCCCGCGCCTCGGCCCGCATCCCAGCCAGGTGGCGGCGTTCCATGCCTATGTCGCGGCTTTCGGCAATGCCGATTTCGAGCGCTTCACCGCATTCTACAACGAGGATGTCGTGCTCCAGCTCGGACCCGCCTATCCGCCGCTGCACGGGCCGGAAGGCATTGCCGGCTTCTACCGCCCGATGTTCGCGCGGGTTCGTGAACAGCTCGCGATCCATTCGGTCGAGGCGTCGGACACGGCGATCACGCTCGACGCTACCACGCGCTTCACCGCGATCGCCGATGCGCCGGATTTCGTCATCCGGCCGCTGGCAAAGGGCGATTATGTCGAGGGCCGGGTCCTCGTGGATTACGCGCTGCGGGACGGCCGCATCTCCAAGATTACCGTCCGCCGTAATGGCGAGATGACGATGCACCGCAACGGCGAATGAGCGAGTACTCCGCCATTGGGCCGCAGCCTCGCCAGGTTGGCGACATCCCCTGGGCCAGGATCGGCTGGTGGGTGATGGCCGTGCCGGCCCTGGCCTCCGCACCTGGGGAATATTCGTTTCGATCGCCTATCCGGACCTGGGTGATCATTATGCGCGCATGTTCGCCATCCCGGCGATCGCGTTCCTCCACACGGCGGGGGGGGCGGCCTTGCCTCCCTCATCGGGCCGTTCCAGTTTCTCGGCCGGTTACGGCAGCGCTATCCCGGCCTGCATCGATGGCTAGGACGGACCTATCTCGTCGCCGTGGGGCTGAGCGCCCTTGGCGGCCTTTATCTTTCACCCGGCAGCCTGGCATCGAACACATATGGCATCGCGTTCATCGCGCTGGCGCTGGCCTGGCTCCATAGCGGCTGGCATGCCTATGCGAGCATCCGCCGCGGGGACGTGCAGGGCCACAGGCGGTGGATGATCCGCAACTTCGCGCTCACATATGCGGCGGTGGCCCTGCGGATCGAAATGCCGATCTTCATGCTGGCGGACATGGATGAAATCGTCGCCCTGAATGTCGTCGGCTGGACCTGCTGGGTGCCGAATCTCATCGCCGTCGAATGGTGGATCAGGCGCCGCGCCAAGCCGAAGCCGCTCGTCGGTGCGCCAGCGCTGGGATGAGCGCCCCGGCGAATATTGGAAGGTGGGCCTCCCGCTTTCCTAGAGAAGCAGTCCAAGTGCGGACGGCCAGCCGACGTCCCTTTCCCGCCTCCTCCGATCAGCGTTTCCGCGGCTTGTCCGCCGACTGGTACATGGAAAGGACGTGCCCCTGCGGGTCCTCGAATTCCGCCGACCAGCCGCCCGGCGCGTGACTGACAGGCGTCACGATCGTGACGCCTTTGCCCGCCAGCTCCGACACCATGTCGTCGATGCCGCCCTCCGCGATCTCGAACACCACGATCGGCGTGCTTCCCGGCCGCGACTCCTGCTTGAAGAAGAGCAATTCCACGCCGTTGCCCGTCGCAGCCGTCAGCCAGGGATTGCCGTCGCCGTCATCGTCCATCCGCTCGACCGCCAGGCCGAGCACGTCCCGGTAGAACGCCTCGGTGCGGTCGACGTCGTTGACATAGTAGCAGACGGCACCCAGCCGGGATTTAGCGAACATGGATCTACTCCTTCAAATGGCTCGAACCGCTACCTAGTTGCCGGGCCCCCGGCTTTCGTGAGGTGCCCACGACAAAAAGATTGCCATCGGGATCATGGCTGGCGAGCACGGCGCCCGGGCGCCGGGCCGGCGGCAGAAGGGCGCGCCGAATGAGGCCGAAGTCGAGCGGGCCACTAAGTCCGGACACGCCGTCCAGCGAGCCGCCGCCCTCGGCCCGCCAGCGGCGCCGGATGTCGGCGATGCGCTGGCGCAAGGCAGGCTCGTTCAGCCGCAGCAGCCAGAGGATCTCACGCTTGCCGTGGCCGGTCAGGACCAGCAATGCCGTGGTGCGGAGCTTTGGCGGGAGGCGCTTCACGAACCCGATAGGGACCTCCGCGCTCTCGCAAGTGCGCGCGTCCATCACCTCCATCGAGGCAGCGCACTGCTCCCGAGTCCGTCTGCGCATAGCCGTGCGCGCATCGAATAAGGCGCGCCGGCGAAGCGCGCCGACGAACCAGCGGCGATTGGCCGCGCAGGAGAGATCGCCCCTGCCCGCCTCGACCGCCGCAAGCCAGACCGTCTGAAAGAGGTCCTCGGCTTCCGGCCGCCTGCGGGCGACTCGCTGCGCCTCGCGGAGGAGCTGGGAGATTGTGCCTGGTGGTGGTTTGCTCTCCGGATTCACCAGGCTTCTGTGTCAGCCTCGGCGGTGCGGGCCAAGGCTTAAGGTCGCCGACTCCATTCGACGCCCTCAACATCCCTCGATGAACGCGGTCGCTTGCTGCACTGTCTCACTCCAGGGGTGCAGTTCAAACGCACGCGTCGGGTCGAATTAAGTATAGCGTCCCCGGAACCCGCTTTAGCGTCCCCGGAACCCGCTTGCTGGACGGCCGCGACGCCGCCTGTTAGCCTTGCACGATGCGCCACGCTTTCCTCGTGCCGCTCGCCTTTGCCGCGGCCTTTCCGGCCGGAGCGGCCGTTCAGGGCCGCGACGAATGCGTCCGCGTCGTCGAGCTCGAAGATGGCGCCAGGGTGCGCCTCGGTTTCAATGTCCCCCTTCCCGACCCATCCGCCAAGGGCGTGGGAAGGCCATTTTCCGTCTGGGTCGAAGGCGCCCCGCTTCCCGAAGTGGCGCCCGATCGACCGCATGTCCTCGCGATCGACTTCGACGATCCGTGGATGCGTGAAACCCAATCGGCCAGGCTCGACTCCGCGGCTTTGCTCGATACCCTGCGCGACGACCCCATATTCGAGATCGGCTCCGATCCCGTCATCGAGCTCCCGATCCGCGACGGCGCGAGGATCGCCGGCGAGATGGAGCGATGCCTGGCAACGCCGCCGCCGGTGAGCGGCCGGTCGGACGACGCCGCTTGCCGCCACGCGGTCCCGATAGCCGACGGCGTCGTCGTCAGGTTCGATTTCCACCAGAATCGGTCCCGGGCGCGCGTGGGTGCGCCCGCCGCCCCGCCGAGATGGGTTGCGGTCGCGGTCGACGGATCGCCGATCCCCTCGCCCGGATCGCGCGCGGCCACGATCGTTCTGGCAAGGCCCGATTTCGTGCGATCCTCCAGGCTGTTCGTGGATCTTGACCCGTTCCGCGCCGCGTTGCGCTCCGGCGCAACGATCGAATTGCGCGGAGGACGGGGCGAAGTGCTGCATGAGGTTGCCTTTCCCGATCGCGTGCAGGCAGTGCGCCAGGCCGAGCATTGCATGGCCGGGACCCGCGAAGCAGGGAGTCGGTAGCGCCATCATGGACGCCCGTGCGCCAACAGGCCGCCGACTCGATCGCCCCGCCGCCGCCTGCTGGCCCGCCGCGATGCGCCGTGCTTTGCTCGTGCCGCTTCTTCTCGCCGCAACGGCGCTTCCGGCCGAGGCGGCCTTCCAGGAGCGCGACCCATGCCGCCGCACCATCGCGCTCGACGACGGCACGACGCTGCGCCTCGCTTTCAACGTCTTTCCCTCTGCGACGCCCGCTTCCAGGCGGCTATACCAATCGATCTTCCTCTGGGCCGATGGCCGGGCGCTCCCCGACCTGCCGAGAAATTCCTCGCATTATCTCATGATAGACCTTGAAGTATCCCGCACGTTGGAAGGGGAATCGGCCGAGCTGGACCATGATGTGCTGCTCGATGCCCTTCGCGCGAACGCGACGCTGGAAACCGGCTTTGGCGCGTTTCCGATCCGCGACGGCGCGAGGATCGCCCGCGAGGCGGACCAATGCATGACCCGATCCGGCCGCGAGCCGCCGTGCAGCCACATTGTCCGGCTCGAGGATGGCCGGAGCATCAGGTTCGAATTCCGTCATGGCGGGCCTGCCTATCGGCCGCGCGGCGATGCGCTTGAGCTCGCCGTGTCGGTCCGCGGATCGGCGCTGCCTTTGGCCGGAACGCGCCGGGCCAAAATCCAATTCTCCCAGACCGTCCGCGAGCGGTCGCCTTTTACGACCGCCGATCTCGCTTCATTCGTCCGCGCGCTGCACGCCAGCCCCGATTTCGAGTTGCGCAATTCGTTGGGCCATCGGCTGCGCACCATCTCGATCCCCGACGTCGATGGGGTGACCCGCCAGGCGGAGCATTGCATCGCACTTCGCGAAGCGGGAGGCCGCTAGAATCCAGAGCCTTGCCGCGCCGGCCATGCGGTGAACCGCAGCCCGCTGCGCCCGTCGGGCTTCAATCCTCACCCCGGCTTCGTCCTGCCCCAGCGCTCCTCACTCACCGACCGAGAACAGGGTCGGCAGCAGCGCGAAGCCCGCGACGACCAGGCCGGTGGCCGGCCATCGCCACATCCCCATCCCCTGCCAGGCACGCGCCGCGATGCTCCTGCCCTCGCCACGCAGGCGCTTCGATCGGCTGAGGCGCATTGCGTAGAGCATCGCGCCGGAGACGGAGAGGCCGGTCAGGAGCAGGCCGAACAGGAACCAGACGATCTTGGTCCAGTAGCCGCCGAAGGTTCCGAAGTGGAGCGGATCGGCGGCCTCCGCGATGCGCTGGTGGACGCTCATGGCGCGGGCGTCGGCGAGGAGGACGGGCGCGCCGGTGCGGGCGTCGGTCCAGACGGCGTTGGCGCGGGGGCGGACGAGGATGGCCGCCTTCTGTCCTTCGAACTTGAAGGCGCCGAGCCGGTCGGTGGGCAGCATGACGCGCTCGATGCGGAGCGCGGGATCGGCCGCGCGGGCGGCGGCGAGGCCGACGGCGAGACGATCGCCAAGGTGGTGCGGCGGCACCTCCGCGGCGGCTATTTCGGGCCGCGGGGCGGCCGGCGCCCCGGCGGCGACCTCCTCGGCGAGATACCACAGGCCGGTGACGATCATGAGCGCGACGAACCACAGGCTCCAGACGCCGGCGAGCCGGTGGAAATCGCCCATGCCGGTACGGGCGTCGCGGGTGCGGATCGGGCGGGCGAAGCCGCGCCACCATTTCTTGTAGACGAGGAGCGAGGAGACGAGGGTCACGAGCAGAAGAAGGGCCAGAGAGGAGACGATCGGCACGCCGAGCCAGATCGGCATGTTGAGGTGGCGGTGCATGTTCCTGAGCACCCGCTTGGCGCCGACCCAATGGCCCTCGCCCTGCATCCGGCCGGTGGTCGGATGGGCATAAAGGAAGACGTAGCTGCCGTCGGGCCGCCTGGCGGTGACGATGGCGGCGAAGGCGCGCGCCGGCGGGGCGTCGATCGACTGGAACCGATAGCCGGGCCGCGTTCGCGCCGCCTCCCGCGCGATCGCCGGGAAGTTCGTCGGGCCAGAGACGCTGGCCATGTCGACGCGCAGCGCCGGGCGCATCGCCCAGTCCAATTCGGCGCTGAACACGGCGAGCGTGCCGGTGAACAGGACGAAGCTCAGTAGCACCGAGAATTTGAGCCCGGCCCATTGGTGGACCAGCCACCAGATGCGGGCCCGCTTGCGCGCCGGCGCCGCCTTGACGCGGGCGTCGGCGCCGGCGTCGGCGCCGGACGCGCTCCGGGCCATGGCGGCCGGGCTCACCACCGGTGCGCGATCTCGAGGAAGATTGTGCGCGGCTCGCCGGGGAAATGGCCGGTGCGCGAGATGAAGCCGGAGGCCGCGTAGGTCTTGTCCAACAGATTGTCGACGCGGACGAGAGCGCGCCACGGCCCGCGCTCCCAGATCAAGGAGGCGTCGAACACCAAATAGGGCCGCACCCGCTGACCGTCGATGCTCAGCCGCTCCGACACGTAATCGCCGCCGAGCGCGATCGCGAGGCCGGGCCGCGGGAACTGGTAGCGGGTCCAGAAGCCGAACGTGTGCTCCGGCGCGTTGGCGAAGCGATCGCCGACATTGTTCGAGAAGCCGCCGCCGGTGCCGGAATCGCGGGTGATCCGGGTGTCGTTATAGGCATAAGCGACGACCGCGACCCAATTGGGGGTGATGTCGGCGGCGAGATCGAACTCGATGCCCTTCGACGTGATCTCGCCGAACGCGACGAGATCGTCGACGCCGTCATTGCCGGGATCGCCGGCCGGATCGGCCTGGAGGAGGTTGGTCCGCCGGATCCGGTAGGCGGCGAGGGTCGACTGGAGGCGGCCGCCCATCAAGGCCGTCTTCACGCCGCCTTCGAAGATGTCGCCGGCGGTGGGATCGAACGGGCCGCCGGCGAGCGGATTCTGGCTCGATATGTCCTGCGGCTGGAAGCTCTCGGCATAATGGCCGAACAGCGACACTTCCGGGGTGACGCGGTAGACGAGCCCGGCGCGGACCGTCTCGTCGCTGCCGCTGAAGCGGTCGGCGCCGTCACGGTCGTCGAAGCGGTCGTGGCGGATGCCCAGCACGGCGATCACCGGCCCGACCGTGAGCTCGTCGAGCAGATAGAAGCCCTCGCGCTCCTGCGACGTGTCGGTGATGTTGAACGGGATCTGGCTATAGGTGGCCGGGTCGGTGACGCCGTAGACCGGATCGAACAGGCTGAGCGGAGTCGGCAGGCCGGGCGTGTCCATGGTGTTTCCGCGCAGGCTTCGGCCGCGGAACTCGAAATCGCCGGTGAACCAGTCATAGCCGACGAGGATGCGGTTGCGCACGTTCGGCGCGACGTCGGCGGACCAGACCGCGTTGGTTCCGAACGACCAGGTCTCCTGCCAGCGCATCTGGTCGCGAAACTCGCGGGTGCTGGAATCGATCACGCCGTCGCCGTCGGAATCGAACAGGCCGCGCGGCTCGTGATATTGCTGCTCCTCGAACGCGTCGTTGTAGCGAAGCGTCGCGTCGAAGGTGACGCCGGCGAGCGGCTCCGCCTCGAGCCGGGCCTGGACGACGTCCGAGAGCAGGTTGAGATAGTCGCTCGCCTCGTTGTGGTTCCAGTCGATGTCGGTGAGGAAGCGGCCGTCATCGTCGGCGGGGACGCCGCGCAGGCGGTTGCCCTGAAGATCCTGGTCGTAGCGGGTCGCCTGGACGATGAGGCGGGCGGGACCGAAATCGTAGCTGAGCCCGCCGTCGGCGATGAAGGTCTCGCTGCCGGCGTTGATCCGGAACGAATCCTGGTCCTCGTAGAACAGGCCGGCACGGCCGGCGAAGCCGGCGCCGAGCGGGCCGGTGACCTCGGCGGAACCGCCATAACGGTCACGATTGCCGAGCACCGCGGTGACCGATGCGGCGAAATCGTCCTCCGGCTTCCTGGTGATGTAGTTGAACAGGCCGCCCGGGGCGCCCGGGCCGTAGAGCATGCCGGCCGGCCCTTTCAGGAACTCGACGCGCGCGATGTTGAACAGCTGCGGCACGGAGAAGCCGGCATAGGGATCGCCGCGCAGGCCGTCGTAGAAGATCTCCTCCTGGCGGAAGCCGCGCGCGGTGACGCCGGCGTAGCTGAAGAAGCTGACGCCCGGAATGTTGCGGTAGAGATCCTGAGCGTCGCGCGCGCCCTGATCCTCGATCAGCTGCTCGGTGATGACGTTGATCACGAGCGGGCTTTCGAGCGGATCGGCGGGCAGCTTGCCGGATGCCGTCTCCTCGATCCGGTAGAGGCGGCTCGCCCGGCCAGTGACGATGATGCTCGCCTGGTCGGCGGTGTCGGCCGCCATTTCCGCGCCGGCGGAGTCAGCCGAGGCGGAGCCGGCGGCCGTCGTCCCGGAGGCGGCGGCGCCGCCGTCCCCCTCCGAAGCCAGAGCGGCACAGGCCGGAATCAGCGTGCCGGCGAGCAGCAGCGCAGTGCGTGCGAAGATCATCATGGCCCCTTTTGCGAATCGTTATCAATTGCGCCTAGAAGCAATGATAATGACTCGCAATATGTAAAAGGCTCGGAATCGCAGCCGAGCAAGTCCGCCAGGCGCCGGTAATCCCCGGTCGACGGCGCGACGCGATCCCCGACGCCGAGCGGGCGGCGCGTCAGGCGGAGCATTGCTTCGACCGGCGCGATGCCGGGGAGGCGGACGGACGGGGCTATCCCGGTCCTCGCCCGAGTTGCGGACCAGTTCGCCAAGTCCACGTCCATGTCACATCGGGTCGATGAGAACGTCGTCCATTCATCGGTCCGAGCGATAGGGAAATTGTGACGGGCACAGCGGGCAGTCCGCTGCCATCAGCACGTCCGGCAAGCCGGCCGGCGCATGCGAGGTGTGGCTCACCGGGGACCTGAAACCGCCTCCGCCGGAGCGAAAGGCAGGCAGGAGTCAGGCGGCTTTCAGACTCGAAAGGAACTCGGCCGTGTCCCTGGTGAGCGCCTGCGCCTGCCTGACGAGCGCGTCGGTCGTTTGCCCGAGCGCATTGGTCAGCCCGCTGGCATCGTCCGCGGCACGCTCCGCGTTCGCCGCGCTTCCCTGCAGCTCGGTCGTGAGCGACGCCGCGACGCCCGCATATTGCTGAATCATCTGAATGACGGCGTCCTGCGCGGCAATCGCCTGATCGACGGCCTGCGAGATCTCGTGAACGGAATCGAAGCTGCCGCGCATCTCGCGCACGATCGATTCCGTCGAAGCGACGGCATCCGAGATGGCGTTCAGGTGCCGGCGAACCTCGTCGGTGGCCGTCATGGTCTGCGCGGCGAGCGCCTTGACCTCGGCCGCGACGACCGAGAAGCCGCGTCCCGCGTCGCCGGCTCGCGCAGCCTCGATGGTCGCGTTCAGAGCGAGGATGTCCGTCCTGCTCGCAATGCCGGCGATCGTGTCGATGACGCCCCTCACGCCCACCGCGCAAGTCACGAGGGCTGCAAATCGCTGGTCCGCCTCGCGGGAAAGCGCCTGAACCTCCCGAGTCACCCCCTCCTGGTCCGCCAGCCGGCGCTTCACGCCGGAGGCGGAATGCGCGAGCTCGTCGCAGGCCTGCAGCAACGACGCGGCGCCCGTATCCGCCTCGCCGGCGCGCGCCGCCACGGACGCCACCTCCTGATAGGCGTTTCCGGTCGTCAGCGTCAGCGTGGCGGCCGCCTTTCGCGCCTGGGCGGCGGCGGCAGCCAATTCATTGATCGTCGCCACCACACCGGCCTCGAAATGTCCGGCGATTCCGCCGATCGCTTCACGCCTGATCCGCTCACGCTCCTCCTGGACCTGCACATTGGCCTGCGCCGCGGAAGCTTCCGACCGCCATTTCTCCTGTTCGGCATTGGCCCGGAGCAGCTCGCCTTCGCTCGCGGCTTTCGCCAGCGCGGCGCCGGCTTCGAACTGATGGGTGAACATCTGCGCCTGCGCGAGCACCGACCGTCCGAGCAGAAGAACGAACACGGCGAGGAACAGGAAGACCGCCGTCGGGATAGCGGAAAGGACGGAGTAGACCATGCACACCGCGACCGCGGTCCCGAGAAAGGCCAGGCTCGCCGCCGGCAGGGCCGAATAGCGCAGTGCTCCCACCGCCATCACCCCCGCCATCACGGTGGCGATCAGCGCCAGCTCGTCGGGCGGCGCTTGCGAGCCCGCCATGGACAGGAAGATGAACCAGCCGAACGACACCATCGAGGCTTCGAGGGCGAGGCCGCGAATATGCACGGCCGGACGGATCACCTTCCAGTCACGCGTCCTGAATCGCCACCACCGCCAGAGCACGAACCCGGCGACCAGCGCGTGCATCGCCGCGGCGCCGAGGACCGACGTGAAATTCGCCGAATCGCGCAGAGAGAAAGTGAGCGTGGCGGCGACCAGGAGGCTGACGGCGAACGTCAGCGGATAAGACCGGTAAACGAACTGCATCTGCGCACGCAGCAGATCAGCGGGGACCTCGTCCCACTGGCGGAAAAGACGGGTCAGGCCGCGCAAGATCATCTCGTTCCTAAGCGGAAAGGGAAGAATGTTCGGCTACCGCCGAGGTCCTAATTTGTCATTAACCATCCCGGCTCGGCCGAGCGGATTATGGTGCGAAGCCCAACCACCTAAATGGCGGCTCCCTTCCTGGCGGCGTGCACCTTGTGTTTGAGGCGCTGCGCCCGCTCATGGTGGTGGCCTTTCGAACTCAGAAGGCTTTCAGGGGCGTCGACGAGCGCGGCCGGTCGGGATGCGCCCGGCCGCCGGTAAGTCACCGGCCGCCGCGGCGCGCCGAGCTCAGCGGAACGCGTCTCTCCAGGGGCCGTTTCGGCCCGCGACCGTGAATCGCCCAAGAGAGCGGCGGCCGCCTCGGGCTTCAGTCTCCATGAACAGAGAAAGGACGAATGATGGACACCCAGGTTCTTGAGCGCGGAAAGGTGACCGGCAATCCGGAGCTCACGCGGGTTCCCGTCGCGGAAACGGCCATGCTCATCCGCAGGCCCGTCGCCGAAGTCTTCAAGGCCTTCGTCGATCCCGCGATCACGTCGAAATTCTGGTTCACCCACGGCAGCGGGAGGCTAGAGGAGGGCGCCCAGGTTCAATGGGACTGGGAGAATTACGACTTCTCGAACAGGGTGACGGCAAAGGCCGTCGAGCCGAACAAGCGAATCGAGATCGAGTGGCAGGGCTACAGCGGCCCGACGATCGTGGAATGGACATTCGCGCCGCAGCAGGATGGAACGACCTTCGTCACCATCACCGAGGCCGGATGGACGGGCGACGCCGACCAGCTCGCCAAATATGCCGCCAATTCAGCGGAGGGATTCACCATCGTGCTTGCGGGGCTGAAAGCGCTGCTCGAGCACGACGTGCAGTTGAACCTCGTTGCGGACCGCTTTCCGAAGGGAATCGCAAGCCACTAGAGCAATTTTCTCGCGACCGGCGCCGGCCCCTTCCCTGCTCGCGCCCCTGATCTGCGCCGCCCGCGAACCGCAACGTACCGATCCGGGCAATGCGCACACGCGTCGGGGCGTCGACGAGCGACGCGCTTCGCGCCGGATCAGGCCTGAAAGAGCCGGACGAGGTTGCCGCAGCCGTCCTCGACCAGCAGGGTCGCCGGGCCCGATTCCGGCCGGGTCGGCTCGCCCCTGAGCGGCGCGCCGAGCGTCTTCAATCGGCGATATTCGGCATCCAGATCGTCGGCGGCAAAGAGGATGATCGGGATGCCCGCATCGTACAGCGCCTTCTGGAAGACCGCCGCCTCGGCGATGCCGCTGTTCGGCTCGAGCAGCAATTCGGTGCCCTCGGGATCGTCGGAATTGGTGACGGTAAGCCAGCGATATTCGCCGAGGGGCAAATCATGCTTCGTGCGAAAGCCGAGCACGCGCGTGTAGAAATCCAGCGCTTTCGCCTGGTCGTCCACCATCACGCTCATCAGCTTGATTCTGATCATGTCGTCGCTCCCGGGCTTTCGCCGAGGACGCGCCGGGCAGCGGGAGGTTCCGATATCCGGGACTCGCGCAGGCCCGAGTCACTCGATCCAGGACGCCAGATTCGCGAGGGTCGAGGCGAGGCCCGCTGCGTGGTCTTCGGGGCTTATCCCCGACGGCACATTCTCGCAGGTGATGGTCACGGCGGTACCGTCCGCCACCTGATCCAGCTTCCACGTCATCGTCATCGTGCCGGCAAACACGGGATCGTCGGACACGAACTCGATGTCCTGGACGATGAGCTCGGCCGGCTTCAGGCGAACGAAACGTCCGGCAACCTCGTCGGTGTTATCCGAAGTCTTGCCGGCGCCGTGCGCGTTCCCGAAGACCAGGGTCATGCGAAAGGCTCCGCCCTCTCGCGGATCGAAGACCTGAATGTGCCCGATCGCGCCCCTGGGCGGGAGCCACGAGACCAGAGCGCCAGGATCCATGAACGCATCGTAGATGGCCCGAGGCGCGGCCCTGATGATTCGCGAGGCGGAATCGACCCGCTTTCCGCTGGAGTCCGTCATGATCCCTCCTCTTCAACGTCGCGAGAAAGTCGGGGTTTGGCCGATGTCGCTGGGCGCTGCTATCCTTCGGGCGACAAGCTCGGCGGGCCGAGATGCTGCAGGAAATCGGGCTTGCCCATGGCGACGCCGGCGGCGCGCAGGATGCAGTAAGCGGCGGTGACGTGGAAGAAGAAGTTGGGCAGCGCGAAATCGGTGAGATAATCGCGGCCGATCCAGCGATAGCCCATGCCGTTGGGGAAGCGCAGCTCGACCTGGCGATCCGCGCTCGCGGCGAGGACGGCGGGATCGACGCTTTCGATAAAGGCGATCGTCTTTTCGCAGCGCTCGCGCAATTCGTCGAAGCTCGATTCGGTGTCGGGCATGGACGGCGCCTCGATGCCGCACAGCCGGCCGATCGCGTTCTTCGCGGTGTCGGACGCCATCTGATACTGGGCCGGGAGTGGGCGCATGTCCGGGGCCAACCTCGCCTCGAGGAGATCGGCCTCGGCCTTCTCGGCCGCCGCCTTGTCGAGCCAGGCGCGCATGTTGGTCAGCGCCTTGACGAAAACCGGCGCGGAGGCGTCGTACATGGTGATGGTCATGGGCAGTCCCCCGATGTTGGTGCGAGCGGCCATCGTGCCCCAGCTTGGGCGGGAATGCCAAGCCTCGACTGTCGCGGGCCGAAGCGCCGGTCGCGCCGTCCAGGGTGGAAGTGGCGGGTCCGCGAGCCTAGAGACGGGCGATGGATTTCGAGGACCAGCTGCGCCGCTATTTCGGCACCTCCGATCTCTCGGCGATCACGCCCGGCGCGCTCGCGGCCGGGGTCGAGCGGATGAAGGTCGATCTCGGGCTGGCGAAGGATCGCGAGCGGCAATTCGCGCTTTGGGCGTTGCTGCACATGCTGGGCGAGGCGCCGGATCTCGACGTCGCGTTCAAGGATGAACGGGACCGCGAGGCGGCGCGCAACTTCATGGACCTGGCGGCGCGGGCCGGAGAGGAATAAAGCCGGGCGGCGGCGGAGTTAAGTATAGCGTCCCACTAGTGTCCGGGGAACGTGCGCGCTTGGCCGCGCACATCGTTGATAAGACGTCATAAAAGGCGATTTTGGGGTTGTCACCGACTTGAACGGCGATCG
>Ga0299914_10000884_pt1 | contig 18989 bp, 20 predicted proteins | sample RVTome_10_FD_201361 | JGI IMG/M metagenome (GOLD analysis project Ga0299914, IMG submission 201361) | Soil microbial communities from uranium-contaminated site in the Upper Colorado River Basin, Wyoming, United States - RVT153D57 (version 2) ...
GCTTTACGAAAGCCCATGTAGGTCAGAACCGCTAGGGTAATGAACGATAGCTCAAGTGCTATAGCTCTGCCCAAGAATTGCGGATCGCCAAATGGGATCGCGATTGCACCTACTATGCTTATTGCCACAAGTATAATGACAACACGCGTAAAGGGCATCACAATTTCTTTGCCAAAATTTCATTAAAGCCTTTTGCTAACTATTAATAACGATCTTTGGTATCCTCACAAGATATGAAGGCTGCCCGGATAATAAAGACGAAGGAGCCGCTTGAAATCAAGAATGTCAACATTCCAAAGCCAAAGAGCGATCAGGTTCTTGTAAAGGTTGAAAGTGCAGGTGTGTGCCATAGTGATCTGCATCTGTGGGAAGGCGGGTATGCTGGCCCGCAGGGTGTGTTTATGAAGGTTGAAGACCGTGGAGTAAAATTCCCTCTTACACCCGGCCATGAAGTTGCCGGCACAATAGATGAAATCGGCGAATCCGTCACAGGCTTTTCCAAAGGCGACAAAGTGCTAGTCTATCCTTGGATAGGCGAGGGCATATGCCCCGCATGTCGGGTCGGCGAAGAAAACGTTTGTGATAGCCCAAGAAGCCTTGGAATATACCAAGACGGTGGATATTCAGAAATGGTTCTTGTCCCAAGCTACAAATATCTTGTCAAGCTACGGGGCCTCGATCTGAACTCTTCTGCGTCACTTGCCTGCTCCGGTCTCACAGCATATACAGCTGTCAAGAGAGCAGAGTCGCATCCAGGTCAAACGATTGTAGTAGTCGGAGCCGGCGGCCTTGGGCTGATGGCAGTGCAGCTTGCCAAGGCAACAACAAATGCACAAATAGCCATTGTGGACATTGACGAGAAGAAACTTGCAGAGGCAAAAAGACTAGGAGCCGACGAAATTATCAATTCAGCAGCTGGCGACCCAGTGAAGAGTGTCAAGGATATCACCGACGGCCTTGGAGCGGAAACGGTCATTGACTTTGTGAACAATGGCAAGACCGCACCAAACTCGCTAAACATGCTGAAGAAGAGGGGTCGGCTTGTAATGGTAGGGTTGTTTGGCGGATCGCTAGAGCTAAACCTTCCACTTGTCCCACTGCGGGCATTTACGTTGACAGGAGCCTATACCGGCAAGTTCGCTGACCTAGTGGAACTGGTCGCTTTGGCTAGGCTGAACAAGATCCAATCATTAGTATCTAAAAAATTTACGCTAGATGAGGTAAATACCGCACTTGAGGAGCTCAAGGCCGGCAAGATTATTGGAAGGTCGGTCATCAATCCCTAGGTGATAGTAACTTTCTTGTCCTATGTGTTGTAGAGAGAGAGGCATTACGCTCTTTCCAGAACCTTGTTACTCTAGATATTCTCAACGAGTTGCATATGGACCCAGCCATCGGCTCGGGGAGCCCGTCAGACAATTAACAAACTCTTAGGTTATTTATTCTACATATTCTAGTAAGGGACTATTTAACAAATTCTGAAGTCTTATAAAGTTTAAGCACCTAAAATTATCGTGGCAAGCGAGGATAAAACTAATACTTATGACGAGACCGTGAGCAGGACGACTTCAGAACCCCCAGCTGACGTGACAGTTACTGAAGAGACAGCCATAACGGCCGTGCCGGCAGGCGAGGTTGAGACGTATGAAGTACAGTCTGAGACAACAACATCGGAGGAAGAGTCGGTCTCTACAAAAGCCAGAGAGGCGGGAAGATCGCTCAAGGATCTTATTTATTCGCTTGGCAGAAAGACGAAGGAGGTAACCGAAGAAAAAGCGCGGGAGCTTAAAGCCCAATCAGTCGATATTAGCACGAAAACAGATGCACAAGACATCCAGCACTTGGGCGACGACGTTGAAAAGCTAATCACAGTCTTTGAAGATACCATGACTGAGATCCGCAAAGAGCCATATGATGAGCAGGAAAAGCTGCTCGTGGGCTACAAGAAGCTGCTAGAGGAGCAGATCAATGTCATCAATGCAAGGCTATCAATGGCCAAGCGCCTGAAGCCAGGCGCCTGACCGAAAGACTTCGGCACCTCTACTCTACCAGCAGTTTGCTTGCAATATCCTTGACCACTACAGACTTAACATTGACAAACTCCTTGATGCCAAACTCGGAAAGCTCCCTCCCAATACCTGACTTCTTGACGCCGCCAAATGGTAGGCGCGGGTCAGACTTTACCATTTCATTTACTGACACTATGCCGGTTTCAACCAGACGCGCCAGCCCTATACCTCGGCCGATGTTGTTTGTCCATATGCTTGCACCGAGTCCAAATTCAGAATTGTTTGCTTCCATTATAGCCTCCTCTTCGTTGCTAACCACTATGATTGGGGCTGCTGGGCCAAATACTTCTTCCCTCACTACTTCCATGTGATGGTTCACATTTGAGATTATAGTAGGCTCATAAAAGAACCCCTCTCTATTGATAGCCCTGCCACCGATTAGCACCCTGCCGCCTTTGTACTTTGCATCATCCACTTGCTTGGCAAGTGCCTGCCTCTGGCTGTCTCTAACAAGGGGCCCTACTGTGGTCTTGGAGTCAAGCGGATCGCCAACGACTTCGGATTGCGTATTTTCGACAAACAGCATTGTGAACTTGTCTGCAACCTCCTTCACAACGATAAAGCGCTTAGCAGCTATGCAGCTCTGACCTGTGTTCAGCAGCCTCGACTGCGTTGCCATGTAGGCAGTCTGGTTAAGGTCAGCATCTTCGAGCACGATAAAGGGGTCGCTACCACCAAGCTCTAGTACAAACTTTTTCAGATCCTTAGACGCAAGCTCGGCCACTCGCCTGCCAGTATTGACGCTTCCGGTAACAGAAACCGCGTCAATGTTTGACTGAACTAGTGCTTCGCCTGCACGAGAATCTCCTACTACTGCCTGGAATATGTTTTCTGGAAAGCCAGCATCCATGAACGCCTGCTCTATTTTTATTGCGCTCCCAAGGCAGATGCTCGAGTGCTTTAATAGACCCACGTTGCCAGCAGTCAGTGCTGGCACTGCAAACCTCATGACCTGCCAGAACGGAAAATTCCATGGCATGATACACGCCACAACTCCGAGTGGCTCAAACGACACGAAGCTCTTGCGAAATTCAGTCGGTATTATTTCATCACGCAAGAATGCTTCTGCGTGCTCGGCATAATAGTCGCAAACCCATGCACATTTTTCAATTTCTGCTAAGGATTGCCTGATTGGTTTACCCATTTCTTCCGTGACTAGTCTTGCGTATTCTTCCCTGTTTTTCCTCATTACCCTGCCAAGCCTACGCATATATTCGGCGCGCTCTGCAACATCCAACTTCTTCCATTTGACAGATGCTTCTCTCGCGGCCTTGACCTTCCTGCTGACTTCATCAGAGTTTACATTTTCATAGGTCGCAAGTATCTTTCCAGTGGCTGGGTTGATAGTTTCAATCTTGGACATGCGAGACAATGATTGCACTTCCGACATAAGAAATTATGTGTATCCCGCGGGCAGGATTTGCCCCAAATGGTTCTTGACCAGTTTGTTTGAGCCTGCGACTCTTCGGTTTCTGCCTTATTGTACGCCCGATAGGCTGCTTCACGCGGTCAGCTACTGAGAAGCCGACATCTACAGCCGAAAGCTCTACCAGGCTGAGCTACCGCGGGACATTTCCGTTTTCTGCAAGAATGCTATATAATTGTGGCGTCAGAGATATTTGGCAACATCGAGCACAAAGTAAGAGATGATTTTGTCAGCACCAGCCCTCCTTATTGAGGCAATAGAACGGACCTTCCATTCTTCTTCATCGATCCACCCTCGCATTGCAGCCGCCTTTATCATTGCATACTCACCACTGACGTTCTGCACTGCGACTGGATAATTGAATCTATTCTTTACCATCCTTACAAGGTCAAGGTACATAAGAGCAGGCTTTATCATGACCATGTCAGCCCCTTCGTTAATGTCGGTTTCTATTTCCCGCAGTGCAACCCTTGAATTAGAATACGATACCTGATACGATGACTTATCGAGTCGTGTAGTCATTTTTGCAAACGCTGCTGACCGAAAAGGAGTGTAAAGGGATGAAGCGTGCTTGGCAGAGAAGGAGAGTAGTGATGCATCAAGCCTGCGATTATGAAGCTCCCTCTTAATCGCATAAACCTGCCCGTCCATCATGGCAGAAGGCGCTACTACATCTGCGCCGGCTTCTGCATGGCTTGCTGCGATCTTCGCTAGGACTTTTAGCGTAGCGTCATTAATTATCCTTCCGCCGTAGCTGATAATGCCACAGTGTCCTGTCAGGTTGTACTGGCAAATGCAAACATCAGTTGCAACACTCATCGCACTGCCAAAGGATGACTTAATGTCCCTTACTGCGTCTTGGACAATGCCATTTCTGTCAAAAGCAGATGAGCCAATTGGATCCCTGCTCTTTGGTATCCCAAAGATAATCACTGAAGAAATGCCGCTATCAGCAATTGATTGGACACGCTGTGAGATCCTTCGAACAGGTGTCACGGCCATGCCCGGCATGGATTTTATCATGCTTGGACTATTAGAAACAATTACAGGAAATACGAGGTGGCTTTTGCGTAGGCCCGAGGAGGCAAACATTGTCTTGTAATTATCCTCGTCGCTGCGCGCGTTTCGCCGCTGCAAAGGTATCCCTCATTGCTTGGCGAGCGGCCTATGAATATATGTTTTCACAGTAGCACCACCAATAATCAATGACAAAACTCAAATGACATCTAGGGGACGAAGCTAATGTGCGCGGAATAACTGTTGGCATCCCTTCATACAATGAAAGACAAAACATAGTAAACCTCTTGAGGGCGATTGAAGAGCAGCAGACACCGATATTTGAAGTCCTTATTTCAGATGATTCATCTGACAATACACCTAGCCTTGTGCGCAATTTCGCCCAGCATTCATTGCTTGACATCCAACTTTTCCATCATGATACAAGAAGGGGTGCTGCAGCGGCGTGGAATGAAATTCTTCAAAGGGCGGCTGGAGATACCGTAGTTCTTTATGATGCTGACACCATTCCTCACCCTTCTTGCACCGAGCAGCTTGTGTCGCACATTCAAGGAAATGTTGGAATTTGCGCATCAAATTCTCAGCCGGTACAGGCAGTAGGCATAGCTGGCAGGGCGTCTGTATTCATCTCAAAATGGCTCAGGTCCGTGAGGCTAGCACGGCTGTCTCAGTACACGGTGATGGGCAGGGCGCTTGCCATTAATTCTAGGGAAGCTAAAAAAATAGAGATACCAACGAACATGATCGCAATTGATCTTTATTTACAGTGCAAGATTCTTGAAATGGGCCGAGATATAATTTACAATGACAATGCAATAGTATACTTCAAACCTGCTAATAACATACACGATCTCGCATCGCAGGTGATGAGGGCAGTCAATGGACATAAGCAGATAGAGGATTATGTCTCTTTATTTAGCATCGGCTTGCCGCGAGAAGTAGCGATTGCCAATGCGGTAAAGAATGCTGCCAAAGATCCGCTTGGCGCCGTGTCAGTTGCAATAGAATATTCATTGATACCGTACTACCGGTCAAGACTTGAGCACACTGACACAGCAAAGTGGCATACTGCAGCAAGCTCGAAAGCAATAGACTACCAGCAACTAAAGACAAGGTTCTGACTGACTGAATGAAACACTTTTTTATAACCCATCTTCTGTAACGAAACAAGCGAGAAGGGTTTCCTGATGTCTGAAATAAAGAGGCAGTTTGAGACAATCACCAGTAACGGGGTGCTGTGGATAAATATACAAAAGCCAACATTTGCGGATATTAACGCTCTTGGGCAGAAATACCCCTTCCACAGGCTCAACCTTGAAGATTGTCTCTCAAAGATCCAAATCCCAAAGATTGACCGGTATGAAAGTCACATCTTTGCCATTCTTCATTTTCCTACGCCAGACAAGGAAAAGGGCTTTCTCTTTAGTCAGCTTGCGATCTTTATGGGCTCCGATTATCTCGTGACAATCCACCAAGGAGACCTGAAGGCACTTCAAGAGCTGTTCTGCATGTGCAAGAAGGATGAAAAGCAGCAGGCGGCAATAATGGGCAGGTCGTCAGGCTATCTGCTCCATAAGATAATCGATACACTGGTGGATGACCTCCTCCACATCCTGATGAAGGTTGTAGGCAACATCGATGATATTGAGGATAGTGTATTTGACGAGCAAATATCGATCCCACGCCAGATCTCTCTTTTGAGAAGGGAGATAACAACCTTAAGAAGAATAGTAATCCCGCTTCGTAGGACGGTAGTTGATTTATCTAAGGATGTCCAGCGCTTTTCAAGAGAGGACCTTGCTCCATATTTTAAAGACGTCCAAGATCACATTGAAAAGGTGTACGAAGCTTTGGAAGAGGCAAAAGAAACAGTAGAGATCTACAAGGACACGGACTACATGCTCAGCCAAGAAAAAACTAACAAGATATTAGGCGTGCTAACAATAGTATTCACACTATCGATCCCAGCTACAGTCATTGGCACCTTTTATGGAATGAATATCGTTCTGCCAGGAGGAGCAGAAACAGGGCCTTGGACTCGGCTCGGGCCTTACACTGCTTTGATATTTGTTTTGGTGATTTCATCGATTTCTGCCCTACTTATGCTATTATATTTCAGAAGGCTTGGATGGCTAGGACCATCAAGGTAACCGTAGTGGTGTACTTGACAATTGCTATTTCCTCTTTTTTTCCTTGACTATTCGCCATATCCATTTCTTCTTAGACACATAACATTGAAAGCATAGTGGAACTATCTCAGGTGGGTTTTCTAAGGAACCGTTTGTTACGAAAAAAACAGCTGGGGTATTAGCACACTTGCAGCATATGAAGCTTGAAGGGCTATGGCTTGACGCTATGTCTATTGGGATAGTCGGCTGCGGTGTCTTTGTCATATTCTGTCACATGCCTTTATTTCAGTAGCCAATAAGGGGGACGTTATTATCATAATGTCCAGAATAGAACATGGCACTCAGGGAGAAATAAGGTTATGGCTTAATTATTATATAAAAATTCTCGTCGAGTCTACTTCTTTTCCATAAAAATTAGTAACTAGCGAGAGTTATACAAACACTTCGCAAAAGCGTTCCGTCTTCCTTCAGTACCATCTGGTATTTATTGTGTCTCTCAGACTTCCGAGCAGGATTGCGGTTGGCGGCATTAGCACGGATATTGGTGGTGTGATTTCTCCTCATTATTGGTCGAACAATACCTTCTTTTGGAATTGCGCTTGCAATAGAAAAAAGGGGACTGGAAGCCATTTCGTGATGCTTTAGATAAATCAGATAGAAAGAAGTTTTACGAAATGTTCGATATCTCACGATTCTACATTTCAACCCGCTCTAATTGTGTTCGGTATGTAAGAGTACACCCAAGTCTTATGTCTATACTGCTTTACCATTACAAACATCTTCTGATATGGCTGAGGTGTGTCTTCTGCAAAGAGAGAAAGAAGCCAAATAGAATGGCGACGCAACAAGGTCCAAGAACTATAGCAGTTGAAGGATATAACCAGTATGAAATGGAATCCGCCGCATACATACAAGGGTAGAACCGTCTATCTTGTTCTTGTTTGTTTATGGGTGAATGAGTGAGTGAGTTGCCTTATCATTAAGGCCAAAATTGTCCTTCTTTGCCAAAATGCAGTCTATGACGGTTAAGAACTGGTAGGTTCGCATCGGCCTTATCTTGCCTCAACGACTTCAACAGCCGGTACGCCTCCATCTCTTTTGATTATTTGAAACTTATTTCCTACTTGGTTGTAAATACTGCCGTTGTTGAATGTATAATCAGCGTTTTGAGTGTAGGGGTGTGTGTTGTATGAACTTCTATCGTTTTGTATTGGGTTTCAAAAATCAAGGTAGCATTATCCCGCTCATAAAGTGTTACGTTAACGAGGGTTGCAATTGCCAAGTCTCCCATTACGAATTCTATACGCAACTATCTTGATACAATTCCAAAGATTGACTGTCCATCAATTGTACTTAGGATGTCCTGTTGTCCTATATCTGTTATCCTTGTTTCATCAATATCAATACCTTCTATGGCAAGAACTTGACTCCTAATTGATATTGTCATTGGAACATTATCTATGATAGGTGTGTTGCTATCGACATAGATGCGAGTCATTAAATTAGAACTAACAGGAGGAATGGATCCAGTTGCCGTGGTGGTAGCAGTCCCATTTCCACTCTCCGTCAGTTCAAACCGATGAGGTGTAGTCTCTTCAATGGTAATATTGTGGAATGCTGCTCCATTGATTGCGGCTCCATTGATTGCTGCTAGATCCATTTCGGCTATGAAACGATTAACAAGGCTTTCGTTTGCAAATACTCTAAATCTCCCAGCCACAATATGACTGCTATTATTATTCTCAATAGGAGCATCTCCGTCCTGTGCAGGCAGACTGCTGCCTAAAAATCCACGCAGTAGAAACCTCGATGCGTTTGCTGGTAAAGTAGGCTCTTCTCCTCCTCCTCCGCCTTCCTCTTCCCCCTCGAGAGGAGGAAGATTCGATTGTCCATAGGCTTCTTCTACGATTGTTCTCCCAAATCCAAGACTAGCTGGTAATAATAAGAGAACACCCAAGCTCATGGCAACTGCAATTGCCACCTTGCGTTTATTTTCTAAAAAAGCAATCTGGTCTGTCATCGTTATGACAATTGTAGAATTGATTATTTTGATTTATACTTTACTGGGTAGCACAAGCCTCTGCATCTATCTATCTATGTCAATAGACAAAGAAGTGTGCCAAAACCCCGAGATAGAAAACCAGACTGCAAGATTTGTCGAGCAGAAGTTCGGTGTAAATGTAGATGATGTGCTGATAAGACCTCTAGATAGGCATTCTCAGCACAGCTCCACATGGTCCTATACCAAAATCTAACTTTGAAGGAAGCCCACAAGATATTAACAAAAATAAACGCTGTATCAGAAAGGTTTGTAATAAAAGAAACGACGGTGATCCACAGCAAGGCGAGGCCCGTCTGTTCATACAGGCCCCCGCCGCATACAAACAAGGGCAGAGCCGTCTATCTTGTTCTTGTTTGTTTTTGGATAAGTGAGTGAGTGAGTTGCATTATCAGGGCCAAAATTGACCCCTATAGATAAATATTAGTTGCATTACTTGTGTCTAGGATTGGCGGGCACAGGCGGCGTGGATTCGCGAGGCTATTTGTGCATTCCACACGACAGGCAATCGGGCTCCTTGCTCGAAAATTGGAAAAAAAGTCACAATATTGTCGACATCTACTTTGTTACTGCAACCTTCTCTGACGAAAGCACACCTTACTTCCCCAATAAGGCCAATCACTACATTCTCGCGTCCTTCATCGATGTAATCGGCATACTAGATGATATCAAAAACCACAAAATGGACAGATTGTCCCTCATGTTCAGTTTTTCCAACCCGCTCTTCGAGCGAAGTGGTGACAAGCTTAACTATGTCTCGCTGTACTTCACCAAATACACAAATGGTGATGCAGAGATAAGTGAGCTTGCAAATGCCATTGCACGACGCGAAAGGGTCAAGAAGGCTAGCCTTGCTCAGATGAAGCTCTTAGCATCAGAGCAGCCAAAATTCACTTTTCCCTACTCTAAGAACCTTCTAATTCTTGAAGTAGAAGGCAAGAAAACACATCAAACGGATCAGAAATACTGTGAGCGCACAAGGCGCGATGTTGCACGTATGGGTATATCCCTCAATAACCTAGTCAGCTTTTCTATCCTTGAAAAATTGAAGTAAAATGTTAAATATCTATGCTTTTCTCTAGGCTTTGATTCAGATTTATGAGCAAGCCAATGGATCTTGGCGCACTCAAAGTTGGTTCGTACATTATCATCGACGGAGAGCCATGCAGAATCGTTTCATACGACCACAGCAAGCCGGGAAAGCACGGGTCTGCAAAGGCAAGAATCACAGCGGTGGGAGTGTTTGATAGCAAACCCCATCCATTTGTGGGTCCAGTGTCAACGAAAGTCGAAGTGCCGCTGATAGACAAACGTAACGGCCAGATAATATCGAAACAGGGCGACACACTTCAGATAATGGATCTTGAAACCTTTGAAACCTTTGAAACAACTGCAGTAGAGGAGGAGATAAAGGACCGCATAGCCCAAGGCGACGTACAGGGCAGGGATGTAGAGTACTGGAAAGTGCTTGACAGAATCAAGATAGTGAGGATTAAAGGCTAGAAGCTAAAGCTAACGTTCATACAATAGATTATCTAATTGCTGCATATGGATGCTGATGAGGAATAGGAAGAGCCGTCTGATGAGATACACAGACTCACACATACATTAACTGATGAAGATTATGAGATCCTGAGGCATCTACACACACTATTGTTATTACATTTCTTCTTTCCACTGTAGTAGTCTTCTTGCAGGAGCCGTATGCAGCTGTTACTATTAGTACCTTGTCCGCTCTAGGATAAATCTGACCACGTCTAGTGCTCCTCTCGTTTATAGCCACTCACATATCAATCCACAGACACGAAGTTAATATTGAGTGCACCTGTCTATGCTCATGTGAAGCTAGCTGCGCTTTATTCCGGAGGCAAGGACAGCACGTTTGCGATATCGTGTGCCCAGGATTTGGGCCATCGGGTTGCGTGTCTTATCACGATGCATCCCATAGCAGACGACAGCGCTCTCTTTCATTACCCGAACAGCTGGGTCACGGAATATCTTGCAGATGCAATGCAGATTCCTCTAATGGGCTTTCAAGCGAGCGGCCGTTCAAAGGAGGATGAGATGAAGGCACTTGAAGAAGCAATAGTGCAGGTCAAGTCGCTTTATGAGATTGACGGCATAGTTTATGGTGGTATTTCAAGCAACTACCAAAAGCAGGCATTTGAGCAAGTATGTGTACGTCAGAGAATTGCAGCAGTTGCACCACTGTGGAACTCTGAGCCAGAAAGATACGTCACCGAACTCGTCAAGCGCGGCTTTCGCATTATAATTGCAGGGGTATCAACAATGGGGCTCGACAAGGGATGGCTTGGCAGGGAGCTTGACAAGGAAGCGATTGACAAGCTGATGTCTGTGAGCAAAAAGTGTGGATTTAATCTCACATTTGAGGGCGGTGAAGCTGAAACACTTGTCATCGACTGCCCGCTATATTGTAAAAGGCTTCAAATCAATGCGGCTACCACCTACTGGGACGGCCAGAGGGGAATATTTGAAATACGGGATGTGGCATTAGTAGAAAAGAAATAATATAGATGTTTGATAACCTGCGCGAAGGCCTTCGTGGAGCTCTGAAGAAAGTAGTAGGAGCATCCGACATCAACGAGGAACTGATCGACTCGATCTGCAAGGATGTCCAGCGTTCACTACTCCAGTCAGATGTCAACGTCAGACTTGTGATATCTATTACGCAGAACCTCAAACGAAGGGCACTAGGCGAGCAGCCTCCAAAGGGGCTTTCAAGGAAGGATCACATTGTCACAATATTGTATGGGGAGCTTGCCAAACTACTGGGTTATTCCGGTGCTGTCATTAAGACAATTGACAAGGCACAGGAAGATGACCCTTCTCTAGCGATGTCGTTCTTCAAGGCTGGCAAGCAGAATGTAGTCCTTATGCTCGGTATCCAAGGAAGCGGCAAGACTACTGTGACTGCGAAGATGGCAAGGTGGCTCACAAAGCATGGCTACAGGGTCGGAGTCATTGGTGCAGACACATGGCGTCCGGGCGCGCTGACTCAATTGAAGATGAACTGCAGCAAAATAAATGTTGAAGTCTTTGGAGAGGAGCAGAATAATAACGCCGTGGCAATAGCTAGAAATGGGCTTGCTTATTTCAAGGATCAGAACCTTGACGTTGTAATCATTGATACTGCCGGAAGGCACAAAGAAGAAGAAGGTCTTCTGCAGGAAATGAGTGAGATGCATAAAGCAGTGACACCGGACTTAGTCCTGCTAGTTATTGACTCAACGATAGGCCAAGGAGCCTTTAAACAGGCAGAGGCTTTCCACAAGGCTGCTTCAGTTGGAGGCATTGTCATTACAAAACTTGATGGTACTGCCAAAGGAGGAGGTGCTCTTGCAGCATCGGCTGCCACGGGCGCAAAGGTGATGTTCATTGGCACTGGCGAGCGCATCGATGACCTTGAGCAGTTCTCGCCGACTAGGTTTGTAGGAAGGCTGCTTGGTATGGGAGATATTAAGGCGTTGCTAGAGATGGCTAAGGGCCTGGAGCTTCAGGCAGACGAGAACCAGGTAAAGCGACTGATGAGCGGCAAGATGACTATTGAGGACTTTTATGCTCAGATGGAATCAGCAAGCAAAATGGGATTTAGGAACATCATAGAAAATTTGGGAATTTCAGGTATGGTCAAGGAAGATAAGCTAGACGAAATGGAAATGAGGATGGAAAAGTGGCGCTTTATCATTCAGTCAATGTCAAAGCAAGAAAGAAAAGACCCAGACATTATCAATGAGTCAAGGAGAAAACGGATAGCAAGAGGCTCTGGCCTGGCTGAAGGAGAAATCAAGGAAATGATCAAGCAGTACAACACCTCCAAGAGTTTCATGAAGCAAAACAAGGGTAGAGGAATGGGAGGATTTTTTAGAAAACTTGGTCTTGGTTAATGCCCAAGAAAACTCTGCTAAAGCAGTACAGACTTTGCAAGCACTGTCTTGAAAGACACATCAGTACAGGCAAGTCTAGTAGGCCATGCTATATCTGCCGAGGACTGATGGACAACCTTGGTGCTATAGCAAACAACATATTGGCCGCCGTCAAGGGCTTTGAATTTGACACCTTTCTTATTGGCGCCACGCTATCGACTCAGCTGTACGAGAGGGAAGACACAATGAGGGCTCGGCTGAAAATAAGAGGAAGAGCGAATATCAAGCACTATCTGACTAGGGAGCTTGGGATACGGCTCGCCCGGCTGGTAGGAAAAAAGGTGGAATATGGGAAGCCGGACATCACGATTACTCTGACTGTAGATAAGGAGAACAATGTAGACTTGGCAGTCATATCCAGACCGATTGCATTTGCAGGAGTTTACATCAAAAAGTCAAGAGGACTGCCGCAAAGACAAGACAAGTGCGCTAATTGCGGCGGTAAGGGCTGCAATTCCTGCAATTATTCTGGATTATCCGGCTTTAACAGTGTTGAAGGCATCATTGCAAAGGAGCTGGTGCGGATTACAAGGGGTCAGACACCAAAATTCACATGGATCGGAAGCGAAGATCAGAGCAGCCTGGTTCTTGGAAGCGGCAGGCCATTTTACGTACGAGTCTTTAATCCAAAGAACAGGAAGCTCAAAAATAAGACGATCAAAGGCAATGGTGCCAAAGCGATGTTGAAAATGATTAACGATATACCTGTAATCCAACCACGCTTTATAGTCAAGACCAAAATCCACATAAGATGCGAAAATGCCCTGACAAAAAAAACTCTAAAAAAGCTCAATACCCTCTCTGGGTCCAAAGTGAGCTTTGAGAACAAGTCAAAAAGAGGTATAAAACGCATACATTCTGTACGCGTTAGGCAGCTTGACAGCAACCAGTTTATCCTTACAATTGTCGCAGACGGCGGGCTGATGATCAAGCAACTTGTAGGCGGCGAAGAATATATGAAGCCTAACATTTCAGAAATTCTTGGAGCGAAGTGTGAATGCATTATGTTTGACATATTGAACGTCCAATTTCAGTAACGTTTTTCTTTCGGCGGCTCAATTTGACATCAGCAATAGATGAACACTTTTGACCCGCTCTACAAGGTTCATAGTGCCTACAGACTCGGTCAAATACCGCAAAAAGTTTATGACCTTGTAATGAAAAGGTTTCCGCTAGTCATAGAAGGTATTAAGCGAGTCGAGGAAGCATCTGGCTTGAATTATCCTTATTATTATGCCGAGCCAAACCTTGTGATCTCTACCTCTGCCGTCGAGTTTACTGAGATAGGGATACTCTTTGCAAGGACGATACCAGTAGTAGACGCCCACAAGCAACTACATGTGGTTGTGCAGATAACCGCGCCCCTTATTTCCTATGGCCTCAAGGGCACAATACATGCGATTTTGGCGCATGAGTTCATGCACTACTTGGAGCTTGTAAACAGAATACTCAAGATGAAGGTTATATCTGATGAAGTGTCCAGCACACTTTTTGAAGGAATTTATGCTGACGCGACTAGGCTCGTTGAAGAGCGGGCGGTCTTTAAATCCGACCCTGGTCTAATAAGGCACATCACCACCCGGTTCCCCGAAGGGTTTAGAGATCTGAAGCTAGAAGAGAAGGTCATCAAAACGTGGATGAACAGAGATCTCCCAACTTCAAAGGTATCATTAGATGCGAATATTATGAAAATCCCTATAGAGGCTATGGCGAGCCTCAAGGTCGAGCAGTGCGTCAAAGACAAGATTATTGAATTTGAAAACATAAAGCTCAAAAAGAAAAAAACCAGCTATGTCTAGCATTTCTCCACAGGAACTCAAAGTAATCAGAAGATGCATTAGCAAAGTTGCAAAGAGCCGGACGATGATTGCTACTTGCATATACGGGTCAAGGGTTGCCGGCTACAATCGGCCTGACAGCGACATAGACCTCCTTATCGTCCTCGAGAATTACCCCTACGTGGTGAAATACACTTATTTTCGTGAATCCAGTACGAAGATATCTGCGCTTGCAGTTGACCGCGAAGCACTCTTGCGTGATGCTCAGAGTGCCTTCCTTGGTGAATTTGTAGTAGGTCGTTTACTCCATGTTTACGAACCGATTGCTAATGCGGAGTTTCTTGCGATGATTGAGCAAACTTACAAGCGACGGGTTATCTTGGAGGAAGTACGTGATATCTTAGCATCGACTGGGGTACTTGGTACAGAAATAATCTTTCCGCTAGAATTTGTAGCATTTTCGAAGATAAAGCGCAGGATGTCTTTGTATGCAGGTGCGGCTTACAGCTACTACAAGACGTACACTACTTCCAAGCACAACATAGAGTTTGCACTTGAGGGCTATCATAGGGCAGTAGCAGATATTATTGCAGAGGATAGCGAAATCTTTGCCGCAAGGCAGGATGGTCTTTTACAGATATCAGATAAGCGTATATTTATAGAAAAAGGACAGATCCGTCTAAAGCTTACAAAAAGGCTTCGAGAGTTCAGCTCATATCTTGTGCACACTTATGCTGGAAGAAAAATCATACACTTTGCTGTCAATGAAGCTGAATCCAAAATCCGGCGTCGCGTAAGGATGACGATGAAACCCCCTGATTTTATGTCATATCCAAGGGAGACATACTGGAGGTTACCGGAAGGTAGACTAATAGTCGATGGTAGGAATTGGCTTGACAATCTATCTAGACATCTTGGCAGTTGCTCTATTTCAAAAAAGAGGCGGCTCGGAAAAAATAACAGCAGAACCACAATGTATGTGCTAAAGCATGGCTCAGACGAATACAAAATCGCAGTCAAAGAGCTTGCAAAATCAAAAGCACTAAAGTGGGCAATGGAAGGTCTGTGGAATCCGCCGGTAAAAAGGTTTAGGTTGGATCCTCTCTTCAGGCTCGGCTCGGAATATAAGGCGATCCGATATTTACGTAGCCTTGGTCTCCACACGCCCTTAATTGAGGCAGTAGTTCTCGATAGGAGACTGCTAGTGACACAATTTCTCGACGGCATAACACTAGCAGATGTAATAAGAGATTGCATGAGGGGCAAAGGTGGTGCAAGTTTGATTAGCAAAGCTGGAGCAGAGATTGCAAAAATCCACAGCGCCGGGGCAACCCTCGGCAATATCAAACCTAAAAATATCATTGCCAGCGAAAAGCACCTTTACTTTACCGACGTCGAGCAGTTTATCTTTAATGCCGGCGATCCAGCATGGGATGTGGCGCAGTTTATTAGCTGGGGTCTGAAGAGCACGCGCAACAGCAAAATGGCAGCTATAATAACAAAGGAATTTGTTGAAGGATATATGAGTGTCGAATACCCAAGTAATATTTCGAGCCTTATTCAGAGCAAGCGGTATATAGAATCGTTTTATCCTGTGCTTGTACCTTCTATAGTGCATACGATCAAAAAAGAAATAGAGTCTATTGTCGGCTAGCTAGCTTCTTTTTTTTACTTTTTGGTCTTCTTGGCACTGTCAGTATGAGTGAACTCAGTAAAGCCACACTTGCCACAGGTAAACCTATTCTTGTGCTCTGCCATGAAGGTCCCCTTGCCGCAGCGAGGGCAATCGCGCCTAGTCCTTGTTACTTTGTCTCCTTCTACGATGTAGAACTTGTAGATGGCGACCTCGCCTTTGACTTTAGCTTTTTTGTCCACCATTACTTCTTCCCACCTGCAGCAGCACCAGTCTTCGAAGTAGCAGCTGCCTGCTTGGCTTTAAGCTTGGCTGCCTTTTCTTCATCAAGTATCTTCTTCCTTTCCTCCCTCGGGAGTGTCCTCAGCAGCCTGTAGTGTGGTAGCTGCCTCGCAGCCTCATTTTCATCGTCATAGACGTATAATATACCATGAACATCTGTCATGCCGGTTTGACATCTAAGGTTTATTGGAACAACTTGCTTTTTATTGACATTGAGCTGGTTAGCTATTTTCTCGGCAGCCTCATTCCTATTGATCTTGCCAGCTGCTCCTCTGAAAAGCACCCTTACCTCGCGCCTGTTCAACAGAGAGTTCCTATGATCCTCTAGCATTGCAACTTCCTGAGCAGACAAAGCAGACACCATGATCAGTGTAGCCCATTTAAGTATTTGCTTAGGTCTGTACGAAAATCAAATATACTCAGCTTTTGGAGATAAATTGAATGAAGCCATTCTTTCAGGAATTTTGCGACAAGGTGATTGCCCTTGACAAGTCGATCAGGTTTGCCGGCATTGCAGATGGAGATGGCCACCTTGTGGCAACAGCGGAACGGACGGGACTCAAACCACTGCTCACTCCTGAAGAGCGGGCGCAATATGCAATCACTGCCGCCACTCGCCAATATACGCGCCTTAGGTGGGAGTACATGCTAGGCAAAATCAATTACGCCACGTCAAACTACGCCAAGCTCGTCAGGGCGACAATTCCCATTGCTGATGAGAACAGCCGACTCTTTTATGTGCTCCTGCTATCATTTGACGTAGAGGCAGGGCGGAGCGTGCACGAGATAATAATAGAAAAGATAATACCCCTTGTTCGCAAGAATACGGACAAGTTCCTGAGGATCCCTAGCCGGTCTTGAATGGGGCTTTTGGAAATACGATCTTGATAGGCTGTCGAAAGGCAGGATGCACCATCACGAGCTCACCCTTATTGAGTCTGACTATGTTAGCCTTTGTGCTTTCGTCTATCGTCAAATAAGGCGGCGTCGACAGTTCAGACATGCCTAGTTTGGCAATTATGTGCATACCCATGTTTTCATGCAATGCTGGGTCGACAGTGCTTTTGAACTGTTGAGCAGAGAACAGGATTGTGCCGCGTGACCTACCAGCTACTACGGTCCTCATTACCTGCTCGGCTACAGCCGATATATTGCGTGCAAACTGTGGGATGAACCTATTGATCTCGTCAACAAAAATCAGAATGTACTTCGGCCTTTTGCCGCTCTGCCTTGAAGAGTATAGCTCATCGATGCTCTTCATTACGTCTCCCACTACGAATCCCTGTTCCTGTAGAGTTGGTATCATGGATATGTCAATGACAAAAACGTCGTTGCGTCTGATTTTTTTTATCTCTTTTCCAAGGTACCTACTTGTTACTTTTTTGTCGATAAACATAGGCGACTTGCGAAACCTCTGAATGTGACCAAGGAAGCGAAGGAGCGTGGATTTGTGCGCCACCACCTCCTGAGGGTAGGCTCTGAATTCAAGCAGGTCGCTCCAGGTGCTTACCCGCTTGGTGCCGGTGAGCAACGGCCACGCCTCATAAATGTAGTTCAGTATCGATGAAACGTCATAGCTATCGTCGTTGATCCCAAACAGCAGGTCCAGTTTGTCGTATACATCCTCCAATCCAAACGAATATGTCTTCGAGTTAATAGGCACAGCAGCAGAGTTCGCCCTACCATCTCTTCCCCTTGGCAAAAAGTATGTGACATTTTCAAAGGGCTTGATATCTAGGTCAAGTAGGTCGAACAGCTTCTTTGTCTTTTTGTTGGCCTTCTTTCTTTTGTCGATATGGAGCAGATCTTCTTCCTTTGTGTTAAAAATTATTATCGCCACATCCTCCTGCATATTTTTCACAAGCCTCTGATAAGCGGATTGAAGTAGAAAAAACAGATATGATGTTTTTAAGTTGCCAGAAATGCCGGCTGCATTTACATGTGCTGTGTCAGGTCCAAGCAGGTATGAAATGTCAAGTGATACTGGCACTTGAAGACCATTTGTCATTTCTATTATTCCTGCAGGTATGGGATTTTGCATTTCGGGTATTCCAAGGGCGAATATTACCTCCTTTTGAGTGGCAAACCTGACAGGTTTGGCTGCTCCTACAGGCATCCCTATAGCGATAGTCTTTACTGAGTCGCTTTCTATGCCAGTATTTGCCATTACCGCAACCCTGGCAGCAGTTCCGATATCCTCTATAGCTCGAAGCTCCTTTACCATACCCATAGTTCTTGTATTGAAAATGTGTCTGACTGTGACAAAGTCAAAAGGGCTTATAATGACGTCAGGGTTGATCGAAAACCAAAAGCTGTCCATGGTGTTTGGAAACCTGTCAGACGCTAGTGTCTTGCCAATATCTTTATCCTTACCATTCTTCTCTCTGACAAGGTTGAATTCTTGCATGTTAAATCAACAGAAAAACATCGTATTTCGCTATCACATATACACACAAAAAGTTAACGCTGAACTTAGATTGTCACCTTTGTCTTTATCGGCAGAACTTAACGGCTGCCTGCTTGTATCCAACTTCATTATACTTTCAACCTTTTTGTGACCCAACTTTAATATTTGGTGGCTTTTGATCTTTTGCCCGCACTATTGACTACCTCGGTACTTCTGCAAAATCACTTTTTCATACTCTGACTCTG
>Ga0299914_10000885_pt1 | contig 18971 bp, 16 predicted proteins | sample RVTome_10_FD_201361 | JGI IMG/M metagenome (GOLD analysis project Ga0299914, IMG submission 201361) | Soil microbial communities from uranium-contaminated site in the Upper Colorado River Basin, Wyoming, United States - RVT153D57 (version 2) ...
ACCTCGGCGCCACCATTGCGGGATTCATCCTCACGCTCGTGCTCTGGGCCGAGGAGGGCATCACCGCGGCGATCATCATGCTCGTCGTCGTGCTCGTCTACCAGCAGGTCGAGAACAACCTGCTGACACCGCAGATCCAGAGGAAGGCGACCAACATCTGGGCGTCGCTCGTTATCACGAGCGTGACCGTCTTCGGTGCGCTCCTGGGAGTCTTCGGAGCCCTCGTCGCGGTGCCGGTCACGGCCACGATCCAACTCGTGATCCAGGAGATCACCGCCGACCGCCGCGAGCGCATGGCCGCCCTCAAGGCGAGCGACCCCTGATCCCCGCGCCGGATCTCCTCCCGTCTCGCCGACGACTGCTCTCCGCGAGCTCGGGAGGACGCTCCTGCCCGGGGCTCGGGAGGCGGAGGGCGCAGCGCGCCAGCGTCGGCCGAGCGGACGACTCTGGCCCACCCCCCACGCGGCCAGTCTAAACCGAGTTGCTCGATTCGAGCGAGCCCTCGACCGGCCGCAGGTTGAGGGCGCCCGCGACGGCGACGACGGCGGCCAGGCCGAGGAACACCTCCGTCCCGTGGCCGTCGTCGAGCAGCGACCCGATCAGCGGCACCAACGGGACGGGAACCGCCGTACCGACCAGCGTCACGAGCGCAACGGGCTCGGTCGGCTCGCTCGGATACAGGCGCTGGGCCTGCACGATCGCGATCCCGTACGGGACCGCGAAGCCGATCCCGGCCAAGACCACGGCGACCGACGCAGACGAAAGCGAATCCCCGAGCGCGAGGATCGCCAGCCCGGCTGCCGCCAGGAACGGCGCACCGCCGCAGAGCAGCCCGGGGTTGAAACCGCGCTGTGCCAGCGTTCCGCCTGCCTCACGGGCTACGGCCGAGACGCCGAACATGACGAAGCTGAGCGCACCGGCTGCCGCAGTCGCCATGCCCTCGTCGACGTCCAGGAAGTGGACGAGCCAGGTGCCGAGGATCAACGGGACCGAGAACACGGCCACGAAGAGGGTCACCAGACGCCAGACCCGCCCGCTGCGGACGGCGCGCCGGACGAATCCGCCGCCACCGCCTCGTCGAAAGCTGACCTGGTCGCGTCCGATCAGGAACGGAAACGGCGAGAGGGCGACCGCGGCGGAGAGGAGGAATGTGACCCGCCAGTCGACGCCGAGGTCGACGAGAATCGCGCCGACCCCGAGAGCGCCTGCGATGCCGAGCTGGATCGCCGCCCCGAATAGCGCAACCCGCGCCACCCCGCCCGTAGCGCGGGCGAACACCGGGCCTGGAACGACCGCCAGGCCGAGAGCCAGTCCCGTGACCACCCGGCCGATCACCAGGCCTGCGAAGACGGGCGTGACGGCGAAGATGACGTTCCCGGCCGCGCCCAGGAGGATTGCGAGGACGAGCGTGCGCACGATCCCGAGGCGCTCCGCGATCAGCGGCGCGAGGAGGGTGCCGACCACCGAGAACCCGAGCAGGATGGTTCCCGAGAGAAGGCCGACCGTCGTCAGGGAGATGTCGAAGTCGGCGCTGAGCGGGCCGACGACGGCACCGACGTTGCCCACCGACCACGCTGCGCCGAGCGCGACCAGGAAGACCGCTGCTCCCGTCGCGCGGTCCCGGCCTTCCCCGGTCACGCGCGACGCTCCGTTGACCCCTGTCCCCCGGTTCACCGCGGCGATCATTCCAGACCCGGCTGAGCGGCGGCCGTCCACCACCTCGGTAGGATCGGGCAGGTGCACGCACGGCGCCCTCCTCCGGAGCTTCGCGCCGCACGGGCGGCGGATGCAGGCGCCGTCGCCGGGATCTGGCGCCTCGGCTGGCGGGACGGCCATCTCGGGCTCGTCCCCCAGGAGCTCGTCGTCGCCCGCACCGCGGAGTCGTTCCGGGCGCGGGCGTCGCAGCGCATCCCGGGCACGACCGTGGCGACCGTCGACGGCGCCGTCGCGGGGTTCGTGATGGTCGTCGACGACGAGGTCGAGCAGGTGTACGTGGCGGCTGCCCACCGCGGAACGGGCGTCGCGAGCGTTCTGCTGGACGAGGCGGAGCGCCGGGTCAGGGCCAACGGCCACGGGAAGGCGTGGCTGGCGGTCGTCGCCGGCAACGCACGAGCCCGCGCCTTCTACGAGCGGGCCGGGTGGGTCGACGAAGGGCCCTTCGACTACGCCGCGTCCGCCGAGGACGGGACGATCGCGGTGCCCTGCCGGCGCTACACGAAGCTGCTCTAGCGCGTCACGCCCACGAGCGCGCCGCCGGCGACGACGAGGAGGGCGACCACGAACAGTCGGCGGCCCACCGGCTCGCTGCGGCCGAGGAAGATCGCCGCGAACACGACGGTCCAGAGCACGCCCGTGCCCACGAGGGGCGCGACGATGGTGACGCGCGCCCGGTCGAGCGCCTCGAAGAGCGTCACCTGGGCGAGCGCCGTGACGATCCCCGAGGCGGCGAACGGCCGGACCGCGGTGCGCAGGCGCGGGAACGCCGCCGGTTGGCGGAGGAGGTTCGCGAGAAGGACGACCGACGCCCCGAGCATGAGCGCCGCCGCCTGGGCGAGCGGCTCGGCCACGACGTCCTCGGTCGCCGCGCGGGCGACGTTGTCTCGCAGCCCGAACGCAGCTGCCACCGCGACCGCGAGCCCCGCGCCGTAGGCTCGGTAGTCGGCCGGATGCTCTCCCTCCCACGCGAGCACGGCCCCGCCCGCGACCACGAGCAGGGTGCCCAGGGCGAGCGGCCAGCGCAGCGGCTCGCCGAAGGCAACGACCGCGATGGCCGCGGAGAAGAGCGGCGCCATGCCGAAGAGGATTCCGGCGCGCGCCGCGCCGGCCGCCCGCACCGCGTGCACGACGAGGAGCTGCGAGAGGCCGGGCACGAACGCTCCGAGCAGCACGAACGGCCAGAGCTCCCCCGCGTCGAAGCCGAGGCCGAGCACGGCTGCCGCAGCGGCGACAGCGACGAAGGCGACCACCGCGATCGCCGCCGAGCCGGCGTCCACGTCGCCCGCGCGAGCCAGCGCACGCCGCATGGTGATGTTCAAGGCTCCGAAGAACACCCCGGACAGGCAGGCAAAGAGAACGCCGGTCAACGACTAAGCTCGACGCCCACCGGTACCTCGGTGCTACGACTCGTCCGGCCGCGGGGAAGAGAGCTGCGAGCCGATCTGAAGCGGGGGCCGGCGGCGGTGAACCGAGAGATAGCGGACACCCTCGGGGCCGGCCGTGATCCGGCGGGCCCGGCCCTTCTCGATGATGATCGCGGCGCCCGGGTCGAGCCGCCGTTTCTCCCCGTCGAGCGCGACGGTGGCCGATCCGTCGAGAACGGCGACGAGCACGTCACGCTCGGTGTTGACATGCTCCGGCGGTCCGGCTCCCGGGCCCCACGCGAGCAGCGTCGCGTTCAAATCCTCGGAGTCGGCGCCCCAAACGGGGCCGCGGCCGCACAGAGTGGCCGAGTCCGCCGGCGCGTCCCGGGGAGCGAGCGCGAGCGCCTCCAAGGCCTCGCCCGCCACGAGTCGCTCGATCAGCGGGAAGAGCACCCGCTCCTCGTGGCGGACGTGCGCCTCCAGCAGCTCGCCCAGCTCTCGCATCTCGCCGGAAACGGGCCCGCCGTCTGCCACGCGCGCGTCGAGCTCGGCCACGAGCGCGTGTAGGCGCTGGTGCTCGAGCAACGCGCGGACCAGCGGCTCGTGAGCCTCGTCGAAGCCCACCGCCAGCGGAAACAGCAGCTCCTCTTCTTCACGGAAGTGCTGGACCGTCTCCGCGGCGAAGAAGCGCAGAAAGGCCGAGGTCGCCGCGGCCGCCTCGGGGCCGTCGGCGGCGCGCCGCAACCGACGCGCCTCGACCAGGGCATCGTGGTGGTCGTGCGACAGCGGGACGAGTGCCCGATGGCGCTTCATGCTCCGAGGCTAGCTGCAGGAGCTGCGGACGTCGCCCGGGTCGGTAGGCAGATGTCGGTCCCGCGGCCGCCGTACGCGCGGTCGTGGCCGACGCCGTCCAGGAAGTCCAGGCGGTCGTTGCCGTCGCCGCCCCCCGCCCGGTCGGGGCCGCTGCCGCCGATCAGGAGGTCGACGCCGCCGAGCCCGTAGAGCTTGCCGGCGCCGGCGAGACCGCAGAGGACGTCGCGGCCGCGGGTGTCCTGAGCGTGTGCTCCAGCCCGTCCACCTGGACGAGAGCACGAGGCGGCTTGCCGTCCCAGAGCGTCAGGCCGACGGCGTTCGCCCGGGCTGGCTTCGCTGGAGCCGGAGACGACGCTGCACCGCCCGGCGCGGGCGGGTCAGGTAAGGTCTTCCGCCGACAGCCTGTAAGGATTGCCTTACATGAAGGGAAGAACCTCGTGCGAATTCTGACCGTGGCCGCCGTCCTGCTCGTCCTGCTCGCGCCCGCGTGCGGCGGCGAGGAGGGCGACCTCACCGTGTACTCCGGCCGCTCGGAGGACCTCGTCGAGGGTCTCTTCGAGCAGTTCGAGGAGGAGACGGGGCTGAAGCTCGACGTCCGCTACGGCAACAGCGCCGAGCTGGCGGCGACGATCGCCGAGGAGGGCGAGAACTCCCCCGCCGACGTCTTCTTCGCCCAGGACGCGGGGTCGCTCGGGTCGGTCGCGGCAGAGGGACTCCTCGCCGAGCTCCCGCCCGACACGCTCGAGCAGGTCGACGAGCGGTTCGCCGATCCGGAGGGGCACTGGGTGGGGACGTCGGGCCGCGCCCGCGTCGTCGCCTACAACACGGACGCCGTCTCCGAGGACGAGCTGCCCGACTCGATCTGGGACTATGCGAGCCCCGAGTGGCGGGGGCGGCTCGGCGTGCCGGCGACGAACGCCTCGTTCCAGGCGATGGTGACCGCGATGCGGCTGGAGGCCGGCGACGAGCGCACGCGCGAGTGGCTCGAGGCGATCGCCGCCAACGAGCCGCGGATCTTCGAGAACAACGTGGCGACGCTCGAGGCGATCGCCGCCGGCGAGATCGACGCTGGCTTCGTCAACCACTACTACCTCTACGGCCTGCTGGACGAGCAGCCGGACGCCCCGGTGGCGAACCACCACCTCGCCGCCGGCGACCCGGGCGCGCTCGTGAACGTCGCGGGCGCCGGCATCCTGCGGACGACCGACCGCGCGGACCTCGCGCAGCAGCTCGTCGACTACCTGCTCGGCCCTGGCCAGGAGTACTTCGCCGCCGAGACCGACGAGTACCCGCTCGTCGCGGGCGTCGAGCCCGCGAGCGAGCTGCCGCCCCTGAGCGACCTCCAGGGCCCCGACGTGGAGCTCAGCGCCTTCGGCGCGGAGCTGGCGGCGACCCTGGAGATGCTCGACAGCGTCGGCCTCACCTCGTAGAGGCCTGATGCGGAAGTGGCGCGTCGTGGGGCCGCCTCAGACCAAGGCAGGGCGTTCCGGCTCCCTCTGGACTCTCGGAGCCGCGTGCCTCGCCGCCGCCGGCCTCTCCTTGCTCGCGCCCTGGGCGCCGACTTACGACCCGTGGGCCTGGCTCGTCTGGGGCCGGGAGGTGGCCGGCCTCGACCTGGACACGACCGCCGGACCGGCCTGGAAGCCGCTCCCCGTCCTGGCGACCGCGGCGCTGGCGCCGCTCGGCGACGCCGCCCCGGCCCTCTGGCTTCTCCTCGCCCGTGCCGGCGGCCTGCTCGCGGTCGTCCTCGCGTTCAGGCTGGCCGCCCGGCTCGCCGGCGGGCGCGGCGGCTGGTTCGCCGGCGGCGTTGCCGCGCTGGGCCTGCTCGGGACCGTGGGCTTCCTCCGCGGCGTCGCCGGCGGCAGCTCGGAGGGCCTTCTCATCGCGTTCGCGCTCCTCGCGGTCGTCCGCCACCTCGACGGGCGGCGCGGCCAGGCGCTCGCGCTCGCCGCGGCCGCCTCGCTCCTGCGGCCGGAGGCGTGGCCCCTCCTCGCGGCGTACGCGCTCTGGCTCTGGCGGCGCGAACCTGGCCTGCGGCTTCCCGCGCTGGCCGGCCTCGCGCTCGTGCCCGCGCTCTGGCTCGCGCCCGAGCTCTGGGGCTCGGGCGACCTGCTGCGCTCCTCCGAGCGGGCGCGGGTCCCGAACCCGGGCCAGCCGGCCCTCGCCGACCGGCCGGCGCTCGCGACGCTTCGCGGGTTCGCCGAGATCGTCCCCCTGCCCGTGCTGGCGCTGGCGGCCGCCGGCGTCGCCCTCGCCGCAGTGCGCCGCGAGCGGGTGCCGCTCGCGCTGGCCGCCGGCGCCGCCGCCTGGGTCGCCCTCGTCGCCGCGATGGCGGAGGCCGGCTTCTCTGGCGAGGGCCGCTACCTCCTCGCCCCGGCGGCCGTCGTCGCGGTGCTCGCCGGCTTCGCAGCCGGGCGGGCGTACACGGCGGTCGCGGCAGGCTCGCCACGCGTCGCCGCCCCGGCCGCGGCCGCGGTTCTCGCCGTGGCGCTCGCCGTCTCGCTCCCGGCGGCCCGCCGCCTGGGCAACGAGCTCGCGTACGCCGCCGACCTGCGCGCGGACCTCGCCGTCGCCGTCGACCGCGCGGGCGGCTCCGAGCGGCTGCGCGCCTGCGGGCCGCTCTACGCCGGGCGCTTCCGGTTCCCGCTCGTCGCCTGGCACGTCGGCGCCCACATCTCCGAGCTCGGCCTCGCCCCGCGGGCGCCCGGGGTCGTGTTCCGCTCGAGGCTGACGCCAGAGGAGCCGACCAGCCCGGCCGTGCCCGCCGGCTACGAGCTCGCCGCCCGCGCGGGCGCGTGGGAGGTGCACACCGCGTGCGCCGCGTAGCTCTCCCCTCCCCCGCGCTCGCCACCGTCGGGCTCCTCGGCCTGCTGGCAGTCTCGGCCTTCCTGCGGACGCGGGCGCTCGACGCCTCCCTCTGGATCGACGAGGGGATCTCCGTCGGCATCGCCTCGCACCCGCTCGGGGAGATCCCCGGGCTCCTCCGCCAGGACGGCTCGCCGCCCCTCTACTACCTGCTGCTCAGCCTCTGGACGGAGCTCGCGGGGACGAGCGAGGAGGCGCTGCGCGCGCCCTCGCTCCTCTTCGGGCTGCTGGCCGTCCCGGCGGCGCTCTGGGCCGGGCGAAGCCTCTTCGGGCCTGCCGCGGGCTGGGTCTGCGCCGGCCTCGCGGCCGTCCTCCCCTTCCTCACGACCTACGCGCAGGAGGTGCGGATGTACGCGCTCGTCGCGCTCCTCTCCGTGCTGGCCGCAGCGGCCTTCCTGCACGCGTTCGCCTTCGGGCGGCGGCGCTACGTCCCGGCCTACGCGGCGGCGCTGGCGCTCCTTCTCTCCACGCACTACTGGGCGCTCTTCCTGGCACTCGGCGCCCTCGCGGCGCTCGGGGCGCTCGCCCTGACGGCGCCGCCCGGCGACCGCCGGCGGCTCCTGGTCGACGGCGGGCTCGCCTTCGGCTCGGCCGGGCTCGCGTTCGCGCCCTGGCTTCCCACGCTCGCCTTCCAGCTCGAGCACACCGGCGCACCCTGGTCGAGCCCGCCTCCTCCCGGCGCGCTCGCCGGCGCCCTGGCACTCGGAGTCGGAGCCGTCGCCGTCACCCGCCTCGCGGCCGGGCCGGCCGAGGGCCGCGCCCTCCAGGCCCTCGCGCTCGCGGCCGCCGTGACCCTGGCCTCCGGCTGGGCGGCGGCGCTCGTCGAGCCGGGCTGGGCGACCCGCTACCTGGCGGTCCTCGTCGGGCCCCTCCTCCTCCTCGCCGGCGCGACGCTCGCGCGCCTCGGCCCGCCCGGCGTGCTCGCGGCGGCCGCGGCCGCCTGCGCATGGGCCCTGGACGCGGTCCCTGCGGAGAAGAGCAACGTCGCCGGCGCCTCGTCGGCGGTCGCGGCCCGGCTCGAGCCCGGAGACCTGGTCGTCTCGACGCAGCCCGAGCAGGTGCCCGTCCTGGCCCACTACCTCCCCGACGGCCTGCGCTTCGCCACGCCCCTCGGCGCGGTCGGCGACCCGCGGGTCATGGACTGGCGAAACGCGCTCCCACGGCTCGAGTCGGCAGGTCCCGAGCAGGCGCTCACCCCGCTCCTGGACGGCCTCCCGGCCGGCACGCGCGTGCTCCTCGTCAGCCCCGAGGTCGGCGACGGCGGGCGCTGGCGCGCGCCCTGGACGCGCCTCGTCGCCGCCCGCTCGGGCGAATGGGCCGCGGCCCTCGGCGCGGACGTCCGCTTCAGGCGGCTGCACGGCGCGGCGCCGGAGTCGGCCACCTCGCGGACGAGCGTCCGCCTGACCCTCTACGCGAAGACGGCGGCGAGCCGTGGCTAGAGAGGGCTCGCCCACCCTGATCCTCGGCGCCGGCCCGGCCGGCCTGACCGCCGGCTACCTGCTGGCCAAGCTCGGCCGGCCCGTGCTCGTGCTGGAGGCCGAGGACCAGGTCGGCGGACTCGCCAAGACCGTCGTCCGCGACGGCTACCGCTTCGACCTGGGCGGGCACCGCTTCTTCACGAAGAGCCCGGAGGTGGAGTCGCTCTGGCTCGAGGTGCTCGGCGAGGAGCTGCTCCTGCGCCCCCGGCTCTCGCGCATCTACTGGAATGGGCGCTTCCTCGACTACCCGCTCTCGGCTCGCGACGTCGTCCGCAAACTCGGGGCGGCGGAGCTGACCCGCTGCGTCACCTCCTACCTCGCCGCCGTGCCGCGGCGCAAGGGCCGGGAGCAGAGCCTGGAGGAGTGGGTGTCGAACCGCTTCGGCAGGCGGCTCTACGACCTCTTCTTCCGCACGTACACCGAGAAGGTCTGGGGCGTCCCCGGCTCCGAGATCCGGGCCGAGTGGGCGGCCCAGCGGATCAAGGGCCTCTCCCTCTCCGCCGCGGCGAGGGACGCGCTCCTCGGCGGGCGGAACGGAAGCGTGAAGAGCCTCATCCGCGAGTTCCACTATCCGCGCTACGGGCCCGGCCAGATGTGGGAGGCGATGGCGGAGCGGATCGAGGACCTGGGCGGCGAGGTCGTGACCGGGGCGCCCGTCGAGCGGATCCGTGTCGAGGACGGGAGGATCGCCGCCGTCGAGGCGGCGGGCGAGACCATCCCGTGCCGGCACGCGGTCTCCTCCCTCCCGCTTGGCGCCCTGGCCGAGATCGTCCGGCCCGCGCCGCCGCGCCCCGCGCTCGCGGCCGCCCGCGGGCTCGCCTACCGCGACTTCCTCACCGTCGCGCTCGTCCTCCCGGGCACCGACCTCTTCCCCGACAACTGGGTGTACGTCCACGATCCCTCGGTGCGGGTCGGGCGCATCCAGAACTACCGCTCGTGGAGCCCCTGGATGGTCCCCGAGGCCGACCGCACCTGCGTCGGGCTCGAGTACTTCTGCTTCGAGGGCGACGACCTCTGGGAGACGCCCGACGAGCGCCTCGTCGAGCTGGCCGCCGCGGAGCTGACCCGACTGGGCCTGGCCGACGGCGGTCAGGTGGAGCGCGGCTACGTCGAGCGCGTGCCGAAGGCCTACCCGGTCTACGACGACGGCTACGCCGAGCGCCTCGCCGCCGTGCGCCGCTGGCTGGACGGGATCGGAGGCCTGCAGCAGGTGGGCCGGAACGGGCTTCACCGCTACAACAACTCCGACCACTCGATGCTGACCGCGATCCGCGCCGTCGACAACCTGGTCGCGGGCTCCCGGCACGACCTCTGGGCGGTCAACGCCGACAGCGTCTACCACGAGGAGCAGGCCCGTGACGAGCATCCCTACACGAGAGCGCCCGAGCCGCCGGCGGTGTCGACGGCCGGGAGCTAGCCTCGTGCGCCGCCTCCTCCCCGCCCTCGCGCTCCTCGCGCTCGCGGCCTGCGCCGGCGAGGACCCGGCCCTGACCCCCACGCTGCCCGCCTCGACGGAGCCGCTGGCGCTGGTCGAGGTCGCGTCGGGGCTCAGCTCGCCGATGCAGGTCGTCGCCGGGCCCGAGCCGGGGACGCTGCTCGTCGTCGAGCAGCAGGGGACGATCCGCGTCCTCTCCACCTCCGGGCTCGAGCCGGAGCCGTTCCTCGACATCAGCGACGAGGTCACGGCCGGCGGGGAACAGGGGCTGCTGGCCCTTGCGCTCCACCCCGAGTTCGCCTCCGACCCGCGCTTCTACGTCCACTACTCGAACCTCGAGGGCGACACGCGTGTCGCCGAGTACCGCGCGGGCCCGGGCGGCCCCGAGCGGCTCAGGGAGCTCCTCGCCGTCGACCAGCCATACGCGAACCACAACGGCGGCCAGCTCGCGTTCGGGCCGGACGGCCTCCTCCACCTCGGGCTCGGCGACGGCGGCAAGGCGTTCGACCCGGAGGAGCGCTCGCAGGACCCCGGCAGCCGCCTCGGCAAGCTCCTCACGCTCGACGTCGACCGGCCCGGGGCCGAGTGGCAGGCCGTCGCGAACGGGCTCCGCAACCCTTGGCGCTTCTCGTTCGACCGCGAGACAGGCGACCTCTGGATCGGCGATGTCGGCCAGGACCGCTGGGAGGAGGTCGACCACGTGCCGGCCGGCACCGCCTGGCCGCTGAACTTCGGCTGGGACGTCTACGAGGGCTTCGAGCAGGTCGAGGACGGCGAGCTCCGCGGCGAGGGCCCGCTCATCGCGCCGGTGGCCGTGTACGCGCACGACGTCGGGTGCTCGATCACCGGCGGCTTCGTCTACCGCGGCGCCGACGTGCCGGCGCTGCGCGGCCGCTACCTCTACGGCGACTACTGCTCCGGGACGATCTGGAGCCTGCGCCCGGAGGGCGGCGAGGCGGCGGACGTCCGCCGCGAGCAGATCGCCGTCCCGCAGCTCTCCTCCTTCGGGGAGGACGTGGACGGGGAGCTCTACCTCGTCTCCCAGGCCGGCTCGGTCTACCGGCTCGCGACCGGCTGAGGGTTTCCCACACGCGCGGGCTGCCGGGCGAGTAGAATTCCGCCCAGGTTATCGCCTGATAGGCACAAACTTCTCCTGAATGTCCATCGAGACGGCAGCATCGCCCAGTGGACGCCGCGATGTCGAAGACGTCCTGCGCGCGGCCGGCCTTACGGCGTTCCACCGCCGGGCCGTGCTCGTCACCGGCGCCGCATGGACGTTCGTCGCCATGGAGATCCTGCTCGTCGGCTTCACCGTTCCCGTCTTCACCGAGATCTGGGGACTCTCGGGCAGACTTGCCGGCTGGATCGCCGCCTCGGCGCTCGGCGGCTCGCTGCTTGGCGCCGTCGTGCTCGGGCGCGCGTCGGACCGGATCGGCCGCCGCCGGATCTTCCAGGCTTCGATCCTCTGGTACGCGATCTTCACGGCGCTGACCGCGCTCGCGTGGGGCCCGTGGTCACTCTCGGCGGTCCGCTTCCTCGCTGGCATCGGCCTCGGCGGCGTTCTCGTCGTCGACCCCTCCCTCCTCGCCGAGTACGTGCCTCCTCAACACCGCGGGCGGCTGCTGGTGCTCCTCGACCTGTTCTGGCCGGTCGGGCTGCTGCTCGCCACCGGCCTCTCGTGGGTCTTCCTCGACCAGGTGGGCGGCGACAACGCCTGGCGGTACCTGTTCCTCGCGGCTGCCTTTCCGGCGTTCCTCGCCTTCGTCGCCAGGCTGACGCTGCCGGAGAGCCCGTACTACCTCGCGCGGTCGGGCAGGACCGCCGAGGCCGCAGGCGTCCTTTCCGAGATTGCCGGGCGGGAGATCGACGCCGGGATGCTCGACGCCCCGCGCGAGCCGCGGGCCTCCCTGCGCGACCTCGTCTCGCGTCGGCTGCGCTCGACCACCGTCATCGTCCTCGTCGCCTGGACGGCCCTGAACATCTCCTACTACGGGCTCTTTCTCTGGCTGCCCTTCGTGCTCCAGGACGAGGCGCGCTTCTCGCTCGACGTCTACCTCCTGCTCGCCCTGTCGGCGCTCTCGCAGTTCCCCGGCTACCTCGCGGCGCTCTGGCTCGTCGAGCGCATCGGTCGCAAGCCGACGCTCGCGCTCTTCCTGTGCCTGGGAGGCGCCTCGGCCTACGCGTTCGCCGTGGCCGACTCGGCGCCCGTCTACGTCGCCTCCCTCTTCTTCGTCGGCTTCTTCAACCTCGGCGCCTGGGGCGCTGTCTATCCGTTCACGGCGGAGCTCTTCCCGACGCGCTTGCGGTCGAGCGCCTTCGGGGTCGCGGAGGGTGTCGGCAAGGGTGCGGCGATCGGTGCGCCTTACCTCTTCGGGGCCCTGATCGACTGGACCGGCGACACGGTTTGGTCGTTGACCTTCGTCGCTATCGTCATGGTCGCCGGCGGGCTCGTCACCCTGCTCGGCCGCGAGACGCGGGGCGCGCGGCTGACCTGAGGACGACTCACGCCGCGAAGCGGAAGAGCTCGACGAAGCGCGGCACCTCGGCCGGGTCGCCTGCGACCACCGTGAGCGCGGCCGGCTCGACCTGGCCCGCGAGCACGCCGACGAGCAAGTCGTCGTCCGCCTCGAGCACGAGGTCGGGATCGACTGCCGGGCCCGGGACGACCTCGAGCGTTCCGTCCGCCACCGCGAGCCGGAAGGCACCTTCGCGGAGGCGAACCTCGTAGACGTGCGTGGAGCCGTCCGCCTGCTCGGGGTGGAAGAAGGCCTTCAGCGCCAGCGCGAGCCAGTGCGAGCGGAGCGCCTGGTCGGGCCCCCGCTCGCCGAGTGACGCCGCGCCCCAGCGGCCGAGGGCGGCCACGGCCGGCTCGAGCGCTCGCCCGTACGGGGTGAGCTCGTAGACGGCGGACGCGGCGGGCGGCGGCAGTGTCGACCGCCCGACGACGCCGGCCCGGTCGAGCTGCCGGAGGCGGGTGGCGAGGACGTTCGTGCTCACGCCCGGGAGGCCGTCGAGGAGGTCCGTGAACCGCTTGGGGCCGAGCAGCAGCTCGCGGACGACGAGGAGCGCCCAGCGCTCGCCGACGAGGTCGAGCGCGCGGGCGAGGCCGCAGTACTGGCCGTAGGTGCGGTCGGCGCCGGCCGGCGGATTCGTGGTCACCACTTCGTCATTAGAAGTCGACACTTGCGTTTCCGAAGTATGGCGACTAGCGTGGCCGGCGCAACCGACGGAAGGAGGCAGACGAGATGAGTACCGTCGAGACGGCGGTCGGCCGCTTCGTGTGGCACGACCACATGTCGGGCGACCCGGCCGCCGCGAGCAGGTTCTACGGCGAGCTTCTCGGCTGGGAGATCGAGGTCTGGAAGCCGGGCGAGATGGACTACCCGATGATCAAGGTCGGCGATGCCCAGCACGGCGGCTTCGGGCCCGCGCAGGGCGGCGCCCCGGCGCACTGGCTCGGCCACGTCGCCGTGGACGACGCCGACGAGGCGGCCGTGCGGGTCGAGGCCTCCGGCGGGAGCATCGTCGCCCCGGCGATGGACATCCCCGAGGTCGGGCGCATGGTCGTCGTCGCCGACCCGCAGGGCGCCATCCTGTCGCTCTTCACGCCGGCTGACGCGAACTGGACGCCCGCCGAGGGCGTCTTCGTCTGGGACGAGCTGATGACCACCGACGTCGAGGGCGCGAAGGCCTTCTACGGCGAGGTCGTCGGCTGGGAGAGCCGGGACATGGACATGGGCAACGGCATGACCTACACGCTCTTCTCTTCTGGCGGAGCCGACCGCGCCGGGTGCATGCCGCTCCCGCCGCAGGCCGAGGGGATGCCGCCGGCGTGGCTCACGTACCTCGGGGTCGAGGACGTGGACGCCACGGTCGAGAAGGCCAAGAGCCTCGGGACGAGCATGGTGTTCATGGAGCCCACGGACGTCATGACCGTCGGCCGCCTGGCCGTCATCGCGGACGCGACGGGCGCCGCGGTCGGCCTCTTCCGGCCGGTCGAGAGCTAGGAGGGCTCGCCCGGGGGAGCGGGCGCGCGGCCCGCTTCCCCGGTCCGCGGCTTGACTTCGATCGCAGCAGTGCTATACATAGCATGAGTGCGATGACGAGGCTCACGCGAGACGAGCGCCGTCACATGGTCGACACCGCGGTCGAGCGCCTCCGCGAGCGGCTGGCCGGCGCCCAGGACGGCTGGCTCTTCGCGCAGATCGCCGGGCAGGTGGCCGACCGGCGCCGCGAGCTCGGGCTCTCCCAGGCCGAGCTGGCCGAGATCTGCGGGACGACGCAGTCCGCGATCGCCCGGCTCGAGTCCGGCGGACGTCCTCCCCGGATCGACACCCTCCTGAAGCTCGCCCACGCGCTCGACTGCGACCTCGCTGTCGAGCTCCGCCCCCGCCCCGCGCCGGAAGGATCGGAGGCGGCATGACCCGCCTCGAGGTCCTCGAGCAGCGGCTCGCGGCCCTCGAGACCGAGGTCGCCGACCTGCGGATCCAGCTCCGCGGCCCGGGCGCGGCCGGCCTGGCGGAGCGCGCGAAGCCCGCGTTCCCGCCGCCGCTCGCCCCTTCCCGCCCCGCCGCTCCACCCTCGTCGCCGCCCGCGCGGCCGGCCCCGCCCCCGCCGCGCCCCGCGCCGCCGCCCAGGAGGCCGGCACGGCCGCGCCGCGAGCTCGACCTCGACCTCTCCCGCTTCCTCGGCGCCTTCGGGCTGGCCGTCGCGGGCGGAGTCGTGACCGTACTCGGAATCGTCTTCTTCTTCGTCCTCGCGGCGAACCGCGGCTGGATCGGCCCCGAGCTGCGGCTCGCGTTCGGCGCGGCGGCCTCGGCCGGTGTCTTCGCCGCGGGGTTCTGGCTGCGCCGGCGCTTCGGGACGACCCACGCCGCGCTCGCGGCGGTCGGCGCGGGCATCGCGGGTGCCTACGCGACTCTCCTCGCCGCCACCGCGCTCTACGGCTTCGTCCCTGAGCTCGGCGCGCTCGCGGCCGCAGCGGGCATCGCCGCGGTCGCGACCGCGGTCGCCTTCGCCTGGAAGGAGGAGCTGGTCGCGGCCCTTGGCCTGATCGGCGCGCTGCTCATTCCGCTCATGACCCTGGTGGAGGAGGGCGAGCTGACGCTCGTCGGGACGAGCTTCGCGGCGCTCGTCTTCACCGCCGTCGCGGCGGTTTCCCTCCGCGAGCGGTGGCTCGTCCTCCTCGTCGCCGGCCTCGTCGCGTCGTTCCCGCAGATCGCCGGGCTCGTCCTCCAGAGCCGGCCGACGGACTGGGCGGTGGTGTGGCTCGTCGTCGTCTTCTGGGCGCTCTACGTCGCGGTCGCCGCGGCGGTGCAGCTGACCGGGGAGGCGAAGCGGATCGAGCCGCTCGCCGTGACCGTCCTGCTGGGGACGGCCGTGCTCGCCGCCGGCTCCGCCGCGCGCCTCTTCACGGGCGAGGCCGCAGGCTGGAGCCGCGAGGGCCTGGCGCTCGCGGTCGTCTCGGCCGCCTACCTCGTGCTCGGCGCCGCTTTCCTCTCACGCGCCCGCGACTTCGCCACCCTGCTCTGGGCGGTCGGCCTGACGGTCGGCGCGGTGGCGGTCGCGGAGCTCCTGAGCGGCGCCTGGCTCGCGGTCGCGTGGGCCGGCGAGGCCGCCGTCCTCGCGTGGGTCGCCGAGGCGACGCGCGAGCGGCGCTTCCGACTCGCGTCCGTCGGCTACCTCCTGCTCGCGCTCGCCTTCGCGCTGGGGCACGAGGCGCCTCTCGAGGACCTGTTCGAGGCAAGCCGGCATCCGGCGCTCGGCGCGCCGAGCGTGCTCGCCGTCGCCGTCGCCGGGCTGATCGTCGCCTGGTTCTCGCGGCGAGCACCGGAGGAGTCCGACGACCCGGTGATCGTCGCGCTCCACCGGGCGCACGCCGCCGTCGTCTGGCTCGCGGGCGGGCTCCTCGCCTACGCCGCCTCGCTCGGGATCCTGGAGCTGGCGCTCGTCCGCTACCGCTTCGAGGTCGGACAGGTCGCGGTGACTGGATTCTGGGCGCTCCTCGCCCTGGCGCTCGTCGAGGTCGGCGGACGTCTCCGCCGACTCGACCTCGAGCTCGCGGGCCTTGGGTTCCTCGCGTACACGGCGCTCAAGACGGTCGGCTACGACCACGACCGGCTCGACGCCGATCTCTGGCCGGTCGCCTTCCTGCTCGTCGCGGCCTCCGCGGTCCTCTCCGGGTTCGAATACCAGCGCCTCGGGGGCGCGCGCCGGCCGGGCCTGCGGGCGGAGTCGGCGGGAGCCGTCGCCGCGAGCGTCCTGCTCGGGGTGTTCGCGCTCGCCGAGCTCGCGGACGGAGCCTGGCGCGGCGTCGACGGGCTCGGCGGGACGCTCCTCCTGCTCGCCTTCCCCTACGCCCTGCTTGCCGCCGCGGCCTTCCGGACACCGGGCCTGCGCGACCTCGCCACGCTCCTTACGGGGCTCGCGCTGGCGATCGTCGCCGCCGCTTTCTTCCTCCTGCTCGCCGGCGGCTGGCTCGTCCTCGCGCTGGCGGCGGGCGCCGCGCTCCTCGCCGGACTCTCGGTCAAAGCGCGCGAGCCGCGCTTCCAGCTCGCCTCGGCCGTCTACGCCGCGGTGGCGCTCGCCCACACGCTCGTCGTCGAGACGCCGCCGCGGGACGCCTTCGTCGCCTCGGCACATCCGGGCGCCGGCGCGCAGAGCCTCGTGCTCGTCGCGCTCGCGGCGCTCGCGCTCGGGCTCGCCACCGCCCTTCCCGGCGCACGCACCGCCGCCTTCGCCGGGGCCGGCGTCCTGCTCCTCTACGCGCTCACGCTCGGGATCCTCGAGCTGGCGGAGCTCGTCTCGGGCGCGTCGGTGTCGCAGGACTTCCAGCGCGGTCACACCGCCGTCAGCGCCGCCTGGGCCGCGATCGGGCTCGGGCTCCTGACGCTCGGGCTCCTCCGCCGCTCGCGCGGGCTTCGCCTGGCCGGCTTCGCGCTCTACGGCGTCTCGATCGCCAAGCTGTTCCTCTACGACCTCACGTACTCGAGCCCGCTTGGACGGCCGCTCTCGTTCCTGGCGGTCGGGATCCTCCTCCTGGCCAGCGGCTTCTTCTACCAGCGCCTGAGCGAGCGGATGGCCGGGAGGGACCTGAAGCCCGCCTAGGACCTCCGGCGACCAGGGCCGGCGCTATCGTCAAGACGTGGACGACGTTCGCGCCTTTCTCGATGCCTCCGAAGCCTTCTTCCGGGCGTTCGCGGCGGTCGCGTGGGGCGCGCTCCTCCTGGCCGTCGCCTTCCACGTCCTCCGCCTTCTCCTGCGGGTGCGCGCCTGGCAGAACATCCTTCAGGCCGCCTACCCGGAGACGAAGGTGCGCTACTGGAACACGTTCGGCGCCTACATGGCCGGCGTGGGAGTGAACGCGATCGTCCCCGCGCGCGGCGGCGACGTCGTGAAGCTCTACATCGCCAGGCACCGGATCGAGGGGTCGAGCTACCCGACGCTCGCCTCGAGCCTGGTCGTCGAGACGCTGTTCGACTTCGTCGTCGCCACGATCCTCTTCCTCGTCGCCATCCAGATGGGGCTCCTCCCCGGCCTCCCCGACCTGCCCCGGCTTCCGGCCTTCGACTGGACGTTCGTGGTGGAGCACCCCCGCCTCGCCCTCCTCATCTGGTGCCTCCTCCTCGCCGGGCTGATCCTCCTCGTCGCGTGGGCCTCGCGGCACGTCACGGCGTTCAGGCAGAAGCTCGTCCTGGGCTTCGCGATCCTGCACGACTGGCGCCAGTACGTGCGCGAGGTCGTCTCCTGGCAGGCCGGCAGCTGGGTCGCGCGCGTCGGGTCGACCTTCTTCTTCCTGCGCGCCTTCCACGTCGACGCGACCGCGGAGACAACTCTGGCCGTCCTCGTCGTCGGCGGCCTCTCGACGATGCTCCCGTTCACCCCCGGCGGCGCCGGGACGCAGCAGGCGATCCTCGTCTTCGCGCTCGCGGGCGCGGCGGCGAGCTCGACGATCCTCGCCTTCAGCTTCGGCCAGCAGCTCGTGATCACGATCGTGAACGTCGCCATCGGCTTCGGTGCGATCCTGCTCATGCTGGGAACGCTCCGGTGGCGCCACCACGTGCGCGGCGACGAGGACGAGATCAGGGGCCGGCCGCCCGCCGACGCGGACACCGTCGAGCCGCCGCCGGCCTCCGAGCCGGTCGCCGCCGACCGCGAGCGCATATGATGCTCGGCGGATGGAGCGGACGGTTCGAAGGAATGAGCCGGGGGGCTATGCGGAGGCCGTCCAGCATCTCTGGGAGCGCGTAGGGTCGGCGCTCGTCCGGCTCGAGCGCGCCGCCGACGACCCGGCCGAGGGCGTGGCCGACGGATTCCTCGAGGAGCTGCCGCAGCTCCAGTACACGCTCCACGCCGGCGCCGAGCTGGCGGTGGGGATCGACCCGCCGCCCGGAGGCGAGGCGCTGCACGCGGAGCTCGTGGCCGCGCTCGCCGAGGCCCGCGACATCACCGCCGAGGTCGGCTCCGTCCTCGACGACGGGGACGTCGAGCTCGTCGAGCCCCTCCTGCCCGAGTGGCGGGGCGCGCTCTTCCGCGTCAGGCTCGCCCGGCTCCGGGCGCTCGAGCGGACGGCGCTGCCGCTCGGCTCGGATTCCCCGCCCGAGCCCGAGCCCCGCCGGCGACCGCGCGAGCGGACCTCCCTGTCGGCGATCGTCGCCACCGTTCTCGTCATCGGCGGCGCCTTCCTCTTCACGGCCGGCGCCGTCCTCGCCGCCTGGCCGGTGTGGGCGGCCGGGCTCGCCCTCTTCGCGGGCGGCTTCGTCCTCTACCGCTAACGGGCTCCGGACAGGCGCGCGAGAGACTCCTCGCGGCCCAGAAGCTCCAGGCTCTCGAAGAGGCCGGGCGAGACCTTCGAGCCGGTGACCGCGGCCCGGATCGGCCCGAACGCGTCGCGGGGCTTGAGCCCGAGCCGCTCGGCGAGGCCGCGCAGCGCCGCCTCGATCGGCTCCGCCTCGAACGGCTCGACGCCGGCGAGCGTCTCCCGGGCCTCGGCCAGGACCGGGCCGGCGCCGTCCAGGAGCTCCGCGGGCGGCTCGACCCGGCGGAAGAAGAAGCCGGCGAAGGCCGGGTACTCCCCCAGGCGGGCGATCTTCTCCTGGACGAGCGGCGCCGACGCGCGGATCGTCTCCTCGTCGCCCTCGAAGCCCTGCTCCCGCAGGTAGGCGACGAGCGTGTCCGCGAACGCCTCCGGCTCGAGCTCGCGCAGGTAGACGCCGTTCAGCCAGTCGAGCTTCGCGTAGTCGAAGGTCGCCGGGCTCGAGCCGACGCGGTCGAGCGTGAACCGCGCGACGAGCTCGTCGC
>Ga0299914_10000886_pt1 | contig 18970 bp, 23 predicted proteins | sample RVTome_10_FD_201361 | JGI IMG/M metagenome (GOLD analysis project Ga0299914, IMG submission 201361) | Soil microbial communities from uranium-contaminated site in the Upper Colorado River Basin, Wyoming, United States - RVT153D57 (version 2) ...
TGTTCCGGATGGACTGGGCGCCGATCATCCTGCACGTGCAGTCCAGCATGCGGATGGGGGAGTCGGAGCGGAACTCCGTGCTCGACCCCAACGGCCACTCCCGATGGGTCGACGGCCTCTACATCGCCGACAACTCCGCGCTGTCGAACGGCGCCAGCGGCGCCAACCCGACGCTGACCACGCAGGCGGTGTCGACCCGGACCGCGGAGAAGATCTTCACCGACCGCTTCGGCGGCGACCCGTGGGTGCGCACCGAGGCCCCGGTCGTCTCCACCGACGGCCGAATCTCGTCGAGACTGGCCGAGCTCGGCCTGTAGGGCTGACGTCACGGGGTCCGGGCTTCAGCCCGGGCCGTGGGGATGAGTGAGATCGTAGGCGCGGGTGAGTTTCTTGGGGACGACCATGCGCCAAGCGTCGACAACGAGCTCGCGGGCCTCGGTCGGGTCCACGGCCGCGAGGTTGGCGTGGATCCAGTTGAATCGCATGTCCGATGCTGACGGCATCTGGAACTTGTGCGGCTCGCTCGCGACGAGTGCCGCGCGCTCCTCCCTGGGAAACGCGAAGCCCATCACGGTCTCGTCGAGGGAGAACGCCGCGTAGACGATCTGCTTGACGCGGAACTTCAACTGGCCGCGCACGTACACCTGATAGGAGCGTTCCAACTCGGTTCCAAGCGGCCGGACGTCGTCGATCACCGCCATGGTCGGAACCCGCCGGCCACGCGCTCTGCTTGGGTCTCGTCCATCGGAATCCGCTCCTCGGCTTCGCGTACACAAGGCAGACCTCTGCGAGTGCCGAAAGTCATCGGCAGGACCCTTCAGCGGCAGGTGCGGGACCCTGACAACACACGGGCTCGCTTTCGGCGGGCGGTGAAGGGAACAGCCTTCGAGGCCTCCATCCGCACGAATTCCGTCACTACGTCGCTGGCGTGATGGACGCCGCCGGGCTGAGCGCCCGGGAGATCGCCGACTACCTCGGCCATGAGCGGATCAGCACGACGCAGGAGGACTACATGGAACATGGCGTTGTGGGGGAGAGCGCTGGGCCTGCACTGGGCGAGCGGCCGAAGGTCACGTCACCCAAAAATATGGGTTAAACATGAGACTGTACTTCGCCAGAATTCTTGTTGGTCCTCTGACCTGGGGTTTTGCGCCCCCGGAAGGATTCGAACCTTCGACACCCGCTTTAGGAGAGCGGTGTATTTGATCATTCATATAGCTCTATAACCTGCATAAACGACGATATAGCACCTCGAATCCGGACAATCTGTCCACGCATTGTCCACAGTACTTGCCGGACGACCCCGGCAAGGTGGTCAACGGCGGGTCCCAGCGACGACGTTCGTTCGGGAAAGCCGCAGCACCGACCTCGGTTGCGTCGCAATAGCAATCGCCAGCTTGCCTCGAACACCCAGCCTGGTAGCGCGTCGATGCCGCTCATTTGCCAACCATGTGCGCGAGCGGCGGCGTGGGCGTTTACTCCCAACGAGGAGTCGGATAGGCTGGGACTTGCGTGGATGGCCGTCTGCCGGTGAGACAACTGGCTCCCGTTCTGGTAGCGGGTCAGCCGGTCGACACGCCTTATAGAGCCGCTACCCACGGGTACGCGGCTCTTGTGCTTTCTGACCACGGATGCATTTTCAGCCCATAGGAAGTAAGTTGACTTTGGCTTGTTCCGCGTCGATACAGACACGGGCTCATCTCCTGTAGATACCTTCTTTCTGTATTTCCATACTCATCAGCGTTGAATGCTGCTCCGCATGCGGAAGCGGCGAGATCTCCGAGCTGGAGTAGCTCTTTTCTGCTCGGCTGATCCATGTCGCCGCCCTTTGGGTCGAGATATCCCCACTCTATTGACGTGTCATCTCGTTGTCGAAGCGCGGTTTCGTACTCTCGAAGTTTTGCTATCTTAAATCGCTGAATGTGAGCAAGTGTGTAGTTCATCATCGCACGACTATCGCGTGCAAGCCACGAGAGTCTTTCAAGTAGAAATCGAAACGTGTAGAGGTAACTCATATCATCGTTCAACTTTCCCGGTAGAACGTTCTTGCAAGCTACTATGCACGAAACCGTTAACCAGGTAGACTGCTGGGCCAGAGTTCGTGCAACATGCAGCCGCTTAGAGTGAGATCTGAGATTCTTCCAAGATAACTCATCTGATGGTCGGCGACCCAATTCCCGCCTCAACTGGGAGAGTAGGTCTGCGGCCTTCGACTGTGCATTGCTGGGCAGCACGGCCGCTGCAAGTATGAAATGTGCGCTCGCTTTCCTGCTACGGCCTCTATGGCCCGACTCGTCGATGTACGCATACATCTGCGCCCGCTCGAAACCCATGCACCTACGTTAGATTCGACCCCTTGTTGACGTAATGCTCCAAATGGGGACAGTTTCGGCGATAGCACCCAGTCGTAGCGGTTTCTAGCTCCGAGTAGAGCCCTCGCCGCCGCTTGTTCGGTAGCGCCTTGCCGGGAGGGCCGAACTCACGGTATGCGCAATGTACTGGTCGCCAACGCGGCGGCACGTTCGTCTATGAGCTGCATGCGTACCGTCCATTCGTTACTCGCCGTATGGTCAGCCTGGGCTGTAACCTGTCCCGGCCACTTTCGGTAGAGCAAGCCCACTTCATCTGAGAAGTAACCGACGCTGACTACGCTGGCCGCGACGAGTAATCCGGTGTCGTCGGAGCCGGGGACGCCCATCCAGCCCCCGAGCGCCACTGCGAGCGTGCGCCTGATGCAGATTGTTGTTGGGTGTACCGGCAATCGGTAGTTGTGCGTTCTCCAGTGCTTCACAACCGCGCCGGGCTCCAGCCGCCCCGGTGCGGGGTCGTGATCGAACCCTACTGTTGAGCCATCCGGCAGCAGGTCGAGCACACGCGAGGTCGTCCATTGGACATCGGGATCGCCGCCGAGCGCCTGAATGTCACGTACCAGCACGCCAGGCGTGAGCACGTCGTCTTGGTCGAAATTCTTGACTAGCTCGCCACGGGAGCGGCCGAGTGCGAGGTTTCGCGTCAGTGCGACCCCTCCGCGTCGACCGGTTCCGAACGAGATTCTTTCATCGTCGGCGGGAAGGATTTCCCTCGCGATGCCGGTGTTGCCGTCCTCTTGGACAAGCCATTCAAGCTCCCATCCTGGTGGCAGTTCTTGCGAGGTCAACGACTTGAACGCTGCGCTGAGATGTTCCGGCTCTGGATTGAATACGGGGGTCACGATGGAGATCAGAGGCACGATCAGTCCTCCCAGCGAACAAGTTGTGTGGTGTAGACCGCCACGGTGCGGTCACCGGGCAACACGACATCGGACACCTCCACGACGTCACCAGTGATCGCTACGGAGATTTTCCGTAGCGCGATCACCGCCGTGCCAGCGCTCAATTCCAGTTGCTCGGCTTCGTACGCCGTTGGCGGCCGGGCGGTTAGTTCCTCGCGGACGTGGTCGAGTTCAATCCCGATGGTGTAGAGCTGGTGCTGCGTTCCGCCTGGCCACGGTTCGTTGTCAGCCGAGAGCAGGTCAGGATTACGCGCGGCGACGTCATGCACCATGTAGGAGTCGATGAGGCTCAGCGGCGCATCCTCTGTCTTAATCCCGGTCCGGTACACGCGGTGCAGCAGCTTTGTGCCTTCGGCGACCTCAAACACGGCTGCCAAGTCAGCGTTCGCTGAAACCGAGTCGTAGCTGGCGAAGAACTCCAGCGCTGACATCTCGCGACCCGTGTCGTGCTCAGTCGCCCCGGTCGTGCCACGTTCAGCCTCGCTGAGCCTCACGCGATCCTTTTCCCACTGGTATCGCTCAGTCGTTCGCTGCACCCGCTGCCGAGGCTTCCGGACGAAGGTTCCTCGTCCGTGCTGGCGATGAACCAGGCCTTCCGCTTCCAGTACGCCAACCGCTTGCCGAATCGTCGGCGCACTCACTTTGTAGTGCGTCTTGAGCGCATCTTCGGTCGGGATGCGCTCTCCGGGTGAGTAGTCCTTTGCGCGGATTTTCGCACGTAGATCGTCCGCGATCCGCTCGTATTGCTTAGCCAACTCTCGTACCACCGTCCGTGTTTGCTGCCGTGAATCCATCGTATCTCCTCAAGAGGACTTGACAACCTCAGGACCCACCAGGCATGGTGTGCCAAGCAAATCATTAAGAGGACTTGAGGACCTGAGGACAACGTATGGGAGAGCGATGAAGTTCGCACGGATCACTGACCCGCTGGCGGCCGAGGTGGTGGCGGCGGTGTCGGACGAGTTCGTTTCCGCAGTTGAGGAGGAGGAAGCGATGGCTGCTGAGGTGGCTGAGATTGACCGGCTGATTGATGAGGTGGATCGCGAGCTGGCCGTGCAGGTGCGCACCGAGTCGGTGCGGGTGTCGCGGGCGTTTACCGATGCCCGGCGGATGCGGCGTGCTCGTCGCCGGGCGGATCGGGAGCTGTTGCGGGCGTTGCCGGAGCGGCTGGATGTGCCGGCGGCCGACGCTCTGGGAAGCGAGGCCGCCTAATGACCACCTCGACGTTGCGCGAGATGACGCGGCTGCACCTCTCCCGCCCGGCCGCTGATGCCGCGGTGCCGGTGGTGGCCGCGTGGTACGAGCGCAAAGCCGTGCTCATGCATCACCTGGCCGACGAACACACCCACGGTGCCGACGACGCTGCGCGGCTGGCGGTGCAGGCGCAGGAGCACGCCACCCGCCTGATGACCCGGAATCCAACCCAGACAGGCCCTGGCTCGGCGGTCCGCTCCGCCAAGACCGAATCCGCCGAGCCAGGTCTCCCCGGTTACGAGAGCACTCGAAGGGAAGAAACCCGATGATACCCACCACCAACCCCTTTGTTGGGGGCCGACCAAACGGCCGGGTCCCGCACCTGTCGCTGCACTTACCGCCCGAGTGGGTCTCGGATGCGCTGTGCGCCCAAACCGACCCTGAACTCTTCTACCCGGAGAAGGGCGGCAATCCGGAACCTGCCCGACGGATCTGCGGGGCCTGCCCCGTACGGGTCGAGTGCTGCGCCTACGCCTTGGCCAACGCTGAGCATCACGGCGTGTGGGGCGGTCTGACCTGCAACGAGCGGGACCGCATCCGTGCCCGTGCTCGCCGCACCGATAGGCCAGTGACCGAGGTCGGGAGGGACGCCGCGTGAGCACGTTCGACGTTCTCGACCAGCACGGGCCGTGGCGGCTGGCCGCCTTCCTCGGGTGTGTGGCGGTGTTTCTGCTGCTGCACCTGGTCCGGCAGCCGTTCCGGCTGATCGAACGCGGCCTGCACGCGCTCCAGCGCGGGCTGGATGCGCGCATCACCACCGCCCTGAGCCCACCGAACCAGACGACCGCTGCGCCTGCGGGCGCCTGACCACCCAGGGAGACCCACGTGAGTATCTACATTGTTCTCTGCCTCGTCATCGGCGTCGGTACCGGCGTGATGGCCGCCCGCAAGGGCGAGCTGGGCTGGTTCCTCGGCGGCGCCACCGCGCTGGCACTGCTGCTGGGTGTGCCCGCGATCAGTGCCCCGTTCATTGAGGTCTGCCAGGGCTTCGCGTCCGTCGTCGCGAACGCCATTGGGGATCACACCCCACTTAGCGGGTGACGCCCATGCCCCTACCGCAGACCGCTCTACCGCTCCTTGTCCTGCTGGCCATGGTCGCCCTGTCGGCGTGGCTGGCCTTCCGAAAGTGGTGACAGCACTCCCATGAGGACCCGACACACTCCATCCGAACCCGACACCAACACCGACCGTCCGGGGCCGTTCAAGCGCGTTACGGACGCGCTGGCGTGGTACAGCCCGGAACTGATTGTCGCCGCCGCGTCGGGCGGGGCGGCCGCAACCGTGTGGGCACCGCTCGGCGTGGTTTCGGCCGCGCTGGGTGGCTGGATCGCCGTCGATCAGGTCAACCTGGCCCGCGCGAATCGCCGAGTGCGCCGCGAAATCGAGCAGGAGCGTGCCGAGCGTGCCCAGCTCGACCCCTGCGGCGAGCACGACGAGCCCGCCGAGTCGAGCGACGACACCCCGCACACCGGCGGCGGGTCGAGAGCTGGCGAGGCCGCGTCCGATGAGCAGACCGGCGAGCGGCCGGGTTGGGAGGTGGCCGGATGAGCGCCCGCACCCGCAGTCGGCAGCACGATGTGTGGACGCTGCTGGGCGTCGGCGTGGTCGCTATCGCGGCGGCCGTGCTGTCCTTCAGCTCCTTGCAGGCCCTAGCTGTGCGCGCCGGATACACCCCGGCGCTGGCGGCACTGCTGCCGCTGGCCATCGACGCCCAAGCCGTCGTCGCCACCCGAGCGTGGCTCACAGCCAGCGCCTCCGACCGGGTCTACCGCTACGCCCGAGCGCTCGCCCTGGCCGCTGTGGTGTCCAGTGTGGCGGGCAACGCGGGACAGCACGCCATGACCGCCGCGCATGCGGCGACGCCGTGGTGGGTGGTGGTCGCCATCGCCTCCGTTCCACCCGTGGCACTGGCTGCCACCGCGCACCTCGCCGCTCTGCTGGCCACCGAGAACCCGACCGCCGAGCACGCCTCGACCGAGTACGAGGCGAGCGAGGATGAGCGCCCGGGTGAACGCACAGCGGAACGGGCCGGTGAGCGTTCATCGCACGCACCCAGGGAGCGCTCGGAGGACGCGCGCTCAAGCGCTCACACCACCCCCACGGTGAGCGCTCAACCGGCCGTGCCCACCGGACGGGCCGCGACACGGAAGAAGTCGAGTGTGAAGCGTTCGCCGAAGCCGGAGCGGGCGCGTGCACTGTTCGATCAGCATGCCGAGGCGGGCACGCTCGACCAGCTCACCGGCGCACAGATCGCCACCGCCGGTGACGTTTCGGACCCGACGGGGCGGCGCTGGCTGGCGGCGTGGCGCGCCGAACACGACCACGACCGTCCGCAGCTCGCGGTCGTCGGCGAGCAGACCTAACCCTGCGCTTCGGGTGGCCGCCGACCGGCCGCGCTTGGCCTTGGCGGTCACCCGGCACCCATTGCACCGAATCTCAGGCACGACTCCGTAGAGGGAGATACGCACCAGCATGGATACCCCACGCGAGAACCACCACAAGAACGAGCACGATTACGACAACACCGGTCAGGAGAGCGGGCGGGTGGTCTACCTGCCCCATGCCGTCCCCGACACCGGCAACGCCGACCCCGAGCCGGAGGTGGTCGACGCCGAGATTGTCGACGACACTCCCGATCAGACAAGCGAAGACCAGCAGGCCGGTGAGCGGTCTGGTGAGCGCTCGGTTGGGCGTGCGTTGGAGCGCTCGGGTGAGCGGTTGCCGTGGCGGGCTCCGGCCGGTGAGGAGATCGACTACCGCGTTTACGGCCCGTTCGGCTTTCGCCGGATCATTCCCTACGAGGCGCGCGTGCGGATGGCCGAAGGCGGCGGCGAGCTGGCCGAGCGCTCGGTGCCCGTCGTCAAGTCCGGCGGCAAGGCGGGGATGCAGCATCTAGTGCACACCGTCAACGGCATCAAGGTCGTCTGGGATCGGTGGCGCGATGCCCACGGCGCCTCGCGGTATGAGCGGATGATGCGCGCTGCCGAGGTCCAGGGGGAGCATGAGCGTCTGTTGGAGTGGGAGGCTCGCGATGTCGCCGAGAAGCAGCGGCGTCATCAGCGGGCTATGGATTGGCTGCGCTCGCCGCTGGATCTGGTCAAGTACGCCGCGATCCTGATCGGTTCGCTGGCTGGGTTCTTCCTCGTGCTGGGTGTGGTCATGGCGATCGCCCAGGAGGACGCCGGGCTGATCCTCGCCCCGATCAGCGGGGTGATCGACGCGATCACCTGGACGTACTGGTTCCTGGCGACCTATGGCGCGCTGCTGCTGTGCGGGGCTACTGCGTTGGCGGTGGTGTACGTGCACGGCGAGGGCCGCAGGCACGGCACCTGGCAGCCCGGCTGGCTGTCGAACCCGGCCGCGCAAGTTGAGGATCTGGTGGTGCTCGACGAGGACTCCATCACCCGCGCGCTGTCGAATACTCACGTCACCGCGCTCAACCGGGCGCTGAAGAACGAGGGCAGGATCGAATACCTGATCCATCCGCGCGAGCAGGGTGGCGGTACCTACACCCAGATCCGGCTTCCGCTGGGGGTGAAGGCCGCCGACTTCCTGCACCCCGAACGCATCGAGACGCTGGCCGGGAACCTCGGTCGGCACAAGCACGAGGTGTATCCGCAGCGGCTGCCGGACGCCGATGCCCGCGTGCTCGATCTGTGGGTGGCCGATCGGGGCACCATGGACAAGCCCGCCCCGGCCTGGCCGCTGCTGGACTCCGGTGAGTTTGACGTGTTCCGCGACCGGCTGCCGTGGGGCGTGACGATGCGCGGCGAGCAGGTCTCCCAAGGCATGCTCGCGCGGCACGTGTTCTACGGGGCGCTGTCCAAGCAGGGCAAGACCGCCACCATGCGCCGTGACGCGCTCGGGCTGGCGCTCGACCCGACGGTGGAGCTGCGCATCGCCGACCTCAAGGGCGACGGCGACTGGTCCATGTTCGCCCCGCGCGCCACCGCCCTGATCGAGGGTGGTGGTGAGCAGCAGGCCGCCGAGACCTGCGACATGTTGGAAGAGCTGGTGGCCGAGATGCAGCGGCGCTACGACACCAAGCGGGCCATGGGGTTCAAGGGCAACATCACCCGCGAACTCTCCCGGCGGCCGGGCTCGGGGTTCCACCCGATCTACTGCTTCGTCGACGAGTGCCAGGTGCTGTATCAGGCTGAGCATCCCGTCGGGGGCACCGCCAAGGATGCCCGCGCCTGGAAGGCCGCCCGGCGCATCCACGACCAGGCGCGCGCGGTCAACATTCACCTCTACCAGGCCACTCAGCGCCCCGATCCCTCGGCGGTGCCGTTCCAGGTGCGCGAAGGCCCGCACGTGCGGGCGTGTCTGCACGTGGCCAACCACGAGGCCGCCAAGATGGTGCTCGCCGACGCCGCCGAACGCGGGGCGCGTCCGCAGGACCTGCGCTCCGGCCGTGACGCGGGAACCGTCGTCGTCGCCGGAGAGGTCGACGACATCCCCGAGGGGATGGCGTTCACCATCGTGCGCTCGCACTACATCGGCACCACCGAGGCGTACGCGGTCATCAACCGGGCGATGGACATCCTCGCCGCCCACGGCCGCAGCATCGGCCACGGCGCACCGGAGGCGCTTCCGGAGGCGCGGGACCTGCTCGCCGATCTGGTCATCGTGCTCGAAGACGCCGGAGCCACCCGGATGCGCACCCAGGAAGTGTTGCAGCGGCTGGTCGAACTCGCCCCGGCCACCTACCGGGACTGGACCTTCACCGACCTCAAAGAACACCTCGCCGACACCGCGGCCGCCATCTACAAGTCTGACGGGCACAAGGTCATCAGCCTCGCCCGCGTTCGCACCGCCATCACCGAACGTGACGAACACGCGGGCTGACTGACCCAGGGACGCCCCCAGGGACCTGGCAGGGACACAGGGAGAACTCCCTGTCGGCGTCCCTGGGCCCCATCCCTGGCATCCACCAGCGAAAACCCGCTCACAGGGACCCAGGGACCCACCCGCGACAGGACCCGAGACCCGCCCAGAACCCACATCGACCGGCCGTGACGCGCCTCCCTCCCTGCACGTCACGCCAGCACACCACGCCCGAGAACAGCTACCGACAGTGACCACGAAAGGGCTCTCGACGTTGGACACCGACACGATCCACACCGATATCGAACGGCAATTCGTCGGCTGCCTGCTCTGGCTGCCGACCCACCACGCCCGCCGCGTGCTCACGGGCATGCGGACCGACGACCTCGCCAACCCCATGAGCGCGCACGTACTGCAGCTCGTCATCGAACTTGTCACGGCTGGACATGATCCGGCGCCGGTGGCGGTGCACTCCCACGCCGTGGCCACCGGCCGCGCACCCGGCGAGCACCGGCGCTCATGGCTGGGCAAGTGGCTCACCGACACCTACGGCGCCAGCCAAGCCACAACCCCCAACCAAGCGCACTGGCTCAAGGCGGTAGTGCTCGAAACCACGTGGCGCCGCGCCATCGCCGAGCACGCCCGCCGACTCCTGCAGGCGGTCGAGCACAGCGCCACCGACCTCCTGGCCGAGCTGGTCGACGACACGTGTCACATCGATGAGCTGTGGGGCCGCTACCAAGCGGCGCTCAACCCGGCCGATTCCTCCGACATCGCGCGTGCTTTGCGGGAGGTGGCGTGATGCCGATCCGGCCGGAGAACCGTGACCGCTATCCGGGCGACTGGGACGAGATCTCGGCGTGTATCCGCTTCGGCCGCGCCGAGGGGCGCTGCGAGTGCCGGGGCGAGTGCGGCCGCCCGCGCGGTCATCTCGACACCGACCGCCGCTGTCGCAATCGCCATGGCCAGTTCGCCTACCGCTCTGGGGCGCGGGTGGTGCTCACGACCGCGCATCTCAACCACACCCCGGAGGACTGCCGCCCGGAGAACCTCCGCGCGCTGTGTCAGGGCTGCCACGTCCACCACGACGCCGCCCACCACGCCGCCACCCGCCGCCGCGTCCGCGCGGCCGAGGCCGCCCACACCATGCACCCGCTGTTCGAGCTTGATGAGGAGACCCGCTGATGAGTGAGCCTGTGCGCCCGTTGCGCGCTGTACCTGATCACCCCGGCGCCGAGGCGGGGTGGGAGGCGCCGATGCCGCTTGGGGCGGCCCGTCAGGTTCCGGCGTTTCCGGTGGACGCGCTGCCGCTGTGGCTCGGCGAGCACGTATCGGCCGTGGCCGAGGCGATCCAAACCCCGGTGGATTTGCCGGGTTGTCTCGCGCTGGCGGCGCTGTCGACCGCTGCCGGTGGCCGCGCAGTGGCTCGGATCCGCCGGGGGTGGGTGGAGCCGGTCAACCTCTACACCGTCGTCGTGATGGAACCCTCGGAGCGCAAGTCGCCGGTGTTTTCGGCGATGATCCGCCCCATCTACGCCTTGGAGCGCAAGCTGCGGGCTGAGGCGACCGACACGATCGCCGAAGCCCGGGTGCAGCGCCGCGCCGCCGAACAACTCCTGGCCCAGGCCGAGAAGACCGCCGGAACGGCGACTGGTGCCGAGCGCGACAGCGCGTTGGCGGAGGCGGTCGACGCCGCCACCGACCTCGCCAAGCTCGACGTGCCGTCCGAACCGAAGCTGGTGGTCGACGACATCACCCCGGAGGCCGTCGCGACCGTGCTCGCCGAACAAGGCGGACGCCTGGCCGTGCTCTCGGATGAGGGTGGGATCTTCTCGATCATTGCCGGGCGCTACTCCGGGCAGGCCAACACCGGCGTGTTCCTCAAGGGCTACTCCGGAACCCAGCTTCGGGTGGACCGCAACAATCGGCCCAGCGAGGTGGTCGAGGCTCCGGCGCTGACGCTGGGGTTGACCGTGCAACCGGCCGTAATTGACGAGCTGGGCCATACCGCGATGCTGCGCGGTTCCGGTTTCCTGGCCCGCATCCTCTACTCGGTGCCGACCAGCATGGTCGGCCGCCGCAAGCAACGGCCCGACCCGGTGCCCGAGCCGGTGGAGCGGCGCTACCACGACCGGTTGCACACCATCGCCGCCGCGTTGCTCGACTGGACCGAACCCGCCGAGTTGGCGTTCAGCAGCGGTGCGGACGACCTGATGGCCGAGCTGCAAGCCGACACCGAAACCCGGCTGCCCGAAGGAGGCGAGTGGGCGCACGTCGGTGACTGGGGCGGCAAATACGCCGGGCAGGTCGCCCGGATCGCCGCGCTGCTGCACGTCGCCGAACACCCCCACAACCCGGGAGAACAGCCCATCAACGGCGACACGTTCACCGCCGCCTGGCGGATCGGGGACTACTACGCCGCCCACGCCCTCGCGACCTTCGACCACATCGGCGCCGACGAAAACATCGACAACGCCCGCCACATCCTCGGCTGGATTGAACGCACCCAGCCGACACGCTTCACCCGCCGCGAGCTGTTCTCCGCGCTCAGCCGAGGCCGGTTCAAACGGGCCAGCGACCTCGACCCGCCCCTCGCGCTGCTCGAAGACCACGGGCACCTGCACCGCCAGGACCCGCCCGCAGAACCAGGTAAGCGGGGTCGCAAACCCAGCCCCATCTTCTGGACCCACCCCACCTACCGGCAGGAGACCCCCTGATGCCTCCGCAGAATCCGCACAATCCGCAGAATTACAGTTTCCGCAGCGCACAGCGCTACACCGTGATGTCCGCAGAATTCCGCAGAAACTCCGCACAAATACCCGACGCCCCAAGCGGCGGCAGGCCCGGCGACTCCCGCACCCAAGTGGTGCGAAGGAATCACGGGAGCCACCGGGATCTCTTACCCGAAGAGGACACCCCCACACTGTCCTCCATACGGCAGATCCGCCTCTACCGCCCAAACGGTTACACGCGTACCGGCAACCGGCCCAACGGCGGGCGAGGCGCGCGATATCCGCCGAGGCGACCCGGGACGGCGGGAGTCGGCCCTCCCGACCAGAGGGTCACAGGCAGGCTGGAGGGCCTGGCTCCCACCCCCGATGGTCACGCCGCCCGGCAACCCACGCAAACCCGATCACCGGACACGCGAAGCGACCCGGACGGTCCGACACTCACGGCGCCGACGACAGCCCCGAGCTAATTGTGCGGACTTTCTGCGGAATTCTGCGGATCCCCGACCATGATCACCACATAGACCGCTGACCAGCAAAAACACCACCACACCGCTAATTCTGCGGATTCTGCGGGTTCTGCGGACCCACCCCCAAACCCAAGGAGGACAACCCCATGCCACACCACACCCGCCACCACAGCCACAACCGCAAGGAGTACACCACGGTATGGCAACCCGCCACGAGTACCTCACCGTTGACCAAGTTTGTGCGGAGCTGGGCGGAGAACGTCCTTTAGCCCGCTCCACGTTCGATGAATGGCGCGCTAAGGGCCTCGGTCCTAAGTGCATCAAGTTGCCCAATGGGAAGCTGCGCATCCGCCGCGCAGACCTTGACTGCTGGCTCGATTCCCGCATGGACGAGGGAGCTGCTGCCTGATGAACTCCACCTACAAGGTCCGAATCTGGTCGATCAAGCCGCGCAAGAATCAGAAAGGAAAGGTGACAAGTTACGGCGTTCGCTGGTCGGTCGACGGCGGAGCCTTCTACGAGTCATTCAAGGTCCGGACGCAGGCTGAAGGTCGTCACGCCGACCTGCTCTCGGCGCAACGGCGGGGCGAACCCTTCGATATTGAGACGGGGCTGCCGCGATCGCTCGTGCTCCCCAGGGGCGCGGACATGTCCTGGTACGAATTCGCCTGCAAGTACGTCGATGTGAAGTGGCCCAATGCCGCCGCCACTTATCGGCGCACCATTGCAGAAGCCCTTACCGTCGCCACGCCTGCCATGCTCAAGGCAGGGGTGGCAAAGCCGGATGACAAGGCGATCCGTTCGGTGCTCTGCAAATGGGCGTTCAACCCGAAGAAGCGGCGGCAGGAAGACAAGCCTGCCGACGTTGTGAACGTCTTGCGGTGGATCGAGCGCAACTCGCTTCCGCTGGACTCGGCGATGAAGCCGGATAACGCACGCGCGCTGCTCAATGCGGTGGTGACCCGGCTCGACGGCAAGCCGGGTGCCCGAACAGTCGCCCGGCAGCGGCGAATGATTCTGAACAACGCGCTGAATTTCGCAGTGGAAAGGGAGCTCATCGACGTGAATCCGGTGAAGCCGCTCAAATGGACCGCGCCGAAGCCCTCTCGTGCGATTGACCGCCGCCGCGTGGCGAACCCAGTCCAGGCGCGGACGCTGCTGCGCGCGGTGCGGAAGGTGAGGCGAAGCGGACCGGGGTTGTACGCGTGCTACGCGGCGATGTACTTCGCGGCCCTGCGGCCCGAGGAAGCCGTGAACTTGCGTGCCTCGAACCTCACGCTTCCCGAGCCCACGTGGAACGGGAAAGCGGGCGTGTGGGAGAACGGCTGGGGCGACATCTGCATCGAGGGGGCAGCTCCGCACGCCGGAAAGGCATGGACCGACACCGGCAAAGCGCGCGATGCGCGGGGACTCAAGCACCGCGAACGGGGCGAGGTGCGGCACGTGCCGTGCCCGCCGGAACTGACGAGGATTCTCCGCGAACACCTCACCACTTACGGCAGCGACGCCGACGGGCGGCTTTTCCGTGGCGTGCGGGGTGGTGAGGTGCCGCTGATCACCTGGAACCGGGTGTGGCAGGCAGCCCGTGCGGCCGCCTTGACCGAAGAGGTAGCCGCTACGCCATTGGCGAAACGCCCGTATGACCTGCGCCACGCTGCGGTGTCCACGTGGCTCAACGGGGGAGTGCCCGCAACGCTGGTAGCTGAATGGGCTGGGCACTCGGTGGAGGTGCTGCTGGAGGTGTACGCCAAGTGCCTCGACGGCCAGGACCAGTTGGCCATGCGGCAGGTTCAACAGGCTCTTGGACACCGCGACCCGTCCGGGGAGCGCTGACATCGACTCTGCGGCTTGTCCACGCATTGTCCACGGACGGCCGTATCTGACTGGGTTTCGCCGTATCTGACCGGGAACAACGAAAAGCGGCTCTGACTGGCTTTTACGCTGGTCAGAGCCGCTTTTCGGTGGGTGTTAGAGGGCGCCCCCGCTAGGATTCGAACCTAGGACACCCGCTTTAGGAGAGCGGTGCTCTATCCCCTGAGCTACGAGGGCTTGCGCTCCCAGCGTAGCGGGTCGGCCTGACGCCGCCGTGGCGGGACTCCGGAGCCGTCCGCGCCGTGTGCGTAATTCGGCGCCACCAGCGACGTCTCTCTAGGTAGCCTCGTCACACCATCGAGGGAGGAGCGCGATGATCAGGGTGATGTTCGCGGACGACGAGGACCTCGTCCGCGCGAGCTTGCGCACGATGCTGTCGGACGTCGACGGCATCGAGGTCGTGGCCGAGGCCGCTGACGGCGCTGAGGCGGCCGAGGCGGCGCGCTCGCGTCACCCCGACGTCGCCTTGCTCGACATCAAGATGACCACCGACGACGACGGCCTCCAAGCCCTCCGCGCCATCATGGCGCTGCCGCACCCGCCCGCCGCCGCCATGCTGACCACCTTCGACATCGACGACTACGTCTCGCGCGCGCTGAGCATCGGCGCGAAGGGCTTCCTGCTCAAGGACATCCGGCCGGCCTCGCTGGTGCAGGCGGTCCGCGACCTCGCACAGGGCGGCGCCGTGCTCGACCCCGGCGTGGCGGCCCGGATGGTCCGCGCCCACCGGGACGAGCAGCGCGCGGCCGAACCGGCGCGGGAACTGCTCGAGTCACTGTCCGAACGCGAACGCGAGGTCGTCACGCTGATCGCGCGGGGACTGTCCAATTCCGAGATCGGCACGACCCTCTTCCTCTCCGAGGCCACCGTCAAGGGGTACGTTTCCTCGGTGCTCACCAAGATCGGCGCGGCCAACAGGGTGCAAGCCGCACTCCTCGCCTACCGCGGCGGGCTGCTCGAACGCTGATGCTGGTCGCGCTGGAGTTCCTGGGCCTTGTCGCCTTCGCCGCGTCGGGCGCGCTGGCCGCGGTGCGGGCCCGGCTCGACGTCTTCGGCGTCATCGTCCTCGGCCTCACCACCGCGCTCGGCGGCGGCATCATCCGCGACGTCCTGCTCGGCGTTCACCCGCCGACCACGCTGCGCACCTGGCCGTACCTGACGGCAGGCGCGGTGACCGCCCTCCTCGTCTTCGTCTTCCACCCGCAGGTGGCACGACTGCGGCGGCCCATGCTGGTCGCCGACGCCATCGGACTCGGGCTGTTCGCCACCTCCGGCACCGCCGTCGCGCTCGCCCTCGACGCCCCGGTCTACACCGCCTGCCTCATCGGCATGACCACCGGCATCGGCGGCGGCGCGATCCGCGACCTGCTGCTCCGCGAGATCCCGCTGGTGCTGCGGCGCGAGATCTACGCCCTCGCCGCGCTGCTCGGCGCCCTGCTCGTCGGCGCGGGCCACCTACTCCACCTGCCCGAGACTCCGGTGCTCGCCGTGGCATCCGCCGTCGTGGTCGCGGTGCGGCTGCTCGCGCTGTGGCGGCAGTGGCACGCCCCGGTCGCGCGCGAAGCGTGAGCCCTCTCAGGCGTCGCTCAGCCTTCCACGTAACACTGGGTACATGCGCATCCTGGTAGTGGACGACGACCGCGCGGTCAGGGAGTCGTTGCGCCGCTCGCTCGAGTTCAACGGCTACAACGTCGAACTGGCCAGCGACGGCCAGCAAGCCCTCGCCGCGGTCGCCAACGACCGGCCGGACGCGATGGTGCTCGACGTCATGATGCCCCGTCTCGACGGGCTCGAGGTCGCGCGCAGGCTCCGCAGCGGCGGTGACGACCTCCCCATCCTGGTGCTCACCGCGCGTGACACCGTGTCCGACCGGGTCTCCGGGCTCGACGCGGGCGCCGACGACTACCTGCCCAAGCCGTTCGCCCTGGAGGAGCTGCTCGCCAGGCTGCGGGCGCTGCTGCGCCGCTCCGCCGCCGAGACCGGCGCGGCCCAGGACGCCAAACCGCTCAGCTACGCCGATCTCACCCTCGACCCGGTCACCCGCGAGGTGCGCCGGGGCGACCGCCCGATCAGCCTCACCCGCACCGAGTTCACCCTGCTCGAACTGCTGCTGTCCTACCCGAAGCACGTGCTCACCCGCGGCCGGATCCTGGAGGAGGTCTGGGGCTACGACTTCCCGACCTCGGGCAACGCGCTCGAGGTCTACATCGGCTACCTGCGCCGCAAGACCGAGGCCGACGGCGAGCCGCGCCTGATCCACACCGTGCGCGGGGTCGGCTACGTGCTCAGGGACATGCCCTAAGTGGCTGTCGGCGATCCGCAGGCCAAGCGGCGGTTCTCGCTGCGGGCCCGCGTCACCCTGCTCGCCGCCGCCTGCGTCGCGGGCGCGGTCGCGCTCGTCTCGCTCGCCGCCTACCTGACCATGCAGGACAGCATGTACAACCAGGTCGACAAGCGGCTGATCGAGCGGGCGCAGGACGCCGTGCGCACCCCGCCGGTGACCAACCGGCTGGTGCAGATCCCGGGCGCCTTCCTGGCCAGCTCGGACATCCACATCGGCGTGCTCAGCGCCCAGGGCCGGCTCGTGCACCCCCGCGACGGCGTGCCGCCACCCGTCGGACCCGCGGAGCTGCGGGTCGCCCGCGGCGAGGCGGCGGGGTCGCTGCGCACCGACGTCGCGACCAACACCAGGGTGGTGGCGCTGCCGTCCGGGTCCGGCGAGGCGATGGTGCTCGCCCAGTCGCTCGCGCCGACCGTGCTCGCGCTGCGCAAGCTGGCCGTGGTGCTGTTCGTGGTCAGCGGCGCCGGGGTCGTGGTCGCCGCCGCGCTCGGCACCGTCGTCGCACGGGGCGGGCTGCGACCGGTGCAGCAGCTTACCGCCGCCACCGAGCGGGTGGCCCGCACCGGGGACCTGCGCCCGATCCCGGTCTCCGGCGACGACGAGCTGGCCCGGCTCACCCACAGCTTCAACATCATGCTCGCCACGGTCGCCGCCGCGCAGGAGCAGCAACGCCAGCTCGTCGCCGACGCGGGCCACGAGCTGCGCACGCCGTTGACGTCGCTGCGCACCAACCTCGAGCTGCTGCTCGCCGCGGAGCAGGCCGACGCGCCCAGCCTTTCGACCACGGACCGGGTCGAGATCGAGTCCGACATCAAGGCTCAGCTCGACGAGGTCACCCAGCTCATCGGCGACCTGTCGCTGCTGGCGCGGGCCGACCAACCCCGGGCGGAGCTGGAACAGGTCGACCTGGTCGACGTCGTGGAACGCGCGCTCGACCGGGCCCGCAGACGCGCCAGCGACGTCGAGTTCGACGTCACCCTCCAGCCGTGGCAGCTCGTCGGCGACCCGAACGCGCTGGAGCGCGCGGTGCTGAACCTGCTGGACAACGCCGCGAAGTTCTCGCCCGCCGGGGGAACGGTGCGGCTGGTGCTGCGGCCACTCGGCGACGGCACCGCCGTGATCGAGGTGTCCGACCAGGGCCCGGGCATCGCCGACGAGGACCTGCCCCGGGTGTTCGACCGCTTCTACCGCTCGTTGCAGGCGCGCACGCTGCCCGGGTCCGGGCTGGGGCTGGCCATCGTCAAGCAGGCGGTGGAACGCCACGGCGGCGCGGTGTACGCGGGCACGGCGGCCGAGGGCGGCGCGCTGTTCAGCATCCGGTTGCCCGGCGAGCCCGGCTGACACCCTGCCGTCGGTGCCACACTGAGAGTGTGTTGGTCTATTCACGGCAGAGACCACAGCTTTGTTTCAGGTACCTCTCAGGCATATGCCGCAGGGTGGTGACATGACGGACGACGACCGAGGCACGCCGAACCCGTGGTCACGGGAGGGCAGCTCCGAACCCCAAGACGAGCAGCCCGGCCAGGGCACGGAGGCCAGCCAGCCCGAACCGGCTGAGTCGCAGGCGAGCCCCGAGCACGGCAGCGGCCACCAGCCGACGGCCGAACACCAGGCCCCATATGGCGGTTTCGGAGCGTATCCGGCGGGCACGCAGCCCTACGGTGCCGCCCCGTACGGCATGCCACCCTACGGCCCCGGGCCGCAGAGCTCGAGCATCTACCCGGCGCCCCCGGGCTCGCAGTCCGGCCGGCGCTCCGGCCCCGGCAAGATCGTGATCATCGCGGCGATCGTGGGCCTGCTCGCGGGTGGCGCCGCCGGTGGCATCGGCGGCTACCTGGTGGCGTCGGACACGATCGAGACGCCGACGGTGAACGCGCTCGACCAGCCGCGTCCGGCGAAGGAAACCATTGACGCGCCGCAGGGCAGTGTCGAGGCGGTCGCGCAGAAGGTGACGCCCAGTGTGGTGCAGCTCAAGGTCGCCACCGGCGAGGGTACCGGTGAGGGCTCCGGGTTCGTGCTCACCGACAACGGCTACATCCTGACGAACAACCACGTCGTCGAGTCGGCCGAAGACGGCGGCAACCTCCGCGTCGTCTTCCAGAACGGCCGGTCGGTGCCGGGGTCCGTCGTCGGCACCGACCCGACGACGGACATCGCGGTCGTCAAGGCGGAGGGCGTCACCGGGCTGCGCCCGGTCGAGCTCGGC
>Ga0299914_10000887_pt1 | contig 18953 bp, 12 predicted proteins | sample RVTome_10_FD_201361 | JGI IMG/M metagenome (GOLD analysis project Ga0299914, IMG submission 201361) | Soil microbial communities from uranium-contaminated site in the Upper Colorado River Basin, Wyoming, United States - RVT153D57 (version 2) ...
GGCCGATCCGGATGTCGTCCAGGCTTACCAGATTGCTCAGGCGGTGGTGAACCTGGCTCGGACTCAGATTATGATCGAGGCGCGCCTCTCCGGCCGGATAGAGGCCCAGCAAACGCAGCTTGAGGATCACGACCAACGCCTGGAGCTGATCGAGGCGACGCTAGGTGATGAAGATCGCTATGTTACGGAGAAACAGGCTACCGCCATCAACCAGGCGGTCCGCTCAATTGGGTTGGTGCTTTCTCAGAAAAGCGGCCGTAATGAGTACGGCGCGTGCTGGGGAGAATTTTATCGGAAATTCGGCGTTTCCAAGTACCGGCATCTGCCGGCCGCCAAGTTTGATGATGCTATGAAATGGTTGGCGGAGTGGTATAGTTCGCTGACGGATGAGGAAGTGCCTTTTTAAAACCATCGAACAAAATTGATAGAATTACAGCCGATTATTGGTTGTGGCACCCGGTTACACCAAAGTGGTCACATTTGAGGCGTTAGACTTCGCCAAGGTCAGCAAGCGCTTCTATGAGACCAATTTTTTTCGGGTGCTGGGTGCGAGCCGGTGATTGCTAACAATAACGATAGATTATTCTATTTATCTGCCCACACCGAATATTGGCTGTGGGAGGTCAAAACAGCGACCGGGCCTTTGATGTTCGATACGGCCGTGTCCCGGACCGCAGCAATATCATGTCATGTAGACGGGCTTCAGGTGATGCTGTTCGACCGGGACCGAGAAAACGTGGACTTCCTGGCTTTTTCCTTTGAAACTGACCATACCGTGGTCTATCACCTGGATGTATTCGTCCAAGGCCTGGCGGGTAGCAGCGTCAATCAAGATAGGCTGCCCCAATTCCTTTGTGTGGGTCTCCAGCCGGGCGGCCGTGTTGACCGTGTCGCCAACACAGGTGTAGGTAGCCCGCACGTCTGTGCCCAGGTAGCCGGCAATAACCCGGCCGGAAGCAATGCCGATGCCGATCCGGATCTGTACCTTACCGGCCGCCGCCTGGTCACGGTTGAAAATCTGGACGCCCTTCATCATCCGCAGAGCGGCCCGCACCGCCCGCCGGCAATGGTGTTCGTGGGCAATCGGCGCGCCAAAAATCGCCATCAAACCATCGCCGACAATCTGGTTGATAATTCCTCCTTCGCTGCCGATGGCCTCAATCATGTGGGCAAAATAATCATTCAATAACTCAATCGTGGCCCCCGGTGATTGAGATTCGGTGATTGAGGTAAAGGAGCGAATGTCGGAAAACATCGCAGTCGCCTCGACGTAACGGCCGCCCAGGGCAAAACCCGATTCCAATAATTCATTGGCCACTTCTTTCGTCGCAAAACGGCGAAACAGATCCCGCTGCTGCCGCTGAAGCTGGTAAAGCGTCAGGTGAGTTTTCACACGGGCCATAACCTCTTCAGCCTGAAACGGCTTGGTAATATAATCCACACCTCCGGCGGTGAACCCCCGTACTTTATCGTCAACATTGTCCAGGGCAGTCATAAACAAGATCGGAATGTTGTGGGTGCGCTCATCTGCTTTCAAGCGGCGGCATGTTTCAAAGCCATCCATTTCCGGCATCAAGACATCCAGCAGAATTAAATCCGGCCGGCCGCGCAGAGCCTTTTCCAGGCCATCCCGGCCATCGCGGGCCGTCATTATTTCAAACCCCTCGTTCTCCAGGTATTGGGTAATGACCTTTAAGTTGTTGATATTGTCGTCCACAACCAGGATTGTGGCTGTCTGTTTATCCGGCGCCAACATGGCTGCTGCCCTCCAGAAAATTTTCGTCATTTATAAGTTCCTTGATAAAGTTGGCAATGCGTTGATCTTCAAAGGCATCAGCCAGTTCGCGCACCCGGTAAACAAAAGGGGTAAACCGGCTGTTCATCTCTTCGAGGCGGTCTACCCGTTCCCGAATTTGGGTCATTTTGCCGAGCATTGCCAGTTCATATAAGATTTCCAACTCTTCCTGGGGCGGAGTTATCAACGGCCCATCCGGTTTGGCTGTTTCCGGCAAGATGTCGGCCGCGTCCAGGGCTTCGTGGATCCAGGTTAACCCCAAAAACTTCTCACACAAAGCCAGTAACCGGCCGGCCTCTACCGGTTTGGGCAGGAAAGCGTCACACCCGGCCAACCGGCTTTTGGCCTGGTCCATGGCAAAGACGCTGGCCGAGATGGCAATGATCGGGGTCTCGGCCTGCTCCGGCAGTTGGCGAAGCTGCTGCACCGCCTCAAAACCGGTCATGACAGGCATAACCAGGTCTAGCAAGATCAGGTCGGGCCGGATTTCTTGAGCCAGCTCCAGCGCTTCCCGGCCGTTGGTGGCCAGCGTTACCTCGAATCCCAGAGGCTCCAGCATATTCAGCAAAACCAGCCGATTTTCGCGGCGGTCGTCGGCCACCAGCACCCGGCGTCGTTGGCCGGCATAGCCTCTGATGATACCGGCTGATGACTGTTCTTCTTGCCTCGCGGCGACGGCAGCGGGCAGCGATATTTCAAACCAGAAGCGGCTGCCTTGCCCCGGCACACTGCTGACCTCTATATTGCCGCCCATGAGAGCCACCAGTTGTTGGCTGATGGGCAGGCCCAGCCCGGTTCCGGCCGTGCGTTTGCGCTTGTCGCCGACCTGTTCAAAGGGCAGGAATATCTTTTCCAACTGATCGGCGGCCATGCCCACTCCCGTATCTTCAATCTCGAATCGCAGCCGGGCTTCCGGGGCGCGGCCGGAATCGGCCGTCTGATTCGTGACTCGCAGTGTTACCTGGCCGCTGTCGGTAAACTTAACGGCGTTGCCGGCCAGATTGAGCAGCACCTGGCGCAGCCGCTTCTCGTCAGCCTGCACCCCGGCCGGCAGATTGGGGCCGGCTTCATAGATGAAACGGATATCCTTTTGCTGGGCGCTCATACGGGCCACAGCCACAATCCCTTCCAGGAATGCGCCCAGGTGAAAGTCGGCCGGGGCCAGCTCTATTTTGCCGGCTTCAACCTTAGCCAGGTCCAATACGTCGTTAATCAAGGTGAGCAGGTGTTGGCCGCTTTCATAAATGACTTGCAAGCCATCAGCCTGGGTCGAGGTCACGTTGTGGTCGCGGCGCAAAATCTGGGCATACCCCAGGATGCCATTCAAGGGGGTGCGTAATTCGTGACTCATGCTGGAAAGAAAGGTGCTTTTGGCCTGGCTGGCAATTTCGGCCGCTTCTTTGGCCGTCTGCAGTTGTTCGTTTGATTCGGCCAATTCCTGGGTTCGGGCGGCCACTTCCCGCTCCAACTCCTGGTTGCGCCGCTGGATGGTATAGACCCGCCAGCGAAAACTGCCAAAAACAATCCCGGCCAGCAAGAGCAGCGCGGCCCCCCGAAACCAGAGCGTCTCCCACCAGGGCGGCCGGACGGTGATATGGAGGGCCGCCTCCTGGTCGCTCCACAGGCCATCGTTATTCGTTCCCTGGACCCGAAAAACATAGCGGCCGGCCAGCAAGGTGGTATAGCGGGCCGAACGGCCGCTGCTGTCTACCTCGTTCCACTCTTCCTCCAACCCTTCCAACCGGTAGCGATAACGATTTTCCTGCGACGCGGCATAGCTCAGGGCCGCAAAATCAAAAGAGACAATATCCTGATCATAATCAAGCGTCAGGTCAGCGGTAGACCAGATAGAGGTAGACAAAACGCCGTCGCTGCTGCCGACAAATACAGGTTCGTTCGCCAGGCGCAGTTGGGTTAAGACAACCGGCGGCCGGTAGGAATTTTCGTTAATCTCCTGGGGAAAGAAAGTTACCAGGCCGCCGCGCCCACCGAAGAACATCTCCCCGCCAGGTCCCAAGAAATAGGCCCCGCTAATAAAATTACTGACGGGCAGGCCGTCGGCCAGGCCAAAGTTTCTGAAAGTTTCGGTGACCGGATCGAAGCGAGACAGGCCCCGAAAGGAACTTAACCATAAGCGACCCTGTTCATCGGCCAGCAAACCGAAGAGGGCGTCGCTGGGCAGACCGTCGGATTCTGTATAACGGGTGAAGGTTTGGGTCTGCGGGTCAAGCCGGTTGAGGCCGCTTTCCGTCGCTATCCAGATGATGCCGTCCGCTGCCTGATGAACGGCCGTTGGCTGGCCGTTGGTCAGGCTTTCAAGATTCTGGGGGTTATGGGTATAGTGGTGGAACTGTTCGGTTTGGGGATCGAAACGGCTCAATAAACCCGGTCCGCCAACCCACACGATTCCACTTTCGTCTACTCGTAGGGTAGTCACGGTTCTGTCTGGAAAGCCGGCTGGATTGCCAGGTTCTTGCCCAAAGGATGTCAATTGTCCGGTTTCGGGGTCGAAACGGTAGAGGACTCTGGCAGTCAAAAGCCATAATATCCCGTCGGGGTCTGCTCGCATCTCGATTATTTCCCCCGCATCCGGATCGTCCAGGGGGACGCTTTGGAATTCTTCTGTGGCCGGATTCAGGCGCAGCAGTTCATTCAAGCTATCCATCCACAAGAAGCCTTCGGAATCGAAGTGCATGGCGCTGATGCTGATCAAGAGTTGATCCGTATTGGGCGCAAATTGGATCGGCGCCTGGTATGCGGTCACCTGGCCGGTGGCGCGGTCTATCCGGCTGAGTTCTGGGCCGCCGGCCGCCCAGAGGTCGCCGGCCGGGCCGATTATCACCGCGTGAACGTTTGGGTTTCCCAGTCCGTCAGGAGGAGTCCCTGGCAGATAAGCGGTGAATGACGCCTGCCGCCAATCGTAAATGTTTAACCCGGAGGTGGTTCCAATCCAGATCAACTCCTCCGAGCTGCGATAGAGAGAGGTCACAAACCGGCCCGTGAAGTGGTTGGAATCCGAAGGGTTTCCTTCATAGTGGCGCAGGAACTGTTCTGTCTGGGGGTCGAAAATATAGACCCCCCGTCCCGTTCCCAACCAGAGCCGGCCGGCCCCGTCGGCCAGGATGCCGGTTATGGGCACGGGTGGTTCCGGTGAATAGGGAGTGAACCGGTCTGTCTGGCGGTCAAAAAGGTAAAGGTAGTTGGATCCGACCCACAACCGCCCATTTGCATCTTCGTAGAGAGCATTGACGCCAAAGCTGAGCGGTGGACCGCCTGCCGGAGGAGGACTACCGCCTGGTGGCGGTCCACCATCTGGGGGCGGCCCACCGCCCGGAGGCCCCTCGCCCGGCGCAGGCCCCTCGCCCCCGCCCGGTGGGCGCGGAGGAGGGGCGGCCACAGGATAGGTGGTGAAACGGCCGTTTCCAGGATTAAAACGATATAAAACCTCACCGCCCACCCACACCTCACCGGTCGCATCCACCAGGATGGCCTCGATGGGCGTCACATCCGGCCTGACCGACGGCGGCCGATAGCGGGTGAAGGTTTCCGTGTCCGGGTCGAAGCGATCAAGCCCACCCGCGCCTGTGCCAATCCATAAAATGCCGTCCTGGTCTATGGCCAACGATTCCAGATGGTTGTCGCTCAGGCTGTTTGTATTACCGGGATCGTGCTGGTAACGGACAACCTTCCCGGCTTCCGGATCGAACGTGGGATCAACCCGGTTCAGGCCGCCATCTTCCGTCGCTACCCATATCAGGCCATCCGGGTCTTCTACTATCGCCGAGATGTTGTTGCTGCTCAGGCTGGTGGGTATATTCTCGTCGTGCCTGTAGCGGGTGAAGTGATAACCGTCGTAGCGATTAAGGCCGTCCAGGGTTCCAAACCACATGAAGCCGTGGCGGTCCTGGATGGTGGCTGACACATGGTTATGCGCCAGGCCATCCTCACTGGTGAGATAGTTGAAGCGAGGCATCTCCGGCGGTAGAGGAATGGTTGCCTCACTGTCTTGAGCGGTGATAGACCCGGCCGGCCGCCAGAAAACGGAAAATAAAAAAACGAACAGAATCACTCTTGAGGCCACCGAAAAAACCCGGTTTCTAAGCTCCGAGTGTGATTTCATCCAGAGAGAAAAAAAACGGTTTTTGGCCCAGAACAGAATCACTTTGAATAAAGCTGTGAATTTCCAATAAAATTGGTTGTGCATGGCTGTATCCTATCATTACCATCGAAAAAACCCGGTTTCTAAGCTCCGAGCGTGATTTCGGTAGGCCTAGTAGACGGTATCACTAAAAATGTAGAAGCCAGGGTTTCCTAATCTGTCAGCGGCCGGCCAGCCAGCGAACGCGGTGAGCCGTCCTCACTCATCTCACGAGCAGACGTGCTAACAGCGCACACTTCTCGCGCCACATTCACCACCCCTTCTAACGGCAGCGCCTGACCTGCTGCCCAAGCTTTCCGCCAGCGGTTTGTGTCGATTTGGTCCTGTGCCGCTTCCTGTCGTAGCCGGAGTTCGGCCTCCTTGTTGGGCGGCAACGGTATGCCCAGCGCCTCCCTCAGCGCGCTGGCCGCCCCCCAGAGACGGGTAGCTGTTTCCACTGACCCTTCATCACATGCCGCCACTTCCGCAATCGCCTCCAGACAGTAGATGAGATGTTCGCGGTCGCCCAACTCGTCGAACAGCTGCAGGCTCTCGGCATAATGATGGTAGGCCTCGCGACTATCGTCCTGCTGCAGCGCCATGTTACCCAGGCGCATCAGCGAATAGCCAATACCCACTTTTTCGCCCAACTGCCGCCGCAGCGCCAGGCTCTCCTGATATAATGCCTGCGCCCGCTCTCTATCTCCCTCGACGTCGGCCACATCACCTAAATTTGTGAGCAGCATGGCAGCCAGAATATGGTTGCCCAACTGCCGGCTTAGTGCCAGGCTCTCTTCGTAGTATGCTGCCGCGCGCCGATTGTCGCCGAGCCGGCCGGCCGCCGCGCCCAGATTGTTGAGGCACGTAGCAACGCCCCAGGTATCGCCCAGCTCGCGCCGCAGGTGCAGACTTTGCTCGAGCAACTGAATGGCCTCGTCATAGCGCCCCTGATGCAGGGCGAGGACGCCCAGGTTGTTGGTCAGGTGGGCAATGCCATCCTTGTCATCGAGCTGTCGGTAGAGGCGAAGGCTGGTTTCGAAGTCGGCCGTTGCCTGCTCGTAGTCGCTCTGGTACCAGGCCAGCACCCCGGCCCCTTTCAGCGTCTTCGCCTGCAGGTGCGGCGGCAGCGCCCGTTCGGCGGCTAAAATACGCACCAGCCAGCTTCGGCCTTCGTCTAAATGGCCGCGGAGCTGCCAGAAACGCCAGATGGCGCTGCCCAGGCGCGCAGCCGTTTCCACTTCACCCTCCGCCAGCGCCCAGGCCAGCGCCGCCCGCACGTTGTCATGCTCCTCATCCAGCCGCGTCAGCCACGCTTGCTGTTCCCCGCCGGTGAGATGAGGCTCGGCCTCCTCAGCCAGCGTACGGTAGTAAGCCGCGAAATCGTTGGTGGATACCGCCTCCTCATCTGCCGCGACTAACTTTTCGGCAGCAAACTGGCGTAGCAACTCATGCAGGGCGTAGCGTCCGTTAGCGTGGCGCCTTATAAACGATTTGTCAACTAATGCCGCCAATACGTGCAGCGACGCATCCGCTACCTCGACCGCGGCCGCCCGCCGGAAACCGCCACGAAATAAGGACAACCGCCGCAGCACCGCCCGTTCCTCGTCCGCCAGCAGCTCCCAGGAACGATTGAAAACCGCAGTCAGGCTCCGGTGCCGTTCCGGTTGGTCGCGCAGACTGGTCGTTAGAAAGCCGATGCTTTGTGCAATCTCCGCTGCAATGTCATGACAAGACAGCACCCGCACCCAGGCAGCCGCCAGTTCAAGCGCCAGCGGCAGCCCCTCCACCAGCCGGCAGATTTGCACGATGCTGTCCTGGTTGTCCGCTGTCAGAGCAAAGTCAGCGCGCACGCGGCGGGCGCTCTGCACGAATAGCCGCACGGCGTCATTGCCACTGACGTTGCTGCCTGTTGCCTGCGGCACGGGCAGCCCCCTCACGTCGAAGAGCTGTTCGCCGCGAAGATTCAGGCGCTCCCGCGATGTGATCAGCAGCGTCACCTCTGGCGCCTCGTGCAAGATTTCCGTCAGTAGGCTCGTTTCTGGCAGCAAGTGCTCGTAATTATCGAGCAACAACATCAACTCCTTGCGGCGTAACGCCTCCAACAGCGTGGCCTTGGGATCGGCCATACCAGGCTCCAGGCCCAGCGCGGCAGCAAGGGTGCCCGCCAGCAGATTGCCGCCATCGAGTGAACCAAGTGGCACAAAGAAGACGCCGTCGGCAAAAACGTCGAGACATTCCGTCGCCGTTTGCAGCGCCAGCCGTGTCTTGCCCACACCGCCTGGTCCAACCAGCGTTAACAACCTGCAGCCTGTCTCATCCATTTGTTGCGCGATAGCCCCCAATTCGGCCTCACGACCGACAAAGGGAGTGGCAGGCGGCGGCAGCGTATGCGAGCGGTCGCCGGGCAGCGCCAGTTGCGCCGCCGCAATCGGACTCTCGTCGCTGGCGTCGCGAATCTGCTTGTAGAGCATCGTCGTTTCCGCTTCCGGCTCAACGCCCAGCTCTTCGTCCAGAATTTGGCGGCACTGCTCATACAGCTCCAGAGCCGCCCCTCGCTTTCCACTTAACATATAGAGCCGCATCATCAGCCGGTGTGCTTCCTCGCTCCAGCGGTCTAGCTCCAATTGGCGCCATGCCGCCTGTCGGGCCTGCTCGTAATAACCACGCCTCTCATAATAGCGCGCCAGTTGCGCCAGCGCCTCCACCGCCTGCCGGTGCAGCCACTCTCGCTTCACGGTTGCCCACTCTTCAAAAGCAATGCTGTCGGACACCGAGAAGTCGGCCAGAAAGGGACCACGATAGTGGGCCGCCGCCTGCTCCAGCCGCCTGGCGCAGGCGTGGCAGCTCTCCGCCTGGCGATGGTTGTGCCGCCGGCACAAAGCCAGCAGCTCCAGAAAGGCATGGACGTCAAGCCAGGTGTCGCTTTCACGGTTGAACTGCAGGAACGCCCGGCTGGTAAGGAGATACGGCCGATCCGCGTCGCGATCGCCGATGGCCTCGCGCAGCGTTAGCAGCGATTGCCGCAAATTGTTGCGCCCGGCCAACTCCGTTTGCTCTTCCCACAGCATCGCCATCAGCGCTTCCCGCCGGTGCGGGCGGTCCGCTTCCACAGCCAGGTATGCCAGCAGCGCCTGTACTTTGCCGTACCTGAAACCGCTGACGGCTTCTCCTGCCCGGGTCACCTGGTAAGAACCCAATAACGAGAGGGATAGTTGGGCCATGGCTAGTAGTCTCCTGTTTCCCTTGATAAATCGCGGGCGGCGCGCTCCTGTTGTTACAACGCCCGAATCCCGGCGCACGGACGCCCACTATATCTGATTAACTCAATTATAGCAGGCAAGTGCCGTCCCAACGGTCATTTAACAGTTTGCTAACGGCTGCCGGCAAAATAGATGTCGTAGGTACTTTATTTAATGCCTCAGGAAGTGTACGGCGCGACGCCCTGCTCAATATCTGGATGACATGCCGCCCGTCGCTCTTCTGAGCCTTATTAAGCAAGGAGAATGAAAAATGAAACGCTTTACTTTTCTTTTGTTGGCTCTCGTATTACTCTCAGGCGTCGTCCTCGTTTCTGCCCACGGCGGCGATGCCAATCTGGTCCATGCTTGTGTCAAGAGCAATGGCCAGGTAACCATTCTGCTCGATCCCGACGCGACCTGTCAGGACAATGAGACTGCGCTGGACTGGGGCATCATTGGCCCGCCAGGACCGCAAGGCGAGCCGGGCCTGCAGGGTCCCGCTGGACCAGAAGGCCCCACAGGTTCACAGGGAGAAGCTGGACCCCAGGGTCCTGAAGGCCCTGCCGGAACCCAGGGTCCCCCTGGAGCGCAGGGAGAACCGGGACAGGGACTTTCCTCCCTGGACGATCTTTCCGGCGTCCCCTGTAATATCGGCGACACTTTTGAAGGCGTGGTGGACGTCGCTTATGCCCTCGACGGGACCATTTCGCTGACCTGTGAGCCGACAAACCTGTTGAACCTTACAGTCGGCAAGTCTGGTCCCGGCCAAGGCACAGTCACCAGTGATCCGGCAGGCATTAACTGCGGCGACGAGTGCGATCACGCTTTCCCAATCAATCAGTCCGTCACCCTCAATGCCACACCCCTTTCCGGTAGTGTCTTCGCCGGCTGGGATGGACCGTGCACTGGTCTTGGCGCCTGTACAGTGACAATGAATCAGGCCCACCAGGTAGGCGCGCGCTTTGAGCTGCCCTATTCCCTGCGACTTCAAATCTGGAGCGAACAAAACACCTTCGAGGTTGGTACCGGTAGCGTGACGATCCAGCAGCCGCCTCCATTTGAGACCTGCCAGTCTCTGCAAGTGGCCGGCATGCGCCTATGTTTCGATCGCGTCGTCCCGACAGGTACGGTGGTCACGCTCGTCGCAACGCCCGACTTCGGCGACAACTTCGGCGGTTGGTTCGGAGTTCCGGGATGCGGCAGTAATCCAACCTGTTCCTTCACCATGACATATGGTGGCCCTACCACCGTGACCGTAACAGCGGTATTCCTTCCTTAATTGTCTTTGATCACGATATGCCCAGGGGCGTGAATGCAATCATTCACCCCCGGGCAATGCCCCGGTATAGAGGAGGCCACGCATCATGACACCTTCGACCCCCAAACCAACCTATCACGCATATCTCATTCGCCTGTGGGCCGCCCATGAACAGGATCAGGTGGTGTGGCGCGCCTCACTGGAGAACCCACGTACTAGAGAGCTGTTAGGCTTTACATCATTAGAACGGTTATTTGCCTTCCTGCAAGACCAGACCGACCTCTTCACCGAGGATGAAGAACAAGGCCGACTCTTAAATAAGGAAAGACCAGAGCAAATCTCATTCAAAAAGGAGTAAGATAATGTCACGAGTAACAACTGTACTGTTCATATTGGTAATTTGCGTGCTGTTGCTGGCCGCCTGCTCAACCGCAGCTGAAACTGAAGTTGAGGACGCCACAGCGGAAGCGGCTGTAAACGAAGTCACTTTCACCGCCGTAGAGTACAGCTTCGAGGGGCCGGAAAGTATTTCCGCCGGCTGGACCCGCCTGAGGCTGGATAATCAGGGTGAGCGTTCCCACGACCTCATTCCTGTGAAATTGGGCGAGGGCAAGACGGTGGACGACGTCATGGCGGCGCTGGAGTTGGAGGGTCCCCCCGAGTGGGCGACGATTTATGGCCAGGTGACGGCCGAATCGGGCCAGAGCGCCTCTTATCTGGTGGACCTGGCGCCGGGCAACTATGTCCTCCTCTCCTTTGGCGACAGTGAAGACGGCCCGCCCGACGCCGCCCAGGGGATGATCCACACGCTCACGGTAACCGAGGGCGAAAGCGAGGTGACCGAAGCTGATTTACCTCTGGCCGATGCCAGTGTCGACCTGGTGGACTACAGTTTTGTGGTCGACGGCGATATCGAGACCGGCGAGCAACTGCTGTACGTGCGCAACACCGGTACAGAGATGCACGAGCTATCCATCGTCCGCTTAAAAGAAGGCACGTCGTTTGCCGATATCCAGGCGATGCTGGAAAGCGGAGAAGAGTATGAGGGCGAGCCGCCGTTCGAAGACGTAGGATTCATGCTCCTGTCTCCCGGCATCTCTACCTATGTCCCCATGGACTTCGAGAAGCCGGGCACCTACGTGCTGACTTGCTTCATTCCCAGCGTGCAGCATGAAGGTATGCCCCACTATGAGCTGGGCATGATACAGGAAATTACTGTCCAGTAAGCTGTCATCCTCCCGGAGGCTCGGGCCTCCGGGAGGAGACTCATTTCCAGAGTTCCTGCGCCCGCGAGTGGGCGATCTGTTAAGGAGAAAACCATGCCCAGACTCATATACACGTTCTTGATCGCCTTGGCCGTGGCTTCCGTGGCCGTTGCCGACGTCTTCTTGAAGCAAGCTGCCGTTAACAGTAACTGGTTGCTCACCATGAAAAGCCCCTGGTTTTGGGGGGCCATTGTTCTTTATCTCTATCAAATTTTCTGCTTTACCTACGTCTTTGTAACCGGTGGTGAATTGAGTTTCGTTGGCAGCCTGCAAACCGTTCTCTATGCCCTGGTTGTCATTGGCGCCGGCATATTCCTCTTCCAGGAAAAGCTAACCGGCATACAGGCGCTAGGCATCACTCTGGCCATCGGCGGCGCCATTCTAATTAATCTCAACTAGGAGATCACTCTCATGATATACAAGCGCGTAAACTATCCTACTCCATTTCTGTTAGTGGATCTCGAAAAAATCCGTGAGAAGTACCGCCGTCTCAAGGCAGCGCTGCCGGATGCCGAGATATTCTATGCGATGAAGGCCAATCCTGAACCGCGCATTGTCAGGACGCTACTGGACGAGGGATGTGGTGTAGAAGTCACTTCCACTGCTGAGTTTTGTCCACTCATAGAGGCGGGTGTCCATCCTGTCCGGATCATCTCGTCCAACCCGATAAAGCAGCCCAGCTTCCTGGCAACCCTGCACGCCGCCGGGGTGCGGCGGATGGTTTTCGATTCCACTGTTGAGGTGGACAAGATTGCCCGATACGCTCCGCACAGCCAGGTCTACCTGCGCCTCAAGACGGACAATAGCGGCTCGGATTGGCCCCTCTCTAATAAATTTGGTGTTGATCCGGCGGAGGCGCCTGGGCTGCTGCGCTACGCGGCCAGCAAAGGACTGGTTCCCTTTGGCCTCACCTTTCATGTTGGTAGCCAGTGCCGGAATCTACAAAACTGGCGGACGGCGCTCGCGTCTTGCGCCCAAGTCGTCGACCAGGTTTCAGATGATATCCAGCTTGAAGTGATCAATCTGGGAGGTGGGTTGCCCATCCAACACACAAAAAAGATACCGGCACTATCGGAGATTATTGACGTCTTAAATGAGGCGCGCATCAGTTTATTCAGGAATCAGGTTCGATACCACATTGAGCCCGGCCGATTTTTGGTTGGCGATTCGGCTGTTCTCGTCTCCAGCGTCATTGGCAAAGCGCAACGCGACGATGAAAACTGGCTGTACCTGGACGTCGGCGTCTTCAACGGCCTCATGGAGACGGTGGAGCATTTTGCCTATGAATTCGATTTCGACGTGCCGGTCGAACGCCCACAGAAGACCTTCACCATTGCCGGCCCAAGCTGTGACAGCATGGACGTGATGTTCAAAAGGCAGTGCATCCCCGATCTTCAGGTCGACGAGAAGTTCTACATTCTGAATGCCGGGGCTTACACAGGATCCTACGCCTGCCATTTTAATGGCTTTGCCCCGCCGGCGATCGTCTGTGTGAATGCACGGCAAACAGCCCCTGTCCGCTTGAATGGGGCCTCGGTGAGGCAATGATGTCGTCAATAGTAGGAAACCAATTTTTTTTCGGGTGCTGGAATTCTACGATAAACTTTGTCATAAGCCTGATGTTCAGCGGAATCCTTTTACAAGCAACGTTTTAGGGACCTATTTTATACCTGTGTTCCGGTGTCAGCACCCGAAAAAAATTGGTCTCGTTGGTGATCGGGCTAACAAGCGGTTGTGGACGGGATTAATCAAGCCTCTTGGCAAGCAGCAAATACGACGGTTGACCTGAAAAATTTCAAGCTCAAGATCCTTTACGGCTTATAAGTCACCGGAAGGTAAACGTAATTATTACCCTCTTCAACGGTGGTTGTCACAACGGCCATGTTATTGCTCGAATCTTCTACCTCGTCAACGGCCACAACGGCCGTATTGGTCACCGAACCGGCTTGGGTGGGTATCACCACAATCATCACGTTCACGACGTCACCCGGATTAAGGGTATTCAAATTACAGGTAACAATCCCAGCTGATTCAGAACAACTTCCCTGATTGGTTGAAACCGAAGCGAAATCGGTGTTGGCATCCAACACATCCGTCAGTACCGTATTGGTTGCAGTAAGGACGCCAACATTGCTGATGGTGAATAAGTAGGTCAATGGGGAACCAACATCCACCGGATCAGGCGATCCACTGCCAATTAACACTGCGTCTGGTGCAATGCAGAATATTGGCATGTCAAAAGCCTCGACGCCATCGGTGTTGCTGGAGGGACTGCCCTGGTCGGCGCTAAAGCCCAGGCCGCGTTTGGCAAAACCTTCCCAGATGGCGCACTGATTCGCTCCACCGGTCAGAACCACATCGGCCGCCAGAATCGCATCCCGGCCGTCTACAAAGCCAGGGGAACAGGGCTGCAGCTTCATCCCGTCCATCATCAACTGGAAGGTCAGGTTATTCCCACCTGTGGTCCAGTCGTCATAGATGTTGGGGTTGAAGCCATGCTCGTGAACCAGGTTCCAGTAAACTTCCCAAACCATGACCGCCCAGATTTCACCCAGAGCATGGGGGGAGGCACCGGTGGAGTCATCGTAGGTTTGGGGATTGATAATAATATCCGTTGTATAGGGGAAATTTCGGATACCCTGGTAGCCGGACCCTAACGACCAGACGCCAATCTCACGGGCATCGGTCGCTATATCGCCCGGCGCGGCATGGATGATGAGCGTCATCAGGTCGCTCCAACCTTCTCCCATCTGCTCTTGATTGCCCAGACAGCTCGTCGTGCTAGGGCCGCCGGTCAGGCGATTGGAAATACCGTGGCCATACATATGAGCAATCAAGCCATTGTCAAGGCCGGTATCCCGATCAACGCCCGGAAACGGATGGTCGCCGACAATGCCGGTCACGGTGTGGTTGTTTAGAGCGGTCAGGAAAAGCTGGCCGTCATCAAAACCGATAGCCACTGAAGGAATGGCCGCCGAACCACCGAAGTTGGTTAGCGGCGGTACTGTTTGATCAACAATGATAACCGCTATTGCCCCGGCGTCGGCCGCGTTCTGGACAAAGACGCTGGAGTTGCAAGCCGCGCTCCAGACAACCAGGGCAATGTCACCCGTCAAATCATTGGTTACGGTCTGGCAGGCATCATCGGTTGGGGCTGTGCCGTCAACAACCAGGACAATGTCACCCGACAAACCATTGGCCGTGCCACCGTTGTTGGAGGGGTTGGCAGTGTATATGCCGGTCAGGGTCAACGGAGCCGTGACCGTTACTGCCTGGCCGAAGGGATAGGTCGTCCGGTACATTTGCATCCGGGGATTGTGGCCATCGGGCGGGGTGCCGAAGTCGGGGTTGTTGACGCCGATGCTGTCCTGGGCATCGGCATAGACCGAGTCGCTGCCCAGCCCGCCGTTGCCGTAGTTGTTCTCCTGGAAGTTACCGGACGCTTCGTCGAAGCCGTAGCGGTAACTGATGTCGTGCATGATGTTGTTCCAGTAGAACAGGTTAACGATGCTGGCCGTCAGATAAAGGCTGGGGTCTAGATTGAGGTTGTAGGGATGGTTAAAAACCAAGCCGCTGCCGCCATCGGGGGCGTTACCATCGGGGATGTTGTTGGCGTCCAGGTCGGAATCGGCCCAGGCATTGTTGCCGGTCGTTATGGTGAATTCAGGTCCGGCTGCCCCGTCGGTATCGTGCCACCCAAAGGGATTGGAGGTTGGATCGGCCGGATTCATTTCCAATGTCGGCGGCCCATTGTCCGGGCTTTCTAAGGGATAGGCAAAGACAAAATATTCATCGGGGTTGTTGGCAGCCATCGGCGCGTGCCAGGGCGCAGGGCGCGGCGCAATCTGCGGGGCAGGCTTCAGCGAACGAGCCGAATTGCCGGCTGTCCGGTTAGCGGCACCCTCATGGCCCATATTCTCGTTAACAACCCAGTCTACTTTAGAAAGAATGGTTCCGGTAGCCGCGTCTACACGGATACTCCACCAATGCTGGCCGCCTGACTCTTTAATGGTTATGTCCCAGGTCAGGTTAACGCCGGCGTCTGTTGGTTGGTACATCAACTGAACCGGAATAGCATCATGGGAGATACCGGCCTTGTCCAAAACAACCTTCTCGGTCGGGCCGCCAACCACTTCCAGAATCTGCAGCGGGCCGGTTGTGCTTAAACCCAGTTCACCGGCAACCGCCTGCACGGCCTGAACCGGCGAGATTGCTGCCTCACTAGCCACAACTGAATTAGCCAGGTCAGCCACAAGGCGGTTACCCAGGTTGATGACGCTGCCATCGCCGGCAATGTTGATATTCAACAGGGCGTTGTGGACCGGAATGCCATTTAACTGCTGACGCAGGTAAATGTGGGTAACGCCATTGTGCCGGCTCATGTAGTGATCGGCAACAGCCAACTCAGATAAATCGGCCGAAATCAGGCCCAGGCTATCTACATTTTGTTGGATGTAATTCAGGGCAATATCCAGTGGCTCACCCTCATTCGGGCCGGTCAGGAAAGCCCCTGGATTTCGTGGCTGCGGAGTTTTGTCGGCCGCTGTTGTTTTGAACGCTTTGGCCGAGTTGGTCAGGACAAGGATAGAAGCCAACATCATTGTCACAATCGTACCAATGACCCATAATCGTTTGAAGTTTCTCATTATAAGGCCCTCCGCCTCATCTAATTCAAAGTATAGTCGGGGTACCTTGAAGTTATTCCCAAACAAGAAAGCGCCTGCGGCGCGACCTGGTCCGCTCGTTAACCGGAAGGCGCTGTAGGGGGAAACATCTCCCAATCAAGGCCCTGCTTTCCTATGATGGCGATGGCGATATTTACGGCGTGGGCGTAGTGTGCAAAGTAGCGGTGCTTTGTTCCCTCTCTTGCTCTCATATCTTGTCATAGCAAGGCTGGCTGAACCCAGCGCGGCACAGCACGATTCTGAGCCGCTGCCTCAAAGTCAAAGCTTAATTGTATCGCCATTCCTGGTTGAACACATCTTTCGTCTTTTCTCTCCCATTCTCCAGCGGTGGCTCCTGTGCCGGCTACTTTACTCATCCACGACATTATCCAGCAGTACAACCCCAAATTTATACACATGGTCTTCATTAAAGCCGTGGTTAATCAGCAGCCAGCCTTCGGCCGTCTTAATTGGAACCCCGTTGTTGCCCACACTTTTATTATCCCAGACTGCCGGAGGCGGTTCCAATGAACGCCGTCGGCGCTGACGGCACAGCCGAGGCGGCTGCAATCCCTGCGCCCGGTACCACATATGCCACAGGCCGTTGTGATGGAGAACGGCCGGGTTGAAGACGTTATAACATTCTCAGTCCGATGCGAGATTGGGCAGCAAGTTTGGATTTTTGGGATGTCGTCTCAGGATCATGATGCACCTTCAAGCCGGTTAAGCACCGCGTGATTGGCAATCAGGGCAATGAGCAATCCCCCGGCGGCCATAATGACCAGGAAGAAAAAGGTGCTGATCAACAACACGATGACCAAAGCCATCGCCAGGGCCATTGAAAAACCGATGTTCTTGCCGAGCATTACGGCCGCGTTGCGCCAGGCAAGCCGCAGCGACGGTTCAGTTTGTTCAAACATAATCGGCAGGGCGTAGAGCTGCAAAAAGAGCCAGACGATCAGCAGCGCCAGGTAAAAGCCCTGAATCAATTGGGCAGCAGCCCCCTCTATTAATCGTCCTGTCAGGATAAAGTCACCCCAGAGAAAGAAGATGACAAAGCTGTTTGTCAGCCCCCAGCGCCAGGCGGGCCGGAAGTAACGCCGTAGGGCAAAAAAGAAGTCGCCGACATCGGTTACTTCGCCGTGGGCCTTGCGGTTGCTGTAATAAAAGAGGGCCACGGTGGCCGGGGGCGCGGTCACGACCAACAGCGTCAAGATGAGCCAGAGGAGGTGGACAACGGCCGTTGTGAACAAATCATCGGCCGCATCATGGAGCGCCGCCCGGATGATATGCCCAATACTGCCCAAAGAGCCGTGATTACTCCGGTCAACAGCCGCGTTGCCTGCCATTCTATCCCTTACCCTTTCACCCCGGCGTAGGCTGCACCTTCAATATAATAGCGGCTGAAAAAGAAGAACAGCAGCAAAACCGGAATAGCGTTAAACATGGCCCCCACCAGGATAAGATTGTAATTGGCCTGGTATTGGTCGCTGAAAGTGGAGAGGGCCACATTCAGCACCCACATGCGGGGTGAATTCAGATATAACAGCGGGGTCAAAAAGTTGTTCCACATGGCCTGGAACTGGAGAATAAAGACGGTCAGCAGCGCCGGACGAGCCAGCGGCAGCAAAACATCCTTATATATCTGGAAGCGGTTGGCGCCATCCATAAAGGCCGCTTCCTCCAATTCAAAAGGTACGGCTTTGAAGAACTGGGTCAACATGAAAATACTGCCCGCACTCACCAGGCCGGGCAAAATCAGCGACCAATAGGTATTGAGCAGCTGCAATTTGCTCATCAGCACAAAGGCCGGAATGAGCGTCACAGCGCCGGGAATCATCATGGTCCCCAGCATGAAATTAAAGATACCGTCACGGCCGGCAAACTTCAGCCGGGCGAAGGCATAAGCGGCCATAGAGCAAAAAATGACCTGGGCGACTGCAATAGTCACCGAGAGAAAGGTGGTGTTAAAGAGCCAGCGCGGGAAGGTAGCCCCTTCGCCAAAGTCGGCATTCCAGACGCGGCTCCAATTTTCCGCCAGCCAATCCGCCGGAAGCAGTTCCGGTGGGTAAGCGATAATCTCGGCTCCGGTTTTGAAACTACCTAAAGCTGCCAGGGTAAAGGGCGCGAACAGCACCACGCCAATTGCTACCAGGATGGTATAACGCACAATAAGGTTGATGATTTTGGCCCAGTTCACGGCCGTTCTTTTAGAAAAAGTTTTAACGTGGCCAGTTGTGCCTGTTGTTGTTGCCATCGTTTACCTCCGGTAGAGCCTCAAATCCTCCCGGAGGTTATTTGCAACTGCAACAACCTCTGGGAGGATGAAACCTGATTAATAGAGTTCTGTGCCTCGTTCAAGATAGCGCCGCTGGATATAGGTGAAGATGAAGATGATGACGCCCAGGATGAAGGCGATGGCCGCTCCGAAGCCCATTTCGATAGGGCCCAGCCGGCCCAGGGCGCGGGTGAAAACCTCATATACGGGTGTTAAGGTTGTGCCGAGCGGGCCGCCGGCCGTTGCCAGATAGACCTGATCAAACACTTGCAGGGTGCCGATTGTGCCTAAGACCAGTACAAGGACGATAATCGGC
>Ga0299914_10000888_pt1 | contig 18943 bp, 15 predicted proteins | sample RVTome_10_FD_201361 | JGI IMG/M metagenome (GOLD analysis project Ga0299914, IMG submission 201361) | Soil microbial communities from uranium-contaminated site in the Upper Colorado River Basin, Wyoming, United States - RVT153D57 (version 2) ...
CGAATAGGTCCGCAACGGAAAGTCGATGTACTCGCCGAGCTGAGCGAACTCGGCGATGACATCGGTGAGCTCCGCCAAGCGCGCCTCCGGAATCCCCATCGCCAGCCCGCCGAGCCGGATGTTCTCGCGACCCGTCAGGGCATCGTTCATCCCGAGTCCCGGCTTCAGGAGGTTGAGGCGACCGCGGACGACGACCCGACCCACCTCGGGAGCCAGGATCCCGCACAGCACCCGCAGCAGGGTGGACTTGCCCGCACCGTTGCGGCCGACGACGGCGAGCACGGAACCCCGAGGGACGCTGAAGGAGACGTCGCGCAGCGCCGGCACGATCCGCACGTTGTCGCGCCGCCGGGTGAGTAGGTTGCGCAGGTCCGTTCGCAGATTGGGTGCGTCGAGTCGGACGCGATACGAGGCTGAGAGGCTCTCGACATCGATGGCGGCGGTCCGCTGAACGCCGACAGACTCCGGCGCGAGGCTGGTGGACGCGCTCACGGGAGGTCACCCCGCCTGCCCCGGCAAGTCGATGTCATTCGCGCCCGCCGTCCAGCGGCGCCGGTACGTCGGCGAGCTCGGCCCGCTCGGCCGCGTGGATCAGGGGCGCCAGCTCCTCCTGCATCCACAGCACCCGCTTCTCGGTGGTCCGACCATTCGGGAGTGTCTCGGTGACCGTACGGGTCATCACGAGCGCCGGGCGGTTCGCCTTGGAGGCCCGCTCGTTGAGATCACGCATGATCCCCGCCATCTCCCGGGCGCGCAGCTGCATGAGGTCCGCGGCGTCACCCTCGGAGAGTTCCTTGCCACTGATCGTCGCCCGAGCGGCGTAGGCGAGCAGGGAGCGGCTCTCCTCGTCCACTTCCCGAAAAAGCCGCGTGACGGACACCTCGTCCCAAGGTTCGAGGGACGCCTTGGCCATCTCGCGCAGGATGAACTGCATCACGTCCTGGACGTGCTCCTCAGGCACTGGCACCATCACGTATGGCATCTAGCCCCCTGCGCATCCCCGGCTCGCAACCAACACAGCGAGAGTAGACGAATCCGGCCTGCCGAGTCCCAGGTAGGTAGGGCCCCACGAGCCGTATCGGCTCGGCCCTGCCGTCAGATCGCCAGGAGGAGGACATGCAGCCACCGTCCTGTCCGACGACTGGGGCGGGTCATCTGCCTACACGACGCCAAGCAGCGTGGGCGCGGGCGAGCCGGTCGACCCGCTCTGCGGCGACGGCGAAGAGCACCCGGTGACCGGCGACCGCCGTTGAAACACGGCTGGCTACAATTCCCGCCACTGTCGGGGGGCCGGATCAAGGGTCGTCGTCATCCTCATGGTGCTGGCATGACGGCGGAGGCCAAACGCAGTCCAGGAGGCTCGGGGTGGCAAAAGGCATGGTTGCATTCGCTCGTCATCGCATGACACGCCGCAACGCTGAAGCGAGGGCGGGCAAGCTGGCTGAGCTTGTCAGTGTGGGCCACGTTGATCGCGACGACCCAGCATGGCATCGCGAGGTCCAAGACCTCCTCGCGCGATCGCGGGTTTTCGACAGGGTGACACGGAGATCACAGCGGTGCTTCGGCGAATGGGTGCCAGGATCCGACGCTGAGACCGCAGCCCGCGTCGCGGCCCGTCTCAGGGAATCTATCCGGCGGGGCGAGCCGAGCTCCTTCATTCGATTGGGTGACGGCGAAGGGAAGGTACTGGCTTTCGGTACTCTTGATTATCCGAACCTCACGAGGTCTGCGTTGGAGCGTCTGTCGTGTTTGTACTTCGGAATGAGCAACCCGCTGACCCGTCACTGCGACGAATTGCGTGAAGGACTTTTAGCCTCAATAGCAGGCGCAACATTTGTTGGCATTCCAACAGGATGGCGCCTTGAGTACCAACGGGACAAGGTCCTCGAAGAGGTCAGATGCGCCGAAGAGCTGCTGGGAGTGTGGACGGTAACGCAGTTGGTCCTGAAGCACAAGCGCCGTCTACATTTGCGGACGAAGATGGGAGCCTCGAGCACCTTCCACAAGTTCGTCCTCGAGCACATACCATCTCTCGTTTCAGGCCGTCGCATAGGCCTTATCACGTGCCACCGCAATCTCGTGGATGCGTTCAGGGACAGATTCGACACTCGTGTTGTCGACTACCATGCCGTGCCGCCACCCGTCTACTTTCTCCCGGCGCACGAGCGCCATGACAATGGCCACTTTCCAGGTCGATATCGCGAACTACTCAATGATCTGCACAGCGTGCAGGCGGGTGTCCTTTATATCGTGGCGGCCGGGATGCCCGGAAAGGTCTACTGCGAGACCGTCCGACGGCACGGAGGCATCGCGTTCGATATCGGCCACAGCATGGATGTGCTCGCCGGTGTACGCGGGCGCAAGAACATCACTGATGACATGGTGAACAAGTATCAGATCGTCGAGCGCCCGTCAGTCCTAGTCCATGGCGGCAGTGAGAAGAGTCCTGGCCAACCGCTCGGCGGTCGTGCGCTTCCCCGGCCCGACGATCGCTGAACATGTCGCGTGAGTGATCGACGCGCCCGGGCGCTCGCATCCACGGCGCCCGGCAGTCGACGGGTGGCCGCCGAGGAGGTCGGTAGGGAGATCGGCAACGTCGAGGTCCTCCGCTGGCCAGTGCATCGTCGGCTGCTGTCAGGCACGGCAATCGGCACGCGAGGCGAATGCTCCGCCTTGCGGTGTGTGACGCCACCTCGGGCATGCGGCCTACAGGGCGCGATCACTCGACACGATCCGCGTCGACACCACGCGTGCGAACGGTTATGGCTTCATGCTGGAGACGATCCGACGCCTGACCGTCGCGGGGCTCCGGATCGAAGAGGTGCCGCTCGTCTTCCGCGATCGCGTGGCGGCCAAGTCGAAGATGTCGATCAGGATCATGGTCGAGAACCTCCTCCTCGTCACGTGGTGGGGTGTCTCGATCCGTTACCCACGGGCGGCGCAGACATTCCGAACGAGTCCGGCTGGTCAGTACCTCAGCGACCTCGCCACTCGGCTGTCGTGATCGACCCATCGACGAGCCGCGGCCACGTCCAAGCGGCGGCCGACGGACCGGTCATGGGAGAGTGCCCGGACGCGCGCACCTTCTACCTGCGTGCGAAGAACCTGCCGAGAAGTTCAAAGCCCCCCCCCGGAGCCGGGGGCTAGCTAGCGGCACCCGGCGCTGCTGGTGCTCGATGCCCCACCCAGGGCGCTGAGCAGCTGCCGGGCGCGGTGGTCGATGGTGTGGTTCGCCAACACGAGCTCGCGGCCCTGCGCCGCGCGCTCTCGGGCGGTGGCGGGGTCGGCCAGCACCTCGTCCACCAGGGCCCGCAGCTCGGGGGGGTCGCGGTACTCCAGCACCGCGCCGTCGAACAGCTCGGCCACTCCCTCGACGTCATCGGAGATCGCCGGCGTGCCGCACGCCAGGACGTCGAACAGCCGGTTGGAGACGAAGCCCCACGCCTTCATCGTCTCCCAGTGGTCGTTGAGGACGACCCCGGCGGACGAGTACACAGCCGGCAGCGCCTCGTTGTCGACGTGGTCGGCCACGACCAGCGAGGGATCGACGAGCTCGCGCCACCCTCCGCCGTAGATGGCGGGCCGCAGCCCCGCTGCCAGCGCGTCGGCGACCACGGGGCGGAGGACGTCGCGGGTCTTGGCGACCACGGTGACGTCGTGATGGTGGGCCGGGTCGGCCGGGCACGGGGTGAACCGCCGGTGATCGGTGGCCTGCAGCATGACCCCCACCCGCGTATCGGTGCGGGTGCGCAGATGCTCGGCGAACCGGGACGACGCCACCAGGACCAGATCGGCCTCGTCGAGCTCGCCGTCGTCGATCGCCTCCGGATGGCTGATGATCCACAGCACATGGCACTGTCCCTCGCTTGCACGAACTTGACGGAGCCCGCGCAGCACGACGTGCACGTCACAGGCCCGTCCGGCGAGGCTGTCGGCCTGATCGGCTGTCTGGAGTCGGGCCTCGCACCCCAGGCGCCGCAGGCTGTCGGCGAGTGCGTGCGCCAAATGCCAGTCACCCCAGCGCTGCGCCACCCTCGACGAGGGGGCGGCGACGGTCAGGGCGCACCGCAGGGGTGGCTCCGAACGCGCGTCCGCCGCGCGCCGCAACGTCGGGCCCGAGCGTCTGACGGCAGCGGCCCAGCCCATCCCGGCCGGGTCGGCAGCCATCCGCAGCTCGCGTCGTGAGCCGACCTCCCGGTGATCCACCACCACTGCGTCCGGAACCAGCACGACCCGTCCGCCCTGCCCCCGCAATCGGGCACACAGTTCGACGGCCGCGGCATCGAGGTCGTCGATGGCCGCCAGCCCGCCCGCCGTCTCGTACGCCGCCCGGCTGACCAGCAGTCCGGCGCCCGTACCGGCATCCACCTCCGTGGCCCAACCACCGGTTTGCGGTTGGGTTCCCGCTCCGAGCGCCTCTGCCCGCGGTGCCCCCTCCTCGTCGAGCCGGAGTTCGACGCCCGCCGCCTTGACCAGCCCATCGTGGGGGGTCACGTTCCGGATGGGCCGCACCGGGTGGACAACCAGCGGCACCGCGGCCACCACCGCCTCGTCGATCGGGCCGGCTAGCCGGTCGAGCCACCCGGCATCCACTGGTTCGGTGGTGACAGCGATGACCCCCACGAGATCCGGGGCGGACGTCCCAATCGCCCAGCCCAGCGCCGCCCGAGCCTCGCGTGCCGAGGTAACCCGTGCCACCCGGACGCCCGCCGACAGACACCGAGGCCCAGCGAGATCGGTCGGCCCGACCACCACGATCGCCATCCGGCGTGGGTCCGCACGTACCGAAGGCGCGGGCGCCACCAGTCGCCGCCGTGACGACCGATGGCCATCCCGGCGCAGGGTGCTGACACGCAGCATCAGCCGCTCGGCCGCAAGACGCAACCGTTCGCCGGCGGCGTTTGTGCGAGCCACGATGGGCGCCAGGCGCCGCTCCAGGGCCAGTAGAGCCCGCACGACCGGGCGCCCTGTCAGCGTGGCGAACTGCTCCTCCCGCTGCCGCGCGACGCGGCGCCAGTGCTCGGCCGCCGCCCGCTCGGCGTCGAGCCGCTGGCGCAGGTCATGCGGGTCGGCCGCGTCATCGGGGTCGGACGGCATCAGCGGAGTATGCACCACGACCGGCACGCCGCTCAGCCGGTCCGGCCGACTGGTCGCCCGGTGCGCTGCTACCCTGCGCGTTCCGCGCAAGCTTGGGGTCACCGGGTCACACGATCATGTTCCCGCTGTGGGATGTCGCCATCGCACCTGTGCTGCACGCGGCGGGGGCACGACGCGTCGTCGAGATCGGCGCGCTGCGGGGTGAGACGACCGTCCGGATGCTCGATGACCTCGGCTCCGATGCCGAGCTGCACGTCATCGACCCGGAGCCGCAGTTCGACCCGGCGGAGCACGAACTGGCGTTCCCCGGTCGCTACCACTTCCACCGGGGCCTCAGCCTCGACGTTCTCCCCACCCTCGGGCCGGTCGATGCCGCGCTGATCGACGGCGACCACAACTGGTACACGGTCTACAACGAGCTGCGGCTCCTGGCCGAAGGTGCCCGCCGCCACGGCGCCCGCCTGCCGGTGCTCGTGCTCCACGACGTCCTGTGGCCCTATGGGCGGCGTGACCTCTACTACGCCCCCGAGCGAATCCCGGCCGAGTTCCGGCAGCCCTACGCCCAGGCCGGGATCAACCCGGGGATGAAGCGGCTGCACCCCCGCAAGGGCCTCAACCCCACCATGTGGAACGCCGAGGAGGAGGGCGGGCCCCGCAACGGCGTCATGACGGCCCTTGAGGACTTCATCACCGAGCACCCACGGCCGCTCCGCAAGCTGGTCATCCCCACCTATTTCGGCTTGGCCATCGTCGCCGAGGAGGATCGGCTGGCGGCGCAGCCGGACCTCGAGCGGGCCCTCGCCCGGCTCGAGAGCAGCGAGGGCCGCTACGAGCTGCTCGAGGTCGCAGAAGCGACGCGGCTGCGGGCCATGGTCTTCCAGCACACCGACCACTTCCGGAGGGAGTCCCGGGCCGACCGTGCAGTGGCGCGCCACCTCGCCCTCCTCAAGGACGCACTGCTCAACCGCCACTACCTGGAGAACGAGGTGCGGCTGTCGCTGCTCACCGCCAAGGGGGACCCGTCACGGCCCTCGGCGGTCGAGCTGCGCGATCCGGTGCGCAGCGCGCAGGAGATCTACCGGAAGCTCGAACGCCAGCGCTTCGCAGCCGCCGGGCCCGACGACGCCGCCGCGACGTCGTTCCTACCGTACGCCCCGATGGGCAAGGGCCAGCTCGACCACCTCGAGGCATCGCTCGACGCAGTGCGGCAGGGAGGCGTGGCCGGGGACCTCGTGGAGTGCGGCACCGGCCGCGGTGGCGGCGCCATTTTCATGCGCGCCTACCTCGACGCCCACGAAGTGCCGGGGACGAGGGTATGGGTGGTGGACCGGTTCCGCTCGAGCGCCGAGCCCGAGCCGGAGCCGTCGCTGCCTGATCGGGGCGTGGAGGGGTTCCAGGCCGACCTGAACCTCGTGCGGGACGGCTTCGCCCGCTTCGGCGTGCTCGACAACCGGGTCCGTTTCGTCCAGGGGCCCGCCGAGGCACTGCTGACTGAGGGCCCAGAGCACGTCGCCCTGTTGCGAGTGGGACGGTCGGCGGCCGAGGACACCGGGAGGATCCTCGAGCTCTGCTACGACCGCGTGGTCGACGGCGGCTCCATCGTCATCGACTGCGGGATCCGCCGCTCGCGTCGGTCCGACGTGGAGAAGTTCCGCGCCGACCGGGGGATCACGACACCGCTACATCCGGTCGACGGCTCGGCCCTCGCCTGGCGCAAGGAGCGCGGCGAGGCGACTGGTCCGGCGCTCACGCCGGTCGTCGGCGTCGACGGCGCGCATGCGCCCTTGGCGCCACCGCTGCCGGCCGACCCCCTGGACCTGTCGGTGGTCGTCGTCTTCTACAACATGCGCCGCGAGGCCCGCCGCACGCTGCACTCGCTCTGCCGCGCCTACCAGGAGGGGCTCGAACGAACGCCCTACGAGATCATCGTCGTCGAGAACGGCTCCGCCGACGACCAGAAGCTCGGACAGGCGTTCGTGGCAGGCTTCGGGCCCGAGTTCCGCTACCTCGACCTCGGCGACGACGCCTCACCGTCACCGGTGGGCGCTCTCAACCGGGGGATCGCGGCGAGCCGGGGGCGCAACCTGGCGCTGATGATCGACGGGGCCCACGTCCTCACCCCCGGGGTTCTTCGCTTCGGCCTGCAGGGACTGGCCACCTACGCCCCTGCCATCGTGGCCACGCAGCAGTGGTACGTGGGGCCGGGCCAACAGGGCGACGCCCTGGACAACGGCTACGACGAGTCCTACGAGGACCGCCTGTTCGGGCGCATCCAGTGGCCGAGCAACGGCTACCGGCTGTTCGAGATCGGGCACTTCATCGGCGAGCGGGACTGGCTGGACGGGGTGTGGGAGAGCAACTGCATGTTCGCGAGCCGGGCGCAACTCGAGCAGGTGGGCGGGTTCGAGGAACGGTTCGACATGCCCGGGGGTGGCTACGCCAACCTGGAGCTGTACGAGCGGCTGGGGTCCTCACCCGACGTGACCGTGTGCTCGATCATCGGCGAGGGCTCGTTCCACCAGGTCCACGGCGGCACGACGACCAACGAGGCCGAGGCCGAGGAGCGCCGGACCCGTGTGCACGGCTACGCCCAGCACTACGCGCAGCTACGAGGCCGGCCTTTCCGGGGAGCGGGCAGGCCGATCCACTTCGTGGGGCGCATCACGACCGCGGCCGCCCGGCGGACCAAGCCGAGGCGGCTGTCGACGCGGGTGTTCGGCGAGGCCGCCGAGGCCGTAGACGGGCGGCCGCAGCGGCCCGCGCCGGTCCCGGACGACCTGCGCTGGGCGTTCACCGAGACCGTGTGGCGCAACCTCCCGTGGCGCCACACCACCTGGCTCGGCGAACCGGTCCACACGGCACCGACCGACCTGCTCGCCTACCAGGAGATCCTGAGCCGGGTGCGGCCCGACTGGGTGGTCGAGATCGGCGCGAGCGACGCCGGGCGCGCCGGGTTCCTCGCGTCGATCTGCGAGCTGATCGGCCGCGGCCGGGTGCTCTCGCTCCGCAGCCAAGAGATGGCTGACCCGGCTTCCCACCCGAGGCTGGACGTACTCGTCGGGCCGCCGCTCGAACCCGACCTCCGCCGGCAGATCCACGAGCTCGTCGGCTCCGGCAACGCGGTCGTGGTGCTCGGGGCCTGCGCCGACAGGACCGCGACCGCCCGGCAGTTCGAGGCATACGCCGACCTCGTCGGCGTCGGGTCCTACGTGGTGGTCACCGACACCATCGTGAACGGCCGCCCGGTGTGGCCCTCGTTCGGGCCGGGGCCGTTCGAAGCGGTCAAGCAGATCCTCAACCTCCACGGGGAATTCGTGCCCGATCCCGACATGGAGAAGTACGCGCTCAGCTTCAACCCCGGGGGTTACCTGCGCCGGGTGCGGTGACCGTGCGCCAACGGTGGGGGTTGGTGTCGATGGAATCGAATCGAGCTCCACAGGGGCTCTCAACATTGGCGAGCGAACAAGCTCGGGCAGCGGGTTCGGTGGTCGAACGCGATCGAAGCGCCAGGACGGCTTCCGCGTCATTCCTTGAACGCTGGGCGCACGGTTGGGGCGCGGCCCTGACTCGTCGGTGGTTCAGCGTGGCCGTTGTCATCGCCATGGTCGTCATCGGCTACGTCGTCCGCCGCAGCGCGCTTCCGACCACGTCACTGTGGTTCGACGATGCCTGGGTTGCGGCCGGCGCAATTCATCTCGCACCCTCGCAGCTGTTCGTCGCAGGGTCGGCGCACCCGGGCTTCACGACCACACTGCGGCTCTTCCACGAGGTATTCCCGGGTGATGTGGGACGGCTGGCCTACGTGCCGTTCCTCGCAGGTTGTGTGGCCGCGCCCTGTATGTATCTCTGGCTGCGGAGCCTGCGCTTCGCTCGCTCGATATGCCTGCTTCTCGCGGTGCCGCTGGTCATCGGCAAGATCCCGGTCCTCTATTCGGGTCGGGTCAAGCCGTACACGCTCGATGTCGTGCTCGTGATCGCCGTCTTCGTCGCTCTGCCACGCCTCGCGGCGAAGACGTGGAGATGGCCGACCGCGGCTGCATGGGTGGGTGGTGCGGTCATTGCCGGCTCGTTCAGTGGAAACGTCATGTTGACGACCGCGCTCGCCGCCGGGGTCCTGGTGCTCCATCCGGCCGGCGATCGCGTCGTACGTGTCGGTGCCATAGCTATGCAAGGCGCATTGCAGCTCCTCTTGTACACCTCATATGCGCGAGCCAGTGACCTGGACGGCATCGAGCGGTTCATGGACACCTACGACGGCCACGTGGACTTCCACGCGAACCCACTCGACTTCCTCGACGAGGCTCTCACGCACATGGCCCGCATCTCCGAGGTGCATCCCGGCGGGTCGGGAGTCGTGCTCAGGCTGGCCGCGCTCGCAGCCCTGTTGGGGCTCGTCATCGGCGCGATCCGTCCGCGCCACCGCGCCGAGGCGCTGAGCAGCCGGCTGGCGCTCGGGCTCTTTCTGTTCGCCTTCGTCGCGTCCCTGTTCGATCGGTTTCCGTTCGGGCCGCGCAGCTTCAGCCTCTACTTTCCCGGCGTCTCGCCGGGCAGCCGCCACTCCCTGTGGCTTGCCCCGGTCTTCGCCCTCGGCGTGGCTGTTGCTCTCAGCCGGATCGCACGGCGACTCACCGGCGCCGCGGGTCCGGTGTTCCACGGTGCCGCGCTCGCGGCGTCCGTCGCGGTCCTCGCCCTCGGCTACGGCCGGCCGTTCCCCTATCCAAGCGATGAAGCGCCACGAGCGACCAGAGTCGTCGACGAGTGGGCAGCGTCCGCAGACGCCGTCATCGTCGCCGACACGCGCGTGTACGCGTACGCCTTGCACACGTCCGAGGCGGTGGTCCTAGTGCCGACACCAACGCACCAGGTCGGTTTCACGCCCGCGATCGAGGACGAGCGCTTCCACGGCTTGGGCCCTTGGTCCGAACGGCGCCTGGCACCCGAATCCATCGGTGCCATCGTGGAGGACGCGACCGAGGTCGTCGTGTACGACAGCGTCATCGGCCCCGGGTCAGACGAGTTCGTGGCGCCGGTCATGCGCGCGGAAGGCTTCACGGCGGTCGCCACCCGTGTGTTCGGCAACGACGTCGTCACGACGTGGAGGCGAGAGCAAACGCCGCGATAGCGTCCGCCGGCGTTCCGTCGGTCCTTCGCCCGACCTGATCGGCCCACTACGCGCTACCCTCCGTTCCGGCCTCGCGGCTGGGAGGCAAGCAGGGGGACAACCAGGGTGCGCCCATGATCATCACGAGGACGCCGCTGCGCATCTCCATCGGCGGGGGAGGTACAGACCTGCCCTCCTACTACCGGCGGAACGGTGGCTTCCTGATCTCCGCCGCCATCAACCGGTACGTGTACATCGCCATCAACGACACGTTCACCGACGACTACGTCATCAAGTACTCGGCGCTCGAGCGGGTCGACCGGGTGGACGACATCGCGCACCCCCTCGTCCGCGAGGCGCTGCGCCTGCACCCGATCGGCCGCGCCAAGGAGATCGTCAGCGTCGCCGACATCCCCGCCGGGACCGGCCTGGGATCGTCGGGGGCGTTCACCGTGGGACTCCTGCGGGCGCTGTACGCCTACAAGCGCGAGCACGTCACGGCCGGGACCCTGGCCGAAGAGGCCTGCCGCATCGAGATCGACATCCTCGAAGAGCCGGTCGGGAAGCAGGACCAGTACATTGCCGCCTACGGGGGTATCTCGTGCTTCGAGATCTACGTCGACGGGCGGGTGCGGGTCTCACCGCTGGCCATCAGCAACGACACGCTGCGGGACCTGGAGGAGAATCTCCTGCTCTTCTTCACCGGGTACTCCCACAAGGCCGGGGACGTCTTGTCGGAGCAGGACCGGCGCTCCTCGGCGGGCGACGAGAAGATGCTGGCGCGCCTGGCCGAGACCGAGGCCATCGGTCGCCGCATCGGGTCGGCCCTCGAGGTCGGCGACACGCAGGAGTTCGGGGCACTCATGCACGAGCACTGGCTGGCGAAGCAGGAGCGGTCGACGCTGATGTCAAACGCCGACATCGACCGCTGGTACCAGCTGGGCATCGACAACGGCGCCGTCGGGGGCAAGCTCGTCGGCGCCGGCGCCGGTGGCTTCCTCATGTTCTACGCCAAGGACGCCGGCCGACTGCGGGACGCCATGAGTCGCGAGGGCCTGACCGAGGTGCGGTTCTTCTTCGACCACGACGGCAGCACGGTGACGACGCGGGGGTGATGGGTGCAGGTCCTTATCTTGGCCGGAGGCCTCGGCACCCGCCTGTGGCCCCGAACCGCCAACGTGCCAAAGGCGCTCGTGCCGATCGCCGGCCGACCGTTCGCCGAGCACCAGGTCGAGCTGCTCGCGGCCCACGGTGTCGACGACATCGTGTTCGCCATCGCCTACCGGGGCGACATGATCCGGCGAGCCCTCGGCGACGGCCGCCGCTGGGGGGTCCGCATCCGCTACAGCGACGAGGGCACCGACCTGCGGGGCACGGGCGGCGCCGTCCGCCTGTTCGCGGCGTCCGCGCTGGCTGATGAGGTCTTCGCCGTGCTCTACGGCGACTCGTACCTGCCCATCGACTACGCGGACGTGTGGGAGGCCTACGGCCGGTGCGACCTGCCCGCGCTCATGACGGTGCTCGAGAACCGCGACCGCTGGGACACGAGCAACGCCGTGTTCGGTCCTGCCGGGCGGCTGCGGTACCGCAAAGGTGCGGGTGAGAGGGGCGGGATGACCTACATCGACTACGGGCTGTCGGTGCTAGCGCGCGACCTGGTGCTCGAGCGGGTCGCGCCGGACAGCTCGAATGACCTGGCCGATCTCTTCGCGGACCTCGGCGAGCGAGGCGAGCTCACGGGGCACGAGGTCCCCGAGCGGTTCTACGAGATCGGCTCGGGCGACGGCCTCGCGGACTTGGAGGCGCTGCTGGCCGGCCACGCCGGAGCGGCCCGATGACACCCGTCGACGTTCAGGAGGCCGCAGTCCGGACCCCGAGCGCCACGGGGACCGACGTCGTCGACGATGTCCGGCTCTTCGTCCCCGACCAGGACGTGAGCGAGCCCGAGGTGTCGATCGTCATCCCTGCCCTGAACGAGGAGCTGACGATCGCCGACTTCGTCGCCTGGTGCCACGAGGGCCTCAGGGAGGCGGGGGTGCGGGGGGAGATCCTGATCGTCGACAGCTCCGACGACGCCACGGCCGAGATCGCGCTGGCGGGTGGCGCCAGGGTCCTCGCAACACCGCGGCGGGGCCTCGGGCGCGCCTACATCGACGCGCTGCCACACATCCGGGGCCGGTATGTCGTCATGGGCGACGCCGACTGCACGTATGACTTCCGCCAGCTCGGTGGTTTCGTCCGCGCCTTCCGGGAGGGCTACGAGTTCGTCATGGGGTCGCGCTGGCGCGGCTCGATCGAGCCCGGATCGATGCCGGCCCTCCACCGGCACCTGGGCACGCCGGTGACCACCTGGATCCTCAACCGCGTCTACGGAAGCCGGTTCACCGACATCCACTGCGGGATGCGGGGCATCACCCGCGACGCGCTCCGGCGCATGGACATCTCCTCCCAGTCATGGGAGTACGCCTCGGAGATGGTCCTCAAATCGGTGCACATGCGTCTGCGTACGACGGAGGTGCCGGTCCGGTTCCTGAAGGACCGCGCGGGGCGACTGAGCCACCACAAGCGATCGGGCTGGTGGTCGCCGTTCCAGGCGGCATGGGTCAACCTGCGCGCCATGTTCGTGTACGGCGCCGACTTCTTTGCTCTGAAGCCTGGCCTGGCGCTCCTGGGGCTGGGGCTAGTCCTCACGCTGCCGCTGGCCCTCGGGCCAGTGACCATCGGGAGCATCACGTTCTCCTTGTACTGGATGCTCTTCGGCGCCATGCTCACGATCCTCGGCGTGCAGAGCGTCTTCCTCGGCTGCATCGCCCAGGTGCTCTACGACCGCACGGGGCGGGCGCGTCGCCACTGGGGCCGCACGTTCCGTTACACGCGCACCGTGGTGCTGGCCGGTGTGACGTTTCTCGCCGGCGTGGCCTTGGACATCCCGCTGATCGTCGAGTATGTGGCCAACGACTGGTCGCTGCCGGGAGGGATCGGGACCGAGGGCCACCTCGCGGTGCTCGGCCTCGTGGCGATGATCTCGTCGTTCATCGCGTTCACCAACACCTTGCTGTTGCACGCCGCCCTGTTGCCGCGACGACCGGTAACGCCATGACCAGCTTCACGGAGGCCTACCTCGACGAGACGCAGCGGATCCTCTCAGCGCTCGACGCGGCCGGCGTCGAGGCCCTCGCCAGCGACCTCGCTGCGGTACGCGAGCGCGGCGGCCGGTTGTTCGTGCTCGGCGTGGGCGGGTCGGCGGGGCACGCCGGCCATGCCGTGAACGACTTCCGCAAGCTCTGCGGCATCGAGGCCTACGCCCCGACCGACAACGTGTCCGAGCTCACGGCCCGGGTCAACGACGAGGGCTGGGACTCGGTCTTCTCCGCCTGGCTCGAGGGGTCGCGGCTCTCGGCCGAGGACGCGGTGCTCGTGCTGTCCGTGGGCGGGGGCGACGCCGAGCGCAGCGTTTCACCCAACATCGTGCGGGCCGTCGAGCTGGCCCAGAAGATGGGCGCCTCCATCCACGGCATCGTCGGACGCGACGGCGGCTTCACCGCGGCCGCGGCCCACTCGTGCGTCGTCATCCCGCCACTGGTGGCCGAGCGGGTCACCCCGCACACCGAGGGCTTGTGCGCCGTGGTGTGGCACCTGCTCGTCAGCCACCCCGTGCTGCAGCGCCACGCCACCACGTGGGAGTCGGTCGCCGGAGACGTCCGGTGAGCGGGCGGTTCTTCATCCCCGGTGGCGCCGGCTTCATCGGCAGCCACTTCGTCGATCGCCTGCTGGCCGACCCCGGTGTCGACCAGGTGACCATCTACGACAACTACTCGTCGGGACGCCGCTGGCACCACGCCGCCCACGACGACCACGCACGGTTCGCCGCCGTCGAGGGCGACGTCCGGGACCTTGACCGGCTCCGCCAAGTGATGGACGGCCACGACGTGGTGATCCACCTCGCGTCGAACCCCGACATCGCCGCGGCGGCAACGAACCCGGCGATCGACTTCGACCAGGGCACGGTGCTCACCCACGGCGTGCTCGAGGCCATGCGGACGACCTCGGCCCGCCGGATCCTCTATGCCTCCGGCAGCGGGGTCTACGGCGACCTCGGACACCTCGAGGTGCACGAGGACCACGGCCCGCTGCAGCCGGTCTCGACCTACGGGTCCAGCAAGCTGGCGGGGGAGGCGCTGGTCAGCGCCTATGTGGCCATGTTCGGCCTCACCGCCTGCGTGTTCCGGTTCGGCAACGTCGTCGGCGCCCGGCAGACACACGGCGTGGGTTTCGACTTCGTGCGCCGCCTGCGCAAGGACCCGGCCTGCCTGACCATTCTGGGTGACGGATCGCAGAGCAAGTCCTACATCGACGTCGGCGACGTCGTGTCGGCGGTGCTGCTGGCCCACCGCTCCACCAGCCAGCCGTACCAGGCGTACAACGTCGCGACCGGTGACGCCATCACGGTCACCGAGATCGCGGCGCTGGCCGTGGACGTGCTGGAGCTCGACCCGACCACCGTCAGGTTCGACTACACCGGCGGCGCGCGGGGCTGGAAGGGCGACGTGCCGGTCGTCCGCCTGGACACCCGGCGCATCCGTGACCTGGGCTGGCGGCCCTCGGGCGGATCGGCCGAAGCACTCGCCGACGCCATGCAGGCCCTGGCACAGGAAGACGGCGCGGGGTTGCTCTGAGATGGCGCCGCCGGAGAGCGGGGGGCGAGCGGCCGTGTTCCTCGACCGGGACGGCGTGGTCAACGAGGCCATCGTGCGCGACGGGCGTCCCTTCCCACCCGCGGCGGTCGACGAGGTGGTGATACCCGCCGGCGTGCGCGAGGCCTGCCGGCTCCTCGCGGACGCCGGCCTGCTGCTCGTCCTCGTGACCAATCAGCCCGACATCGCACGTACGGCGACGAGCCGCCAGGCGGTCGATGCGATCAACGGGTACCTGAGCCGCGAGCTGGACCTCGACGCGACGTACGTCTGCCCCCACGACGACGGAGACGCCTGCCGCTGCCGCAAGCCGGCGCCGGGGTTGCTCCTCGACGCCGCCGCCGACTGGAACGTGGATCTGACCCGCAGCGTGATGGTCGGCGATCGGTGGCGCGACATCGAGGCCGGCAGGCGCGCCGGGGTCACCACCGTCTGGCTGCGCCGCGACTACCACGAGCCCCCACCCGACACCCCCGACCACGTTGTCGACCACCTCGTCGACGTGGTTCCCCTCGTCGTCACGTCCGCAACCGCTGGGGAGGGTCCGAGACGATGATCGATGCCACCAAGCTGTCCGTCCGGGTGTTCGCTGACGGTGCGGACATCGCCAGCATCCGCAAACTCGCCGACGACCCGCTCATCGCCGGCTTCACGACCAACCCGACGCTGATGCGCAGGGCGGGGGTGGACGATTACGAGCAGTTCGCCCACGAGCTGCTCGAATGCGTCACCGACCGCCCCATCTCGTTCGAGGTCTTCTCCGACGACTTCGGCGAGATGGGCCGCCAAGCCCGGAAGATCGCCTCGTGGGCCGACAACGTCTACGTCAAGATCCCCATCACCAACACCGAGGGGAGGTCGAGCCTCGACCTGGCCCGCGGCCTCACCCACGAGGGCGTGAAGATCAACATCACGGCGCTGATGACCAACGAGCAGGTGGATGCGGCGGCCGAGGTGCTGGAGGGGGGCAGCCCGGCGTTCGTGTCGGTCTTCGCCGGGCGCATCGCCGACACGGGGCGCGAGCCGGAGCCGATCATGGTGCGGGCGCTCGAAGCCCTGCGTCCGCTCCCGGACGTTCACCTGATCTGGGCCAGCCCGCGTGAGGTGCTCAACATCGTCCAGGCCGATCGCATCGGCTGCGACATCATCGCGGTGACGCACGACCTGCTGGCCAAGGTCGGGCTCTTCGGGCGCGACCTCACGGACTTCTCGCTGGAGACGGTGCGGATGTTCCACCGCGACGCAGCGGCCGCGGGGTACAGGCTGTGAGCCACGGGGAGGCTCGCACCGGCGTCGCCGCCGACGACTGGGAGTCCCACTGGTCGAGCTTCTCGGCGGCCACGGAGCGCAACCCAGCCCAGGCGTTCCGCCGACGACTGGTCCTGGCGTTGCTCGCCGCCCACGGGCCGCCGCAGCGCTACCTCGACATCGGTAGCGGACAGGGCGACCTGGCCGGCGCGGTGGCGGACCGCTGGCCGGAGGCCGAAGTCGCCGGCATCGACTTCAGCCGGCGCGGCGTCGAGATCGCTGCCCGCAAGGTGTCGGCGGCCCGGTTCCGGCAGTTCGACCTCCTGAGCGGCGAGCTGCCACTCCCGGGGTACCAGGGATGGGCCACCCAGGCCACGTGCTCGGAGGTGTTGGAGCACGTCGACGAGCCCGAGACCCTCCTGGCGTCCGCGCGGCGGTGGTTGGCACCCGGCGCCCTGCTCGTCGTCACCGTGCCGGGCGGCCCGATCTCCGCGTTCGATCGGCACATAGGCCACCGCTGCCACTACACGATGGCAGACCTCAGCACCCTTCTCACATGCGCCGGGTTCGACGTGCTGGAGTCCGGGGGAGCCGGCTTCCCGTTCTTCAACGTCTACCGCCGCACGGTGATCGCGCGCGGCGATCGCCTGGTCGCGGACGTGGACGCCGCACAGGGCGTGTCCCTCCTGGCCCGGGCGGCGATGGCCGTGTTCGACCGCCTGCTCGCCGCCAGCCCGACACGTGGGCAGCGGGGGTGGCAGCTGTACGCAGTGGCGAGGTTGCGTTGACGGCTCTACGGAGTGGCGAGGTTGCGTTGACGGCCGTACGGAGTGGCGAGGTTGCGTTGGCGACCGAGCGCACTCCATCGCCGGTTCTCTCAGCGCACCGCCTCCTGTCAGGCCAGCGCGCCCGGGCCGGCATGGCGACGTCGTGCGCTACCGTCGGGGCGTCTGGACACGCAGGCGCGCCAAGGCAGGGGGCAAGGACGTGTCGCAAGCAGCCGGGGTGTCGCAGACAGACGAGCTGACGTCGACAAGCACGACCGGTGGGGATGGGAAGCTCGCCCGCCGGCGTCCTGTCGGCGCACCGGCGAGCCGGTGGCCAGCCGGTGCCGATGCACGATTCTGGCTCGGCACCGCCTGCGCCGTCGCCTGTGGCGCCGCCATCCGCTTCGCGTACCTCTTCCTCGGCGCACCCACCCTCCCCTTGGGCGACGGGTTCGACTACCACCTGTCGGCGCTCCGGCTCGCCGACGGCCTCGGCTACACGGCAGCACTCGGGGATGTCGGAGCCGAGTCCGCGCACCACCCGCCGGGGTGGGTCACCACCCTCGCGGCGGTGACAGAGCTGGGCGGGCGCTCGGTGCGAGCCCATCAGGTGACCGGGCTCGTCATCGGCGTCGGCGTCATCGTGGTGGCGGCTCTGGTTGGTCGTCGCTATGCCGGGCGACGCGTCGGCGTCGTCGCGGCCTTCATAGCCGCGGCCTACCCCGGGTTCTGGGTCCTCGACGTCCAGATCCTGTCCGAACCGCTCGGCCTCCTCCTCGCCGGCCTCCTGATGCTCGTGGTCGCCGACCTCTGGGAGCGCCCAAACTTGGCCCGCGCCCTCCTCGCCGGGGGCCTCTCGGGCGTGCTGGCGCTGGTCCGATCCGAGCAGCTCGCCCTGCTCGTCATCGTCCTCGCCCCGATCCTCCTGCTCAACCGGCGTGCCGTGTTCCGTCGCCGGCTCGCCTGGGCGGGCGCAGCCACGCTGGCGGCCCTCGTGGTGATCTCCCCGTGGACGATCCACAACCTGAGCCGTTTCGAGGAGCCGGTCGTGCTCTCCACCAACTTCGGCAGCACGGTGCTGTCCGGCAACTGCCCGCCGGCAACGTACAGCGGGGAGACCCGCGGCAGCGTCGACATCAAATGCCCGGTCGCGATCGCCCTTCGACAACCGGACCTCGACGCATCGCAGGCCGATCTCGAGAACCGCGACGCTGCTCTCGACAACATGCGCGACAACCTCGGCCGCCTGCCCGCCACCGTGCTGGCGCGCCACGGACGGCTGCTGGGGGTGTTCCGCCCGGCGCACACGGCCGAGATCGACGCCAACTGGCTGGGCAGCGCGATGTGGCCGGTCTGGACCTGGCTCGCGTCGTTCTGGCTGCTGGTGCCGTTCGCGGTCTACGGCAGCGTCCGGATGCGCCGGTCCGGGCGCTTCCAGTGGCCGCTCGTGGCCCCCGTCGTCATCGTTCTCCTGGTAACCACGGTCGCGTTCGGCGACCCCCGCTACCACACCATGGCCGACCTCGGCCTCGTCGTTCTCGCCGCCGTCGCTCTCAACCAGTTGGTGCGCGCCCGAGAACCGCTCCCTGATGCTCACGTGGACTGATCGAAGGTCCTGCGTGACGGTCCAGGGAACGACGTTCGTGACCCTGGGCGACGAGGGCTCGTTCACCCGCTCGTTCGCCGAGCTCGCAGGCGTCGATTCGTCACCGGATCGATTCGTGCTGCTCAAGACGAGGGAGGGCATCGATCGTTACGTCGACGTCGTTCGTTCCCTCGCGCCCAAGCGCATCGTGGAGCTCGGGATCTTCCAGGGTGGAAGCACCGCCCTGCTGATGGAGCTGGCAAGGCCGAAAGGACTGGTGGCGATCGACCACGAGCCTGAGCCGGTCGCCGCGTTGGAGACCTACCTCGAGCTCGGCGGGTTCGGTGACACCTGCCACACCTGCTACGGCGTCGACCAGGCCGACAGGAGTGCCATTGAGGCCATCCTCGAGGCGTCGTTCGGCACCCAACCCGTCGACCTGGTCGTCGAC
>Ga0299914_10000889_pt1 | contig 18931 bp, 17 predicted proteins | sample RVTome_10_FD_201361 | JGI IMG/M metagenome (GOLD analysis project Ga0299914, IMG submission 201361) | Soil microbial communities from uranium-contaminated site in the Upper Colorado River Basin, Wyoming, United States - RVT153D57 (version 2) ...
AGTCGAACGCCGAGGCCACCTCGAGGACGATGTCGATGACGTTGGCCGGGGTGGACCTTTCCGGTGTCTCGATGCGAATGCGCTCGGCCTCGAACTCGCCGACCGTGAGGTCGACGGGTGCTCCCTTTATCCCGCTGCCGCCGATGTCGATGCCGAAACCCTGCCGCCCACGTCCGCCCGCCATGACCTCAGCATCACCCAGCAGGGCCGACGGCAACCACCCTGTCGGCGGCAGCAGAAGCACGAGAGATGCTGGGCCAGTGGAATCGAGCGGACGCGGCACGCCCGCACTCGTCGCGTGCGGGCACGGCACGCGAGACCCAGCAGGTCGGGGCGCGGTCGACGCGCTGCGCGACGATGTGGCCGCCAGCCGGTCGGAGGTCAGGGTCGTCGAGGCGTACGTCGACGTGCAGGAGCCGGCGCTGCCCGACGTCCTGCGGAGGCTTGACTCCGCCGTCGTCGTCCCCCTTCTGCTCTCTGCGGGCTTCCACGTCCACGTCGACATCGCCCGAGCCGTTGAGGCGGCCGGCGCGGACGTCCGGGCCGCCAGGCCGCTCGGTCCCGATCCCGCACTGGTCGACGTCCTCGCTCTACGGCTCGGCGATGCCGGCCTGGACGGCGACCATGCGGTGCTTCTCGCGGCGGCGGGCTCGTCGGATCCCCGAGCGGTTGCCGACGTCGAGCGCACGGCGATGGACCTGGCCGCACGTCTCGGCAGGGCCGTCACACCGGCCTACGCCTCGGCGGCGGAACCGCGGGTCGAGTCCGCCGTCGCCGAGTTGAGGACCGCCGGTCGCCGGGTCGCCGTCGCGTCCTACCTGCTCGCACCCGGCCATTTCCAGGGCCGGCTTCGAGCGACGGGAGCAGATGTGATCGCGGCGCCCCTCCTGCCGCACCCTGAGATCACCGCGCTCGTGCTGCGACGCTACGACGAGGCCCTGAGCCCTCCCCGGTGATCATCGGCATTTCGGTTCCTCCGCGGCACCGAAATGCCGATGATCACGGGGGAGCGCCCGGGTAGTGGTCAGGGTTGGGTGAGGATCTCGGCGCCGGTGTCGGTGACCAGGACGGTGTGCTCGAACTGCGCCGAGCGGCGGCCGTCCTTCGTCACCACCGTCCAGCCGTCGTCCCACATCACCCACTCCGGCGTGCCGAGATTCAGCATCGGCTCGATCGTGAACGTCATGCCCGGCTCGATCATGGTGGTGGCCGACAGGTCGTCGTAGTGCGGGATCACGAGTCCCGAGTGGAACGCCGTACCGATGCCGTGGCCGGTGAAGTCGCGCACGACGCCGTAGCCGAACCTGCGGGCGTAGGACTCGATCACCCGACCGATCACGTTGATCGACCGACCCGGCCGGACGGCCTTGACGCCTCGCAGCATCGCCTCGCGGGTCCGCTCGACCAGCAGGCGCGACTCCTCGTCGACCTCGCCGACCGGGTAGGTGGCGTCGGTATCACCGTGCACGCCGTCGAGGTACGCCGTGATGTCGATGTTGACGATGTCGCCCTCGGTCAGCACGGTCGAGTCCGGGATGCCGTGGCAGATCACCTCGTTGACGCTGGTGCACAACGACTTCGGGAAGGCGGGTCCGCGGGCGGAGCCGGGGTAGCCCAGCGTCGACGGGTAGGCGCCGTGGTCGCAGAGGTACTCGTGCCCGACCTGGTCCAGCTCGTCGGTCGTGACACCTGCCTGGATGTGTTCGGCGACCGCTGCCATCGCACGAGCCGCGAGCCGGCCCGCTGCTCGCATCCGCTCGATGGTCTCGGCGTCCTTGACCTCCGAACCGCGCGTGCGTGCGGCCGTGGCCCGCCCGACGTACTCGGGCCGGGCGATGTGCGGGGGCACGACGCGGGGCGCGGAGATCTGTCCGGGTACGACGGGGGACATGATCTGGAAGTGTAGGAGGCGGCGATCGGCCGACGAGGAGGCGAGCGGTGAGTGCGTGGTACTGGTGCCTGGACCACCAGCGCGTGGAGCCGGAGGAGGGCTGCCCCAACCACCGGCGGCTGGGACCCTACGAGACGCAGGAGGAGGCGGCCGGCGCGATCGAGCTGGCCCGCGCACGTACCGAGGAGTGGGACGCGCAGGATCGCGCCGAGGACGACTGGGACGACGACCACTGAGGGTCGCCGCTGATGGCTCGGCGGGAGACCTGCTGCGCGTCGGACGATCCCCACGGCGTCGCGGTCAGGTGTACGAGTGGTCGTCGTCGGGGAAGGAGCCCGACACCACCTCAGAGGCGAACGCCTTCGTCGCCTCGAACAGGGCGCCGCGCAGGTCGCCGTAGGTCTTGACGAACTTGGGCATCCGACCCCTGCGGAGCCCGGCCATGTCCTGCCACACCAGCACCTGCGCATCGCAGTCGGGCCCGGCCCCGATGCCGATCGTGGGGATGGTCAGCGTCTGGGTGGCCTGCCGAGCTACCTCCGAGGTCACCATCTCGAGCACGACGGCGAACGCCCCCGCCTCCTCGAGGGCTCGGGCGGCTCCCAGCACGCGCGCGGCGTCGTCGCCGCGGCCCTGCACCCGGTAGCCGCCGAGCGCGTTGACGCTCTGGGGGGTGAAGCCGACGTGGCCCATGACGGGGATGCCGGCGTCGACGATGGTCCGGACGGCCGGAGCGACGGGGACGCCACCTTCGAGCTTGACCGCCTGGACACCTGCCTCCTTCATGAACCGGATGGCTGTCGCGAGGGCCTGGTCCGGGCCTGCCTGGTAGGACCCGAACGGGAGGTCGCCGACGATGAGGGCGCGCTCGGTCGAGCGGACGACCGCCCGGGCCAGCGGTATGAGCTCGTCGACCGTCACCGGCACTGTGTCGACGTAGCCGAGGACGTTGTTCGCGGCCGAGTCGCCGACGAGGAGCACGGGTACGCCCGCCTCGTCGAAGATCTCGGCGGTGTACATGTCGTAGGAGGTCAGCATCGGCCAGCGCTCGGAGCGCTGCTTGGCCACCTGCAGGTCGCGGATCGTCACGCGACGGGAGAACGTGCCCCCGTACAGGGGGATGGGCTCCTGGGTCATCGGTCTCTCCTCGCGTCTCGAGGCCACGGATGGGTCCCCTGACACCTGTGATCCTCGCACGCGCGGCCGATCGGCGACACGCACCGGGCCCCCGCTGTTTGCCAGACGTCACCGGCGGTTGGGGCTAATCTGTCGGCGGATCCTGACCGACCCGACACATTCGTTCCGATCGGAGTTCTCGTAATGCCCGACACCTGGGTACGCAATGCAGTGGCCGAAGCGGTAGGGGTCTTCGCGCTGTGCTTCGTCGGCATCCTCGCCATCACCGGCAGCGGCGGTGACCTCACGGCAGTCGCGCTGGCGCACGGGCTCGCGATCGCGGTGATGGTCGCGGCGCTCGGCCACGTCTCCGGAGGCCACTTCAACCCAGCCATCACCCTCGGGCTGTTCCTCGGTCGCAAGATCGACCTGCCGATGGCGGCCGTGTACTGGGTGGCCCAGCTCCTCGGCGGCCTCCTTGCTGCCATCGTGGTGTGGCTCGCCACCACCCGTGACGTGGTCGCGTTCGGCACGCCGACGCTCGCGGACGACGTCAACCCGGTGTGGGGCATCGTGCTCGAGCTCGTCGCGACATTCTTCCTCGTCCTCGTCGTCTACGGCACCGTCGTGGATCGTCGGGCGCCCGTGTCGGTCTACCCGTTCGCGATCGGCCTGACGATCACCGCCGGTATCTTCGCCATCGGCGCGTGGACGGGCGGCGCACTGAACCCCGCGCGCGGATTCGGCCCGGCGCTGGTCGGCGGCGAGTGGGGTGGCACGGTCGCCTGGCTCATCGGGCCCCTACTCGGCGGCATCGCGGCGTGGGCGCTGCACGAGTACGTGCTCATGCCTCGCGCGGAGGCCGAGTCGATCGCCGAGTCCGGCCGCCGCGACGAGGTCTGAGGCGCTCCTGCGAGGCCGCGTCCCACCGCGTTTCACGGATCGCTCCTCAATGGGCGTGTCCGTTGTCCGGGTCGAGCTCCTGGAAAAGCTGGGCGGCAAGGCGGCGAAGGAAGTGGTCCCAGCCCAGCCAATGCTGCTCGGCTGCTTGGTCGGGTAGCAGGCGGTGGGTCAGGGTGAGCATCGTGCCGTCGGGGTGGGTCCGTAGGTCGATCTCGACCAGCGTCGATTCCGGTGGGACGCCCATCAGGTCGTCTTCCCAGCCGTAGCTGAAGACCAACCGGCGGGGTGGCTGCAGGTCGAGGTATCGGCCGTGCATGGTGGCCCCATTGGGCAGCGTCCACCGGATGCGCCCGCCCGCGATGGGCTCAGACTCGGCGCTGGCGGCGATCCACGTGAGCAGGGCGACGGGATCGGTGAGGTGGTGGTAGACGGTCTGCGCGGGGGCGTGGATGAGAATCTCGTAGCGGACTATCCGCATCCGGTCAGCTCCGGGCCTCGGCGGGGCCGTTGTGTCGCCCGACCCTTGACGTTGTTCGCGCGGTGTCTTCGACGCTGTCCTCGACGGCGTCCTTGAGGGCCGACAAATGGGGCTGCCAGAAGGCATCCAGGTCGCGCCGCAGCCGGGCGAGGGTGTCGAAGTCGATCGAGTACAGCCGCCTGTTGCCGTCCTTGCGGACGGTGACCAGTCCGGCGTCCCGCAGGACGCGCAGGTGTTGGCTGGCGACCGGTTGGCGCATGCCGGCGTGGTCGGCGAGCTCGCCGGCGGAACGTTCCCCGCCGAGCAGGAGGGTCAGCATTGCGCGGCGGCCCGGATGGGCGATCGCGTCAAGGCCTTCTTGCACATCGGCTCCCGGTGATGACCCGCGCTCTGCTAGTTTCGCTTGAGCGAATATAGCGAACAGGTGAAGGAGATACCGGTGGGAGACACCGCCTCGACCGAAGCCACAGTGAGCCGTTACTTCACCGCGTGGACCGGCCGCGACACCGCGACGGTCCGGGATCTGCTGGCCGACGACTTCAGCTTCGCCGGTCTGGGCATGCAGATCGAGGGCCGAGACGCCTTCCTGGACGCGGGGACGTTCCCGTCCGACGCCCGGACAACGCTGGTCGCCCAGGCCTGTCAGGGCTCGGACGCCTTTCAGATGTACGACAGCACGCGGGGCGCGGCGTCCGTGCGGATCGTGGAGCACCTCCGCGTCGAGGACGGAAAGATCACCACGAGCACCTTCGTCACCGACTCGGCGGCGTTCATGGCCTTCCTCGGACGGATGTGAGGAACGGCAACTGTCACAGCGGTGAGGGCGCCGCCGGTTCCTTCCAGGCGCTGGTGATCGGCACCCGACGGTCACGGCCGAAGTTGCGTGCGGTGATCTTCGGGCCGGGCGGGTACTGGCGACGCTTGTACTCCGCGGCATCGACCATGCGGACGACCTTCCGGACGATCTCGGCGTCGAAACCCGCGGCCACCAGTTCGGCCGACCCGCGGTCCTGCTCGACGTAGTCGTCGAGGACGTCGTCGAGCAGCGCGTAGTCGGGCAGGGCGTCGGCGTCGAGCTGGCCGGGACGCAGCTCCGCGCTCGGCGGCTTGTCGATCGAGCCCTGAGGGATCGGCGGCGTCTCGCCCCGAGTCTGAGCCGCGGCGTTGCGCCAGCGGGCCAGCTCCCAGACCAGTGTCTTCGGTACGTCCTTGAGCGGCGCGAAACCGCCGACGGCGTCGCCGTAGATCGTGGAGTAGCCGACCGCCAGCTCGCTCTTGTTACCCGTGGCCAGCACGAGATGGCCGTGCTCGTTCGACAGGCCCATCAGGAGGATCCCCCGTACGCGGGCCTGCAGGTTCTCCTCGGCGATGCCGGTCAGCTCGACGTTGTCGAGGAAGGCGGTGACCATCGGGGCGATCGGAATGGTCGAGAACTGCAGCCCGGTGCGGACGGCGAGGTCGCCGGCGTCGGAACGGGAGTGCTCGGAGGAGTACTTGCTGGGCATGGAGACGCCGTACACGTTGGCCGCCCCGATGGCGTCGCAGGCGACGGTGGCCGCGACGGCCGAGTCGATGCCTCCGGACAGCCCGAGGACGACCGAGCGGAATCCGTTCTTCCGCACGTAGTCGCGCAATCCGGTCACCACGGCTGCATAGACCTCGGCCTGATCCGCGAGCCGGGGAGCGACGCCGGCGGGTTCGGGCTCGTAGGCCGCGACCGGTGCCGTCGACAGAACGGTGCGGCGGACGGCGTAACCCGCGGCGTGCTCCTGTGACGTCTCGCCGGGCTGTGGCGCGGGTGCTGTGGCAGCCGGCAGGTCGAGGTCCACCACGAGGCTCCCGTCCTCGAACTGGGGCGCCCTTCCGATCACCTCGCCGTCCGGGCCGACGACGATCGAGTCGCCGTCGAAGACCAGTTCGTCCTGCCCACCGACCATGGCCACGTACGCGAGGACAGCACCTGCCTGGGCGGCCCGCCGCCGGCACAGGTCGAGGCGCACGTCGTCCTTGTTCCGCTCGTACGGCGAGGCGTTGACGACGATGAGCAGGCCGGCCCCGGCCGCCCTGGTCGCAGCCACCGGCCCGCCCTCCTGCCAGAGGTCCTCGCAGATCGCCAACGCCACGTCGACACCGTGCAGGCGGACGACCGACAGGTGGTCACCGGGAACGAAGTGGCGGAACTCGTCGAAGACTCCGTAGTTGGGCAGGTGGTGCTTGGCCTGGGTGGCGACGACCCGGCCGTCGTGCAGGACCGCCACCGCATTCTGCGGTGACCCCTTGGGCCGGCCCAGCCGCTCGGTGTGGGCGGCGTCCTCGTCGCGGTCGAGGTACCCGACGACGACGGCGAGATCGCCGAGTCCCTCGGCCTGTAGGCGACCGGCCAAGGTGTCGAGAGCGCGGCGGGAGGCCTCGACGAACGAGCGGCGCAGGGCGAGATCCTCCACCGGGTAGCCGGTCAGCACCATCTCGGGAAACGCGACCAGGTGCGCCCCCTTGCCGGCGGCGTGCGCGGCGAACCCGACAACCAGGTCGGCATTGGCCTCCAGCGCCCCGACGGTGGCGTCGACCTGGGCCAGGGCGAGTCGGATCTGCGGCACGGTTCGAGCGTACGGCGTCCGCGGCCGGCGTGCGGACAGGCACGGGCCGGTCTACCGTGATGGTCATGGAACGCGAGCGGCCACCCTGTCCTGTCTGCGGCGGGAGGCCGAAACCGATCCTCTACGGGTACGCGGTCCCCCTTCCCGGCGAGCAGGACGACAGCGTGCTGGCCGGGTGTGTCATCGACGCCGAGGCACCGACCTGGGCGTGCTCGCAGTGCGGGCACCGCTACGGCCGGCTGGGCGACGAGGACGCCACGCTGGACGCCGAGCCGCGCTTCCTGGACAGCCCGTGGGACTGGCTCAAGGACAAGGTCGACGACGTCCGCGACGCCGTGGGGGATGCCTTCGACGGACGGGACCGGCGCTAGACCCGCTGCGGGCACCGCCGGCGCCTGCTGTGCGCCGGCCGTGAAGATCGTCGTGCAGAGTCGGCCCGCTCGTGGGCCGGTCGAGAGCTGCACGACGATCTTCACGACGCCGGGGAACGGCCTCATGGGCGAGATGAGCGCCCACGGGCGGCCCGGCACGAAACACGCCCGCAACATGGCCGGGCGACCATGGTCCGAGGCCCGACAGCCGGGCACGGGCAGTACGCCGTCGACCTGCAAGGATGATCGACTTGGACAAGCAGCAGGAGTTCGTCCTCCGGACGCTCGAGGAGCGCGACATCCGGTTCGTCCGACTGTGGTTCACCGACGTCCTCGGATTCCTCAAGTCGGTGGCGGTCGCGCCCGCCGAGCTCGAGGCGGCCTTCGCCGAGGGCATCGGCTTCGACGGCTCCGCGATCGAGGGCTTCGCCCGGGTCTACGAGGCGGACATGCTGGCCCGTCCCGACCCGTCCACGTTCCAGGTGCTGCCCTGGCGATCGGACGCGCACGGCACGGCCCGGATGTTCTGCGACATCCTCATGCCCGACGGTTCGCCGTCCTACGCCGATCCGCGCCACGTCCTCAAGCGGGCCCTCGGACGGGCGGCCGACCTGGGCTTCACCTTCTACACCCACCCCGAGATCGAGTTCTTCCTGTTCACCCGACGGCCGGGGCCCGGGGAGGAGCCTGAGCCGGTCGATGCGAGCGGCTTCTTCGACCACACCCCGCACGGGATCGCTCGCGACTTCCGCCGCGACGCCATCACCATGCTCGAGGACATGGGAATCTCGGTGGAGTTCAGCCACCACGAAGGTGCTCCCGGCCAGCAGGAGATCGACCTGCGCTACGCCGACGCCCTGACCACGGCGGACAACCTGATGACGTTCCGGGTGGTCGTCAAGGAGGTCGCCCTGTCCCAGGGCGTCTACGCGTCGTTCATGCCCAAGCCGTTCACCGAGCATCCCGGCTCCGGCATGCACACGCACCTGTCGCTGTTCGAGGGCGACAGCAACGTGTTCCACGAGGCCGGCGCGCAGTACCAGCTGTCCAAGACCGGCCGGTCGTTCATCGCCGGCCTGCTGCAGCACGCCCCCGAGGTCACAGCGATCACGAACCAGTGGGTCAACTCGTACAAGCGGCTGGCCGGGGGAGGCGAGGCCCCGGCGTACGTGTGCTGGGGACACAACAACCGGTCGGCCCTCGTGCGGGTCCCCATGTACAAGCCGGGCAAGGGTCAGTCGACGCGCGCCGAGTTCCGGGCGCTCGACTCCGCGTGCAATCCCTACCTCGCCTACGCGTGCCTGCTCGCCGCCGGGCTCAAGGGGATCGAGGAGAACTACGACCTCCCGCCGGGTGCCGAGGACGACGTCTGGGCGCTCACCGAACGGGAGCGCTCCGCCCTCGGTATCGACCCGCTGCCGACGTCGTTGGCGGAGGCGATCCGGGTGATGGAGAGCTCCGAGCTGGTCGCGGAGACCCTCGGCGAGCACGTCTTCGAGTTCTTCCTGCGCAACAAGCGGGCGGAGTGGCAGGAGTACCGCCGGCAGGTCACCCCCTACGAGCGGGACCGTATGCTCCCCGTTCTGTGAGCACCCTGGTCGTCGTCGAGCACGAGCCGGGCTGCCCGCTCGATCGCTTCGGCGGCTGGCTGGACGGGCTCGAGATCACCGTGGTGCGTCCCCACGCCGGCGACCCGGTTCCCGCCGGCGTCGACGGCGGCCTGCTGGTGCTGGGCGGTCAGATGTCGGCCTACGACGACCGGATCGCACCATGGCTGCCCGCGACCCGTCGGCTGCTGTCGTCGTCGGCGTCCGCAGGCGTGCCGACTCTCGGAATCTGCCTCGGTGCGCAACTGCTGGCGGTCGCCTGCGGCGGCGCCGTCGAGGTCGACGCAGCTCCCGGGCGCGAGTCCGGCGTCGTCGACGTGCACTGGCGGGCCGAGGCCGCGGCCGATCCGCTCGTCGGCGAGCTGCCGGAGCCGTTCCCCGGACCGAGCATGCACGCCGACGCCGTGACGCGCCTGCCCGCTGGTGCCACCTGGCTCGCGGAGACGGTGATGTACCCACACCAGGCGTTCCGGGCCGGTGTTGCCGCGTGGGGGGTCCAGTTCCACCCGGAGGTCTCTGTGCCGACGTTCCGCACGTGGGCCGAAGGCCACCCGGAGGTGGACGCCGAGGCCGTCACGGCGGAGCTGCAGGCGCGCGACGCCGAGGTGGCCGCCGCAGGCGAGGCGATGGCGCGACGCTTCGCCGCACTGGTCGCCGGCCGGGCCTGACGCCACTCTCCACGACGGCGAACCGGCGAAACGGCGGCCGGTCCGTCCGGACAGCGCGCGAGTCGCCAGCAGGTAGGTTCGCAGGCGTGGCGGACAGGGTGGCGGGACGGTCGGCCAGCCGCGAGGGGCGGCTCGCACGCGCCGGCTTCAAGGACGTCGTCGCCGCCGCCCGCGAGCTGGAACGGCCCCGTCTGTCCGGCGCCGGCCTCGACGACAGGATGCTCGACGCTCTCGCCCAAGCGTCGGACCCGGACCGGGCGTTGGCCGGACTCGGGAGGCTGATCGATGCGTCGCCGGACGCCGAGGCCCTGATCGCCGCCCTCGGCGACGACGAGCCGCTCCGCGCCCGGCTCATCGCGGTCCTCGGGTTGTCCGCCGCACTGGGCGACCATCTGGTGCGGCACCCCGAACACTGGCGGACGCTGCGCGACCTCGACCCGGCGGACCGCCCGGACGCCGCCGAGGTGAGGGCCTCGATGCTGGCGGCCGTCGGTGCCGACCCGGAGCTGGCGGAGCCCGTCGCGTCCGGCGCCGAGCTCGACGCACTGCGCCAGGCGTACCGTCGGCATCTCCTGGCACCGGCGGCGCTCGACCTCGCCGACGGTCTCGACGTCGCCGTCGTCGCCGGCGAACTGGCCGACCTGGCCGCTGCGACGCTCGAAGCGGCACTGGCGATCGCCCGGGCGGGTCTGCCCCCAGACGCCCCGCGATGCCGGCTGGCCGTGGTCGCGATGGGTAAGTGCGGCGGCCGGGAGCTGAACTACGCCTCCGACGTCGACGTCGTCTTCGTTGCCGAGGCTGCGGACGGCGCTGACGAGCAGGCGGCGCTCGGCACCGCCACCGAGCTCGCCGCGAGCGTGATCCGCGTCTGCTCTGAGCACACGGCTGAAGGCACGATCTGGCCGGTCGACTCGGCCTTGCGACCCGAGGGCCGCTCCGGCCCGTTGGTGCGAACGCTCGCGAGCCACCTGGCGTACTACCGGACCTGGGCGAAGACCTGGGAGTTCCAGGCGCTGCTGAAGGCCCGGCCGGTGGCCGGCGACATCGAGCTCGGCGACGCGTACGTCGCCGCGATCCGGCCGCTGATCTGGACCGCCGCGGACCGCGATGGATTCGTCGACGACGTCCGGTCGATGCGCCGCCGGGTCGAGCGGCACATCCGGCCGGCCGAGGCGGACCGCCAGCTCAAGCTGGGCCCGGGCGGCCTGCGTGACGTCGAGTTCGCCGTCCAGCTCCTCCAGCTCGTCCACGGGCGCGCCGACGACTCGCTGCGATCCGGCACGACGCTGACCGCACTGGCGGCGCTGACCCAGGGAGGGTACGTGGGGCGGGCCGACGGCGCCGTGCTCGACGAGGCGTACCGCTTCCTCCGCACCCTCGAACACCGGCTGCAGCTCGAGCGGCTCCGCAGAATCCACGTCCTGCCGCGTTCGGACGAGGACCTCTGGCGGTTCGGGCGTTCGCTCGGGATGCGCGAGCCGGTGCGGGAGCTGGTCGACACCTGGCGTCGGCATGCCCGGGAGGTACGCCGGCTGCACGAGAAGCTGTTCTACCGTCCGCTGCTGACCGCTGTTGCCAGGCTGCCCGGTGACGACGCCCGGCTGACGCCGGAGGCGGCCCGGCAGCGGCTCGAGGCGCTCGGCTACGCCGATCCGGCCGGAGCCCTGCGTCACCTCGAGGCACTCACGGGTGGAGTCTCGCGGCGCGCGGCCATCCAGCGCACTCTGCTTCCGGTCATGCTGGGCTGGTTCGCCGACGCCCCGGAGCCGGACGCCGGGCTCGCGGGCTTTCGCACGGTCAGCGACGCGCTCGGGGAGACGCACTGGTACCTGCGCCTCCTTCGCGACGAGGGCGCCGCCGCGGAGCGCATGGCGAAGGTACTCGCATCGAGCCGTTACGCCACGGAACTGCTCCTGCACGCGCCAGAGGCGGTGACGATGCTCGGTGACGATGCCGAGCTCGTACCACGGGAACGCGCGCCGCTGGAGGCCGAGGTGCTCGCCGGCGTCGCGCGGCACGACGATCCGGCGACCGCTGCGGGTGTCGTGCGGGCCATGCGCCGCCGCGAGCTCGTGCGAGTGGCGACCGCCGACATCGTCGGGCTGCTCTCGTCCGAGCGCGTCGGCGAGGCACTCACCGCGATCGCGGGCGCCAGCCTGGCAGGTGCCCTGGAGGCAGCGGTCCGGTCCATCGAAGCCGAGCACCGGCGACCGCTGGTGACGACGGTCGCTGTCGTGGCCATGGGCCGGCTGGGCGGGCACGAGATGGGATACGCCTCCGACGCCGACGTCATCTTCGTCCACGAACCCCTCGACGGCGCAGACGAGCTGGAGGCCACGGACGACGCGCTGGCCGTGGCCAACGAGATGCGGCGCCTGATGGCTCTGCCGTCCCCCGAGCCGGCGCTGACTCTCGACACCGCCCTGCGGCCGGAAGGCCGCCAGGGCCCGCTGGTCCGGACGCTGGCCGCGTACGCGGCCTACTACGAGCGGTGGGGTGAGGTATGGGAGCGTCAGGCACTCCTGCGGGCGTCGCCGCTGTGCGGCCGGCCGGCCCTGCTGGAGCGCTTCTTCGGACTCGTCGACCCGATCCGCTGGCCCGAGGGCGGGCTGACCGAGGCCCAGGTACGGGAGGTCCGGCGGATCAAGGCCAGGGTCGAGTCCGAGCGGCTTCCCCGGGGAGCCGATCCGTCGACCCACCTCAAGCTCGGCCCGGGCGGGCTGGCCGACGTGGAGTGGACGGTGCAGCTCATGCAGCTGCGGCACGCCGCTTCCGTCGTCGGCCTGCGGACCACTCGGACACCGCACGCCCTGGAGGCGGCTGTACGCGCCGACCTGCTCGGTGAGGACGACCGAACGGTGTTGCTGGCGGCGTGGCGCACGGCCACCTCGATCCGCAACGCGGTCGTGCTGGTGTCCGGCCGGGCGTCGGACGCCATGCCGCGCGACCCGCGCGCGCTGGCCGCGGTCTCACGGGTCCTCGGCTACGCACCTGGACGCAGCGCCGAGTTCGTCGACGACTACCGCAAGATGGCGCGACGCGCCCGAGCCGTCGTGGAGCGGGTCTTCTACGGCGACGGCTGACCGCAGGCGGCCTCGGTCACCCGACGCGGCGGCGTTCAGTCGTCGGTGCTGTCGGCCTCGGCCATCGACCGCGGGAGCCGGCCGCGCTCGAAGGAGACCGTGCCGCTGGGCACGAGCCAGGTCATCGCCTGGACGGCGAGCCGACCCGCCTGGACGGCGGCGTCGGAGGCGTAGAGCCGACGCGCCTCATCCGGCGGGACGCTGAGGATCGCGATACCCCGCAGCCGTTCGTCCTCCTGGCCGTCGAAGGGGCCGGTGGCAAGGAGCAGGCCCTTGTCGTAGAGGTCGGCCTGGCTGGCCAGGTGGGCGTCCTGGACGGCCGCGGCTTCGTCGTCGGGCAGATCCGGGGCGTCCGCCGGGGTGACGAGGAGCACCAGAGTCTGCTGATCGAACCGCATGTCGGCACCCTAGGACGTGAGGCGTTCCATGACGGCCTTGCCCTCACTGCGGATGATGTCGAAGTCCGCGGGCTGGACGATGGCTCGCTCGGCGTCGTCGAGCACCAGCCGAACGTTGCGGGCCAGGATCTCCCTGCGGGCCGGGTCGGCCGCGCACACCGCCCCGGCGAGGTCGAGCATCCGCAGCAGACGGCGCACCACCGCCGGCTCGCGGCACCCGAATCGGCGGATCTGGGCACAGCAGAGCTTCACGTACTCGTCGAACGGGAGGCCGGGGGCGATGACCCGGACGGCTCCCGTGGGGCCCGATACAACGGCGTCCCCCAGCGGGTGCGCGGCCAGCCTGGTGAGGATGACCGTGAGCCGGTCGACGGCCTGGACGGCGGTGTACGGGTCGTTGATCGCGGGGGACAGGGCCTTCGACGCCACGTCCGCGAGCTCGCGTATACCGAGTGCGGCGTCCTGCTCGTGCGTGCGTTCGAAGCCGATCCGCACGGCCTGGACGACGTGCGGCCGCAGGCGGGCGGGGTCGGGCGATGGCCGTTCGCGTGACGCCCGCCACGTCCACGCAAGAGGGAGCCCGGTGACGACGTGATCCCCGACCCGTGGGACGTACCGGACGACGACGTCGTCGGTCTCGGCGACATCGAGGAGCTTCTCCGGGTGCACGGTCTGCACGTAGCCGGACGACTGCGCCGGCAGCGCGACCGCCCACTCCGGGGGATCGGCGATCTCGGCGACCGGTTGGCTGCGGCCGGGGAACCCGACGTCGATGCTCCTCAGGGTGATGGCCTCGATGCGCTTGAGGATGGCGTCGATCTGGATCGAGTGCGCGAGGTGGTGGACGAAGTACACGAGCGCGAACAGGCTCGCGAACAGCAGCAGCAAGGCGCCGGTCACGGCCAGCCGCGGGTAGTCGTCGATGCGCTCGCCCCGAGCGATGCCGACGGTGAACAGGCCACCGGTGGCGTAGGTGAACGTGAGCACGAAGATGGCCAGCACCACCTGGTTGGGCCGGTCCTGGAGGAAGTTGCGCAGCAGGCGGGGCGACAACTGGGTCGACGACAACTGGAGCGCGACCACGGTGAGGCCGAGCATCACCGCCATGACCGTGATGACCGATCCGGCGATCCCGAACAGCAGCGTGCGTGCGTCGTCCGGGGTTCCCTGGAACACCAGGACGTCGAGGAACGAGTTCTCCGGAACGTCGACGAACGTCAGGACGGTGCCGGCCGCGATGGCGACACCGACGGCCAGCACCGGCAGCACCCACAGCGCGCTTCGGATGTACTCGCGAATCGCCTCGGTGCGGGCAGTGGTCATCGCGCTCACCTCTCTGGGCATTGTGAAGCGCGCCCGCCGGTCAGGCGATGGTCGGCGGCCAACGCGTTCGCCGATGCCGCTGTCGGGGGCGGCATGGATGCTGGGTCCGTGGTCGCTCGCGGTGTGCACGGCGGACCGGCTGGCCGGGCCCGATGAATCGGCTCGCCCGGCGTATCCAGCGCATCTACCTGACCCTGCTCCTCGGCAACACCCTGGCCGCCTCGTTCATCTGGGGAATCAACACCCTCTTTCTCCTCGATGCCGGGCTGACGAACCTGGAGGCGTTCGCGGCGAACGCCTTCTTCACCGCCGGCATGGTGATCTTCGAGATACCGACCGGCGTGGTCGCCGATACGTGGGGAAGGCGAACCTCCTATCTTCTGGGCACCATAACGCTGGCCGCATCGACGTTCCTCTACTACGTGATGTGGCAGGTCAGTGCGCCGTTCTGGGCATGGGCGGTCGTCTCTGTGCTGCTCGGTCTGGGGTTCACGTTCTTCTCCGGCGCGGTCGAGGCCTGGCTGGTCGACGCGCTGGACCACGCCGAGTACCAGGGCAGCCTGGAGACGGTGTTCGGGCGCGGCCAGATGGTGTCCGGCGTCGCCATGCTCGGTGGGTCTGTCCTCGGGGGAGTCATAGCCCAGGTGACGTCGCTCGGCGTACCGTTCCTCCTTCGGGTCGGCGTGCTCCTGGCGATGTTCGGCGTCGCCTACCGGCTCATGAAGGACCTGGGGTTCGCGCCCGAACCGATGACCCGCCCGCTGGGCGCGATGCGTGAGGTGTTGGTGGCCTCGCTCGAGCACGGGTTGAAGAACCCTCCGGTGCGGTACGTCATGCTGGCCGCTCCGTTCGCCGGAGGCGTCGGTGTCTACACGTTCTACGCGCTTCAGCCGTATCTGCTGGAGCTCTACGGCGATCCGCAGGCGTACTCGGTCGCCGGCCTCGCCGCAGCCATCGTGGCCGGGTCGCAGATACTGGGTGGCTACGCAGCACCGAGAGTCCGCGGCCTGTTCAGGAAGCGCACCACCGCGTTGATTCTGAGTGGCACCGTCAGCGCGGCCATCCTGGCTCTGCTGGGCCTCGTCGGACTCTTCTGGCTCGCATTGGTGCTGCTGGTGCTCTGGGGGCTGGTCTTTGCGGCCGAGATGCCCATCCGGCAGGCGTACCTGAACGACATGATCCCGTCGAAGCAGCGGGCGACCGTGCTGTCGTTCGACTCTCTCATGGACAGCAGCGGTGGTGTGGTCATCCAGCCGGTGCTCGGGAGGGCGGCTGACGTCTACAGCTACTCGACCTCCTTCGTCATCGGCGCCCTGTTCCAGCTGGCCGCCGTGCCATTTCTCATCGGCAGCCGCCGCCAGCACGCCCCTGCGGACACGGCGACACCCGGTTCCCCCGCCTCCCCGGCCCCGGCCTGAGACGCTGCCCTCGCTCTGCCTCGGCCGCGCTCAAACGGACGGCAAGGCGCACATTGAGTCCTGCACAGACATACTCGGCTGGCCGCCAGGCTATTGCGGTTCCGACCCTGGCGCCGCAATGATGCGAGGGTTCGACCTGCTGTGCGACCGCTTGTGAGGTGAGCCGTCATGAGAACTCGGCTTCTGGTGGGTGCCGTTGCGGTGACCGCCCTGGCGGCGGGGGTGGCCACGAGTCCTGCGTCGGCGCTGGCGCCGCGCGCCCTGATGGCCGAGACCCAGGCGCCTGCGGTCCCGACATTCGTCAATGGCCTGGCGCAGGCCGTCTTCTCGACCAACCCCGCCGACTGGTACAGCGGCGAGGTGTGGGTCGAGGCGTCGTTCGACAGTGACAACGACGGCAAGCTCGACCGGATCCACGCCGACTTCACCGCGCCGAGTGAGGTGCTCACGGACGGCCTGAAGGTGCCGGTGGTCTTCGAGGACAGCCCGTACTACGCGGGGTTCGCACCGGAGTACAGCAACTGGGCCGTCGACCATGAGCTCGGCTTCCCGCCGTCGTCGCGGCCGGCGACGCCGTTCTGGGAGGCCTTCAACACCAGCCCGACGATCAGTACGGCGTTCGAGTCGAGGTGGGTGCCGCGCGGATTCGCGGTCGTGCATGCGGAGTCACCGGGCACCGGCCACTCCGACGGCTGCCCGACCTCCGGCGGGACGAACGAGACGCTGGCCGCGAAGGCTGTGATCGACTGGCTCAACGGCCGGGTGCCGGCGTACACGACACGCAGCGGCGACATCCAAGCGGTCGCGTCCTGGACGACCGGCAAGGTCGGGATGATGGGCACGTCCTACAACGGGACGATCCCGGAGGCCGTGGCGACGACCGGCGTCGAGGGCCTCGAGGCGATCGTGCCGATCTCGGCGATTTCCGACTGGTACGACTACTACCGCGCCAACGGCATGGTGCGGGCGCCGCACTCGTCGTCCAACCCGACCGGCAACAACAACGCGTTCCAGGGCGAGGACCTCGACGTGCTCGCCGATGGCGTGTACTCGCGGATCGACGAGGTCGGTCAGCGCACGATCTGCCAGCCGGAGATCGACTACCTCGCAGCCCACCAGGATCGCGCCACGGGCAATCGCAGCGGGCTGTGGCAGGAGCGCAACTACATGAAGGACGTGGAGAATGTCCACGCCGCGACCCTGCTCGCGCACGGCAACAACGACTTCAACGTCATGACGAAGAACGCGGCGCAGTTCTATGAGGCGCTCAAGAAGCAGGACGTGCCGCACATGTTCTACTTCCATCAGGGCGGTCATGGCGGAGCGCCGCCGGACGTGCTGGTCAACTACTGGTTCACCCGCTACCTCTACGGCGTACAGAACGGCGTCGAGACGCTGCCCCGTTCGTGGGTCGTCCGCGAGGCCGCGTCCTGCCCGGCGCGCCAGACGACGGTGGTCGGCGATCAGTCGAACACCGCGACGCTGACTGTGGCGGACACCAGCCCGTTCGGTGTCGGCTTCGTACTAACGGTCCCGCAAACGAACTCCGACGGCACGATCACGAACACGACGCGCCTGATCACGGACATCCCGGACTCCACGCACCTGGTGCTGGCATCGGCGGTGGCCACTGCGGCCGGCCAGAAGGTCGCCGACGGCGCAGTCGTCAGCCTCGTCTGCAACAGCGCCAACCCGACCCCGTACGCCGAGTGGCCTGACCCCACCGCGAGCGAGGTCGCACTCCACCTGACACCGGGGGCCCCGGCACGCGGCGGCCTGACGCTCGCACCGCCCGCCCCGGGCACCCCGACGGAGACGCTGACCGACGACGCGTCGATCGCCGCCATCACGTCGGCGAACACGGCCTCGTCGAACGTGCGGCTGATCTACCAGACGCCACCGCTCACACAGCCGGTCCGCATCAGCGGTACGCCGACGGTCTCGCTGGAGGTCGCGTTCGACAGGTCGAGAGCGAATCTGACGGCCGCACTGGTGAGCTATCCGCCGACAGGCAACGGCACGATCCTGACGCGCGGCTGGATCGACCCGGCGAACCGCAACACCGACTGGGCTGACATTCCAGTCAGGCCGGGCAGGCTTTACGGGATCGACTTCGACATGCAGCCCAAGGACAGCGTCGTCCCGGCCGGGAACCGGCTCGCGGTGATGATCGTGTCCAGCGACCGCGACTTCACGATCCGGCCGGAACCCGGCACGCAGCTGACCGTCGACCTGGCCAACAGCTCGCTCACGATCCCGGTGGTCGGCGGCACGAATGCGCTGGCCGCCGCCATCGGCTGAGTCAGGCAGGCTGACGCCTCACACAACACCGAGCCGCAACGACGTCGGGACAGGCATCACGGCACGGCCACGCTCGCGGCATGGCCGGGTCGCGCTGCGTGACGTGCATCCGGAGACGGGCCGCCACGACGACACGCTCGCGTGGCTTCGCGCCGAGGACGTGCACCGGGTGCTGCGTCTCGACAACGTTCGCAACCGCGCGCCGCCCTAGCCGCAGCGGCGTGGCGAAGAGTTCGGCGAGCGGCCGACGTCAGCTGCCGGTTGTGGACATCATCGGCGACGGCGGATCGGCCGGCTTGACGTTGAAGTTGCCCTTGCCGCGCTGGCCGTTGATCGCCTCGGTGCTCTGGGCCAGCGAGATCGTCGCGTGCGCTGCGGCGTCGCTCATCTGGTCGAGAGCGGTCAGGCTCAGGTTGTCCATGGTGTCGCACGAGAGGTGGTAGCACGGGTCGTACTGTGCGCCCACGGTCCCTCCGAAGATCGCTGCCTGCTCGGCGGTCTTGATGCCTTCGGCGCCGGTGAACAGGCCGCCCGCGGGGATGCCGACCTCGATGAACGGCCCATAGTCGGAGCGCCCGTCGAACGGCGTCGGCAGCGTCGGCAGGCCCTGCTCCTCGAAGTAGTCGAGGAACAGCGCCTCGATCTGCGCCGAACCCTCCGGCGCGCCGCTCGGCGGCGGTTCCGAGTCGGACAGGTCGCCGTCGTACACGAAGCGAACGAAGTTCGGGGACCCGACCATGTCGAAGTTCAACATCGCGGCGATCTGTGCCCGCTCCT
>Ga0299914_10000890_pt1 | contig 18930 bp, 17 predicted proteins | sample RVTome_10_FD_201361 | JGI IMG/M metagenome (GOLD analysis project Ga0299914, IMG submission 201361) | Soil microbial communities from uranium-contaminated site in the Upper Colorado River Basin, Wyoming, United States - RVT153D57 (version 2) ...
GACCTCGGCGTCTTCGACGTCGACGATCCCGACGCCTGCCGTGACTCCATTCCGTTGAACGACGACGAGGCTGCGGCCCTCGCCGACGTGCTCGGCGCATCCGTGATGCTCAGCAGGCTCACGAGTCTCAGCGATGAGACCGCGGGCCTGTTCACCGAGCAGATCGCGTTGCCCACGGACTCGCCGTACCTGAATCGCACCCTCGGTGACACGAAGGCGCGCACGCGCACCCATGCGTCGATCGTCGCAATCGTACGTGACGGTGCGATCATCCCGTCTCCCACGCCGTCGGAGCCGCTGCGCGCGGGCGACGTGATCGTGGGCGTCGGCACTCGAGAAGGACTCGACGGAGTAGCTCGACTGCTCGCCAACGGCCCCGGCTGAGGCGGCCGTATGCACGAGACCACGCTGCTCCTCATCGAAGTCGGCGCGCTGCTTCTCGGCATGAGCCTTCTTGGGCGCCTCGCGCTCGTCATCGGTTTCTCGCCGATCCCGTTCTATCTCCTCCTCGGCCTCGCGTTCGGTGAAGGGGGTATCGTCCCGCTCCACGCGAGTTCGGAGTTCCTCGAGACGGCGGCCGGGATCGGCGTCATCCTCCTGCTCGTGCTGCTCGGCCTCGAGTACACGGCATCCGAGCTCATGGAGAGCCTGAAGTCGGCGCGCACCGCGGGCATCATCGACGCCGTCCTCAACGCCCTCCCCGGGGCCGCACTCGCGCTGCTGCTCGGCTGGGGGCCCGTCGCCGCGGTGGCGTTGGCGGGCGTGACCTGGGTGTCATCGTCGGGGGTGATCGCGAAGCTCCTCCGCGACCTCGGGCGCCTGTCGAACCGAGAGACGCCGGCGATCCTCGCGGTGCTCGTCATCGAGGATCTCGCGATGGCGTTCTACCTGCCCGTGCTCTCCGCGATCGTCATCGGCGTCAGCCTCTGGCAGGGTGCATTGTCCGTCGCGATCGCGGTGGCCGTCGTGACCGTCATCCTCTACATCGCCCTCCGGCACGGCCACATCGTGTCACGGCTGTTCACGGCCGACGACCACGAGCCATTGCTCCTCGGGGTCCTCGGCCTCACCATGCTCGTCGCGGGCCTGGCAGAGCAGGTGAGCGTATCGGCAGCGGTGGGCGCCTTCCTCGTCGGCATCGCCCTCTCGGGTCGGGTCGCCGAGAACGCGAGCCAGGTGCTGACGCCCCTCCGCGACCTCTTCGCCGCCACGTTCTTCCTGTTCTTCGGCCTCACGACCGACTCGTCGCAGCTGATCGCGATGCTGCCGGCCGCCCTCGCCCTGGCCGCCGTCACGATCGTCACCAAGCTCGTGACGGGCGCGTACGCTGCCCGCCGCGCCGGCGTCGGCACGCTCGGCCAATGGCGTGCCGGGCTCTCGCTCGTGCCGCGCGGCGAGTTCTCGATCGTCATCGCAGGCCTCGCGGTCGGCGCGGGAGTGGCTCCCGCCCTCGCGCCGCTCGCGACGGCATACGTGCTCATCACGATCATCGCCGGCACGCTCCTCGCGCGGCTTCCGGATGCCGGATGGTTCCGCGCGGTCGTGCGAAAGCGCGCCGCAGCTCGCGCGGCGACGCGCCCGGCCTGATCGCGGCATGACGCCCGGTCGCGCCGGGTGACGCGGTCGGATCAGTCGCGCGGGAGTTCGGCGGCCGCAGCGGCATCCGTTCGATCGGCCGCCGCCCGTGCGTCGAGTTCGGCATCTGCGGCATCCGCCGACTCGAGGAGTTCGCGCACGCGCGGCACGACGATCGTGGCGTAGCGCTCGATGCTGCCCATGAGCGCCTCGTGCGGCAGGGTGCCGTTGGAGTACTTGAGGTCGAACCTCGTCGCGCCGATCGACCGCATGGCGGCGGCGATCTTCTGCGCGACCGACTCCGGCGAACCCGCGTAGAGCGCGCCGTGCGGGCCCGCCTCGTCTTCGAAATGCTCTCGGCTCACGGGACCCCAGCCGCGCTCGCGGCCGATGCGGTCGATGAGCACCTTGTAGTGCGGCCATATCGCATCGAGGGCCTCGTCGTCGGTGTCGGCGATGAATCCCGGCGAGTGGACCGCGATGGGCTGCAGCGGGTGACCGAACTGTCCGAGCGCGCGCCGGTACAGGTCGGCGAGCGGCGCGAATCGGGCGGGGCTGCCGCCGATGATCGCGAGCACGAGCGGCAGGCCGTAGTGCGCGGCGCGCACGACCGACTCAGGGCTTCCGCCGACGCCGACCCAGGTCTTCAGGCGGCCGTGCTCGACCGGCGGGTAGACGAGCTGGTCGGTGAGGGACGCCCGCAGCTCGCCGCTCCAGGTGACGGGTTCCTGAGGGAGGAGCGCGGCGAAGAGGTTGAGCTTCTCCTCGAAGAGCTCCTGATACTGGTTCAGCTCGAAGCCGAAGAGCGGGAACGACTCGATGAACGAGCCGCGGCCGAGGATGACCTCCGCGCGTCCTCCGGAGAGGCCGTCGAGTGTCGCGAAGCGCTGGAACACGCGAACCGGATCATCCGAACTCAGCACCGTGACCGCAGAGCCGAGGTGGATCCGTTCGGTACGCCCGGCGATCGCGCCGAGCACCACTTCAGGGGCGGAGATCGCGAACTCGTGCCGGTGGTGTTCGCCGACGCCGAAGAAGTCGAGTCCGAGTCGATCGGCGAGGGCCGCCTCTTCGACGACATTGCGCAGCACCTGCGCGTGCGACAGCTTCGAGCCGTCGGGGCCTTCAGTCACGTCGCCGAAGGTGTCGACGCCGAATTCGTAGCGTTCAGCCATTCCAGCCCCATCTCCGCGTCCATACGTACGCATGTCCTAGCCGAACCTCTGACACCGCGAGACTATTCCCTCAGCCCCGTACCCGCGACGACGGGCCGGTCTCACGGCGCAGGCCGGGACAGGGAATGCCTCCGCGCCGAGCGACGTTTCGGTGGGTGTCGACGCATCCATCCGGCGCTTCGGCGAGAATGGAGGCATGCACGTGGCGGATCGTCCGGTCATCGGGATCTTCGGTGCGGGAAAGGTGGGCACCGCGCTCGCCCGTCTCCTCGTCGGAGCCGGGTACGACGTGCTCATCGCCGGGTCGCCGCGACAGACCGCACTCGACCTGCTCGTCGCCGTCGTCGCCCCCGGCACACGCGTCGCGACTCCCGTCGAGCTCGCGGCCGAGTCCGACGTGATCATCGTCGCGGTGCCGTTCGGCAAGGCGGGTACCGTGCCGTGGGCGGACTTCGGTGAGCGCATCGTCGTCGATGCCATGAACTACTGGCCGCCCGTCGACGGCCACATCGCGGACATCGACGCCGACGAGCGATCGACGAGCGAGATCAACGCCGCGCGCAACCCCGACGCCCGCGTGGTGAAGTCGCTCAACCATCTCGGCTACCACGAGATGGAGGACGACAGCATGGACGCGGGCTCGCCACTGCGCCGCGCCCTCGCCGTCGTCGGCGACGATCCCGACGCACGCGCCGTGATCGCACGCATCATCGACGACATCGGCTTCGACGCGGTCGACGGCGGACCGCTCGCGAACGGCCGCGAGCTCGAGCCCGGACATCCCGCATTCGGCCGCGAACTCTCCGCGACCGAGCTGGCGGGTCTCCTGGCGCCCGCGGCGCACCTCGCCGCCTGAGGAACCGTCGATGACGGATGCCGCAACGCTGATCACGACCCTTCACGGGATGGCGAGCGCCGAGGAACGGGAGAAGTACACGCGATACTTCGCCCCCGACCCCGACGCACCGTTCATCGGCGTGCGGATGGGTGCCGTGTTCGGCCTCGCGAAGACCGCCCTCGATCTGCCGGCCGGCGACGTCGAGACCCTCCTCGAGCAGCCGACCCACGAGGTTCGCGCTCTCGCGTGCAGCATCATGGGCAAGGCCGCCGCGAACCGGAAGACCGGCGAGTCGCGCCGCGCCGAACTCTACGAGCTCTACCTGCGCCGCCACGACCGCATCGACCAGTGGGACCTCGTCGATCTCGCCGCGCGAGACGTGATCGGCTCCTACCTGCTCGAGCGGGATCGCAGCCCGCTCGCCCGGCTCGCCGCATCCGGATTCTGGCCGGAGCGCCGCACCGCGCTCGTCGCGACGTTCGCCTTTCTGAAACGCGGCGAGCTCGACGACGCCTACTCGCTCGCCGAGTCACTCGCCGACGACCCCGAACCGTTCGTGCAGAAGGCACTCGGGTGGGTGCTCCGTGCGGCGGGCGATCTCGATCGAGACCGCCTCACGTCATTTGTCGAGCACCATGCGCCGACCATGCCGAGGCTGACGCTCCGCGCCGCGATCGAGCATTACGCGAAGACCGATCGGGCGCGGCTCCTCGCGATCCGCTGAGCGGTGCACCGCGTGCCGCTCAGGCGAGGGAACGGCGCTGCCGGCGGCGGGCACCCAGGTCGGCGACTCCGACCCCGAACGCGATGGCGATGAAGATCGCGACGGCGAGCATGCCGAATCCGTAGGCGTCGTGGTAGATGCCGAGGTCCTGCGTGTCGGCCGACCCGCTCTCTCGGTAGATCGTCGAGTAGAAGAGCGAGAGCGAGACGGCCGTGCCGACGGCGGTGCCGATTCGCTGGCCCAACTGCCCGACCGAGCCGGCGAGTCCACCCTGCTTCACCGGGATGTCGGCAAGCGCGAGGGTCTGGTTCGGCGAGATGACGAGACCGCCGCCGAAGCCGCCGACGATCATCGCGACGGCCATCGCCCATGGCGTGATCGCTGCCGGAGTGAACAGTGCGGCGAGCACGAGCAGGCCCACGCCGATGAGCAGTATCGCGAGTCCCCAGACGACGAGCGGGCGTCCGACGCGGTTGACGAGGTTGCCGCCCATCCACGATGAGACCGCGCTCATGAGGGCGAACCCGATCGTGACCATGCCCGCGTAGACCGGCTCGAGGCCGAGGCCGTGCTGCAGGTAGAGCGTCGTGAGCAGGAACATCGACGGCATGGCCGCGAAGAACGCTGCGGCGAGCACCGTGCCGTTGCGGAAGGAGCTCACGCCGAAGAGGGAGAGCGGAACGAGCGGATGCCGGCCGGATGCCGCGTAGCGGCGTTCCCACGCCACGAATGCGGTCGCGGCGAAGACGAAGACGACGAGCAGCCACCACCTCGCAGGGTTGTCGGTCGGTGCGCCCGTGGTGAAGAGGAACGGCCACATGAGCGCGACCACGGTGATCCCGAACAGCAGGACGCCGACAGGGTCGAGCGAGAGCGGCCGCGACGACTTCGTGCGCGTCTCTGGCAGGAGCCAGAACGCGGCAGCGATGGCCGCGATCGAGAGGGGCACGTTCATCCAGAAGATGCCGCGCCATCCGTCGTCTGGACCGCCGATCGCGATCGCGAGCCCGCCGAGGGTCGGCCCGAAGGCCGTTGCGATACCGATCGTCGCACCGAACAGGCCGAACGCCTTGCCGCGTTCGGCACCCTGGAAGAGCTGCTGCACGAGTCCGAGCACCTGCGGCATCTGGATGCCGGCCGCGACGCCCTGCAGCAGTCGTGCGATCAGGAGCACGGCACCGTTCGGTGCCAGGGCGCACGCGACGCTCGTGAGGGTGAAGAGGCTGAGCCCGATGATGAACAGCGCCCGTCGGGAGCGCTGGTCGCCGAGTCGACCCGCCGGCACGAGCGTGAGGCCGAAGGTGAGCACATAGCCAGACACGATGAGCTGCAGCTCCGTGGAGCTCGCGTCGAAGGCCGCCTCGATCGAGGGCAGTGCGACGTTGACCTTCGAGAGGTCGAGGATCGTGAGCCCGGCGACGGCGACGCAGACCCAGTAGGCGCGCCAGCGCTTCGCAGGAGTGAGCGGGATCTCCTGCGTGATCGGCGGCGCGGGCGACATCCTCTCCACCTTATGCCCGGGCGGGCACTGGACCCGTCGCGGCGGGCGGCATCCTATTCCCCTTCCCGGGCGATGTGTACCCGTAGCCCGCCGCCGACGACGGGACGTATCGTGGGCACACGAGGAGGAACGCCCATGGCCGACGTGATGATCTTCGCCCCCTCACCCCTGCTCACCGTGACCCTCGAGGACGACGCCGACGGCGCCGACATGCACGTGCACGCCGGCGGGCAGGGGGTCTGGCAGGCGCGGATGCTGCGGACCCTCGGGTGCAGGGTCTCGATCTGTGCGGCGCTCACCGGTGAGACCGGACGGGTCGTGGCCCATCTCCTCGAAGACGACGGGGTCGAGGTGCACGCCGTCGAGCGCGAGGGCCGCGGCGCCGCCTACGTACACGACCGCCGCAGCGGTGAACGCGAGGTCGTCGCCGAGCTGCCCGGCGACGCTCTCTCGCGTCACGATCTCGATGAGCTGTACGCCATCGTGCTCCGCGAGGCCATGGCCTCCGATCTCACCCTGCTGAGCGGACCGGCCGATGACGGGATCCTGCCCGACGACGTGTACCGCCGGCTCGCGGCGGACCTGTCGGCCGCGGGCCGGCCCGTCGTCGTCGACCTCGCCGGATCCCGGCTCGCCGCCGCGCTCCGCGGCGGCGTGCGCCTCGTGAAGGTGAGCGACGCGGAGTTGCGCGATGCGGACGAGGTGAAGAGCGACTCGGTGCCCGAACTCCTCGCGGCTGCCCGGCGCATCCGCGACGCCGGGGCCGAGAGCGTGGTCGTGAGTCGCGCGGGGCAGGCGACCCTGCTCGTCGACGGCGACTCGGCGTTCACCGTCCGGGTGCCCGTGATGGAGGAAGTGGACTCGCGGGGCGCCGGTGACTCGTTCACTGCAGCCCTGGCCTCCGCCATGGTCGAGGGCGCCTCCCTGCAGGACGCCGTGGCACTCGGCGTCGCCGCCGGCGCGCTGAACGTCACGCGCCACGGACTGGGCTCGGGTGACGCTGAAGCCATACGCCGGCTCAGCACGCAGGTCGAGGTGCAGCGGATCGGAACGGATGACGCGGCACGGGTCACGCCCGACCAGCTCGCCGCCCGGACGGAGGAGGTCGACGGACGATGACCACCGTGCTCATCACGAACGACGACGGGATCGACTCCCCCGGGCTGCACGCCCTTGCAGCCGCCGCGTCCGCTGAGGGCCTCGACGTGATCGTCGCCGCGCCCGCATCGGAATCGAGCGGTTCGAGTGCGTCGATCGTCGGCGCCGACGTCGACGGCCGCATCCGGATGGAGCGCCGGCAGATCGAGGGACTCGAGATGCCCTGTTACGCCGTCGAAGCTGCACCCGCGCTCATCGCGCTCATCGCGGCGCACGGTGCCTTCGGACCTGTGCCCGATGCCGTGCTGTCAGGGGTGAACCGCGGTGCGAACATCGGACATGCCATCCTCCATTCGGGAACGGTCGGCGCCGCGCTCACCGGTGGGTCCAACGGCGCACGGGGTCTCGCCGTCTCGCTCGATGTCGGCATGAGCCCCACCACCCACGAATGGGGCGAGGCCGCGCGGCTCGCCCGCGCGGTGCTGCACACCCTGCTCGCGAGCCCCGGAGGGACCGTGCTGAATCTCAACGTGCCGAACGATGCCGGCGCCGGCGACCGCACACCGCGCGAGGCGACGCTCGCGCCGTTCGGTATCGTGCAGACGACGGCGACGGAGGCGGGCGAGGGCGAGGTGCGCCTCACGGTGGCCGATCTCGGGGGCGCCCACGATCCGGAGAGCGACGCCGCACTGCTGGGCGGCGGGCATCCCACGCTCACCGCGATCACGGGCATTCGAGAGGCGCCGTTGCCCGATGGGGTGCTCGCCGGATCCGAACGGCGCATCACGCGCTGATCGCCTTGCAGGGAGCGGTTGACCATAGCGCGCGGGCACGACCGATTACTACTGGTGTCCTGAGCGTGCTCCGTGAGGTGAAGCCGCGCCCTGCCCGCGTCGCATACCGGCGAGGTGCTAGCCGTCGGCGAAGGCCAGGAAGAAGGTGGGGAAAGTGCCGAGTACGCCGAGGCCGATCAGTATCAGCGCGATGATCAAGGCACGGCGAGTCTCGTAGGCGCTTCGTCGCAGAGCAAGGTGGAGCAGGATCCAGGCGACGAGCCATACCAGCACGCTGACGATGACCTTGCCGGAAAGGGGTCCGACTACATCGCTCCACCGCAGCCAGTCCTTGACCATTGTGCTGGCCTCGGCGAGCGTGGTGACCAGACCGAGAGCGAGCGCGCCGACACCGGCAGCCAGGATCGCCGCACTGATCGGGCCTTCGGGCCGTTCAGGATAGTGAATCTCGGCATGGGTCTGGTTCATGGTGCGATCTCTGTGTTATTCGACCGGTGCGGCCTTGGTGATCAGCGCGCCGAGCAGGCCCGCCACGGCGGCGAAGACGAATGCGAGCACGAACAGGGCGATCGCTGTACGGCGGACCCGGTCGTGGCGGATCAAGTTGGTGCCGTAATAGAAGACGATGAACGCGACCGTGGTGGCCAGAATCGGTGACAGCCAGGCGATGTGTTCCTTCCACTCCATCCCGAACGTGTGCCAGTCGGCGGTGTCGGGGTCGGCCAACAGCCGAGATCTCGCACTGTCCGCGTCCTCCGCCCGGTACCACGGGTACACGACCCACGTTCCGGTGATCACCGTCAGCCATGCGGCAACGGCCATGGCCGTGATCCCGATCTTGAGCCGGCGCATTCGGCCGGCTACCCCCTTGGTGGTGACCAAGTCCGGCTTCAGCGCCCACAGCTCGGCAAGTCCACCAGCGAAGGCGAGGAGGAACAGAGCGCCCAGCCCCATTCCGTGGATCAGTGTCCATGATTCTCGTTCAGAGAAGCTCATGGTCGAACCTTCCGGATCGTGACCGTGCAGGCAGTGTCCTCCCAGATTGAGCAGGTGAGCAGCTCGGTGAGGGTTTAATCGAGGGTTCACCCAGACGGTGCCGGGTGTCAACCACCCGCTCAACGAGCTGGTTGGCCCGGGGGATATTCCCCGGCGACGATGACATCGCCCCGACCGCAGCCACCAGCCACCAGCCACCAGCCACCACAAGAAAACGGGTGACCCTGCGAAACCGCCGGGTCACCCATTCACACATGTCCTGAGACATCACACGGTGGACCCAGGGGGATTCGAACCCCCGACCTTCTCATTGCGAACGAGACGCGCTACCAACTGCGCCATGGGCCCGAGCGACACCGAGCCTATCATCACTCCCACGGTGGTTCGAATCGTGGCGGGGCGCGTCAGCCGGCCTGACGACGACGACGGAGCACCGCGTCGAGGTCGCCGAATGCGGGCCGCGCGTCGTCCACGATGCCCATACGCGCGTAGGGGCTCGCCGCCTCGGCGGTCCGGCGTTCGGGCGGGGCAGGCTGGACCCCGGGGCTCCGGTCGGGCTGCGCCGCAGGGCCCGAGATCGTCGGCATGGCCGGCTCGAGTTCCTCGACGCGCCGGGCCACTTCGGCATCCGCGGCGGCGCGCTTCAGCTCGGCGGCCGCCTCGATCGAGGCCATCGCCGTCGCGGCGATCGTGCCACGAGACAGGTGCAACGGGCGCGGAAGGGGCTGCGGGGTCCAGCCATGATCGTCCGTCGTGGCCTCGGCGAGCTCGATCGGCTCGAACGGCTCGGCGTCGAACGCCGCAACGGGGGCGGTCGCAGCGACGGGCAACTGCACCTTCGCGAGGCGCACGATCGCCATGAAGGCGCCGAGCACGCCGAGGCCACCGCCGGCCGCCACGAGGAGCGAGCCGCCGAAGGCCGAAGCGATCAGGCCCACGATGACCGCGATCAGCGAGACGAGCAGGATGAGTGAGCAGAGCGCCCGTCGCCGGCGCAGCGCGCGTCGAGCCCTCGCCGCCGCTGCCGGCCCGGCCGCGATCGGCGATTCCACCGCGATCGGCTCGGTACTCGGAGCCTGCACGGATGCCGCGAGCTCGCGTGCGGCATCCGCCACGCCCTCTGCAGCTCGCCGCTCTGCGATCGCGAGATTCTCAGCCGCTTCGGCCGCGAGCCTCGCCGCCTGCTCGTGCTCATGGAGGATGCGCTGCTGCGTCACGACCTCGCGTGCGGTGGCCTCGACGTGCACCGCTTCGGGCGTCTCCGCGGTCTCGGCGAGGATGCGCAGGGTCTGCTGGAGGCGCACGGCGTTTCGTTCGGTCGCGAGGTACTGGCGCCGTCGAAGCCAGGTCGGCAACAGGTACGCGATCCAGAGCGCAGCGGCCGCGGCCACGAGCACTCCCCCACCGATCACGTCCATGGGATAACGCTAGGTCACGGTGGACGAATGGCCCTGCTCGGCGCGCGCGTGTTCAGTGATCGGCGAGGCGCAACGGGTACGCGGCGGCCGCGCGGTCCTCCGCGGGGATGCGGGCGGCGTCCTCGGGGACGCGACCGTCGTGCCATCGGCGGAGCACGCCGCGGGGCACCTCCTCGACCACGAGCGCGAACGCGAAGTGGTCGCGCCAATCGCCGTTGATGTGGATGAACCGTCGCCGCAGCCCCTCGTAGCGGAACCCGAGCTTCTCGACCACGCGCAGCGAAGGCTGGTTCTCGGGCCGGATGCAGATCTCCATGCGATGCAGGCGGAGCACCGAGAAGCAGTAGTCGGTTGCGAGGGCGACGGCGGTCGGCGTGATGCCGCGACCGGCGACGGACTGCGACACCCAGTAGCCGATCGTGGCTGACGAGAGCGAGCCGAACGTGATCGAGGAGACGTTCAGCTGGCCGACGAGCTCACCGTTCTGCTCGATGACGAACGGGAGCGCGTTGCCGCTGCGGGCGTGCGCGAGGAGGTTCCGGATGCTCGCACGAGTGTCGATGACGGAACCGCCGCCGGGATACGTGGCCTCCCACTGCCGCAGCCAACCCCGGTTGTCGAGGAGCACGCGCTCGAGGAGCTTCGCGTCGCGCGCGCGGATCGGCCGCAACGTGACATCCCCGTCACGCAGCGTGGGGATCGTGGCCGCCGCCATCGTCAGGTCCGGTCGAATCCGGCGACGTACTCGGTGAGCCAGGGCTTCAGGTCGGGACCGAGGTCGTCGCGATCGGACGCGAGCTGGATCACCGCCTTGATGTAGTCGAGCTTGTCGCCCGTGTCGTACCGGCGGCCGCGGAAGATCACGCCGTAGACGCCGCCCGTGCCCGCGACGTCGCCGGCCATCTCCATGAGCGCATCGGTGAGCTGGATCTCGCCGCCCTTTCCGGGCTCCGTGTGGTCGAGGATGTCGAACACCTCGGGTTTCAGCACGTAGCGGCCGATGACCGCGAGATTGGACGGGGCGAGCTCGGCGCTCGGCTTCTCGACGAGACCGGTGACGCGGACGACGTCGGGGTCGTCGGTCTGCTCAACCGCGGCGGCGCCGTAGAGGTGGATGCTCTCGGGGTCGACTTCGAGGAGGGCGACGATCGACGCATCCCGCTTCACCTGCTCTGCGAGCATGCGGGTGAGGAGCACGTCGCGCTCGTCGATGATGTCGTCACCGAGGAGCACCGCGAACGGCTCATCGCCGACGTGCATGCGCGCCCGCACCACCGCGTGCCCGAGGCCGCGCGGATCACCCTGGCGCACGTAGTGCATGTCGGCCATGTCGGTGGATTCGTTGACCTTCTTGAGCTTCGCGGTGTCGCCCTTCGCCTCGAGCGTGTACTCGAGCTCGGCGACCCGGTCGAAGTGGTTCTCGAGCGCGTTCTTGTTGCGGCCCGTGATCATCAGCACGTCAGTGAGGCCCGCCCGAACGGCCTCCTCGACCACGTACTGGATGGCCGGCTTGTCGACGACGGGGAGCATCTCTTTCGGCATCGCCTTCGTAGCCGGGAGGAACCGGGTGCCGAGCCCCGCCGCCGGAATGACGGCCTTCGTGATCCGTTGAGTCATGCGACTCAGCGTATCCGGATGTCGCCGCCGGGCGCAGGGGCTCGACACCCGGCGGATCGTCCTAGGATGTCTCCCATGCCCGACGATCCGGACATCCAGAAGCGCATCCTCCGCGCCGAACTCCGGGAGCGTCGGCAGGTCATGCCCGCGCACGAGCGGGAGCTCGCCACCGAGGGCTTCACGGCCCGTCTCGAGGAGCTCGTCGGTTCCACCGGGGCGGAATCGCTGTCGTGCTACCTCTCGATGCCGACGGAACCCGACACGCGGCCGTTCGTGAACTGGGCGGAGGCCCGTGGCATCCGTGTCCTCTTCCCCGTGACCCGCGAAGACGGGCTGCTCGATTGGACGGTCGGCGAGGACGAGACCGAGACGCTCGGGCTGTATGGCGTGCCCGAGCCGGTGGGCGATCTGCTCGGGCCGATGGCGATCAACGACGTCGACCTCATCCTCGTTCCGGCCGCCGCGGTCGATGCCACGGGCATGCGGCTCGGCTGGGGCCGGGGCTATTTCGACAAGACCCTCGGTTCGATGGGAAAATGTCCTCCGGTGTACGCCGTCGTCTTCGACAGCGAACTCGTCGAATGGGTGCCGCGCGAGGTTCACGATCAGGCCGTGAACGGCGTCGTGACTCCGACGCGCATCATCGCGTTCTGACGCAGCACCATCGATCCGGAAGAGTCACATGCCCACCTATTCGTACCGTTGCACCGAATGCGACAACGCGTTCGACATCCACCAGGCCTTCACCGACGACACCCTCGAGGTGTGCGAGGTGTGCGGGGGGCGGCTCCGCAAGCTCTTCAACACGATCGGCGTGACGTTCAACGGGTCGGGCTTCTACCGCACCGACTCGCGCAGCGAGGGCGCGTCGGGGGGATCGAAATCGGCGACGGGCGGTGGCGACGCCGGCTCCGGAGCGTCGGGATCGGGCTCCGGCTCGTCCGGATCCAGCTCGTCGGGATCGGGCTCGGGCTCGTCGGGCTCCGGCTCGTCGGGCTCCGGCTCGTCGGGCTCCGGCTCGTCGGGCTCCGGCTCCACGAGCGGGTCGGGCTCGACGGCTTCGGCCGGCCGTTCCTCCTCCGCTAGCGTGACCTAGACACGAGCCGCGGTCGCGGCCCAACGGGAGGGGATGCATGCTCAAGGGATTCCGTGAGTTCATCATGCGAGGCAACGTCATCGACCTCGCGGTCGCCGTCGTCATCGGCGCGGCGTTCACCGCGGTCGTGAACGCGATCGTCGCAAACCTGTTCAACCCGCTGATCGGCGCCCTCTTCAAGGCCGACAGCCTCGACACCGCCCTGGTCGTGAAGATCCCGACCGTCGACGGCGGCGCGGCAGAGCTCAAGTTCGGCGCCGTGCTCGGCGCGATCCTCACCTTCCTCATCGTGGCGGCGGTCGTGTACTTCGTGTTCGTCATGCCGATCAATCATCTCCGCGAGCTCGCCGACGCCCGCATGAGGCGCGGCGAGGCGCCGGCCGAGGACGACCCCGAGACCGAGCTCATCGTCCTGTCGCAGATCCGCGACCTGCTCGCCGAGCGCGGCGGCGATCCCGCGAAGGTGCCCGTGGGCGGGAAGCACTCGGAGTAGCCCTCACCAGTGCGGCGGCCGCTCCCGGGTGATGCGTTCGTCGTCGGATGCCGCCGCGCCACGCTTCGGCGGCGAGGCATCCGTCGTGGCATCCGAATCAGACCCGGGCACGGGCGTCTCGGGCGACGGGTCGGAACCGGGCGCCGGCGTCAACCGGGCGCGGCGGGAGCGTCCGGCGGCTCGCTCGACGCGCTGGCGCGGCTCATCGCTCATGGTGCAGCCGCGGCATCCGCCGGTCGCTCGGCTTCGGGCTTCCCCAGGAGCGCCGCGACGCGAGTCGCGACCGCCTCGGGATTGCCGAAGAGCTCGAAGCTGTGCACGCGCAAGTAGTGCCATCCGAGGCGGCGCAGCACCTCGGGCCGCAGCCGGAGCGACTCCCGCAGGCTGAGCGCCGTGAAGGCCTCGTCTGTCTCGACGACGACGGCCTTGCCGGCATGGGCGGCCGCCAGCGCGAGCCGTCCGCGATGGCCGACGCTCACCCGGATGCCGCGACGCGAGAGCCGCGCGGCGAGGTCGTCCAGCATCGACGCACCGGTCGGCCGCGCGTCGTCCTCTGCGGCGCGCTCCTCGGTCTGGCTGAGGATGTTCGCGAGGGCGAGCACGCCATGGGACTGGCGCTCCTCGTCGATGTCCTCTGGGCGGAACGCCGAGATGAGGTCCATCGAGCGTCGGGCGCGCGTCATGGCGACCGCGAGCAGGCGGTCGCCCCCGGGTTCACCGAGGGAGCCGAAGTTCGACAGCAGCCGCCCATGCGGGGTGCGTCCGTAGCCGACGGAGAAGATCACCCGGTCGCGACTCTGTGCGACGGCCTGCTCGAGGGTGAGCACGGTGAAGGGCTCGGCGCGGTCCTTGAGGATGAAGTCGGAGAGATCGGTGCGCTTCGCGAACGCCGCGAGAACGGCCTGGTGCACGCGGGCGGCGTGCCTCGCGCTCGCGGTGATCACCATGAGCGACTCGCGGGGGCGCTTGACGGCGTGTTCCATGACGAGTTCGACGACCTTCGCCACCTCTGAGTCGATGCTCTCGACCGTGCCGGTGACCGCATCGGGCAGGCCGTTGCCGCGCACGTAGTGCAGCCCGAGGCTGCCGTGCCCGAGGAAACTGCCCGCCCACGGCAGCGACTCGATGCGCCCCGCGTAGAACCGGCGGTTGACGAGCTCGGCGAGGTCCTCGCCGCCCGCCCGATAGCTGCGCGTGAGCGTGAGCGTCGGCAGCAGCTCGCCGAGCCGCGCGAGCGCCGAATCGGCATGCAGCGCGTCGACGCCGTGCTCCGTGGCGCGCGTGCCTTGCTGCTCCTCATCGCCGATGCCCGTCTCGAAGAGTGTCGGCGTCTGCGTGACCGGGTCTCCGAAGGCGACCACCTGCCGGGCGCGCCGGATGGCCCCGAGGTTCTCGGCGATGGTCGTCGAACCGGCGTCGACGAGGATCACCGTGTCGAAGGCGATGCTGCCGTCGATCTCGGGCACGTCGTAGGTCGACGCGAGCCAGACCGGCGCGAGAGTGCGGAAGAGATGCGGCGTGTCGTGGTGCAGGGCGGACGGTCGCACGCGGTCGCCGCGAAGCATCCGCCGCAACCGCTCGGCCTCCTCGGGATGGTCGACGAGCGCGACCTTCCAGTTCTGCGAGAGATGCCAGGCGAGCTGGGCGCCCGACGCCGAGGCGTGCGCCTCGTCGACGAGTCGGAAGTCGGCCTCGAGCCGGTCGAGCACGGTCGTGTTCGCGCCGAGGAGTGCCTTGTCGGTCGCGAGCATCGTCTCGAGCACCGACTGCCACCACGCGAGCTCGAGCTCGTCGGCCACGGCGCGCTCGGGGACGTGCCGCTTCGCGAGGTCGAAGAGCAGCGGGTCGAGGCCGAGGTCGCGGAGCCGGGACAGCACGGCGGTGCGCTCCTGCAGGTTGGTGAGCACTTCGGATTCGGCGGCGAGGCCGGCGAGGACCGTGACGAGCTCGCGAATCGGGCGGGCGGCGAGCTGACGCGGGGTGCCCACGACGCCGAGCGGCGCGTCGAGCGCGGCGAGGTCGGTCGCGACGGTGCGGTACGCGACGTGCACGTCATCGATGCCGACGGGCACTCCCGGGATCGCTCCGGCCTCGGAGTAGCGCTGCCACAGGGTGCGCTGCTGCTGGATGCCGCGAAGCGCCGCGTTCAGGTCGGTCACGTGCACGCCCGGCCGCACGTACTCGAGCGCGAGCCGGCGCAGGCGGCGGCGGTTCGCACCCGACATGCCCGGCGAGTCGCGCCGGGCGGAGGTCGCGGCGATCAGCTCACCGAGCGGCCGGTCGAACACCGAGGGAAGGAACCGGTCGAGGGTCTCGCGCACGTCGAGGAGCAGCCTGAGGAAGACGCCGAGCTCGGCGACCGACTCGAACGGCCGCAGCCTCGTGTGCGAGATCAACGCGCGACCCCGCTCGAGCAGCCGCGGCAGCTCGGTGGCGCTCAGGCGCTTCGCGAGCTGGTGCGCCTGCTCGGCCTCGTCGGACGAGGTGAACGAGGCGCCGTACCAGGGCGAGTCGCCGGGTCCGTAGCGGAACTCGCCGAGCTCCGCTGCCCGGGCCAGGTCACGGGCGACACGGTCGCGCCCGTCGGCGAGGGATGCGAGCGTGGCGTGGTCGAGGCGGGCCGTGGTCGACGGCGCCTCACGAAGGAGCGCGAGACGCGCGAGCTCACCGAGCGCATCGAGCACGGAGACGCGCAGCTCGGGGTCGCGCCGGGTGAGCGCCGAACGGTAGTCGAGCAGCACCTTTCGGAGTCGCACGAGGGCGTCGTCGACATCCGCGACGCGGGGCCGCTCGGCCTTCTCATTCCGCGAGATCGACTGGATGAGCTCGCGCCGGAGTCCGGCGGTCGTCACTGCGGCACCGCCGAGGCCGACCTGGCCGAGGCGGTGGGCGATGCCGTCGAGGCTCGCTCGACGTGCGCCGACGACGAGCACCCGCTTGTCTCTGGCGACGAGGGCGCCGATCGCGTTCACGATCGTCTGCGTGCCACCCGTACCGGGCAGCGTCTTCACCACGAGCGAGGAGCCCGACTCGATCTCGGCGACGACCTGTTCCTGCTGGGGGTCGGCGTCGAGCAGGAGCGTGTCGGTCGACGGCGGTCGTTCGTCCTGGGACACGGGGCGGGCTCGTTCGCCGCGTTCGGCGAGCCCGGCGCGCGCCGCGGGATTGCCCGCGATCGCGTCGATGAGGGGATGGTCGAGCCGCGCGACATCCGCCGCCATCGCTGGACCGACCTCGGCGAAGGAGGACACGACCAGACGCGGGGCGACGTGGAACCACGGCAGGTGCGAGGTGAGTCCGCGCAAGCGGTCGATGACGGGCTGCGGCTTGAAGACGCCGTTCGTGATCGCGAGCGCCACGAAGGCCTCGGCATCGAGCGTGATCTGGAACTGCTCGCGGAGCTCGCGGGCCAGCGCCGGGTTCAGGAACGGCTGCCCCTTGAGCTTCAGCTCGAAGTCCCGGCCGTAGCGTCGGATCGCGAGCGGCCTGAGCAGTACGGGTGCGAGGTATTCCTCACCCGCGTTGCGCCACGATGCGAGGCCGATGGCGAGGTGGACCGATTCGATGCCGCGCACCGAGCGCAGCTCGATGCCCTTCTGCGTGATCTCGGCCGCCGCGAGCTTGGCATTGCGGAGCGCGAGCTCGTCTCGGATGAGACTCGAGAGCAGGGTCGACTTCCCCGTGATGAACTGCGGGAGTCCGCCCGGATGGGTCGTGGAGAGCTCGATGCGCGTGCGCGCCGTGTCGACGAAGCGCACGAGCGGTGACCGCCCGCCGACCTCGGCGAGTTCGCCCTGCCACCGCCGCCACGCGGGCTCGGCGACGTTCCCGGCGACGAGTCCTGGGTCGCCGAGACTGAGGCCTTCTGGGCTGGTGATGTCCTGTCGCATGGGATCCGGGGTGAGTTGGTCGGCGGCGGCATCCGTTTCGGAGCTGAGGAAGTCCCCCCCGTCATGGTTCCGATCGAGCCGCCACACACCGACACCATACGTTGCTCCGCGCCGAATCACGGGAGCATCGCCGCGCTCGGCTGCGTTTCGATACCCCGGGGGTATGGTGCTACCATCGACGAATGCTCCACACCACCCATCCGGATGCCGCACCCGCGCCCGCCCCCGTCACCGTCATCGTCGGCGGCGTCGCAGGGGGTATGTCCGCCGCCACTCGGCTTCGGCGGCTCGACGAGGCGCGCGAGATCATCGTGCTGGAGCGCAGCGGTGCCGTCTCGTTCGCCAACTGCGGGCTGCCGTATCACGTATCGGGCGTCATCGCCGATCGCGAGGCCCTCGAACTGAAGGACCCGGCGCGGCTCGCCACGAGGTTCCGCATCGATGCGCGGGTGCACCACGAAGCCGTCGCGATCGATCGGGCGGCGAAGACCGTGACGGTGCGGCGCACGACCGACGGAGCATCCGAGCGCCTCGCCTATGACGAGCTCATCCTCGCGCCGGGCGCCGCGCCGCGACATCCCCACGACGTGGCACCGGATGCCGCGTTGCGCTCACTCCGCACCCTCGACGACCTCGACCGCGTCATGGCCGCAGCAGCGGACCTCGAGGCGGGCGACCCCGTCGTGGTGATCGGCGGCGGCTTCATCGGCCTCGAGATGGCCGACAACCTGCTTCGCCGTGGATTTGCGCCGACGATCATCCAGCGCAGCACGCGCCTGGTCGGCACCCTCGACCCCGAGATGGCCGCGCCGCTCGCCGACCACGTCGCCGCCGCCGGCGTCGACGTGCGATTCGGCCGCTCCGTCACCCGAGTGCTCGGCGGGCGCGTGGTGCTCGACGACGGCAGCACCGTCTCCGCACGGCTCGTGATCGCCGCGATGGGCGTCGAACCCGAATCCGGGCTCGCCCGCGAGGCCGGCCTCGAGCTCGGCGCATCGGGCGGCATCGCGGTCGACCAACTGCACCGCACGAGCGACCCGTCGATCTACGCGATCGGCGACGCCGCCGAGAAGCGCGACGCGATCGACGGGGGCGGCAGGCTCGTCGCGCTCGCGGGGCTCGCGAACCGCCACGGTCGAGCCGTCGCCGATACGATCGCCGGGAACCCCGTGCCCTCGGTGCCGTCGCTCGGCACGGCGATCATCGACGTCCTCGGCCTCACGGCGGCGAGCACCGGCTGGACCGAGGAGTTCGCCCGATCGCGCGGTCGCGACGTGCGCGTCATCCACACCCACCCGCTTTCGCACGCCGGGTACTTCCCGGGCGCGTCGCCCATGTCGCTCAAGCTCGTCGTGGATGTCGAATCCGACCTCATCCTCGGCGCGCAGGCCGTCGGCACCGACGGCGTCGACAAGCGCATCGACGTCATCGCCACGGCGATGGCCGCGAAGCTGCCGGCCGCGGCCCTCGCCGATCTCGAGCTCGCCTACGCCCCGCAGTACGGCGCTGCCAAGGACCCCGTCAACATGCTCGGCTACGTCGACCGCAACCTCGCCGCGGGCGAGGACCACACGATCCAGTGGCACGAGCTCGACCGGGCGATCGCCGACGGCGCGGTGTTCCTCGACGTCCGCGCGGAGGGCCAGCTCGCAGAGGGCGCCATCCCGGGGGCCACCTGGGTTCCCGTCGAGCAGCTCCGCGAGCGGCATCATGAG
>Ga0299914_10000891_pt1 | contig 18925 bp, 17 predicted proteins | sample RVTome_10_FD_201361 | JGI IMG/M metagenome (GOLD analysis project Ga0299914, IMG submission 201361) | Soil microbial communities from uranium-contaminated site in the Upper Colorado River Basin, Wyoming, United States - RVT153D57 (version 2) ...
CCGCCGCGAACGTCGTCCGCGGCGGTTTGATCGGAACCGTCGAAGTGGTGCCGGGTGTCAGCGGGGGAACCATCGCGCTCATCGTAGGGATCTACGAGACGCTCATCACCTCTGCCGGGCATGTGCTCCACGGCCTGCGGTACGTCGTCACCGACATGCCGCGGGGGTTGGGCCTGTCCCGAGCCCGGCAGGAATTCCGGCAAGCCGACTGGTCGATGCTGCTGCCGGTCGGGGCGGGCATGCTCACCGCGCTGCTGCTCGTGGCCAGCCAGATGGAGGTCTTCGTCGAGGACCATCCCGAACTGGCCCGCGGCCTGTTCCTCGGCCTGGTCGGCGCCGCGTTGATCGTTCCCATCTCAATGGTGGGGCGGAATTGGAACGCACGCTACGTGGCGGCGGCACTCGCAGCAGCCGTGGCGGCGTTCGTCGTCACCGGAATCCCACCCACCGAGGTCACGCCGTCGCGGTTGATCGTCCTGCTCGCCGGTGCCGTAGCCGTCTGTGCATTAGTCCTGCCCGGTGTGTCCGGCTCATTCATCCTGCTCACCTTCGGGCTGTACGAACCGACGCTGGCCGCGCTCAACGACCGTGATCTCGGCTACCTGGTCTGGTTCATCGCCGGCCTGGTGATCGGCCTGGGGTTGTTCATTCGCACGATGCAGTGGCTGCTCGAGCACCGCCACGCCATCACGCTGGCCGTGCTGACCGGCGTGATGGCCGGCTGTATGCGTGCGCTGTGGCCGTGGCAGGACGACGATCGCCACCTGCTCGCGCCGGGCGACAACATCGGGGCCGTCGTCCTCATGTTCGTCATCGGGGTGGCGGCGGTCGGCCTGGCCCTGTTGATCGGTCACCGCGTGCAACGGCCGCGCCGGCCGGTCGGTGTCCACGCCCGCCGCTGAGGTGTGGACGGGTCAGCGCACCGGCAGCATCACGCCGTCCACGATCACATCGACCTTCGACGGGTAGAAGCTGACCAGGCCGGCAATCCGGATCGACTCCGGCAGCGGCATCGGATATGACCACGCGGCGTCGGCAAGAACCTCGGTGCCGGCGTTGACCGACCAGTGAACGGCCCGGCCCTTGTACGGGCACTGGGTGACGTGATCGCTACCCTGCAGCAGGTCCATCCTGACGTCGGGCTGCGGAAGGTAGTAGCGCGGCGGCAGGCCGGTTTCGAACAGGACGCTGGCGCGCGCGGACTCCGCGATGCGCACTCCCCCGGCCTCGACGACGACATGACGGCTGGTAGGCAGGATGTCGACCCGGGTGTAGGGGCTTCTCGGGTGGGTGTAGATCTGCTCGTCCTCTTCGAACCACGCATCGAGCTCGCCGAACTTGAACCGCACCAGGCCACGCAACGCCTCGACCGGCGACTCGTCGTAGGTCGTCGCAGCCTCCACCGCCTCGGCGCCGCCGACCCGCACCGTGTGGAGGTGACCAACACCACGGCTGCGCGAGGTCTTGGTGCGGCCCGTCGGCACCAGGTCGGCCCGAACGTCCGATCCGGGCACGTAGTACTGCGGGTAGTACGGCACCTCCCACACCAGCCGGGCCCGCGTGGTGTCGAAGACAGGCACGCCGCCGAGGAATGCGCGAACCCGCTTCGGGCTCGGCTCGACCCGGACGTCATGTTCGCTCATCAGCTGGGCTCCTTCGTCGTCCACCATCACGTTATGTAACCGACGGTGCGACCGGAAGCATCCAGCCCACCCGGACCCGCCGATCAGCCGCTGGTTAGCGTCAACTCGAAGGTGTAGCGGGACGCCCGGTAGACATGCGAGCCGTACTCGACCGCACGCCCGGTCTCGTCGTAGGCGGTACGCGTCATGGTCAGCAACGGCGCCCCGGGACGCTCGGCCAGCAGCCGTGCCTCGGCGGCTCGAGCCGCCCGGCCCCCGATGGTCTGCGTGGCGATCTTCAAGGTCACACCGGACGAACGCAGGACGTCGTACAACCCGCGTGATTCCAGGACTTCGCGATCGAGCGGGACGATGCTGACCGGCAACCAGTTGTGCATGATCGACAACGGCTCCCCGCCGGTGAACCGGAGCCGTTCGACTGAGTACACCCGGCTGTCGGCGCCGATGGACAACGCCTCTGCGACGACTTCCGACGGCTGCTCGATGGCGAACCTAAGCACCTGGGTGCGCGGCTCACGCCCCGCGTCGCGCAGATCGTCGTACAGGCTGGACAGCTCGACCGGGCGGCGGACCTTCGGTTGCACGATCTGGGTGCCGACTCCGCGTTTGCGAACCAGCAGTCCCCGGTCGACCAGGTACTCGATCGCACGACGCATCGTCGGGCGCGACAACCCGAACTGGTCGGCCAGCGCGATCTCATTGTCCAGGCGCATGCCGGCTGGCAGCTCGCCGGATTCGATGCGCCGCTCCAGAAACTGCGCAACCTGGAAGTACAGCGGTACCGGGCTGGCGCGGTCGAGCACCAGCCGCGATGCGTCCTCGTCCACGCCACCCCGATCTTGAATCCGGCGGTCATGACAATCTGTCAGCAGTATGTCCGGCAGAACGACACTTCGCTAGCCTGCCCTGGTGACGACACTGAAGCCGCGGGCAACGCCGAAGACCGGCACCGAGAAGGAAATCCTGCGCACGATCCTGCACAACAACCGGGCGGCGGTCGCGTGGAAGCTCGAAGGCGTCAATGCCGAGGACGCGGCGCGGTCCATGGTTTCGTCCGGAACCAACCTGATCGGGCTGGTCAAGCACCTGGCTTGGGTTGAGTTGGGGTGGTTCGTCGAGTTCTTCGCCGGCGAGCCCGTCGACGATCCGTACGCGGGCATGGACGATGCCGACATGCGGGCCGAGCCGGGCGACACTGCCGAGTCGGTCATCGAGCTGTACGAGCAGCACATCGCGCGCGCGGACGCGGTGATCGACGCCCATGACCTGGAGGAGCTGTCCGCCCGGGACCGCCACGGCGAACGATTCAGCCTGCGGTGGATCGTCGCCCACATGATCGAGGAGACCGCTCGGCACGCCGGCCACGCGGACATCCTGCGCGAGCAGATCGACGGCACGACCGGGCTGTACCCCTGACGGCCTAGCGCTCCGCCGCTTCTCCCCCGATCTCTACACCTTCCAGGGCGGCGAGCCGGGCCATGATCCGCTGGCTGGTGATGATGTCGGCCCGCCCGTGCCCGATGCCCGAGCGCGGGGCAGAACCTTCGGTGACCATCCCGTGGAACTCCACGAGCTCGTTCTCGAACGCCTCACCCTTCGACCGGTACGTCGACCTGAGCTCGCCGCCTGCGGCCGCCTCGACCAGCTCTAGTTCGGTCGGAGCGTTGAGCAGGTACGGCGTGCCGAACGTCACCTGAAGCGAACCTCGAGCGTGGTGGACGGCCACGGTCTCGCGGTACGCCGGGTAGTCCGGGAGATAGTGCCAGGCGAGCCGGGCCCGCACGCCGCCAGGCAGCGATCCGGACACCTCGACCGACGGCGGGAACACCCCGTCAGGCCAGACGCGCACGTCATCGACCTCGGTCAGGCCGCCGAACAACCGGCGAACCAGGGAGATGTCGTGTATCAGGCTGCCGACCACCACCATGGCGTACAGCAGGCGGAACCGCTCAGGTGTGCCCGCCCCTAAAGCGGCGTCGAGCAATGCCGCGTCGTCGACGCGCAGCCGGTCCAGTTGTTCCGGCGGGACGTCCACGGGTGGCGGGCGCAGGTTCGCGAACGCCAGCTGGGACGCCGACGACGGGTGGAGCACCCGCACCTCTACCGCCCGGATGCCGTCCACCGTTGCCAGCAGGTCCGCCAGCCGTGCCACGGCGTCGTCGCGCTCCTTCATGTAAGCCAGCAGCAGCGCGGGGCCATCCGCGGCAGCCTCGGCCGCGGCGAGCTCGTCCGCTTCGGCGACGGTGTAGGCCAGGGGTTTCTCGCAGAAGACGGGCATCCCGGCGCGAAGCGACATGAGAGCCGCAGCACCGTGCGAGCCGGACGTGAGCAGCACCGTGGCGTCGGCGTCGGCGTCCGCCAGCATCCGCTCGACGTCGGCGTATCGGGCCTGCGGCGGCACGCCGTACTGTTCTCCGACGGCGTCGCGCAGGCCCGCCGAGAGGTCGCTCACTGCCGCCACCTCGAACAGGTCCCAGCGGCGAGCGAGCAGTGGCAGGTGTACCGCCTGAGCCACCGCTCCCAGCCCGGCTACCGCAACGCGGATCCGGTCGGTCATGGCAGCCACGGCCGTAGTTGTTGCCGATTGAACCGCTGATCCGCCGCGGGAGTGTCGAGCGAGTCGGCCGGGCCGAGAATGACGTCCTGCTCCACGACCACCCAGCCGTCGAATCCCGTCGCCAGCAGGGCGTCCATGAACGTGCTGAGCTCGAAGTCGCCGCGTCCGAGCGGGACGAAGACACCGCGCTCCCAGGCAGCCCGCATGCCCGCATCAGTGCGGACGACGTCCTCGAGCACCGAGAGGCGGACGTCCTTGACGTGGACGTGGTTGATCCGGCCGGCCCACTGCCGGAGGGCTTGGACGGGATCACCGCCGCCGAGCAAGAGGTGACCGGTGTCGAGCGTCAGGTCGACGTCGCCTCGCGCCAGGAACTCCTCGATCTCGTCCGGTGTCTCGACATAGGTGCCGACGTGGTGGTGGAACGTCGGTTCGAAGCCGGCGGCCCGTACCCGTTCGGCCGCGACGGCCAGGTTCCGGGCGAACGTCGCCCAGCCGGCCTCGTCGAGCCCGATGCCGGCCGCACCCCCGGGATGCGCGCGGCGCACGTCCGAGCCCGAGTCCGCCAGTGTCGGCAGCGGCCGGCGGGCCGGGTCCGCCGTGGCCCCGGCGGTGAAGACCTCGAGAGCGGCGTCCAGCGACGGCAGCGCCGCGGCGAACGCCTCGTCGTCGCTGTAGGGCAGATCGACCCAGCCGCCGCACAGGGTCAGCGAGTGCTGCCGCAGCCTCTCGGCCAGCGCGTCGCCGGTGCCCAGCCAGCCCACCGGCCCCAAATCGACCCCGCCGTAGCCGGCCTGCCGGATCGCCGAGAGGACCACGTCCGGATCTGGCAGCGGGCCGTCCGCCGTCATCTCGAACACGCCGAAGCTGACCGGCGCAGCGGCCACGCCCATCATGGGTCCTCCGGATTTGTAATGACAACAGGATGTATAGCAAAGCCTGCCACGCTCGGTCCTGGCGAGGAAGAGCCGTCCGGCAGTACGGTCGAACGACGGCAAGGAGGCGTCGATGACTGCAGCGACAAGCACCGTCAACGCGACAGGTGTCGGACCGAAGCTCCGCCGGTGGCGGGAGCGTCGGCGGGTGAGCCAGCTGGACCTGGCCATCTCGGCGGACGTGTCGGCGCGCCACATAAGCTTCGTCGAGACTGGGCGCTCGCGGCCGAGCGAGGAGATGATCCTGCGACTCGCCGAGCAGCTCGACGTCCCGATGCGCGACCGCAACGCCCTTCTGCTGGCGGCCGGTTACGCGCCCGCCTACCCGGAGACCAGCCTCGACGCACCGGCGATGGCGCCGCTGCGGGAGATTCTCGACCAGCTGCTGTTCGGCTACGAGCCGTACCCGGCGCTGGTGTTCGACGCCGGCTACGACATCGTGGCCGCCAACAACGGCATCGCCTCGTTGCTGGACGGCGTCGCAGAGCACCTGCTCCAGCCGCCGATCAATACGATGCGGCTCGCACTGCATCCGGAGGGGCTGGCGGGCCGGATCATCAACTTCGAGCAGGTACGCCGGCACCTGCTCGACCGATTCGCCCGGCACCTCGACACCTGGCAGTGGGATCACCTCCGCGCGCTGTACGACGAGGTGCGGCGGTACCCCCTGCCGGCGAGCGCGGCCGAACCCGGCGCAGCCGAGCCCGCCGGACCCGATTCGGCGTTCGCCCTGCCGCTGCGGATCCGGCAAGGTGCCGGCGAACTGTCGCTCATCAGCGCCGTCGCAACGTTCAACACACCGCTGGACGTCACCGTGTCCGAGCTGGCGATCGAGACTTTCCTGCCCGCCGACCCGCAGACCGCAAAGGCCCTTCGAGAAGGGTGACTAGCCCCGCGCGCGGCGGTTGAGCCCCACCGCCTGCAACGCGGCAAACCCGGCCACGACCGCGGCCTGCAGCAGAATCCACACCATGCCGGCCGTGCTCGGGTCGAGCCAGCCGAACAGCAGGGCGCACAGGCTCGCGGCCACCCATGCGACGTTGGCCACGACGACCACCCTGACCCAGCCGCTTGGTGGCGCCGGCCGGGCGGCGAGAAACCCGACCGCGACGCCGTAGGCGAGCAGGACGATCCCGAGGCCGGTGAGCAGGTCCGATCGAACGTCCAGGAGCCGGCCGACCGGCCCTGCGGCGACCAGATAGATCAGCCCGTTCCCCCCGGTGACGGCGGCATCGAGGGCCAGCACCCGGCGCAGGAAGGTCGAGCTGGACGAGACTTTGATGGCGGGTGTGCTCATGAGATCGACTCCTTAGGTTGCTTGCCCCTTGACGATGACGGAGTCGAGGTCATGCTGTCGATTACCTCGGAGGTAAGGCGTCGGGGAGTCCGCGGTCAGGTTGTCGTCACGCGGGCCGGATGCGGAACCGATCCGGCGGCTGCGCCCCGGTGAGCACCAGATCCGCCACTATGCGGCCGATTTCGGGGGTGAACTTGAACCCGTGGCCGGAAAAGCCGGTGGCCACTGTGATGGCACCCACCCGGTCGATCACGAAGTCGCTGGTCTCAGTGTTGTCGTAGGGGCACGGCGCGGCCTCGGCAGTGTCGGCGTCCACGCCCGGAATCCATTGCCGCACGTAGTCCTGAAGCGCGCCCAGCGCAGCCGGATCGGGCTCCCGGCCGGCGTCGGGATCGATCTGTGGCCCCACGCCGTGAAAGCCGACCTTGACGCCGTCGGGACTGGCCATGCCGTATGTCCCGCGAGGACTGAGGCCGGTTCTCGTCGTGGCATCGGGCTGGTGGTGGATGAAACTCGGCCACGGCGTCGACCAGTCGAGCGGCCGGAAGTGCACCGGTTGCTCTAGCGACACCACCATGTCGGGCAGAGCGATCACGCCGGTGAGGACCTTCGGCGCCCACGACCCGGCCGCCACGACGACCTGCTTCGCGCGCACAGTGCCGGCCGCTGTGTGCACTTCGGCACCGGACGGCAGTGGGCTGATCGACTCGACTCGGACACCGTGCCGGATCTCAGCGCCGTGTCCGGCGGCCAGCCGCTGCAGGGCGGCCACTGCGCGGTCGGCGTGCGCGCGTCCGCCGCGGGGCTGGTACAACACGTCGCCGTCGAAGGCCAATCCGGGCCAGCGCCGTGCCGCCTCCCGAGGGCTCAGCCACTCGGCACGGTAGCCCGCTGCCTCCATTGCTGCGGCCAGAACCTGAACGGTCTGCCGGTCGCCGTGGTCGATCACGCCGGTTTCGACCACCAGCCGCTCTCCGGCCTCTTCCTCGAGTTCGGCCCAGCGGGCCATCGCCGTCGCGGCCAGCTCGACGTAGAACTGTTCGCCGTACCCCAGCCGGACGATGCGGGCGCTGCCATGCGAGCCGCCACGATCGTGGCCGGGTTCGTGCTGCTCGAGTAAGAGCACACCGGCGCCTCGGCGGGCCAGTTGCCACGCGGCCGCCGATCCCATGGCACCGCCACCCACGACGACGACGTCGATGTGTCGCATGCCTTCAGTTCTATCCTTGCCGGCCGGCACCTCAGCGCGCGGCCCGCGCCGAGCTGGTCCTCCGGGCAACTCAGAGATCGACGAGGCGGTACACCTCGACCGACTCGGCCTTGCCCTTCACCTGAACCGGCCCCAGGGCCTCGGTGTGAGCGGTGGGAAGGCGCCGCGCGGTCTCGGCTCCGATCAGGACCTCGCCCACGGACGCGGCCCCCTCCAGGCGCGCGGCCAAGTTCACCGCGTCGCCGATCACCGTGAACGTCCGGCCCCCGGCAGTGCCGAGCAGCCCGACCGCCGCCTCGCCGGTGTTGACTCCGACCCGGAACCGGGGCCATTGCGGATGCTCCACGGCAACCTCACCGGTGACCTGCTGGATGGCCAGCGCGGCTCGGGCGGCTCGTTCGGGGTGGTCGGGCTGGTCGCCTTGGGTGTTGAACGTCACCATCAGCGCATCGCCGACGAGTCGATCCACCTGGCCGCCGTACTGCTCGACGACGGGCGGTATCGCGACGCCGAAGTACTCGTTGAGCATGGTGCTCACCTCGTGCGGCTCGTGATGCTCGGAGAATGTCGTGAACCCCTGCAGGTCGGCGAACAGAACGCTGATATCGCGGGTGCCCTTTGCGGTCTCCTGGAGGTAGAGCCCGGCAAATCGTTCTTCGTGCCACTGCCGCTGGGCCGTGACCGCAACGACGATGAACGCCACGAGCATCAGGAGGTGCCACTCCCACCACGTCGCGTGCCAGTTCCGGCCTATCGCGACCGCCAACTCTGCTTCGGCGAGCAGCACGAACGCCGATGCCATCGCGATGACCAGCGCCGCGGACGCGGGATGGCGTGGCAGGCGGAGGTAACGAACGACCGCGACGGCGTACAGCGCGAATCCCACGACCGAGAGCACAAGAAGTGGTCCGGACGCCCGCTCGGGCGGCGCGATGCCGCTCAGCGGAGGCAGACTCAACAGCGACACGACCGCCCAGCCGGCCATCACCGCCAGCACGGCTCCCCTGAGTTGCCCGGCTCGGCGCATTACCGCCACGGCACGTTCCGCCTCGAGTTCAGCACTCGAAGCGGCGGCGAACACGCTCGACACCAGCAGGCCGATCGGCGTGGCCAGCGTGAAGCCGGCATTCTGCCCCTCCAGCAGCACGCCCGGAGTCGCCAGCGCGTGAAGTCCCAGGAAGCCCGCCGCGGCCAGGAACGATAGTGAGACCAGGAAGACCCTGGCGTCGTTGCGCCGACGGGCCGCGCTTCCCGTCGCGTACGCGAGGGCCACGCTCAAGGCGGCTGCGATGAGCACCAGCCAGAAGTGAGCCGGGTGATGTTCCCACCGGACGTCGAGTCGGGGCTGGGCAATGAGCAGCACCAGCCCGACGATCGGCAGGGCCAGCACGACGGCGAGTGCGACCGCCCGCTGCTTCATCGGCCCTCCGCGCCCACCTGCGACGCGGCAAGGAATTCGTGGACCTGCTGGATCACGACCGAACCCTCGCCGACCGCCGAGGCGACGCGCTTCACAGATCGCCGCCTGACATCACCCACCGCGAAGATGCCCGGGACACACGTCTCCAGCATCAGCGGTGGCCTCTCCAGCGGCCATCGGCTCGCTTCATGGCTGCTCACCACGTCCGGACCGGTGAGGATGTATCCCCATTTGTCGCGCTCGATCTGCGCCGGCAGCCAGCCCGTGCGCGGCGACGCGCCGATGAGGATGAACAGGCCGGCCGCGGGCTCGCGCCGGGTGTCGTTCGTGCGCCGGTCCCGCAAGGTCAGCCACTCCAGCCGGGTGTCCCCGCCGCCGCCCACCACCTCGGTGTTGAACCGGACGTCGATCCCGGCAGCGCCGATCTGATCGATCAGGTACTGGGACATGCTGTCGGCCAGCGTCGAACCGCGGACGAGCACGGTGACGGCCCGGGCGTACCGGGCGAGGTGCAGCGCCGCTTGACCGGCCGAGTTGCCGCCTCCGACCACGAACACATCCGCACCGGCAAGCGCCCGCGCTTCGGACACCGACGCTCCGTAGTAGACCCCCGCGCCCTCGAAGCCTTCGAGTTCGGGTATCGCGATGCGCCGGTAGCTGACACCGGTGGCGAGCACCACGGCACGCGACCTCATCTCCGCACCGTCCCGCGTCCGTAGGACGTGCCAGCCGTTCTGAGTGCGGAGTTCGGTGGCCTCCCGGGTCAGCAGGAAGCTCGTGCCGAACACCCACGCCTGCTGGTACGCGCGCTGGGCCAGTTCTGCGCCGGCGACGCCACGGGGGAAACCCAGGTAGTTGCGGATCAACGAGCTCGAGCCGGCCTGGCCGCCGATCGACTCCTGCTCGATGACGAGGGTCCGCAGACCTTCCGAAGAGGCGTAGACCGCCGCCGCGAGCCCGGCCGGACCAGCGCCGACGATGATCAAGTCGAACTCCGCCGTTGCGCCGGCGGCCAGCTCCGTACTGACACCATAAGCGGCGACGAGTTCGGTGTTGGACGGGTCGACGAGCACCCTGCCGTCATGAAGCAGCACGACCGGCCGGTCACCGTCCGGCTGGCCCGCCTCCTGCAGCAAAGCCCTGCCCTCCGGGCCGGCACTGTCGTGGAAGACGTGTGGAACTCCGTTGCGGACGAGCAGGCTGCGCAGCTCGTGAGATCGCGACGACCACTGCGCGCCGACGATCGTCACCTCTCGGCGTACGGTCGACACCGCCCGCTCCCACTCGAGCAGGAACTCCGTGACGGTGCGGTGGAAGTACTCGTCCGGCAAGCGCCAAGGCTTGATCCCGTAGTAGTCGATCTGGCCGAGTGCCATCAGCCGGTGGATGGTGTCGGCCGTCGCTCGGTCTGCCCAGGCGCCCCACTCCACCAGCAGCACCCGCTTGGCCTCGGGATGGAGCATCCGGACTCGCCGGAAGAAGTCGTCGTCGCTGTCTGTGGTGCCGGCTCGGTTGCACATGACCAACGCGACCGCCGCGCCGTCGGCCTTGAGCCGCGCCAGCGACTCCAGCCCGGTCGAAGTCGATTGCTCGGTTACGACGTCGTAGTCGTTGCCGTATCGACGCCTGAGCTGACTGCCGATGCGCTCGTTCGAAGCCGCGTCGTCGTCCACGACGAAGAGCACCGGACGGCCAGAACGTGCAGAGGTCATGCCGTCCCCCCTTGACGGCCCCGTGCCGCCTGTGTGGAGTCTACGACCCGGGCGCGTTGGCTTGTATGTTCCGAGGTATGGCTGCCAGTGTGCGCGTCGGTGACATCGCACCCGACTTCGAACTACCGGCCCAGACCGGTGAGACCGTCCGCCTCAGCGACTACCGCGGCAAGCGGGTCGTCGTCCTGTACTTCTACCCGAAGGACCAGACACCGGGTTGTACTGCAGAGGCGTGTGCCTTCCGCGACAGCTACGAGGTGTTCAGCGATGCCGGTGCCGAGGTGATAGGCATCAGTTCGGACTCGGTGGCCTCGCATGAGCGGTTCGCCGGTGCGCACCGGGTGCCCTTCGCGCTCCTCAGCGACGACGACGGCAGGGTGCGCAAGAGTTTCGGCGCCAAGTCCAGCTTCGGCCTGCTGCCTGGCCGGATCACGTACGTGATCGATCCCGACGGCGTAGTCCGGCACATGTTCTCCTCAATGACCAACATCGGTGGTCACGTCGAGGGCGCGCTGGCGGTCGTCCGCGAGCTGACCGAGCAGCCTTAGCCGGTCATCTGCTGGGTACTGACGCCGAGGCTCTGGTCGTTGGCGCGGTCCGCGATGATCGCCGCCGTCAGGGCACCGCCGAGTAGCACCACGATCAGCACGATCACGCCGATCCGCCGCAACCGCTGGCGCCGCTGTCTGCGGGCCCGCTCGGCCTTGCGCTGCGCTGCGCGCTCGGCCTGCTTCTCCTTCGCTGACTTGCTCACGCGGCCAAAGTTAGCGCGAGACCGCGGTCGTCAAGCAATCTCCATAGACCTGGAAAGGTCGAGTACGAACCGAATTCTGGGAACTTTCGTGCAGTTGTCGACGGCGCGGCCGCCCGTTCGTCGTCATGATGAGGGAGGTACCGCGCCGCCCGCGACCCAAAGGAGGGCCAGATGCGATACGCATTATTGATCTACAGCGAGGAGCCGACCGCACCGCCGTCTCAGGAAGAGATCGATGCCGTGATGGCCGAATGGTGGGCCTACGACACCGCGATCAAAGAGGCCGGCGTCCATCTCGATGGGGCCGCGCTCCAGGCATCACAGACCGCAACCACGGTGCGGCTCAAGGGCGAGGAGCGTGTCGTGACGGACGGTCCGTTCGCCGAGACACGGGAAGTTCTCGGTGGTTACTACGTGATCGACGTGCCAGACCTCGACACCGCACTGGAATGGGCGGCCAAGTGCCCCGGCGCGAAGTACGGGTCGATGGAGGTCCGACCGGTCATGGAGTTCGACACACCCGAGCAGTGAGGCCACGAGGGTGAGCGAGCGGGCAGCCGGCGCCGTCGAGGCGGTGTTCCGCGAAGAGTGGGGCCGACTGCTCGCGACGCTCGTCCGATGGCTCGGCGACTTCGATCTCGCTGAGGAGGTTGCCGCGGACGCCATCGCTGTCGCCGTCGAGCGATGGCCGGTCGAAGGGGTGCCGGACCGGCCGGCGGCCTGGCTCCTGACGACAGCCCGGCGACGTGCGGTCGACCTGCTCCGCCGTCGGCAGACCTATGCCGCCAAGCTCGCCATACTCAAGGTCGAAGCCGAGCGGACAGCGGCTGAGCAACACGCTACCGGGCCCCTGGATAGTGCGCAGATCGAGGACGATCGGCTTCGGCTGTTCTTTACCTGCTGCCACCCTGCGCTGCCGGCCGACGGACGCGTGGCTCTGACGTTGCGTTACCTGGCCGGGCTGTCGACGACCGAGGTGGCGCGCGCATTTCTGGTGCCCGAAAAGACGATGGCCCAACGGTTGACCCGCGCGAAGCGGAAGATCCAGGACGCTGGAATCCCTTACCGAGTGCCGCGAGCCGACGAGCTATCGGATCGACTGCCTGGCGTGCTCAGCGTGATCTATGTCGTGTTCACCGAGGCGTACGCGGCGAGCCAGGGTCCCGCCCTGGTACGACCGGAACTTGCCGACGAGGCGATCCGGCTTGCCCGGATCTTGCGCGATCTGCTACCGGCCGAACGCGAGGTCGCAAGTTTGCTCGCACTACTGCTCCTGGTGGACGCGCGCCGGGATGCACGCACTGACGATGCCGGAGCGCTGGTGCTGCTCGCCGACCAGGATCGCACCCGCTGGGACCGCACCAAGATCGAGGAGGGCCACGACCAACTCAAATGGGCTCTGCGTGGTGGCCCGCCAGGGCCGTATGCGCTCCAGGCGGCCATTGCCGCGGTGCACGACGAAGCGCCGTCGTACGAGTCGACCGACTGGCGGCAGATCGTCACCCTGTACGACGTCTTACGAGCTGTGGCGCCATCACCCGTGGTGGACCTGAACCGGGCTGTCGCAGCGGGCATGGCGCACGGGCCGGCGGCCGGGCTGGAGTTGCTGGACGAGCTCGCCGAAGTTCCGGAGCTCCACGGCTACCACCTGTTGCCCGCAGCCCGGGCACGCTTTCTCGAAGACTTGGAACGCTTCGACGAGGCGGCCCAGGCGTACCGATCGGCACTCGACCTCGTCGGCAACGACGTCGAGCGGGCCTACCTTCGGAATCGCCTGGCGGCCGTCGACGCCGAGCGAGCGCAGCGGTTGGATCAAAAAGATCCGCCGTAGGCCCGGTTTCCGGCGGCGGCCCAGGCGCCGTCGTCGCCACGAGGCTCGTACCGGCTGATGCGCTGGGTGCGGGAGACGAGCGAACGCATGGCATCGAGGTCGCCATCGTCGGCAACGACGACATCGGCTTCGCCGCCGCAGCGGCTGTGCCGCTATCGTCGGTTCGGCAGCCACGAGAGCAGCTCGGTCGAACGGCCATGGAGTTGCTGCTCGACGAGGTCGAGAACGGTCGTCGGCACACCCATCGTCAAGTCGTCTTCCAACCTGAGCTGATCGTTCGAGAGTCGAGTGAGCCCGTTCGGGACGGCTAGCGTGTAACTCGACCCCAGGAGGCGATCAGCTTGCAGCCGGCTTTGGTATGAAGATCGCGCTGTTCACCACCTGCCTGGTCGACGGACTCTTCCCGGACGTCGGCAAGGCGACCGTGACGCTCCTCGAGCGGCTCGGCCACCAGGTCGAGGTGCCACTCGACCAGACGTGTTGCGGCCAGATGCACCTCAACACCGGCTACACCCGCGAGGCCCGGCCGATGGTGCGCGGCTTCGCCGAGGCTTTCACCGGCTACGACGCGATCGTGGCGCCGTCCGGCTCATGCGTCGGCTCGGTCCGGCACCAGCACCCCGCTGTCGCCCGCCGGATGCGAGACAGTGCCCTCGCCCGCCAGGTCGACGCGGTATCCGGGCGGGTCTACGAGCTCTCTGAGTTTCTGATCGACGTGCTCGGCGTCGAGGACGTCGGCGCCCGGTATCCGCACCGGGTCACCTACCATCCGACCTGCCACTCGCTGCGGCTGCTCCGCGTCGAGGACAAGCCGCTGCGGCTGCTGCGCGCCGTGCGCGGGTTGGACCTGGTCGAACTGCCGGACGCCGAGCAATGCTGCGGATTCGGTGGGACGTTCGCACTGAAGAACGCCGACGTGTCGACCGCCATGCTGGCGGACAAGATGACCAGCATCCTGACGACGGACGCCGAGGTCGTCACGGCCGGCGACTCGTCGTGCCTGATGCACATCGGCGGCGGGCTGTCGCGGCTGCGCTCGGGCGTGCGTCCCGTCCACCTGGCCGAGATCTTGGCGGCGACGTGACGACGTTCCTAGGGCTTCCCACCGCGCCGGCCGGTGTGGGTCACCTGAGCAGCGGCCGGCCGTTTCCGGACGCGGCTCGAGCAGCACTAGCCGACACCCAGCTGCGCGGCAATCTCGGCCACGCGACGTCGACGATCCGGACCAAGCGGGCCCGAGCCGTCGCCGAACTGCCCGACTGGGCTCGGCTGCGCGCGGCCGGGGCGGCGATCAAGGACGACGTGCTCGCCAACCTCGACCGCTACCTCGTCCAACTCGAGGAGCAGGTAACCGCCCGCGGCGGCACCGTGCACTGGGCGCGAGACGCCGCTGAGGCGAACTCGATCGTCACCAGGCTCGTGAAAGCCACCGGCGCACGCGCAGTCGTCAAGGTCAAGTCGATGGCCACTCAGGAGATCGGCCTCAACGAAGCGCTCGAGTCGGCCGGCATCGCCGCCTGGGAGACGGATCTCGCGGAGTTGATCGTCCAGCTCGGAAACGACGAGCCGAGCCACATCCTCGTCCCGGCGATCCACCGCAACCGGACGGAGATCCGCGACATCTTCGTCCGCGAGATGGCGTCGGCCGGCCGACCCGCGCCGGACGGTCTCACCGACGACCCGGCCGCGCTGGCCGAGGCGGCCAGGCTGCACCTGCGGGAGAAGTTCCTGTCGGCGCGAGTCGCGATCTCGGGCGCCAACTTCGCCGTCGCCGAAACGGGCACGCTTGCCGTCGTGGAGTCCGAGGGCAACGGCCGGATGTGCCTGACCCTGCCGCGGACGCTCATCACGGTGATGGGCATCGAGAAGCTCGTGCCCACCTGGCGCGACCTCGAGGTCTTCCTGCAACTGCTCCCCCGCTCGAGCACCGCCGAGCGGATGAACCCGTACACCTCGATGTGGACCGGCGTGACGCCCGGAGACGGGCCTGGCGAGTTCCACCTTGTGCTGCTGGACAATGGCCGCACCGCCACGCTGGCCGATCCTGAGGGACGCTCGGCGCTGCGCTGCATCCGCTGCTCGGCCTGCCTGAACGTGTGTCCGGTGTACGAGCGCACCGGTGGGCACGCCTACGGCTCCGTGTATCCGGGTCCGATCGGCGCGGTCCTGAGCCCGCAACTGACCGGGGTGGAGGCCAACAAGTCGCTGCCCTACGCGTCCAGCCTGTGCGGCGCCTGTTACGACGTGTGCCCGGTGGCGATCGATATCCCGACGATGCTGGTCCACCTGCGCGAGCGGGTGGTGGACGCCGGCCGATCGCGCGTTCTGCCTGCACCGGAGCGTGTTGCGATGGCAGCCGCGGCGTGGACCATGGCGAGGCCGTCGCGCTGGCGGCGCGTACTGCGCCTCGGTAGGTGGGCACGCCCAATGGCTCGGTGGCGGATCTTGCCGCCTCCGGTGTCGACGTGGGCGGCGGCGCGCGACGTCCCGGTGCCACCGAAACAGACCTTCCGCGACTGGTGGAAGGAGCGCCGATGAACGCGCGGGACGAGGTTCTGGCGCGAGTACGCATGGCCTTGCGGGACCGGCCGGTGCCTGCGCCAGTCGTCCGTGACTACCGCACGGCCGACGACACTGACGGGTGCAGTCTGGATGCGCTGCTCGATCTGTTGGCCGAGCGGCTCGCCGATTACCGGGCCAACGTCCGGCGCTGCTCCCTGGACGGAATCGCGGCGGCGGTGGCCGCTGCGCTGCGCGAGCGTGGTGTGCGGCGCATCGTCGTGCCTGACGGGCTTGCTGCCGAGTGGCTCGGTGACGTCGCCGGGGTCGAATTTGTCCCGGATCGCCCCGCACTCACCCCGGCTCGTCTGGACGGCCTCGACGGCACGATCACAAGTTGCGCGGTTGCCATTGCCGAGACGGGAACCATCGTGTTGGACGCCGGTGCCGGCCAGGGACGGCGGGCATTGACCCTCGTCCCCGACTACCACCTGGTCGTCGTACTCGGCGAGCGCATCGTTCCGTCCGTCCCCGCGGCGGTCGCCCGGCTGGCCGCCACCCGGCCGCTGACCTGGATCAGCGGGCCGAGTGCGACCAGCGACATCGAGTTGCAGCGAATCGAAGGCGTACACGGCCCGCGCACGCTGGAAGCGATCTTGGTAGGGGCCTGACGGCGGCCTGGCCGCCTCGGCCCCACGAACCATGGCGACACGGGAAGCGGATCGGATTAGATCACACCCGCCTGGCTTCGCTCGGCAGTCGGGCGGGCCGCATTCGGCCGTAAGACGACGTCAGGACTTGCGTCGTACGTGTGTTTCGTTGTAGTGTATGGGTAGCGAGGCGAGGCTGACAGCCGCCAGAGTGTGTTTCGATTGAGTGCCGATGTGATCGGTCCGGTTCAGACCCGGACTAACCGCCCTTCTGTCGTGCGGATCCACTCCGAGAGGTGTTGGTCATGTCGGCCGTTCCCCCACCGCCGTACCCGCCGGGTTCGGGCACGCCGGACGACCCGGGTGCGCACGGGGCGGCCGGTGCCCCGGTGCCGGTGCCGGAGGAGTTGGCGGTGGCGCCGGCGGGCGCGGTGCTGGCCGGGATTCTCGAGGATGTCGATGTTGAGACCGTGTCGGGTCACGACACGGTCGAGGTGATGTGCGCGGAGTATCGGCAGATGTGCCGGCAGCAGGCGCGGTTCTACCGATCGGTGCTGGAGACCGGGCTGCGCAAGCCGTTCTCGATGACGACGGTGCAGCGGGTGAGCGTACCGGGTGAGTTCGCCGCAGAGGAGGCGCGGGCCGCGCTGGTGTGGTCCCGATCCCGGGCCGAACGGGCGTTCGGCTTCGCGGTGGACATCTTCTCCCGGTTGCCGGTGTTGGGTGAGGCGATGCTGGCCGGCACGCTGGACGAGCCCCGGGCGCGAGCTTTCGTTGACTGGACGGCCGGGCTGACCGATGCGCAGGCCGGCACCGTATGCGACCGGCTGCTGGCCGAGGCGCCGGGATTGATGGTCGGCGAGCTGATCGACCGGATCAAGCGGGCCTGCCTGGCCATCGATCCGGACTGGGCCGAAAACCGGTACCGCCAGGCCGTGCGCACCCGGCGAGTACACGGATCACGCAACCCGGACGGCACCGCCAACCTCGGCGGTTACCAGCAGCCGGTGGACCGGATCGCCGCAGCCGCCGAACGCATCGATACCCTTGCGCGGGCCTGCAAACGCGCCGGCGACCGGCGCAAGATCGACCTGATTCGATCCGACCTGTTCCTGGGCATGACCGACGGCACCTTCGAGACCATGACCGAGGACGAGATCATCGCGTACGTGCTCGCCCACCCCTACACCGAACCCGACGATGACACCAGCAGCGGTGGCGGCAGTGCTGACGAGGGTGACGGTGAGCCTGGCGACACCGGCGGCGGCCCGGGCGGCGGCAGCGGCGGCCAGGGCGGCGGCAGCAGCGGCGGCCAGCGCGGCTGCAAGGGTGACGGTGAGCCTGGAAACGCCAGCGATGACAACGAGCCTGGTGGCTGTGCGCCCGGCGAGGGCGTGCCGGATGACTCAAGCGGCGACCCAGGCGGCCGGCCGGTTGGCGATGGCCCAAGCGACGGCGCACCGAGCAACCGCACCCATGGGCGGCCGGCCGGCGACGGTCCCGGCGGCGCCGCTCCCTCAGCAGCTGGGCGGTGGGCGACGCGGTGGGCGGCCCCTGAGGTGCGGATCGAGCTGGGCACCCTGCTCGGGATCGACGAGCATCCCGGCGAGATTCCACCCTGGGGATACCTGCCGGCCGCACAGGCCCGCCACCTGGTCGCCGACATGCACGTCGCCCAGTGGCGGTACCTGTTCTGCGACCCGGCCGGCCGCGCCATCGCCGGTGGGCTCATCCGCGCCCGACCTCACACCAGCAGCGGCGAACCCGCCCGGCGCGACTCGCGGCGCGGCGGCATCGTCGAGATCGCGATCCCTGCCGACCACCTCGCCCGCATTGCCACCACCCAACCCCCAGGCGGCCCCTGGCAACCAGTGCTCGCCGAACTGGCCCGCCACGCCGAACACCGCGGCCGCGACCCCGACACCGACGCAAGGGATACCAGCCGGCGCACCGCAGCAGCCGCGCTGCGCCGATGGATCCAGCTGCGTGACCGGCAATGCGTGCACCGCTGCTGCCGGGCCCCGGCCCGCACCACCGACCAAGACCACCGCATCGGCTACGCCCAGGGCGGGCCCACCGTCGGGACGAACCTGTCCACCCCATGCCGGCACGACCACCGGCTCAAAGACGAAGCCGGCTGGGCCATCCACCAACCCAAACCCGGACTCACCGTGTGGACCAGCCCGCTCGGCCACCGATACCAGTCACAACCGCCGCCGGTCATCCCGGCCGTCCCCGAGCCCTACCCAGACGATGAACGGCGCCTAGACGAGCCGGGCGGACTCTACGCATGGACCAGCCGACCAGCCTCGTGCGAATGCGACGAACCGTGCGACTGCCAGCCACAAATCCTGCCACCCGTACCAACGCGGGCACCGCGGGAGGAGTCCGTGCCCGACCCGAAGCCGACCGTGATC
>Ga0299914_10000892_pt1 | contig 18913 bp, 18 predicted proteins | sample RVTome_10_FD_201361 | JGI IMG/M metagenome (GOLD analysis project Ga0299914, IMG submission 201361) | Soil microbial communities from uranium-contaminated site in the Upper Colorado River Basin, Wyoming, United States - RVT153D57 (version 2) ...
GTCGCGCTCCTGCGCCAGCTGCAGCGCCTCCTTGGTGTCGATCACGCCGATCTGCGTCCCATCCTCGTCGACCAGCCGCACCTCGCGCACGCCGATGCGCTCGTTGATACGAGTCTGGTCCCGCTCGGGCATCCGGCGGTCGAAGCGACGCGGTACCGGCACTAGGGATAGGTACTTGCGGGAAGCGTCAAGCTAACCGGCGAATTCGACAGGGAGACTGCGAGGCATACAGGGACGGGCACGGGCGCTCTAGCGGCGCTGCGTGATCTGGGTGCCCTCCATCTGCACACGAGTATAGAACGGTCACGACCCGATCCGTGCAACGAGCCGATCGGACGCCATCGCGCCCAGGTCGCCCTCGTCGTGGGAGCGCACGGCGAGCTCACCCGATTCCAGCTCCTGGTCGCCGATCACGACCATGTACGGGAGCTTTTGCAGCTCGGCGTCGCGGATCTTGCGCCCGACGGACTCGCCGCGCTCGTCGACGCGCGCGCGGACGCCGCTGCGCTCGAGCTCGGCGGCCACGTCGCGGGCCCGCTCTGAGTGGCGATCGGCCACCGGCAGGACGCCGACCTGAACCGGCGCCAGCCAAGCGGGGAACCGTCCGGCGTAGTGCTCGATCAGGATCCCGGCGAACCGCTCCATCGAGCCCACGCAGGCGCGGTGGATCATCACCGGCCGGTGCTCGGCGTTGTCCTCGCCCTGGTAGCTCAGCTCGAAGCGCTCCGGCATGAAGAAGTCGAGCTGACAGGTGCCGAGCTGCCATGAGCGCCCGAGCGCGTCGGTGACGTGGAAGTCGATCTTCGGCCCGTAGAAGGCGCCGTCGCCCGGGTTCAGCTGGTATTCGCGGCCCTGACCCTCGAGCGCCTCGGCGAGCGCCGCCTCCGCGCGCTGCCACTGCTCGTCGGTGCCGATTGCCTTCTCGGGCTTGGTCGAGAGCTCGACCCGCACGTCCTCGAACCCGAACCGCGCGTAGAGCTCATCGATCATTTCGCAGATCGAGTCGACCTCGGCCACGATCTGGTCCATCGTGCAATAGACGTGAGCGTCGTCCTGGGTGAAGGAGCGCACGCGAAGGAGGCCGTGCAGCACGCCCTCACGCTCGTGGCGGTACACGTGCCCGAACTCGGCCAGGCGCAGCGGCAGGTCCCGATATGAGTGGCGCTGCGATGCGAACACCAGGCAGGCGCCGGGGCAGTTCATCGGCTTCAGCGCGAACTCGCGGTCGTCGACCTCCGAGAAGTACATGTTGTCGCGGTAGTTGTCGTAGTGGCCCGAGCGGTGCCAGAGGTCGACGTCCATCACCTCGGGCGTCTTGATCTCCTTGTAGCCCCGCTTTCGCAGCTGCTCGTCGACCTCGTCGCGGATCAGGCGCAGGAGCACGGTGCCCTCGGGCAGCCAGAACGGCATTCCCGGCGACTCGGGACGCAGCATGAACAGGTCGAGCTCCGGCCCCAGCCGCCGGTGGTCTCGCGCCCGCGCCTCCTCCAGCAGCCGCTCGTGCTCTGCCAGGTCTCCCTTGGAGAAGAAGGCCGTGCCGTAGATCCGGCTCAACATCTGCCGGCTCTCGTCGCCGCGCCAGTAGGCGCCCGCGACCGAGCTCAGCTTGAACGCCTTGATCCGCTTGGTCGAAGGGCCGTGCGGGCCGAGGCAGAGGTCGGTGAACGGCCCGTTGCGATACAGCGAGACGGTCTGGACCCCCTGGTCGCGGACCAGGTCCTCGATCAGCTCGACCTTGTACGGCTGGTCCTCGGCGCGGAAGCGCTCGAGCGCCTCCGCGACCGGCAAGTCGGTGCGCTCGAAGGCCTCGTCGGCGGCGACGTGGCGGGCCATCGCCTCCTCGATCCGCGGCAGGTCGTCCTCGGAGGGCCGGAACCCGTCGAGGAACTCGAAGTCGTAGTAGAAGCCGGAGTCGATCGCGGGGCCGATCGAGACCTTGGTCCCGGGCCAGAGATCGAGCACCGCGGTGGCGAGCACGTGCGCGGTGTCGTGGCGGATCAGCGGCAGCGCCTCGTCGTCCCTGTCGGTGACGATCGCGATCTCGGCCCCGTCGGGCAGCTCGCGCGCCAGATCGCGGAGCTCCCCGTCGACCTTGATCGCGAGCGCCGCCTTCGCCAGCCCGGGGCCGATCGCGGCCGCCGCGTCGGCCCCGGTGGCGCCCGCGGACAGCTCGAGCGGGCTCCCGTCGGGCAGTTTCACCGTGATCTTCGCCATTCGTCGTGATGCTATTGGGGTGTTGCCGTGTTCAACGGGTGGAAACGATCGAAGGAGGAGCGATGTTGCGAAAGCTGTCGCTGACGGCGGCCGCCCTAGCACTGGTCGCGGTGCTGACGATCCCCGCGGCCCAGGCCGCGGCGCCGGTGCAGGTCTCGGCGAAGCTGAACGGCGCCAAGGAGGTCCCCGGGCCCGGCGACCCGAACGGCAAGGGCGAGATGTTCGCCGCGGTCAAGAAGAAGAAGCGCAAGGTCTGCTTCCAGCTCTCGTTCCGCCGGATCGGCGAGCCCACGGCCGCCCACGTCCACAAGGGCGGGCGCAACGACGCGGGTCCGATCAAGGTCGTGCTGTTCGAGGACCCGGAGGGGCTACCCGTGCCGGGGGCGATCGAGGGCTGCGTCAAGGGCAAGCGACGGGTAGTCCGCCAGATCGCCCGCAGGCCCCAGCGCTTCTACGTCAACGTCCACAACGGGGAGTACCCGGACGGCGCGATTCGTGGCCAGCTGAAGCGGGCGCTGTAGTCCCCTAGTGCGAGGGGTCGGCGCGGTCGCCGTCGGCGATGTAGGGACACTCCACGTCCGGCTCACCGGCGCGGACGATGCCGAGGTACTCGTCGTCGACGGCGAACCGTCCGTCGCCCTCGTAGACGACGACGCGCTCGATCCCGGGCGGCAGGTCGGCGCCGGCGACGTCGGCGCAGACCCTGCCGCCGCGGAGCTCCCAGAGGTAGAGGTCCTCGCCGCGCTCGCCGACGAGCTGGTCCTCCGGCGCGAGCACGATCGTGTCGTCGCCGTCCTCGCCGCCCGGGCCGAGCCGGCCGCTCTCGCGGAGCTCGATCAGGTCAGCCGTCCAGTCGGCCGGGCCGACGGGCCCGTTCGCGAGCGCGAGGACGCTGCAGGCCGCGGCAGCCGCGCAGAAGCCGAGCGCCAGCGCCGGGACGGCGAGCGCGCGCGTCGGGGCGCCACGCAGCTCTGCGGGCGGCGGTGTGGCGGTCAGAAGGGCCCGGGCGGAGACGAGCATCGCGAGCGGCGCCGCGATCGCGATCGCCTTCGCCTCCTGGTAGGGCGTGCCGGCGGCGAGCGGGTAGAGGAAGAGCAGCGCCGCGGCGGCCAGCGCCGCGGGCACCGCGACCTCGCGCCGCCGCAGCCACCACCACAACCCGAATCCGAGCGCGGCGACCCCGACCAGCCCGCCGAGCCAGAACGCCGCGGCGGGCGCGAAGCCGGCGCCGGGGTCGAGCCGGAAGTCCCCGGAGGGCCAGATGCCGAGGGCCTCGAGCGGTGAGATCGGGTTGAACAGGTTGCCGAGCCCAGCGCCGTCGGGATCGAACGTCTCGAAGCTCGCGAAGTCGGCGATCCGGCCCGCCTCGGGGGCGATCGCGACCACAGCGACGGCACCGGCCACGGCCGCGGGCGCGAGCGCGGAGCGAAGCGGCTCGAGGTCGCGGCCCAGCGCGAGCTCGGCCAGGGCCCACAGACCGAACGCCCCGGCGAGCCACGCCAGCCCCGGGAAGCTGTAGACGTAGACCGAGCCGACCGCGAGCGCCGCCAGCGGCAGCCCTTTGAGCAGCCGCCAGCGGGCAGCCGGGTCGCGGCCGCCCAGCGCGGCGGCGGCGAGCTCGTGCAGGCCGATCGCGAACGCGAGCAGGAGCGTCGCCTGGAGCGTCTCCTTGAACGCGCCCTGGATCAGATACGACGACGCCATGTAGGCGAGGCCGACGAGCAGCGCGGCGGCGACGCGCCGGGCGCGCCCGAGGCGGCCGAGGATCTCGAGCGGCGCCAGAGCGGCCGCGGCCGCGATCGCGATCGTCAGCCCACCGAAGGCCTGGACCAGGCTCGGTCCAAGCTCGGCGACCGCGACCGCGACCGCGTGCGGCCCCAGCGGGTAGCCCTCGCGAATCAGGCGCTCCTCCCCCCCGCTCGCCAGCCGGTCGGCCGCAAACAGGTGCTGGGACATGTCCGGGTTCAGCGACGTGCCGAGGATCCCGAACCGCCCCTCGGCCGCGAACGGCAGCGAGGCCAGGGCCACGGCGGCGAACAGCACGATCGCGCCGACGCCTGCCTGGGCGACGGTGATCCCGCCGCTCGCGGCACACGCCGCGGCGCCGAGCCCGGCCAGGAGCGCCGCCAGGGCCAGCGCCACCACGGGCTCGCCGGTGAGGTTGACCGCCGCCCAGCAGGCAGCGGCGAGGACACCAAGACCAACCGCGGGCGAGAGCCAACTCCACTCACGGCGGCCGCCGACCGCGAAGAGCCCCTGGCCCACCGCGGCCGCAATGATCAGGATCGCCGCCAGAGATGCGTAGGTGCCGACCATCGGCCGGCGAGCCTACCCGGCGGCCGGGTCGTGCTAGGCGATCAGGATGATGAGAATCACGATCAAGATCAGGGCTCCGAGACCTATGTACACGTCCTCTCCTCCTTCATTGTGGACCTTGGCCTGATACCCCCCGGCGGGTGCCGGAAACTGCTGGGGTTCCCGCGCAGCGCCGCCTGGGCGCTAGAGCTCGCGCTCGTAGAAGAGCATCACCGGGCCGTCGGGGTCGCCCTCGCGGTTGGTGAAGCCAAGCTTCTCATAGAGGCCACGGGCGGCGACGTCATCGACGCTGGTCCCGAGGTGGATGTCGCCGGCGCCGCGCTCCCGTGCCAGGTCGAGCGTCGCCTCGAGCAGGGCCTGGCCCAGCCCGTGGCTGCGCAGCGCCGGCGCGACGTAGAGCTCCTCGAGATAGGCGTCGAGCGACTCCTTCCAAAGCGACGGGCGAAACCGCAGCACGGCGATCCCGTCGGGCCCGTCGCCGCCGAGCAGGACGAATGCCTCGCCGGCCTCGATCAGCTCGGCGAGGCGCGCGGTCAAAGCCGTCACGCCCGGGCTGAAGTCGTCGTACTCGGTGTTGAAGTCGTGCAGCAGCTTGGCGGCCGCGGCGGCGTCGCCGGCGGCGGCTCTACGGATCGTGCTCATGAGGCTTCGGTAGCGGACGCGAACGGCGCGTTACGCCCGGTCGATGGGCACTACTGGGCTCGAACCAGTGACCTCCGCCTTGTCGAGGCGGCGCTCTCCCAACTGAGCTAAGCGCCCGGTTTCGATGAATCTAGCACCGTCCTGGCGGGCGCTCGCGCCCCTCGCCCGGATCCTCGCGGGCGACCGTGACCTGCAGGCCGTCGACGCCCCGCACGCGGACTCGCTCGCCCGCCTCGAGGCGCCGGCCGCCGTCCGCGACCGCGGCCCAGATCTCACCGCGCAGCTTCACCCGCCCTTCCGGATCGCAGGCCTCGATCACCTCCGCGCGCTCGCCGATCATCCCCTCGGCGCCGCCGCGAACCCGGTAGCGACGGAGAAACAGAATCCACAGGTAGAGCTCGCCGACCTCGACGACGGCGGCCACGCACACGCCGATCACGTTCCACGGAGCGGGAAGCACGAACAGGCCGACGATCGAGGCCGCGAGCAGCACCGGCGCACCGTACTGGCGCCGGAACGCGCGCGAGCTCCGCCGCGGGCCCGCGGCCGCGGGTGATCACGGCGTCAGCCCTCGCCCGCCGCGTCCTCCTCGCCGCCGTCCGCCTCCGCGCCCACGACCTCGAACGACCGATCGAGCTGCACGTCGGTCTGGCCGCCGTCGGGCAGCGTCACCTCGACCTCGTAGTAGCTCTCCTCGTCGCCGACCTCGGTGCCCGTGACCTCGCCGCCGCCGGTGTGCTCGAGGGCGGTCGCGCTCGCCCGCTCGAGGGCGCTGCCGCTGATCGCACGCTCGGTCGCATCGTCGTCACCGCCGCCGCCGAGCGCCGCCGCGGCGCCGCCCGCCGCGAGGGTCGCTGCCGCGACCACGCCGATCGTCGCCTTGGCTCGCTTGCTCATCGCTTCCTCCTGGCTCGACTGCCATCCGTTTCTACGCCCTGTCGATGAAACGACGATGAACGGCTCACCCTCGTAGGCTGTCCGCCATGGCGGAACTCGACACGGCGGTCAAGCTCGTGACCGATCCGGCAAACGTGACGCGGATGGGCAAGACCGGACCGGTGGAGCAGTTCGCCGTCAAGCAGAACCGCGTGCTCCGCGCGCTGCGCGACGCGGGCGCCGGGAAGGCGGAGGCGCGCGAGCTCGCGCTCATGGCGCTCGAGGAGGTCGAAGGGGGCGCCGAGCTCCACGCCAGCCGCGGCACACCCGCCGTCGGCCGCGGCGACGCCACCGAAGAGCACTGGTGGGTCCCGGCCGCGGCCGTGCGATTCGAGTAGCCGGCGCCTTACTCGACGATCCCGGCTTCCGGAGCCTTGCCCCGGCGCATGCCGGCGATGGCGACGCCCCGGGTGACGCGTTGGATTGCCTATCGTCCGCCCATGCCCGGGAAGCAGTTCGAGCTCACGACCGCCGAGGGGCGCCGGCTCGAGGCAATTCGAGACGGCGCCGAACAGGGGCCGCTCGTGGTGCTGCACCACGGCACGCCGGGGTCCGCGCACGAGATCTGGCCGGGGAACGTCGAGCAAGCCGCGGCCCGCGGGATCCGCCTCGCCGGCTACTCACGACCCGGCGGCGGCGCCTCGGAGCGGCATCCGGGCCGAAGCGTCGCCGACTGCGCCGCCGACGCCGCCGCGGTCGCCGACGCGCTCGGCGCCGATCGCTTCTACACGCTCGGCGGCTCCGGCGGCGGGCCGCACGCGCTGGCCTGCGCTGCGCTGCGCCCCGACCGCGTGATCGCCGCCGCGACGATCGCGGGGGTCGCCCCGCGCGACGCCGAGGGCCTCGACTGGCTCGACGGCATGGGCGAGGAGAACCACGACGAGTTCGCCGCCGCACAGGCCGGACCCGCCGCGCTCGAGGAGTTCATCGCCGGCTGGATGTCGCAACTCCGGGAAGTGACGGGCGAAGCCGTCCTCGGCTCGCTGGGCGACCTCGTCTCCGAGCCCGACGCAGCAGTGCTCACGGGCGATTACGCCGACTTCGCGGCGGACGGCATCCGCCACTCCGTCAGCAACGGCTACTGGGGCTGGCTCGACGACGACCTCGCGATCCTCGCCGACTGGGGCTTCGCGCTGGACGGGATCGAGGTCCCGGTCTCGATCTGGCAGGGCCGCCAGGACCGCTTCGTCCCGCCCGCACACGGCGAGTGGCTCGCAGGCCGGGTCACGGGCGCCGAGGTTCACCTCCTCGATGACCACGGCCACCTCTCGCTGGCGCTCGGGCACTTCGGGGAGATCCTGGACGAGCTCGTGGCGGGCGGCGCCTGAGGAGGGACCACCGCCGGCCTCCCATGCGCGCTCGAGCCGATCAGCTATCTCATAGGCCGCGCAGGAACTCGTAGCCGATCCTCGCCGTGGTCAGCGGGTGCGGTTGCGAGTCGCGCTCGACTACGAAGCGTTTGTTGCGCGTCCTGCCCGCCGTGGCGATCATCTCCTCGAGCGGCACCACTCCCTCGCCGGGGTCGGCGAAGAGGTCGCAACCGCAGTCCGGCGCGGCCTCCGGAGACTGGTCCTTGACGTGGAAGCCGATGAATCGTTCGGGCATCGCGGTCAGCAGCTCGCGCCAAGGGCCGCCGCCGAAGTGGATCCACATGAGGTCCATCTGGAAGAACACGCTCTTCGGGTCCGTCTCCTCGAGGAGCACCGTGAAGACGGGCCGGCCATCGGCGCGCAGGTTCGTGAACTCGAAGTCGTGGTTGTGGTAGAAGAACCGCAGCCCGTACTCGCGCGCGATCGCCGCCGCCCGGTTGAGCTGCCCCGCGACGACCCCGAAGAACTCCTCCGTGTACGGGCCGGGGAACCACGCGAAGCCCGTCTGCGCCTGGCCGACTGTCACCGCCCGCTCCAGCTGCGCGCGATAGCTCGCCTCGTCGAAGTTGTTCACGTCCCAGCCGTCGTGGCCCGAGTAGGCGCGGATCCCGACCTCGTCGAGGAGCGCCCGCAGGCTCTCCGCCGTGTGGCCCGGGGGGATGCCCGCCAGCTCGATCTGGCGATAGCCGATGTCGTAAAGGGCGCGCAGCGTGCCCTCGGGGTCGGCAGCGAACATGTCGCGCAGCGACCACATCTGAATCGAGATGTGCCCCTTCGGGACTTGGCCGCCCAGGGCCGCGCCGGGGGCCCAGGCACCGGATGTCGCGAGCGCCGCGGCACCCCCTGCCGTCGCGCCCAGGAATCGCCTCCGACTCAACCGGATCTCGCTCATCACGCCTCTCCTTACTCCCCCCTGCGGAGCTCTGCGAACCCCAAACTACCAGTGCGAGCGCGACGACGCTTTCGCCTGACCGCGGCGATCCCGCGTGACTCCACTGAGCCGAAGGCGCCTACCGCCCTCCCCTCTGGCACGCGTCTCGAAGGCCACTCGCTTGGGGGCTTCCTCAGCGGGTACCTCCATCGATGCCTAGCCTGAAGCCTGTGACCGACCCTTTCCAGCCCCCATTCGCCTCGCGAGAGGAACGCATCGCGCATAACGAGTCCTGGTCGCGAAGCCTTAACGAGCGCCGGGCCGAGTGGGTGAGCGGCCGTGCCGGGATGGCCGGCTTTCGATGTGAGTGCTGGCAAGAGGACTGCGCAGAGCGCATTCCCCTCTCCGCCGAGGACTGGAAGATGGTCCGTGCCGAGCCGAACCGATTCGCGGTCGCGCCACACCACGTCGCCGAGCGCTTCGAGGGGGTGCTCAAGGAGTTCCCCGGCTTCTGGGTGGTCGAGAAGTTCGGCGAGGCGGGACAGGTCGCTGAGGAGCTGGCCGGCTCGGATTGAGGTTCCCGCCGGCACCTCATTGCGCTCCGGCTCGGGTGCCGAGCGGGTATCGAGAGTTGTGCCTTCGCTGGTCCTACAGGCGGGCTTCCCGGTAAAGGCGCCTACCGGAATCGAACCGGTGTAAACGGCTTTGCAGGCCGCTGCGTAACCACTCCGCCAAGGCGCCGCGCGTGGCAAGCGTAGCGGTGGCCGGGGGAGCGGTCGGGGTCGGGGCGATAGGGTCGCGCGCGCCATCGAGGTCGAACTGAAGCAGGCGAACGTCCCCTATCGCGAGGCCGTGGCCGCCGGGGCGGCGAGCGGCGATCCGGTGATGTTCGTGCACGGGTTCCCCGAGAGCTCGCGGATGTGGGTGCCGCTGATGCGGGCGCTGTCCGAGACGGGGCGCCGCTGCGTGGCGCCGGACCTGTTCTGCCTCGGCGACTCGGACGACCCCGGCCCGGCGACGTTCGAGCGCAACCTCGACTCCCTGGCCGCGCTCCATGCCGAGCTCGGCTTCGGCCGGGTCGCGCTGGTCGTCCACGACTGGGGCGGCTTCGTCGGCCTGGCTTGGGCCTGCGACCACCCGGATCAGGTCTCGGCGCTCGTGATCAGCGACACCGGCTTCTTCAGCGACGGGCGCTGGCACGGGATGGCGGAGGCGATCCGCGGCGAGCAGGGCGAGGCGCTGGTCTCGGCGCTCGACCGCGACGGGTTCGCCGCGCTCCTGCGCGCCGACGGCGCGCCGCTCGGCGACGCCGACGTCGACGCCTACTGGCGCCCGTTCGCCGAGGGTCGTGGACGGCAGGCGACGCTCGAGTTCTACCGCTCGATGGACTTCGCGAAGCTCGAGCCCTACGAGGGTCGCCTCGCCGAGCTCGGCGTGCCCACGCTGCTGCTCTGGGGCGCCGAGGATGAGTTCGCGCCGATCGGCGGCGCCCACCGTCTTGCGAAGCAGATCCCGGGCGCGAAGCTGGTCGCGATCGAGGGGGCGGGGCACTTCGTCTACGACCAGGAGCGGGGCGCAACGACCGCCGCCGTGGCAGAGTTCTTGGCGGACGCGCAGGAGCGCCCGGACCGCGGCGCGGTGTGAGCTAGAGTCGCGCCCGGACCGTCGCCGCGAAGGGAGGACTCGGGCGTGGACGCGGGCTCCGGCGCCGGGCTCGGACGGATGCCGAACCGGATCAGAACCATCTCCAGCATCAGCCTCGCCGTGGTGGGGTGCATCCTGGTGCTGCTCGGCGCGATCCTCCTCTACGCGCGCGAGGAGATCATCGACGAGAGCGCGTTCGGCGACCGAGTGGGCGCCGCGCTCGAGGACGACGCGGTCCGCGAGCTCGTCGCGACCGAGCTCGTCGTCGGGCTGATCGAACAGGGCTCCCCCGACCTGGTCGCCGGGCGGCCGCTGCTCGAGTCCGTGGTCGGCACGGTGCTCGACACTTCGCCGTTTCGCCAGGTTTTCCGGCAGGCGGCGCGGGAGACCAACCGGCTGCTGTTCGTCCGCGACCGCGAGAACGTCGCGTTCAAGCTCAACGACGCGCTCGAGGTGATCCGCTTCGCGCTCCAGTCGACCTCCCCCCAGCTCGCCCGGCAGCTCCCTGACGAGCTGGATGCAGCGCTCCTGAAGCTGAAGGAGCGCGACTTCGCGCGTGTCACCCTCGACGTCGCCGACGGCGTGCGGGCGCTCGGCATCGTCGTCCCGATCCTGGCGCTCCTGGCGCTGGCGGCCTCGGCTGTGCTCGCCGTCGACCGCCGGGTCGGCGTGCTGCGCGCGGCCCTCGCGGTGGCAGCGGCCGGGACGGGGCTCGCGGCCTCGATGCTGATCGTGCGCGAGCGGATCCTCGCTGGCGTCGTCGGCGAGGACGAGCTCACCGACGAGGAGGTCCAGGACGCGGTCGCCGGGCTGCTCGACGCGCTCCTCGCGGACCTGTTCGGCTGGGCGCTCGCCCTGGCCTTGATCGGCCTGGTCGTGGCAGGTGCCGCCGCGGTCCTCGACCCGGCCCGGACCGATCCGATCGAGCGGCTCCGGGCGTGGCTAGCGCGCCGGCCGGAGAGCACCTGGGGCCAGGCGCTGCGGGGCGCCGCGGCGGTGGCGGCCGGGATCTTCGTGGTGCTCGAGCCCGAGGTGGCGCTTCAGGTGGCCGGGCTCCTGATCGGTGGCTGGCTGGTCTACTTCGGGACCGGCGAGCTCCTTCGGCTCCTGCAGCCGCCGGAGGGCAGCAGCGAGGCGGTGCGGCGGCGGACCTTCGCACGGACCGGCGTCGCGGGCGCGATGGGCGCGGCGGCGCTCGTCGCCGCGGTCCTGGTGCTCACCTCGGGCGACGACGGCCCCAGGGCGGCGAGCACGCCGACGGCGGGATGCAACGGATCGCCGGAGCTCTGCGGCATGCGGCTCAACGAGGTCGCCTTCGCGGGAACCCACAACTCGTTCTCGGCCGCCGACAGCCCGGGTTGGTTCATCTCCAACCAGCGACACGACGTCCGCCGCCAGCTCGAGGACGGGATCCGGCTGTTCCTTATCGACACCCACTGGGGGATCGAGGACGAGCAGGGACGGGTCCGGACCGACTTCGAATCCGAGGGGCGCGAGCGCAACAAGGTGGTGAAGGCGCTGCCGCCGCAGACGCTGGCCGCGGCCGAGCGGCTGGCGGGGGGCCTGGGTATCCGCTCGGCGTCGGGCGGCGAGCCCGAGGTCTGGCTCTGCCACACGGTCTGCGAGCTCGGGGCGACCCGGTTCGACGAGACGCTCGACGTCTTCCGCGAGTTCCTCGAGGCGAACCCGGGCGAGGTCGTGATCCTGTTCGTGGAGCCATATGTTGACCCCGCCGAGGTCGACACGGCGTTCGCCGAGGCGGGGCTCGACGAGTACGTCGCCGAGCTCGACCGCCACGCCCCCCTCCCCACCCTCGGCCGGCTCGTGCGTTCGGGGCGGCGCCTGGTGGTATTCACCGAGGAGGACGCCACCCCGTCGGTGCCCTGGTACCTGGACGGGTTCTCGTTCGTGCAGGACACACCGCTCGGCGCCAAGAAGGTCGGGCAGCTGAGCTGCGATCTCGAGCGGGGGGACCCGGACTCCCCGATCCTGATGCTGAACCACTGGGCCGACGTGTTCCCGCCCCAGCGCGGAGCCAACCGGCCGTTCCACGAGCGCGACGCGGTGCTCGGCCGAGCCCACCGCTGCGAGCGGCAGCGCGGGATGCCGGTCAGCCTGATCGCGACCGACCACTACGACCACGGGGAGTTCGTCGAGGCGGTCGAGGAGCTGAACCGCGAGCGGATCGAGGCGCGATGAACGCCCCCGCGGCCGCCGGGGCCGCCGGGGCCGCGATCGGCGCAGCCGGCCTCGCGGTCTACTTCGGCGCCGCGCCCACCTCGCAGGTCTACGGGCGCACCATCTTCCGCGGGCGACCGGGCCGGCGGCAGCTCGCGCTCACCTACGACGACGGGCCCAATCCGCGCTGCACGGCCGCGCTGCTCGAGGCCCTCGAGCGCCACGCGGCGCGGGCAACGTTCTTCTTGATCGGCCGCTGGGCCGAACGCGAGCCCGGCCTCGTCCGCGAGCTGCGCGCAGCCGGGCACGCGATCGGCAACCACACCTACTCGCATCCGAAGCTGCCGCTGCTGACGAGTGCGCAGGTGCAGGAGGAGCTCGCGCGCTGCCGCGCCGCGATCGAGGAGGCCGGGGTCGAGCTCGACGAGCTGGGCGGCGACGCACTGATGCGCCCGCCCTACGGCAGGCGCCGCCCCGGCACCCTGCGGGCGGTGCGGGCGGCCGGATACGTCCCCGTCACCTGGTCGCTCACCGCCTACGACTGGCGCCCGAGCGCGACGGTCGACAAGCTCGCCCGGCGCTGCGCTCGAGCCAGCGACGGCGACGTGATCCTGCTGCACGACGGTGCCAGCTCAGAGCCGGCGGGCGACCGCGAGGCGTCGGTCGCGGCCACCGAGCGCACGCTGGAGCGCTTCACCGCGGAGGGCTACAGCTTCGTCAGCGTCCCCGAGCTGGTGGATGCCGAGTGATGATCGCCCCGGCCTCGTTCCTCACCGACTTCTGGAACCACCAGCTCGTCGAGCACGATCGCCAGTGGATGTTCCTCGTCCTCCTCGGGCTGGTGCTCTCGTTTGGCTTCATCCGCCTCTCGACCCGCCTGATGCGAAGCCCGCGGGTCCCCTGGTGGCCAGGGTCTGTGGTCAGCGAGGGCGGGCTGCACATCCACCACCACGTGTTCGGGATCGTGCTGATGATCGCGGCCGGCACGATCAGCTTCGCCGGCTTCGCGGTGAGCCCGATCTACGAGATCTGTGCGTTCCTGTTCGGGGTCGGGATCGGCCTGACGATCGACGAGTTCGCGCTGTGGCTCCACCTCGAGGACGTCTATTGGTCGAAGGAGGGGCGCAGCTCGGTCGACGCCGCCGTGGTCTGCGCGGTCCTGCTCGGCCTGGTGCTGCTGGGAACGCGGCCGTTCGACCTCTCCGACGGCGGCATCGGCCCGGTGCTCGCCAGCATCGCAACCGTCGCCCTGACCCTTGTCTGCGTGGCGATCTGCTTCCTCAAGGTGCGGTTCTGGCACGGCGCCATCGGGTTCTTCCTGTTCCCCCTCGCCCTCTACGGCGCGTGCCGCCTCGGCAAGCCGGACTCGCCCTGGGCGCGCCGCTACTACGGCCAGCGCAACCCCGAGAAGCAGGCGCGCTCGGAGCGGCGCTTCCCGCCCGACCGGCGCACGGAGCGGGTCAAGAACGCGATCCGCGACGCGCTCGGCGGCACAACCGAGGAGGAGTACCTGGCGAAGATCGAGAACCGGGCGGACCGCTAGCTCAGGGCATCATCTGCATCGAGTCACCGTGGCCGCCGCCCCCGTGGATGCCGCCGTCCGGCTCGGCGAGCCCCGGCACGTCGGCGGGGAAGAGCGCGACGCCCATCCCGAGCGCCAACAGCGACAGTGCCACCGCCCTCCGCGCCGCGGTCGGCCACGGCAGCAGCCTCTCGGCCGCGATGAACGCAGCGATCAGCGCCATCCAGCCGAGGCTCATGACGCCCACTGCGAACAGCGCGGCCATCAGCGCCCAGCAGCAGCCGAGACACCAGGCGCCATGCCGGATCCCCAACTCCAGCGCGCCGGCCCGGCCGTCGCGCCAGCGCTCCGCGAGGAACATCATCGGGCTGCGACACCGGCCCAGGCAGGCCCGCTTGAGCGGCGTCACCTGATAGACGGCGGCGGCCACGATCACGCCCCCGGTCACGTACCGACCGGCCTCGTCCCAGGCCAGGAACGCCGGGTCGATCGCGCGGACCAGCTCGAACAGGGCGTAGGCGCCGAGGCCCGCCGCCGTCCACACCAGGAGATAACCGGCCACGAACAGAGCGGTCGCGTCGGCCGCGGCCCCGGTTCCGGCGGCCCGATGGCCGTCCCGGACGCGGTCGTACGTGAGCACCGCGGGGGCGACCGCCGGAAACATCATCGCCGCCATCATCACGACCCAGACGGTGACGTAGAAGCCGAGGGGCCCGAGGGCCATGCCCGGCATCGACTCCATCCCGCCCATCCGGTCGTTGCTGACCAGCCATGCCGCGGCCGCGAGGGCCAGCAGCGCCGCGAGCAGGACAAGCTGGGTGCGGTCGAGCCGAGCCGCGCCCACGCGAGTGGTTACCCGGGCTGCCTCCACGGCCGCTCAGTCCGGGTACTCGTCCTTGCGCCAGGCGCGGGGATCCTCGGGCTGCGGCTTCGGGGTCCGTTCCAGCAACATGTTGAAGTGCGGGGCGACGAACGGGTCGGGAGCCATCACCGTGTACGTGTGGTAGACGGTCCCGTTGTCCCGCGCGAACGCGATGTAGCCCGGGCCCTCGCGGAGGCCGTCCTTGAGGTCGGCGCCGACCTGCTCGCCCCAGTCCTCGAGCCAGTCCGGCGGGCTGTCGATCATCTCCTGGACCTCGGGGATCTGCTCCGCCTGCTCCTCGGTCAACGCGAGCCCGAAATCCCACGGGAAGTCGGTCTCGTAGGTCGAGACGTAGGGAAACTGCCAGCCCATCCGCTCCTTGTATGCGGCGAGCCGGTCGATCGGCGCACGCGAGAAGCACAGGAACGTGACGTCGCGCTTTTGGAGGTGGATCAATGAGCCGCTGAACTCGTCCCCGAGGCTGGTGCAACCGGGGCATGCCCCGGCCGTGTAGTCCGGGCCGTACATGATGTTGTACGCCAGCAGCTGCGAGCGCCCGTCAAAGAGCTCGGCCAGGGTCCGCTTCCCGTCCTCGGTGTCGAACTCGTAGTCCTTCTCGACCGGGACCCAGGGGAGCTCGAGCCGCTTCTCCTTGATCGTCTCGTTCAGCTCCGCGTGCTCGGACTCGAGCTTCGCAAGCTCCTCCCGAGCCGCCTGCCATTCCTCGCGCGTTCCGATCTTGTGCTCCGCCATTGTCGCCTCCTCCGTCGGGCCTGAGTCGCATACCGGGGGGATCGGGTGCCCGATCGGCCGGCACGTTACTCGCGTCAATCCCTAAGACCTGCGGCGAGGGCGGAACTCATCGCCGGCTCATTGATCTCGCAGCCGCCGGCGAGACGACCTCGCCTGCGGCCGTCACCCGGTCGCAGCGCGAGCGTCGTCGATCGCCCGTCTGGCGAACGCGCCGAGCTCTCGGTCGAATCGCTCCGCCGACTCCCAGAACGGCATATGTCCCACGCCGTCGTACCAAGACGCAACGGCGGTCTCGCACACGGCGACCGTGTGCTCTGCCATCGAGGGTAGGACGATCGCGTCGTCGCGTCCGTGGGTGACGAGCACGGGCACGCTCAGGTTTGAGAGGGCGTCGTCGCCGTCGATCTCGCGCGCGATCAGCGCCCCGCGCACCTCCGGAGGAACGGCCATGTTCCAGCACAGCGCCGTGACCCACTCGTCCTCGTCGAGCGGTCGTGCCGTGCACGAACGTAGGAACCGGCTGATCGAGGCCACGTTCGCAGCGAGGTCGAAGGCGCACATGCCCTGGGCGTTCTCGAGGAGACCGGGACCGAGGTGAACGAACCCCGGAGGCTTCAGCATCACCGCGGCGCCGACGAGATTGATCCCCCCGAGCGCAGAATCGCCGTAAGCGCGGACGAAGTCGGTGATGATGTACCCGCCGTACGACCAGCCGACCACGACCGGCCGCTCGAGCTCGGTTTGCTCGATCACCGCGGCCAGGTCGTCAGCCCAAAGCTGGCCGTTCGCGTAGTGCTCGGCGCCCGCGGGCTTCTCCGACAGACCGTGCCCCCGGATGTCGAAGGTGACGATCCGATGCCCGGCGGCGAGGTCCCCTCTGACCTGCTTCGCCCAGCAGAGGTCGCTCTGCGAGAGGCCGTGGACGAAGAGCAGCGCGGGACCTTCAGCGTTGCCCCACTCGCGCGCGTGGAGCCTCAGGCCCCCACCTCCCCGAATCTCGTGCGTCGCGACCGGCTCGGATCCGCCGATCTGTCCTTCCCTGAGCGCGCCGCTGCGTTCCACCTCGGTCCTCCTCCTGGTCTGAGGCCGGCGAAACCCGGCTTCGCGAGGACGGTACGGAGACCTGACCAAGCTGACATCGGGGCCACCACCCAACTTTTCGGCCTTGCTGTGGCGGCCGACACGTAGTCCAACCTCGGCTCAACCGCGAGACCGCGGCTCCGAGAGCTGCGCGAAGCTGGCGGCGGCGGCGGCGCGTGCCGCCTTCCCGGACACCCCCAGCTTCGCGTAGAGGTTGGAGAGGTGCCGCTCCACGGTGCGCACGCTGAGGAAGAGCCGCTCGGCGATCTGCACGTTGGTGAGCCCGGTGGCAACCAGTTCGAGGACCTCGAGCTCCCGCGCGCTCAGGTTTGCGACTGCCGCCGGAGGAGCATCGACCGGCCCGGTACCGAGGAACGCGCGGAGCTCGGAGACGAAGTACTGCCATGCCGGCTCGTCGGCGAGCAGGATGTGATTCGCCGACTCGAGAAGCACCAGGCGCGCACCGGGGATCAGGGCGGCGAGCAGCCTCCCCTCCTCGACCGGGACGACGCGGTCGTGTCGCGCATGGATGACTAGGGTTCGCGCGCGGACGTCGGCGGCGACGGGACGTACATCCAGCGAGCCGCGCGCCTCAAACAGGCGCACCGCATTCTCGGCGGAGGTGGAGCGCCGGAGCAGATCCTCGTACCACTCCATCTGCTCGGGCGTCCCCTCGGGAAGGAACAGCGCGCTGAACACACGGCGGAAGGTCGGATCCTCGCCATCCCAGCCGGCCCGGATCGCTGCCACCACCGCCTCCTCCGCCCTGCGCTGGCCGCGGTGCTTGCGGCCGCGCGCGTAGCCGCCGTAGAGGACGAGGGCGCTGACTCGCTCGGGATGCGCGGCAGCGTAGTCGACGGCAACGGCGGCGCCCTGCGAGATGCCGAGCAACACAAAGCGCTCCAAGCCGGCAGCATCGACGACGGACTCGAGATCGGCCGCCCACGTCGCGACGGACAACTCGCCCGCTTCCCCATCCGAGAGGCCGCACCCCCGTTCGTCATACCGCACAACCGTGTGGCGTTCCCCGAGTGCGTCCAGCCAGTGGCGCCAGACCGGGCTCGCCCAGTCGAGGTCGAGATGGGTCAGCCAAGTCGCGACCCTCACGAGTGGCGGGCCTCTGCCATGTTTCGCGTAGGCGAGACGGATGCCATCCGGGGCAGCGCAGAAGCGAACCTCCTGGTTCACAGACGGACCGTACCGCTTGGGTACCAACAGGCACGATCGGATCGTCTGCAGAAGCTGTCCTGACCCAGCGTGTCTGCAAAAACTGGCCGAACCTTCACAATCGCTCATAAATCCTGTACAGTTGCTGCTGCCGCCCAACGGGGGCTCGGCACCCGGCTCGCCGCGGCGAGATTCAGGCCGATTCGGTGTGGCAGCACCAGGAAAACGCCATGTCGACCAAGCCCCGATTCAGCCGTTTTGCACTCGCTTATTCGTTTGCGGCTGTCCTGCTCCTCGCGATCGGCCTCGAGGGCCTTGCCCAGGCGGCCACCCCGCCCTCGAGCGCATCCGCGACCCGCTCCAGCTCGTTCGAGTCGACCCTGAACGAAGGCACCGATTTCGGCTGGCGCATCAATTACCCGTTCTCGGTGACGAGGACGAGCGAGGTCGGCGGCGCCGACGGCAACTACGCCGCAAGGATCGTCACCAACGGCGGCAACTCGGGCTGCTCGTGTCCGCGCATGACGTTCCAGGACGGATTCTCCTACGGGCCCGGCGACGAGCTCTGGATGGGCGGCTCCTGGTATGTCACGAATCCCTCGAAGCTCGCCTGGTCAAGGCTCATGAACCTCGGGCACTTCGAGGCGTCGGGCGACCCGGACAACTGGTACCTGGCGCTGCTCGTACGGGATTCAGGGATGAGCGTTCAGGCGCGCAGCTACTCCGAGGGAGGCGCGTCCGTGGTGATGCCGGCCCGTCCGATCCCGTCCAACCGCTGGTTTGACGTCGACCTGCACTTCGTCTTCTCCCCCCAAGACGGGCGGGCGCTGACCGAGTGGTACATCGACGGCCAGCTGGTCGGCTCGACGACGAACGCGAACATGCTCAACAGCAGTCCGCTGCACTTCTACAACGCCGGGTTGCCGTACTTCTGGAACGGGAACGGCAACACCACGGTCTACTTCGACGCACCGCGGCTGACGTACGTCGCTTCCACAACGCCGTCAACGCCGTCAACGCCGTCAACGCCGTCGACCGCGACCGCGACCCGCTCCACCTCGTTCGAGTCGACCCTGAACGAAGGCACCGATTTCGGCTGGCGCATCAATTACCCGTTCTCGGTGACGAGGACGAGCGAGGTCGGCGGCGCCGACGGCAACTACGCCGCAAGGATCGTCACCAACGGCGGCAACTCGGGCTGCTCGTGTCCGCGCATGACGTTCCAGGACGGATTCTCCTACGGGCCCGGCGACGAGCTCTGGATGGGCGGCTCCTGGTATGTCACGAATCCCTCGAAGCTCGCCTGGTCAAGGCTCATGAACCTCGGGCACTTCGAGGCGTCGGGCGACCCGGACAAC